>ERZ1066122.292-NODE-292-length-53866-cov-10.901433_pt1 | contig 53866 bp, 61 predicted proteins | sample MGYA00382769_ERZ1066122 | MGnify/ENA primary metagenome ERZ1066122 (study PRJEB33369, sample SAMEA5778352) | biofilm metagenome | biome: Industrial cooling water; feature: Water cooling tower basin; material: Biofilm | place: United Arab Emirates | collected... | reverse complement strand
CGATCGCCTCGCCCACGCAGGCCATGGTGTTGGCGGTATATTGCCCGCCGCAGGCGCCATGGCCGGGGCAGGCCACCTTTTCCAGCGCGGTGAGGCGGGCGAGCGGGCAGTTGCCAGCCGCGTGCCCGCCCACCGCCTCGAACACGTCCACAACGGTCACATCCTTGTCCTCGAAGCGGCCGGGCAGGATCGAGCCGCCATAGACGAAGATGGACGGCACATTCAGGCGCAGCATCGCCATCATCATGCCGGGCAGGCTCTTGTCGCAGCCGGCAAAACCGATCAGCGCGTCATAGCAATGGCCGCGCATCGAAAGTTCGACGCTGTCGGCAATGCAATCGCGCGAGACAAGGCTGGCCTTCATGCCCTGGTGGCCCATGGCGATGCCGTCGGTCACGGTGATGGTGTTGAACCGGCGCGGCATGCCGCCGGCCTCGTTCACCCCGATCCGCGCCGCATCGGCCTGCGCATCGAGCGTGGTGTTGCACGGCGCCGAGTCATTCCCGGCCGAGGCAATGCCCACGAACGGGCGGGCGATCTCCTCTTCGGAAAGGCCCATGGCATAATAATAGGAACGATGCGGCGCCCGCTCCGGCCCCACCGAAACATGGCGTGAAGGCAGCTTGGACTTGTCGAATCTTGTCATTTTAGGGCCTCATCCGATAACAAAATTGCCCTGCCTCAGGCCGAACTTTGGGTCAAGCCCACTGTTGCGTGCCACCGGCGACAGGCGCAAGCTTGATCACGGCATCATCGGGAGATCAGCATGGGCGTGGAAGGTATCGGCGGCATCTTCTTCCGGGCGCGCGATCCGGATGGCCTGAGTGCCTGGTACAAGCAGCATCTGAACATCGGCGCCGGCTGCAATGCCGATGCTATGGGGCCGGTGGATGAATGGGCGTGGATGGCAAAGGGCGGCCCGGTGGTGTTTGCGCCGTTCAAGGCCGACACCGACTATTTCGCGGCCGACAAGGCGTTCATGATCAACCTGCGCGTGTCGGGCATCGATGAACTGCTGAGCCGTCTGCGCGGCGCTGGCATCGAAGTGGAAACGCGCGTCGAATGGGATGCGCCCGAAACCGGTCGCTTCGCCCGACTGCATGATCCGGAAGGCAACGCCATCGAATTGTGGCAGCCGCCGGGTTAGGGTCAGGACCTGTTAATTCCATGCCCCGGCACGGCCCTGAGCAGCCCTTCGGGTTGAACGGAGGCGGAAAATGGCAGCGTCGGACGGCCTTGCCGGGGGGCGCTGCCCCGCCTGCGGCCGCTCTCCTTGCCATTTTTGCGCCTCCGTTCAATGACGGGGCATGGAATTAATGGGTCCTGACCCTAGATCCCCCGCCGCACGGTCGCGATGCAGTCCGCCAATATGTGCGTCCAGCGCGCCACGCCTTCCTTCGACTGCAAACCATCGTTGCGCACCTCGATGCCCAGATAGGGGATGCCGGCGGCTTCGGCATGGCGATCCATGGTGTAGTTGAGGTCCCGGCCCGAATAGGGCTGGTTGACCCCCACGTGCAGGCCGCGCGCGGCGAGCGCGACAAGGCCGAGCCGGGCGGCGCGCTCGTCCTGGTTGTAGAGGATGCCGATCGGCCAGGGGCGCTGCCAGTCAGGCCGAGTGGCGAGGCGAGGCGTGAAGCTGTGAACAGAAACAATCAGCGCCGGCCGCCGTTGGGCAATCTCGGCGGCAATCGCCTCATGATAGGGCACATGGATGGCGCGTACCCGGAGCTCACGCTCCGCCTGCGGCAGGTTCCAGTTGCCGGGAATCAGGTGGCCATCGCTGCTGGCCGGCACGGCGCCCAGATCCGCGGGATCGCGATTGAGGTCGACCACCAGCCGCGACACGGTGGCAATGATCGCCGGCGCCGACAGCGCCCGCGCCAGCCGACGGGTGAGTGCATCGGTGCCGATATCCACCGCTATATGATCGGCCAGCAGCGCCGGCGATATGCCAAGATCAATGCCCGGCGGCACCTCGGCCGAGGCATGATCTGCCACCAGCAGCAGATCGGCGGTGCCGGGCAGGATTTCGGGCAAGCGCATCGCCCTCGCATAGCGACGATGCGGCGCAGAAAAAAGGCCCGGCGGCGAACCACCGGGCCTTCAAGGGGCATCCTGGGAGAGGATGAACCTGTGTTGGTGCGAACGGTCTTACTGGCCGTTGGCAACGGGCAGCGCGGCCAGTTCGGTGCCGAGCAGCTTGGCGGCGGCGGCGAACTTCTTGCCGGCTTCGAACTTGGCATCAGCGGCGCACAGCTTTTCGCCGGTGGCGACGAGGTGCAGCGCCTTGGTGGCATCTTCACCGCCCTTGGCTTCGACCAGGGTGCGGATCTGGGCCGGGGTCTGCTTGCAGCTCACCGGTGCGGCGAAGGCCGGGGCGGCAGTGAGGGCGGCAACGGCGGCGGCAGCGGCGATCAGGCGGTTCAGCATCTTCATTCTCCTGTTGCAGCGGGTGCGGCCCCGCTGGGCAAAAATCTCTGTATCCGGGCTGATCCGAGCAGCGCCCTTGCCCCGACCGAGGGGGGAGGGTTGAGCGGAGCCTGAGCGCTGCTCAAATCAACTGAGACGGTCTTTAAGTCAGGCTCAGTTGTGCGTCAACGGCTATTTTGAGCCGGATTCAGCTTGCTGCGGTGCAACCACATTTTTTCAATGGGTTGGAGAAATGACGTAGGTATTCTACCGCAGCGCGATCAGGCATGATTCAGCAGATTCCGCACCGCAGCAACGAACCATTTCGAGTCGCACTCGCATTTTTCTGAGCGCGACTCAGGGAGGCGACGAGGCAGATGTTCAGATGATTCGCGTCGCCTCTGTCCACCAGCCCGTGTCCGCCAGGCCAGCGGCCGCCGCCGCGCAGGCTGCCTCGCTCTCGAACAACGCCAAGCACGTGGCGCCGGAACCGCTCATGCGCACCAGCTGCACGCCGGGCGCTGCTTCCAGCCGGGCCAGCACGTCGGCGATCACCGGCTGCAGGGCCACAGCGGCTGCCGTCATGTCGTTGCGCAACTCGGCCAGCGGCGTAACGGCATCGATGCCGCCACGATCGATGCCGTCCCAGCCGGCAAACACCGGCCCTGTCGGCACGGCCACGCCCGGATTGACCAGCAGCACGGGGGCATGTGTGGCAGGCCAGGGCGACAGCTGCTCCCCCTTCCCCGCCCCGAACATGGTGCGGCTGCACACACACACCGGCACATCCGCGCCCAACGGCTCGGCCAGGCTGGCCAACCGCTCCAGCGGCCAATCAAGGCCCCAAAGGCGGTTGAGCAGGCGCAGCGCCGCCGCCGCATCGGCCGAACCGCCCCCCAGCCCAGCGGCCACCGGAATGCGCTTCGCAAGATGAAGGCGCGCGCCGGCTGCCGTTCCGGCTGCAGCGGCAAGCGCGCGGGCGGCCCGCAGCACCAGATTGTCATCCCCCACATCGGCTGCCGCCGCCATCGGGCCAGTAAGCGTCAGGCTCAGATTCGCTGCCGCCTCGGCGTGCAGCGTGTCGCCAAAGCGGGTGAAGGCGAAGATGCTTTCCAGATCATGATAGCCATCGGCCCGGCGCCGCCGCAGGTGCAGGGCAAGGTTGATCTTGGCAGGCGCGGATTCGGTGAGCATCAGGCGATGCCAGTGGCGCGGGCTGGCGCCTTTCTCAAGCCAAAATGCGATGCGGGCCCTAACGCACCGCCAGCATCGCCGGGGCGGCGTCCAGCCCGAAATCCAGCCGCGCCTGCAACTGCCGCCGCTCTTCCGTGCCGGGATCCAGGCCCAGTGCCTGCCGCCAGCGGAAGCGCGCCTCGATACGGCGGCCCTGCTGCCACAGCGCGTCGCCCAGATGGCCGATGATCGTCCATGACTGCGGCTCCAGGCTCACCGCCCGTTCCAGCGTGATCACCGCGGCATCCACCTCGCCGGCCTGCAACTGCATCCAGCCCAGCGAATCGATGATGCTGCCATCGCCCGGCCGCAGCTGCGCCGCCTTCTCCACCAGCGCCCGGGCTTCCGCCGATCGGCCCTTGCGTTCCATCAGGCTGTAGCCGAGATGATTGAGCACCGCCGGTTCATCAGGAAACAGGCGCAGCGCGGCCCGCAGATCGGCCTCGGCCCCCGGCCAGTCGCCAGCAGCATCGCGCATGGCCCCACGCATATAGTGGAGGTTCCAGGCCGCAGCCCCCATGCCGGCGGCGAAGCGATCAATAGCCGTGCCATAAGCCTGCGCCGCATCGGCAAATCGCCCGGCGCGGCGGTGCCAGCCCGCCAGCCCTTGCCAGTCTTCCACCGTGGCGCCTGGCGCTGCGGCGGCCGCCTTCAGCAGGGTGCCGGCCTCCTCGCTGCGCCCCGCGGCTTCCAGCACCTCGGCACGGCGGGCGCGCACCGCGACTTCCATGCCGAGACCGGCGGGCACCTCGTCCAGCGCCGCCAGTGCCGCTGCATCATAGCCGGCGCGGCCGAGCGCATCGCCGGTGGCCAGCCAGCCAATCGCCAGCTCCGGCGCCAGCCAGGTGGAGAGTCGGGCGAACAACAGCGCCAGCGGTTCGGCCCGTTCGCGCGCCAGATCGCCCGACAGCCGCACCGCGAGCCACGCCAGACCCTGGCGCGGTTCGCCGGCCAGCGGCCCGAGGCGTTTGCCGGCCAGCAAGCGTTCGCGCGCCGCCGCCGTGGCCGGATCGCCGGGAAAGAGCACGGCCAGCGCCTCTTCGCGCTTGCCGGCCATGGCCAGCGCATCGGCCTGGCCCTGGCGCAGGAACATCGGCGCCGGCCCGCCGCCAGCGCGCGCCTGGCGATAGGCGGTCGCCGCCTCGTCCCAGCGGCCCAGATAGGCGAGCAGATGCGCCCGCTGCTCGGCCATGTAGCCGCGCATGAAGCCCTGGGCGCGCTGCGGATCGGTGAGCAGCAGGGCTGCCGCCGCATCCCCGCGCGCCGCAGCCGCCCAGGCATCGATGATCGGCCCGGCCACGATCGGCCAGCCCTGGGAACCAAGGCCCTGGCGCAGTTGCGCCACCTGCGGCCAGTCATTGCGCAGCGCCGCGTCGGCGATGCGGATCATGGCGATGTCCGGATCGGGACCGTCGGACACGGCAAGGGCACGGGCCAGCTGGAAGCTCTTGCGGCGGTCCCCGGAGATCAGCGCCAGTTCCCAGGCGCGGCGGGTGACATTGCTGGCGGCCGGGCGCGCCGCCCGTGCCTCGTCCATCAGCCGACTGGCCAGCACCACATCATTGTCGAGCGCGGCATAGCGGCCAATCACATAGGCATGGAGCGGGCTGTCGCTGACCGGAGCCGGGCGCGCCGCGAGGGCCGGGCTGGCGGCCAGCGCCAAGGCAAGTGGGAGCAGCAATCGCATCCTGGGCAGGATGGCGCGGGCGGCTGCGCTTGTCGAGGGGCGCGGGAGTCGCGGCGGGACAGGCGCCAGCAGGCGTGACGATCGAACGGAGGAAGGAAGGAAGGGGGCGTCGCGGCAAAGCCGCAATGCCTGCCCCGGACCTGATCCGGGGTCAGTCGACACAAAAAAGGGCGGCTGGAGAGCCGCCCTTCTTCGGTCGCTGGCCGATCTTGCCGGAGTCGGCAGATAGCGTGGCTGTCTGCCCGCCCGGCAGCGATCAGTTCGCGTAAGCCTCGTTGCCCACAAAACCCATCTTCTCGATGCCGGCCTGCTGGGCGGCGGCCATCACCTGGTCCACCAGCTCGTAGCGCGCCTCGGCTTCGGGACGCATGCGCAGTTCCGGCTGTTCCGGCATGGCGGCGGCCTGGGCGAGATAGCCCTTCAGCGTGGGCATATCGACTTCCTGCTTGTTCCAATAGACGTTGCCCAGGAAGTCGATGTCGATCTGGTTGAACACCGGATCGGGCTGGTTGGTGTTGTTCGGGTTCGGCGGCGGCAGATCCAGTTTCACGGCGTGGGTCTGCACCGGAATGGTGATGATGAACATGATGAGCAGAACGAGCATGACGTCGATCAACGGCGTCGTGTTCATTTCCACCATCGGGTTGTCGTCACCACCCTCTTTGCCAACTGACATGGCCATTGGCCATACTCCTGTCTTCAAGCCGGGGCGGCGACAACACCGCCCCGGCAAACCATCATCAATCGCGCGTGACCTGACCAGGCACCGGCTCCGAAATGAAGCCGACCTTGAGGAACCCGGCCCGTTGCATGGTGAAGATTACCCCACCGATGCAGCGATAGGCCACGTCCTTGTCGCCGCGGATATGCACTTCCGGCAGTTCGATCTTGCCGCCCAGGGCTTCCTGGCGGGCAATTTCGTCCTTCAGCGCCTTCACGCCCCGGTCGAGCAGTTCCGTCTTCTCGGTCACCACCGTCTGGCCCCAATAGGTGTCGCAGTTCGCATCCACCGAGATCAGCACGTTTTCCGGCTTGGTGGTGGTGGGAACGTTGGTCACCGTCGGCAGGGTCAGCGGCACGGTCTGGATGACAACGGGAACGGTGATCAGGAAGATGATCAGCAGCACCAACATGACGTCGACGAGCGGCGTCGTGTTGATCTCGTTCATCGGCGCATTTTCTTCGCCGCTGTCATTGCCGACACTCATTGCCATCGGACTGTCTCCTTGAACGTGAGACCGATCACTTCTTGACGGCAGGAGCAGCGGCAGCCGGCGCGGCCACGGCGGCCTTCGGACGCTCGATGCGGGCACCCGACACCAACGCGCCGTGCACGTCGGCGGTGAAGTTGTTCAGGCGGTCAGCGATGTCCTTGTTGCGACGGATCAGCCAGTTGTAGCCGAGCACGGCGGGCACGGCGACGGCGAGGCCAAGCGCGGTCATGATGAGCGCTTCACCCACCGGGCCGGCGACCTTGTCGATCGAGGCCTGGCCGGCCAGACCGATGTTGATCAGCGCGCGATAGATGCCGACGACGGTGCCGAACAGGCCGACGAACGGCGAGGTCGAGCCGACCGAGGCGAGGAACGAGAAGCCGGTGGTCAGCTTGCCGTTGATGGCACCAACCGAGCGGTTCAGGGCCATCGTCACCCACTCGTGCTGATCGATCTTGTCGGTCAGGCGGCCTTCGTGGTGATCCGAAGCGCGCAGGCCGTCATCGACGATCTGGCGGAACGGCGAGTTCTTGTCGAGCTTGGAGGCGCCGGTCTTCAGGTCGCTGGCGGTCCAGAACTTCTTTTCCAGTTCAGCGGCTTCGGCCATGATCTTGCGCTGGTCCAGATACTTGGTGATGATGATGAACCAGCTGTAGAGCGACATGAACACCAGGAGGCCGAACACGGCCCAGGCGATCACACCGCCCTGCTGAAGCGCGGCCATCAGGCCATAGGGGTTTTCTGCGGCTTCGGTCTGCATTGTCTTTCTTCCCTCGGTTATTCGGTTGGATGGCCCGGCTGCCGGCCGGGCGGCTTGGAATGGCGGTTGCTTAGTTGACGAGCTTCCAGCGCACCGGCTGGCTGCGGCGCTCCGGCACCGGCTGGCCATCCTTGGTGGCCGGGTTGAAGCGGAACCGGCGCTGGATGATGTTGCAGGTCGCATCATCAAGGCGCTTGAAGCCGCTCGACTGCGTCACCTGGCATTCGGTGACACGGCCGTCCACGCCAATCAGATAGGACACGCGGGTCACGCCTTCTTCCTCGGCGGCACGGCTGGCGCTCGGGAAATCGTCGTCGCTGAACACGTTGCCACGGCCCCGCGGGGTGGCCGGCGTCGGCGCGACTGTTGGCGCCGGCGGCGCTGGCGGGGCTGGCGGCGCCACCACGGGCGGATCCGGGCGGGCAATATTGGATTGGGTGGTGATGCTGTTGGTCGGCGCGTCCGACTGCACCGTCACCTCGGGTGGCGGCACATAGGGCGGGATCTCCACCTCCTGCGGCGGCGGCGGCGGCGGTTCTTCCGGCGGCGGCGCTTCTTCCTTGACGTTCACCGCTTCAAGCGGATCGACGATCTTCTTCACCACCTTGATGGCGAAGCCTGACACGATGGCATAACCAAGCAGAATGTGCAGGAGGACAACCGCCCCCAGCGCAATCTGGCGGTTCTTCGACATCGCGGGTGCGTCCATGTATGACATGGCTGGAAAGGCACTCCCTCAATTTGTCGGGAAAAGCCGCGGACAGAGGACCCCCCTCAACCCTGCGCCGATCCCTCAGCAGCCTTCCTCTAGCCGCAAGCCAAGCGGCCTCGCAACCGGCTTTTTGCCACAATCCCGCCAGACTTGCTGTCGCTACGTCAATTCCCCTAGGTGTGGCGCAATGGTGGGCAGGGTTTGTTCCCTGCCGCTTTGCCGAGGGTGAATGCCATGGTTGCCGGCTCGCCGTCGCCGCCGCTACGATGCCGGCCATGCGCCCCGTGATTCCCCTGATCTGCCTGATTTCGGCCATGATTGCCGGGCCGGCCACACCGCTGGCCGCGCAGCCTTCTGCCCCGGCAGCCGATCGCCTTGCCGGCACGGCAGACATCGCGGACCTGGCGCTGGCCAGCCCGGTAATCGTGCGCGCCACCATCACCGCCGCCCGCCCGCTCGGCCGGCGAGATGCACCAGATGTCGCACCCGGTCGGGCCCGGATGCTGGTGACGGCGGCGGTATCGAACGTGCTGGTGGCCCCCGGCGGACTCGGTGCCAGCCTGCAATGGCTGTGGGATGCGCCGCTCGACACGCGCGGCCGGCCACCGAAGGCCAAGGGGCTGGACGTGCTGGCCTTCCTTGCGCCGCCCGGCCCCGATGGCGGCACCAGGCTGATGAGCCGGCGCGGCCAGCAAGCCTGGGATCCGGCGCTGGCCGATCAGGTGCGCACACTGGTGACAGCGGCGCGATCGGGCACCGTGCCGGTGATCAAGGGGGTGAGCAATGGGTTCCGCGCCGTGGGCACGGTTCCCGGCGAAAGCGAGAGCCAGTTCTTCCTGAGCACGCAGGACGGCAAGCCGGCGACGCTGGTCGTGCAGAACCGCCCCGGCGAGGTGCAGCGGGTGTTGGTGGCGCGCGGCGATATCATCGATGATTCGGCCGAGCGCGTGCAGCCGGGCACCCTGCTCTGGTATCGGCTCGCCTGCTTCCTGCCGGCAAACCTTCCCGTCGCGGCCGGCGGCGGCGATCCGGCACTGGCGAAGGACTGGCGCGATGCGCTGGCCAGCCTGGGCCCCTGCGGACGGACGAACTGAACCGTCACAGCGGCTCCGGCTGGCGCTCCGGATCAATGCGAACCAGCCCGTCGCTGCGCGCGGCCGTGCGCAGCAGGGATTGGGTCATCATGGCAACATCTTGGGCCCAAAAGAATTTCTGTGCCGGATCCGTTAGAAAACCGTCCCCCAGCATGACGGTAAGCCACAGCGAAACCGATCCGGGAGCCGCCTCCAGCGGTTCAATTACATGCTCATAGCCCAGCCGCTCCGCCCCTTTCAGCGTATACTGGAACAAGTCGGCAACACGCGCAGCCGTAGCGTTCGCGTTGTCAGCGCCAGGGCATTGGAAATAATAGATCAGGATCATGCGGCGGACATTGATGCCGCACCACAGGCGGGCCACAGGCTGCCCAGCATCGCTGAGCGTGTAGATGCGTCCAAAAAGATCGGTTCGATCACTGGTGGCAACGCTGAGGCCAGCTGCTTGCAATCCGGGCAGCGTGATCCGCCCCAGAAAGCGCGGCAGCTGCACTTCAAGGAACATTTCAGATCGGTCTTCCAGCGCATCGATCGTGGACTCGGTCTGGGAAAACAGCAGCAGAATGACAGCAGCGAGCGCCGTGGCGGCGAACTGGACGCCACTCATGGCCAGAATGATGATGTCGCTGTTCTCGGGATGCCCGAGATAGGAAAATGCGAGATAACCTGAAATGCCGAAGCTGGCGGCCAGCAGCAGCACCACCAGATACTTCATCCACAACGGCAAATGGATCAGCTGACGGCTGTCAACCGGATTGGAAAACATGGCCCCACCTCGCTAAAGGTCGGGTATCACCAGCCTTAATCCTTGTCCATCCGCACGAAATCGCGATCGAACGACTCCAGATGGGCGCCGCCGTCCACGAAGATGGTCTGCCCGGTCACCGTGCCCGCACCCGCCAGCCACAGGATGGCGCTGGCCACTGCGGCCGGATCGGGGAGACGTGCCAGCGGCATGCGCTCGGCCAGCCGTGCCATCTGGTCTGGCGTGTAATCGGCGGTCGGCAAGGTGAGGCCGGGCGCCACCGCGTTCACCCGCACGCGCGGCGCCAGCGCCCGGGCCAGCAGCGGCAGCGCGCCGGCCAGCGCCAGTTTCGAGAGCGTGTAGGAAAATTGCTCGCCGTGCGGATGGGCGATGCGCTGATCGAGCAGCAGCACGGATGCCGCCTGCGCGCCCTTCGGCGTGTCCCGCCACAACAGCCGGGTCAGCGCCACCGGCGCGTCGCAATTCACCGCCTGGTGCGCGCGGATGGCGTGCGCGGTGGCGCTGGCGGCATCATCCTCGCCGAACAAAGAGGCGTTGTTGACGACGAGCGCCGGCACGCCGCCCCAGGCCGTCACCGCCTGCCACAGGCCGGCCACAGCATCGGGATCGGCCAGATCGGCGAGGAACGCGCCATGCGGGCAGCCGGTTTCGGCCAGCACCGCAGCCAGCGCTGGATCCAGGGTGGCATCGGCGCGGGCATGCAGGGCCAGCCGCCAGCCACCCCGCGCCAGCGCCGCCGCAATCGCCGCGCCCACCCGGCGAGTGCCGGCGGTGACCAGCGCCAAAGGGGGCTGCAGCGACGGCGCCGTCACGCCCGGCTCCGCTTCAGGGTGATGCCGATCGCCTCCCCGGCCTCACTGATCGCCAGCTTGTGCACCTCCACCTGAACCGCCGCGATGCGCGGATCCAGCGCCAGCAGCCGGCGAATGATCGTATCGGCCACCGATTCGACCAGCGTGTAGTGGACACCATCGGTGGAGATGGCGGTGATCGCCGCCTTCAGATCGAGATAGTTGCGCGAGGCGCTGAGCGGGGTTTCCGGGCCATAGGCGGGCTGGGCATCGAGCGTGGCTTCCACGCTGATGCGCAGCGGCTGCGGCCGGCCGGTCTCTTCCGAATAGATGCCGGTGAGCACGGGCACTTCCACATCCCGCACCCACAAGGTGAGCATACTTGCCATTGCACTGTCCTGCCAGAGATGGCGGCCGGTTAGCGGTTTCCCTGCCCGCGGGCAACCAGCGCGCCGGCCAGTGTGGCGGCATCGCCATCGGTGCGCATCGCCGGCAGGCCGAGCAGGCGCAGCAGCAGCGGGTGTACATCGACATTGTCGAACGGCGGCAGCACCACGCCCGCCCGGAACGACGGCCCGGCCGCCACGAAGGCCGCCGCCATGGAGGGGTGTGCCGGATCATAGCCGTGCATGCCGCCCAGGGGTCGCGCATCCTGCTCCGGAGTCGGCGGGGTCAGCCAGATCATCCAGCCCGGCTCGGCGATGCAGACGATCGCCGGCACGCGCGGGTGCGCGCCATAGTGCAGCCGAGCCGGGATGCGGTGCTTTTCGTGGCACGCCATGTGCTCGTGGCGCTTCAGCAGCGCGGCCCGCACCGCCGCCGCCCGGCCAGGCAGCGGGTTCAGCCCGGCCACCGCCCCGCCATGCACCAGGCGGACCGCGCGCGGATCGAGCAGGCGATCGAGGGAGATGCGGCGCTCGCGGGACACCTCCACCATGCCATGATCGGCAACCAGCACGATGTTGGCCGTGATGCCGCGCGCCTCCAGCCCTGCCATCAGACGGCCGATCTGGGCGTCCACCTCGGCCAGCGCGCGGTTCACTTCGGGCGAATCCGGGCCGAAATCATGGCCGTCATGGTCCACCGTGTCGAAATAGAGGGTGGCAAGGCCGGGGCGCGGCGTTTCATCGAACCAGGCCAGCAACTGGTCCACCCGCGCCGTGTTGGGCATGGCGCCATCGAAGCGCAGCCAGCGGCGCGGGCGCACCCCCCTGATCGCCGCCTCGCTGCCCGGCCAGAACATGGTGGCCGTCGGGATGCCGGCGCGCTCCGCCGTCACCCAGATCGGTTCGCCGCCGTTCCACCAGCGCCCATCCTCCACCGCCGCGCGGATCGACAGGGCAAAGCGGCCCAGCACCCGATCCTCCATGTTGTTGTTCACAAGGCCGTGTCGATCGGGTCGCAGTCCGGTGACCAGCGTGTAGTGATTGGGGAAGGTGAGCGAGGGGAAGCTGGGCCGCATCGCGCTGGTGGTGACGCCGCGCGCCGCCAGGGCGCTGATGGTGGGCGTGACGCCGCGCTGCAGATAATCGGCGCGCAGGCCATCGACGGAAATCAGAATGACCGGATCGGCCGGCGCCACCTGTGCGGCGGGAGGAACCGGCTGGGTGGGTGGCGGCTGGCTGGCGCAGGCCGCCAGCAGCAGGGTCGTTGCCAGGGTGAGCAGGCGTCTGATCATGATCGCCGCGCGATATCAGCCGCAGGTGGATTCGCAATGACAGTGCGGCTATCGGCAGCAAGACCATGAGTGAGACGCCGCCCGACCGTTTTTCGGAAGAGACGCAGACCTATGCGGTGCGCGGCAAGGATGCGCCCGATCTGGATCGCGGCGTGGAGACCATCCGCCGCGTGGTGAAGACGCTGCCGCTTCGGCCCGGTGTCTATCGCATGCTCGATGCCGGTGGCGACGTGCTCTATGTCGGCAAGGCGCGCACGCTGAAGAACCGCGTCACCAACTATACCCAGGTGAGCCGCCTGCCCCGCCGTCTGCAGCGCATGGTGGCGCAGACCCGCGCCATGGAGATCGTCACCACCAACAGCGAGGCGGAAGCGCTGCTGCTCGAAGCCCAGCTGATCAAGCGCCACCGGCCGCCCTACAATGTGCTGCTGCGCGACGACAAGAGCTTCCCCTTCATCCTGCTACGCGAAGACCATGATTTTCCCCGCATTTCCAAACATCGGGGGGCGCGGGTGGCGAAGGGCAGCTATTATGGCCCGTTCGCCAGCGCCGGCGCGGTGAACGCCACGCTGAACGCGCTGCAGAAGGTGTTCCTGCTGCGCAGCTGCACCGACAGTTTCTTCAACAACCGCGACCGCCCCTGCCTGCTCTACCAGATCAAGCGCTGCTCTGGCCCGTGCGTGGGCCGCATCGACGAGGCCGGCTATGCCGAGCTGGTCGCCGACGCGAAGGGCTTCCTGTCGGGGCGCACGCAAGAGGCGCAGAAAAAACTGGCCGGCGCGATGACAATGGCGGCCGAGGCGATGGACTATGAGCGCGCCGCCCTGCTGCGCGACCGGCTGAAGGCGCTCACCTTCATCCAGGGCAGCCAGGCCATCAACGCCGATGGCGCGACCAGCGAGGCCGACGTGATCGCCATGGCCGCCGATGGCGGCGCCGTGTGCGTGCAGGTCTTCTTCATCCGGGGCGGGCAGAACTGGGGCCACCGCAGCTTCTTCCCCGGCCACACCGAGGGTGTGGACGAAGGCGAGGTGCTGCAGAGCTTCCTGGCCCAGCTTTACGAGGAACTTCCGCCGCCACGCGAACTGCTGCTTGATCGCGCGCTGCCGGAAGCCGATCTGCTGGCCGCCGCGCTGTCGGAAAAGGCCGGCCGCAAGGTGAGCCTGCGCCATGCCCAGCGCGGGCCGGCGAAGAAGCTGGTGGAACAGGCGCAGCGCAATGCCGTGGAGGCCATCGAACGCCGCCGCGCCGAGACGACGACGCAAGGCAAGCTGCACCGCGAACTGGCCGAGATTTTCGAGCTGGATGGCCCGCCCGGGCGCATCGAGATCTACGACAACAGCCATATCCAGGGCACCAATGCGCTCGGCGCGATGGTGGTGGCCGGGCCGGAGGGCTTCCAGAAGGGCCAGTATCGCAAGTTCAACATGAAGGACGAGAGCATCACGCCGGGCGATGATTTCGCCATGATGAAGGCGATGCTGCACCGCCGCTTCGCCCGGCTGGAAGCCGAGGACCCGGACCGGGAGAGCGGCACCTGGCCCGATCTGTGTCTGATCGATGGCGGCAAGGGCCAGGTGGCGGCGGTGATGGCGGCGCTGGCCGAACTGGGCGTCGATGTGCCGATTGTTGGCGTTGCCAAGGGGCCCGACCGCAACGCCGGGCGGGAGATCTTCCACCTGCCCTCGGGCCGTGAGCTCACGCTCCCCCCGAACGCCCCCGTGCTCTTCTACCTGCAGCGCTTGCGCGACGAGGCGCACCGCTTCGCCATTGGCGCGCACCGCGCCAAGCGGGCGAAATCGCTGACACAGAGCCCGCTCGACGAGGTGCCCGGTATCGGCCCGGCGCGCAAGAAGGCGCTGTTGCTGCACTTCGGCACCAGCCGGGCGGTGAAGGGCGCCACGCTGGACGATCTGGAACGCGCGCCCGGCATTTCCAGGCAGATGGCTCTGGCGATCTGGCAGCACTTCCACCCGAACGGGTGACGGGATAGGCTCCGGCTCATGGCCATCACCCTGTTCACCGCGCCGACGCCCGATGGCTACAAGGTCTCCATCGCGCTGGAGGAGCTGGGCCTTCCCTACGAGGTGCGCACGCTCGATCTGGCCGGCGGCGAACAGAAGCGGGCCGATTTCCTGAAGATCAACCCCAACGGCAAGGTGCCGGCCATCGTTGATGATGGTCATGCCGTGATGGAATCGGGCGCCATCCTGGTCTGGCTGGCCGAAAAGAGCGGCCGCCTGCTGCCCGCCGAGCCGCGCGCCCGCTCCGAAGCGCTGCAATGGCTGTTCCTGCAGGTCGGCAGCTTGGGGCCGATGATGGGCCAGGCCAATCTCTTCACCCATTTCTGGCCCGAGAAGCTGCCGGCCGTGCAGGCGCGCTATCTGGGCGAGGTGAAGCGGCTGTTCGCCATCCTCGATGCCCGGCTGGCTGACCGCGATTATCTCGCCGGAGACTATGGCCTCGCCGACATCGCGCATTTCTGCTGGGTGCGCACCGCCGGCTGGACCGGGGTGGACACCGCCCCCTTCCCCCATATCTCCCGCTGGCTTGACCTGATCGCCGCCCGCCCCGCCGTCCAGCGCGGTCTGAAAGTGCCCGATATCTCCCCTGTGCAGGAAGGCGGCGACAACACCGCCTTCATTGCGCGGACGCGGAAATTGCTGGGGCTGGGCCCCAGAGAGGCCTAGCCCGCAAAGCCGATCAGCATCGCGCCGGCGCACACCACCAGTGCCCCTGCCCAGCGCCGCGGCGTCACCTTTTCCTTCAGCAGCAGCGCCGCCAAGGCCGCACCAAACAGCACGCTGGTTTCGCGCAGCGCGGTGATCGGCCCGATGGGCGCGCGCATCTGTGCCCACAGCACCAGCATGAAGCCGGCGCTGGAGATGGCCCCGGCGATCATCCCCTGCCGCCAGCGCCCCGCCGCCGCCGCCGCAAAGCCGGCCGGCCCGCGCCGAGCGATCACGAACAGGCTGATCGGCAGGAAAGTGAACACGGCCCCCCAGCCCTTGTAGCTGAACACGTCGCCATTGATGCGCACGCCCAGCGCATCCACCAGGCTGTAGCCGGCGATGGCGCAACCGGTGAGCAGCGCCCAGCCCGTTGCCGGCAGCGGCGCGTGGCGGTTGACGCCCACCAGCATCACCCCCAGCGAAATCGCCCATATGCCCAGCCCTTGCCCCCACCCCGGCACCTCACCCGCCGCCAGCACCGCGCCAGCCGTCACCAACGCCGGGGCGATGCCGCGTGCGATGGTATAGACATGGCTCATGTCGCCGGCGGCATAGCCGTTGGTGAGCGCCGTCCAATAGACAAGGTGAATGGCGCTCGATGCCAGGATGAACGGCCACGCCCCCGCCACCGGCGCGCCGAACAGGGCAATGAGCCCGCAGCCGAACAGCGAGCCGCCCAGGCCCAAGATGGCCAGATCGACCATGCGGTCACCAGAACTGCCCTTCAGGAACAGGTTCCAGGCGGCGTGGATCAGTGCCGAGAGCAGCGTGGCAGCGATGGCGACAAGCGGGATCACATGCCGTGGAAGGCTGCCCAGTCAGCCATCGGCGCGCGCGCCGGCCGGGCCTGATTGGCCTTGTCCTCCGGATCGATGAAGCCGATGGCCATGCCGGTGAACAGCATCCGATGTTCCGGGATGCCGATGAAAGCCCGGATGGTGTTGGGATAGATCGCCCAGCATTCCTGCGGGCAGCTATCGAGGCCTTCTTCCTTCAGCAGCAGCATCAGCGTCTGCAGATACATGCCAAGGTCGCTCCACTGCGGTGGGCCCATGCGCTTGTCCACGCTGCAGAACAGGGCAACGGGGGCACCGAAGAACTGGAAGTTGCGGGCAAACCACATGCGCCGCCCGGCCTTGTCCTCGCGCGGGATGCCGAGTCGGCTGTACAGCTCCTCCCCCACGGCAAAGCGGTAATGGCTATACGGCTCGGGCAGCTCCTTGGGGTAGATGTCATACTCGGTGGGCTCCATTTGGCCGCCGCCCATCAGCTTGCCCAGCATGATGCGCTTCAGCTCATCCAATTTCTCGCTGCCCACCACATCGATGTGCCAGGGTTGCAGATTGCCGCCCGACGGTGCCCAGGCGGCCTTTTCCACCACTCGGCGGATTACGGCACCATCCACCGGCGTGGGCAGAAAGCCGCGCACCGAGCGGCGGGAGAGGACAGCATCGGACACGTTCATGAAATGGCCTTTCTGCAACTTTCCTGATGGCCATCGATTGCCTATGAAGGCCCTGTGTTGTCCAGCCTGCCCAATCTGCTCACCCTGTCGCGCATCCTCGCGGTGCCCGGCCTCGTGGCGCTGATGTGGGGGCGCAATCCCTGGGAATGGCTGGCCGCCTTCGGGCTTTATGGGCTGGCGGCGATCACCGATTATTTCGATGGTTATCTGGCGCGCGCCCAGGGCACGGTCTCGAAGGTGGGCATCTTCCTTGATCCGATTGCCGACAAGATCATGGTGGCCGCGGTGATCGTGATGCTGGTCGATTCCCAGATCCTGCACGGCTGGAGCGTGGTGGCCGGGCTGGTGATCCTGCTGCGCGAGATCATCGTGTCGGGCCTGCGCGAATATCTCGCCGGGCTGCAGGTGAGCGTGCCGGTGAGCCAGCTCGCCAAGTGGAAGACGGCAGCGCAGCTGGTGGCGCTGGGCGCGCTGATCCTGGTGGGCGCCAGGCCGATCCTGCCCTGGCTGCCGGCGCTGGAAATCGGGCTGGTGACGCTGTGGGGCGCCGCCATCCTCACGCTGATCACCGGCTATGATTATCTGCGCACCGGGCTGAGGCACATGTGATCAATGTTGGTGCAGCTGCTCTATTTCGCCTGGGTGCGGGAAATGGTGGGGGCGGATGCGGAAACGCTGGCCCTGCCCGATGGAGTGGCCACGGTGGCGGCGCTGCTCGATTGGCTGGCCACGCGCTCCGGTGGCCACGCCGCCGCGCTTAAAGATCGCAGTCGCATCCGGGTGGCGGTGGACCAGCGCTTCGCCACGCCCGAAACTCCGCTCGCCGGCGCCAGCGAGATCGCCATCTTCCCACCGGTGACGGGCGGATGATTGCCGCCCGTCTGCAGGCCGAGCCGTTCGAAGCCGCCGCAGAACAGGCCGCGTTGCTGGCCGGTCGCAGCGATCTGGGCGCTGCCGTCAGCTTCACCGGGCTGGTGCGCGCCGATGATGGCCTTGTTGCCCTCACCCTCGAACATTATCCCGCGATGACCTTGACCCAGATGCAGGCCATCGCCGATCAGGCGTCCGCCCGCTGGCCGGGTGTTGAAGGCAGCATCATCCACCGCCACGGCCGGCTGCTGCCCGGCGAGGCGATCGTGCTGGTCACCACCGCCAGCCCGCACCGCGCCGATGCCTTCGCCGCCGCGCAGTATCTGATGGACTGGCTGAAGACGAAGGCGCCGTTCTGGAAGCGCGAGGAACGGGCCGACGGCAGCGCCCGCTGGGTGGAGGCCAAGGCCAGCGACGATGCCGCTGCCGGGCGCTGGGATCAGCCCGGCCGGGTGGTGATGTAGCGCAGATCGGACCAGCCGGGCACGAAGCGCGTGCGAGCCGGCAGGCGGCGCAGTTCACCGTCAAACAGGCACCTGAGGGGGCGTCGACGGCCCACGATGAGCTCCGGGGCGGTGAAGGCGGTCACGCTGGCGGCGCTGCGCCAGTCGTTCAGTAGCCAGTTCACCGCCACCGCCATGGCATCCGCCAGCCCGCGCCCGGAGAACAGCGCCACTTCCAGCCCCTGACCAGTTGGCATTACCAGCACGCCTGGGTGACGCCCTGGTTGGCCCGCCACCTTCACCCCGCCCAGAAAACCGCGTGCCAGCGCCAGCCGCACCGCCTGCCAAACCCGCCAGAACCGTCCGTGACGGGCGTTCTCCCGCGCCCGTGCCCAGCGGGTAAGCGGCCCGATGATGATGCGGCAATAACTGGTGTGGCCGCCCGCCCGCACCACGGGCACGTGGGTGAGCAGGCCTTGCCCTGCCGCCGCCACGATGGCTTGGGGTGCCACATCACCGTGCAGGGCCTTGGGCAGCAGATTCATGGTACCGCCAGGGATGGCAAGCACCTGGCCGGTCCAGCCGGTCGCCGCAGCAGCGGCCGCGCCCAGGGTGCCATCGCCGCCCATCACCACCAGCGTATCAATGCCGGCCAGTGCGGCCGCTTCGGGGGCCGCCTCACGCGGGAAATCGCTGCGCCTCGCGATGGTGGCACCGGCAGCCAGCAAGGCGGCCTGCAAGGCCGCAATCCGGTCTTCATCGGTCGAGCGGCTGGCACGATTGGCCACCAGGCAGACGCGGCCCAGCGGTCGGGCAGGCTCGGGCGGATGCGGAGGCGGGATCATCCTGACGGCATGTGGGGTTGATGCCGGCTTCCGTCAATGCCGCGCGGCATCACAAGCCTGCGCTCATCTCCTTGATTTCCTTGTTCAGGATGCGATCATTGTCGCTATAGTCCACCGGACAGTCGATCAGGTGGACGCCCGGTGTCGCCAGGCACTGGGCCAGCAGGCCGGGCAGCATTTCGGCGCTCGTGACCCGGAGGCCATGGGCGCCATAGGCCTTGGCATAGGCGACGAAATCGGGGTTGCCATATTCCAGGCCCCATTCCTTGAAGCCCATGTTGGCCTGTTTCCAGCGGATCATGCCATAACTGCCGTCGTTGAGGATCAGCACGGTGAGGTTGAGGCCGAGCCGCACCGCCGTCTCCATCTCCTGGCTGTTCATCATGAAGCCGCCATCGCCGCACACCGCCATCACCTTCCTGTCGGGATAGACCATGTTCGATGCCATGGCGCTGGGCAGGCCGGCGCCCATGGTGGCGAGTGCATTGTCGAGCAGCACGGTGTTGGGGCGATAGGCGGTGTAGTTGCGGGCGAACCAGATCTTGTAGACGCCGTTGTCGAGCGCGATGATGCCATCGTCCGGCATCGCCTTCCTGATCTCGCTGACCAGATATTGCGGATAGAGCGGAAAGCGCATGTCGTTCACCGCGGAATCGCGGTGCGCCACTTCGGCGGCGCGGGCGGCGAGCATGGCGGCAAAATCCCAGTGCGGCTGCACCCTGATCGCCTCCTTCAGCTGCCACACCGCGTTGGCGATGTCGCCGATCACTTCCACCTGCGGGAAATAGACCGGGTCCACCTCGGCCGAGCGGAAGCTCATGTGGATCACCTGTGCGCCGTTCTGGCTCATGAAGAAGGGCGGCTTCTCGATCACGTCGTGGCCGATATTGACGATCACGTCGGCACGGCGGATCGCGGCATGCACGAAATCGCCTGCCGACAGCGCGGCGCAGCCGAGGAACTTCGGATGCCGCTCATCGATCACGCCTTTGCCGAGCTGCGTCGTAAGGAAAGGAATCCCTGTCTTTTCAATAATTTCCAGCAGCATCTTCGACGTCATCGTGCGGTTGGCGCCGGCCCCGATCACCAAAATTGGTGATCTGGCGCCTTCGATGGCGCGCACGGCAGCGAGGATTGCCTTGGCATCGGCGAGCGGCCGGCGGGCATAGCTGGGCTGGAACGGCACCGCGTCGGTGGGATCGTGGGCGATGTCTTCCGGCAGCTCCAGGTGGGTAGCACCGGGCTTCTCCTCCTGCGCCAGACGGAAGGCCTCGCGCACCCGCGCCGGGATATTGTCGGCGCTGGCCAGCTGGTGGGTATATTTGGTGATCGGTTGCATCATGTCGACCACGTCGAGGATCTGGAAGCGGCCCTGCTTGCTCTTCTTGATCGGCTTCTGGCCGGTGATCATCAGCATCGGCATGCCGCCCAGAAAGGCATAGGCGGCCGCCGTCACGAAATTGGTGGCGCCAGGCCCCAATGTCGCCAGGCACACGCCGGCCTTGCCGGTATGGCGGCCATAGGTGGCGGCCATGAAGCCCGCGCCCTGTTCGTGGCGGGTGAGGATCAGCTGGATCTTCGTCGAGCGCTCAAGGCTGTCAAGGAAATCCAGATTCTCCTCGCCGGGCACGCCGAACACATACTCGACACCCTCCGCCTCGAGACATTGCACCAGCAGGTCAGACGCCTTGGTCATCGCTCAGTCCCCCAAAGTCTGCACCTGCCGCCGGCCATCGGCACGGGCGCGCGGGCCCATGGCATCGTGGATCATGCCGGCCCGGCCCAGCCCCCAGGCCGGCATGTTGTTGTAAACGCTTTCATACTGGCCCGGCTCGATCAGATAGGTCTCGTGCCAGATGCCGACATCGCCGTTGCTGCCCACCGCCTTGTTGAAGCGCGTCCAGGCCGGCAGGTGCAGTTGATCCCGCGATGTCGCGAAAGCCTGCAGATGATCGAGGCTGCGCCAATACTGCACCAGCATCGTGGCCGGGAAGCCGAAGTGGGTGCGGCTGTGCAGCAGGCCCAGTTCCGGCCGCCTCGACAGTTCGGCGATCATCGGCGCCATCGCGCTGAACGTCGGCCCCCAGCTGTTCACTTTCCAAAGCCGGTTGATGCGGATACCGATCAGGAACAGCACGAACGGGCCGTCGATCTCGGCGCACACCCGCCGGTCGATGATGCCGGCCATCAGACGACGCCAAAGGCCAGCATCGCATCGGCCACCTTCTTGAAGCCGGCGATATTGGCGCCCTTCACATAATCGGTGTGGCCATCGGCCCCGCGGCCATATTCCAGGCAGCGATCATGGATGCCGGCCATGATGTCCTTCAGCATGGCCTGGAGCTCCTCCTCCTTCCACGACATGCGGGCGCTGTTCTGGCTCATCTCGAGGCCGGAGACTGCAACCCCGCCGGCGTTGGAGGCCTTGCCGGGGGCATATAGGATGCGCGCCGCCTTGAAGACATGCACGCCATCGAGATCGGTCGGCATGTTGGCGCCTTCGGCCACCGCGATGCAGCCGTTCTTCAGGAGCGTCCGTGCCTCCTCGCCATTGAGCTCGTTCTGGGTGGCGCAGGGCAGCGCGACATCGCAGGACACGCCCCAGGGCCGGGCGCCGCCACCATGGAAGGTGGCGCCCTTGAACTCGGCGGCATATTCGGAAATGCGGCCGCGCCGGTGGGTCTTGTGGGTCTTCACCCAGTCGATCTTCTCTTGGGTGATGCCATCAGGATCGTGGATGAAGCCTTCCGAGTCCGAAAGCGTGACCACCTTGCCACCCAGCTGGACGATCTTCTCGGCGGCGTGGGTCGCGACATTGCCGGAGCCGGAGATGACCGCCGTCTTGCCGGCGACGTCCATGCCCTTTGATTGCAGCATGTTCTGCAGGAAATAGACCGCGCCATAGCCGGTCGCCTCGGTGCGGATCAGCGAGCCGCCCCATTCGAGGCCCTTGCCGGTCAGCACGCCGGTGAAGTTGTTGGTGATGCGCTTGTACTGGCCGAACATGAAGCCGATCTCGCGCCCGCCCACGCCGATATCGCCGGCCGGCACGTCGATGTCGGCGCCGATGTGGCGGTAAAGCTCGGTCATGAAGGACTGGCAGAAGCGCATGATCTCGCGCACGCTCTTGCCCTTGGGATTGAAGTTGGAGCCGCCCTTGCCGCCGCCCATCGGCAGGCCGGTGAGCGCGTTCTTGAAGGTCTGCTCGAAGGCGAGGAACTTCAGCACGCTTTCGGTGACGGACGGGTGAAAGCGGATACCGCCCTTGTAGGGCCCGATGGCATTGTTGTTCTGCACCCGCCAGCCGCGCTGCACGCGGATATTGCCCTTGTCATCCTCCCAGCACACCCGGAAGCTCACCACCCGGTCCGGCTCGGCGATGCGCCGCAGGATCTGCGCCTCGTGGTAGCGAAGCTTGTCGCCAATGAAGTCGAAGATATCCTCGGCCACTTCGGTGACCGCCTGCACAAACTCGTCCTGCCCCGGATTGCGGCGCTTCACACCGGCGATGAAGCCTTCCAGATCAACATGTTCGCCTGACAGCATGTTTCATCCCCCCGGATGGCGGGCGGCGCTGCCCGCAGATTGCCGGCACATGCGCTCCCCAGCGCACGCGGCGGCGCGCAGTGTAGCAGATTGTCGCAGGGGCAAAAGGCCAGAAGCGCGGCCGCGCCGTCACTCCACGGCGATCAGCTCGATCTCGAAGATCAAGGTGGCGCCCGGCGGGATGGTCTCGCCGGCACCGCTGTCGCCATAGCCGGCCTGCGGCGGCACGATCAGCGTGCGCCGCGCCCCCACCTTCATGCCGAGCACGCCTTCATCCCAGCCGGGAATCACGTCGCCGGTGCCGACCCGGAAGATGAAGGGCCGCCCACTGTCCAGCGAGCTGTCGAACTTCTTGCCCTTCATGCCATCGACATAGAGCCAGCCAGTGTAATGCACCGCTGCCAGCTTGCCGGCTTCCGCCGTGGCGCCGGTGCCAGGGCGGGTTTCGGTGATGCGGGTGCCGCCTGCCGTCACGGTGACGGTCTGGGCAGCCAGCGGGGCGGCAACAACGAGGGCAAGAGCAGCAAGAGCGATGCGGATCATGGCTTGCCCTCTGGCGCGTGCCGGGGTTCCAATCAAGAGGCGATCCCCAGCCGCTGACGCAGGAAGGACATCACCCGTGTCTCCGCGTCCTTGCCGGGGCCACTGTCGGGCAGATGCACGGTCAGCACCGAATGCGGCGCCATGCCGGTGCCGGGGCGGGCATGTTCATCCGCCAGCTCGATCGTCTCCACCCGGCCCGGAAATTCGCGCTCATAGCGGCGGAAGCGGGCATCGGGCACCAGCTTGTCAGACCGGTAGCGCAGCGCCAGCAGTGACAGGTCCTCGGCTTCAAATCGACGGCGGGCACAGGCGATCTCGGCCGGGCTGGCATCGATGCTGCCGGCCCTGGCGCCGCGGATCGGCAGGCTGGGCTGGCTCAGCACCGGGGCGATCACCGCCGGTTCCGTCATCATCGCCAGCGCGAAGCCGCCGGTGAAGCACATGCCCAACGCGCCGACACCCGGCCCACCGCACTCGACATGCGCGTGGCTCGCCAGCGCCCGCAGCCAGTCGACGATGGGGCTCGACCGGCCATCCTGCCAGGCCGCAAACTCGCGCCGGATGCAGATGTTGAGGAACAACTGCACCGCCGCCGCGCCCTTGGTCGGCTCGGCGCCCGGCGTGCCGAACAGGCTGGGGCAAACCACGGTCATACCCGCCGCCGCCAGCCGGTCGGCAAAGTCGATCACCTGGGTGTGGAGGCCCGGCACCTCGTGGATGACGATCACCGCCGGGCCAGAGCCACGCCGATAGACGGGGCGAGTGTATGGGCCGGCGGTGAAGTGGGCGAGGCTGTAGTCGGAGAGCGGCATGGGCGGGAAGGTGCAGCCCGACGAGCGCCTGTGCAAGGGTCCTCCCCAAACTTGTTTGGGGAGGGGGATCGCCGGAACGGCGGTGGAGGGGCTGAAGGCGGGAGAAGAAGGGGAGGAAGAAAGGGCGTCGTGGCAAAGCCACGCCGTCAGACGAGTCAAAATGGCCGGCAGGTGCGCCGGCCATTTCGCTCGCTGGCCGGCCTTGCGCGTATCGGGCGCCAGTGCTCCGCACTGCCACCACGCCGCGCAGCGGCGTGGTGGGTCCTCCGGGACTTGAACCCGGAACCTACCGCTTAAAAGGCGGGCGCTCTAACCGATTGAGCTAAGGACCCACAGCCGCATTGGCTACGCGGGCCGCCGCTTTAGGGCGAAGCGCCCGCGCGTGCAACTGTCTTGCCGTCAATCCCAGCCGCGGGTGCCGCCAGCCTGGCACCACCGCCAGCAGCGGATCGAGCACGAAGCGCCGCCGTGCCATTTCCGGGTGCGGCACGGTGAGGCTGCGGCTGGCCAGCACCACGTCACCGGCCGCGATGATGTCGAGATCGAGCACCCTGTCCCCCCAGCGCCGCCCGCGCCGCCGGCCGAACGCGCGCTCCAATGCCTTCAGCTGCGCGAGCAGCGCCGGCAGCGACCCCGCCCAGTCCAGCGACACCAGCGCGTTGGCATAGCGGCGCGTTCCCGGCCCCAGCGGCGCGGTGGCGATGATCGGCGACATCGCGACCACGCCCGGCAGCGCGGCGATGGCAGCGCGCACCACAGCCTCCGGCCGGCCATGGCGGCCATGGCGGCGGTTTGATCCGATGGCGACAAGGATGATTGCCATATGCGCCACGGCCCCTACAGCGTTGGCCGATGGATAGCGAGAACCCCTTCCCCGGCACACCTCCGGTTGACTGCGCCCTGTGCCCGCGCCTTGTCGCCTACCGGGCCGAAACGGCGGCGCGCCACCCCGGCTGGTGGAACGCGCCGGTTCCGCCGCTGGGTGATGCGTCGGCCTGGTGCGCGATCATCGGCCTCGCGCCCGGCCTGAAAGGCGCCAATCGCACCGGCAAGCCCTTCCACGGCGATGATGCGGGCAAATTGCTGTTCGCCACATTGGCCGAACTGGGGCTGGCCACCGAAACGCCGGAGGGCTGGAGCGCGTCCGGCCTGTTCATCACCAACGCGGTCGCCTGCGCGCCGCCGAACAACCTGCCCGCCGCGCACGAGAAACACGCCTGCCGGCCGCATCTTGCCGCCCAACTGGCCGCCCTGCCCCATCTCAAGGTCGCCATCGCGCTGGGCGAGACGGCGCACCAGGCGGCGATCAAGGCGATTGGCGGCAAGCTGCCCAAGTATCGCTTCGGCCACGGCGCGGCGCATCGGCTGCCGTCGGGCGTGACACTGATCGACTCCTATCACCCCAGCCGGCTGAACCTGAACACTGGCACCATCACGCCCGAGATGCTGAAGGCGGTGCTCGCACAGGCGCTGGCCTTCAGGCCCTGAAGCGCGCTTCCAGCCAATCGACGCCAAAGCGCGTCATCGCGTCCGCCGGCACCAGCACGCTGGGCGCATCGCCCACCCGCCCGCGCGCGCCCTGCCCGCTGGCCAGGAAGTCCTCGACGATGGTGGCGAAATAATCCTCATCGAGCCCGTCGACCACGGGATCGACCGTGTCATACTCCTCGATCAGCCGCCAGGTCACGCCGCCCGGCGTGGCCAATGGCACCTCCATGCGACGGATATGCTTGCCCGGCACATCGGCAAGATGCTCGGCATGGTGGAGCAGGCTCATCGTGTCGAGCGGCGCGCCCAGCATCACTATCTTGCCGCCGGCCGCCGCCAGCCGGGCGAAGGGCGAGCCGGCGCCATAGCCATAATCCAGCGGGTGATCGGCGGTGAAAGCCTCTGCCCCTGCACCCAGCGCCACCACCGAAGCGCCGGGATTGGCGCTGCGTCGTGCGCCCGGCGTGGTGCGCAGCGCTTCGGCAAACCAGCCATGATCCGGGTTGGCGCGGGCGCTGGCCGGATCGAAGGCCGGGATATGCGGCTTCAGCGCCGGATCGAGGTGGCCGTCCCCGCCCAGCGCATCCTCAAACTGTTCCAGCCAGCTGACATAGGCGAGGATGCAGCCGAGCGGCCCCACCGCCTGCCGTAGCGCCGCGATGACGCCATCGCCGCCGCCCAGCACCGGGCCGACACGGCGCAGGCTGGCGTGCACCATCACCGCGTCGCCGGGCGCGACACCCAGCGCGACCAGGTCAGCGGCCAGCGCCTCGACCGTCCAGAAAATCTCGTCACCCAGCGCGACGCGGCGCATCAGATATCCTGCGCGATGCGCCCGTAGAGATCGGGCCGGCGGTCCCTGAAAAAGCCGAAGGCGGCGCGGTGGCGGGCGGCCAGATCGAGATCGAAGGTCGCCATCACCGTGCCGGGCGTCACGTCATCCAGATCGTGCACGATGTCGCCGCGCTGATCGCAGGCGAAGCTGGTGCCATAGAAGGTCTGCGCGTGCGCCGTAGCCGCTTCCTCGGTGCCGATGCGGTTGCAGGCCAGAACGGGGACAACGTTCGACACGGCATGGCCCACCATCGCCCGCCGCCACATCCGGCGCGTGTCGAGCGAGGGATCGTGCGGCTCGGTGCCGATGGCGGTGGGGAACAGCAGCAGTTCGGCGCCCATCAGCATCATGGCGCGGGCGGTTTCCGGATACCACTGGTCCCAGCAGATGCCGACGCCCACCACGCCATGCTTCGTCGGCCACACCTTGAAGCCGGTGTTGCCGGGGCGGAAATAGAATTTTTCTTCGTATCCCGGCCCGTCCGGAATATGGCTCTTGCGATAGACGCCCATGATGTTGCCGCCATCATCGATCATGGCGAGGCTGTTGTAATGATGGTGCCCGTCCTTCTCGAAGAAGGAGCAGGGGATATGGGTGCGGGTTTCCAGCGCCACCTCGCGCATGGCGGCCACTGCCGGGTGCTTGTCCAGCGGCAGGGCATTGGCAAACAGGCCTTCATCCTCGTGCCGGCAGAAATAATGGCCTTCGAACAGTTCGGGCGGCAGCACGACCTGCGCGCCGGCTGCGGCGGCGGCGCGCGCGGCCGCGGCGGTCATGGCGATATCGGCATCGCGGTTGCCGGAAAAGGCCAGTTGCAGGCCGGCGACAGTGATGGTGCGGGTCATGGGCGCCCGTTACCGCCAGAATGTGGCGCAGGGAAGACGCCTCACCGGGGTTGCTGCTGGGTGATGCAGTGGAAGCTGCCGCCACCGGTCAGGATATGGTCGGCCCTGAGGCCGATGACCTCGCGATCCGGGAACAGGCCGGCCAGCGCCTTGACCGCATCATCATCGCTGGCCGCGCCATAGAGCGGCACCACCACGACGGCATTGGCGATGTAGAAGTTCATGTGGCTGGCCGGCACGATGCGCCCGTCCATCATGACCTTGCCCGGCGAGGGCATGGCGACAAGCTCCAGCCCGAAGTCGCGCGCGCGGTCCCAGGCGTCCTCATAGACATCCTTGTTGGGATCATCCTTGCCCGCCGCGACCGGCAGTGCCAGCCGCCCGGGGCCGACGAAGCGCGCCAAATTGTCGACATGGCCATCGGTGTGATCGTTCAGCAGCCCCTCGCCCAGCCACAGCACGCGATCGAGGCCCAGATCGCGGCGCAGATGGCTCTCCACCTCGACCATGTCCATGCGCGGGTTGCGGTTGGGATTGAGCAGGCACTGCTCGGTGGTCACCGCCAGCCCGGTGCCATCCACATCGATGGCACCGCCTTCCAGCACCCAGCCGTGCCGGGCCAGCGGCAGGCCGCACTGGCCGGCGATGAACGCGGCCACGCCATCATCGCCGGGCAGATCATATTTGCCGCCCCAGCCATTGAAGCGGAAGCCGGCGGCCGCCGCACCGTGGCTGGATTGCAGGAACAATGGCCCGGTGTCGCGCAGCCAGATGTCGCCGAAGCCATAATTGTGGAGGCGTACGTCTGCCTCGCCGATCAGCGCGCGGGCGGCAGCGGCAGCCTTGTCGTTGGCGACCAGCAACTCCACGCGCTCGCCCCTGGCGATGGCGCGCACCATGGCGGCCACTTCCTCCTGCGCCGGCGCCAGATCGGCTTCCCACAGTTCGGCGTGGCTGGGGAACGCCGTCCAGGTGGCAGCATGCGCGGCCCATTCCGCCGGTTGCCGTGCCGTCATGCCTGCCCCACCCTCAAACTCCATCATTGCACCGGGCCATCACCGCACCCGGCGCCGCGCTTGCCTGGCGGCGTCTGGCACGTTCAAGCTGTTGCCATGGCGCTTGATTGCCAGCCGAATCCGGGGCTGGCAACAGTCTCGATGGTGGCGCTCTCAGCTGGCGAGCCCCTTGAAGCCCTGCGCCACCACATACCATTCGCTGGACTGCTTGCGGCTGGCCGGCGGCTTCACATGCTTCACGGTCGTGAAATGGCGCTTCAGCTCCGCGGTCAGCGCGCCATCGCCGCCGCCGGCCAGCACCTTGGCCACGAAGGCGCCGCCCGGCCGCAGCAGCCGGGTCGCCATGTCGAGCGCGGCTTCGATCAGGCCCATGGTGCGCAGGTGATCGGTCTGCTTGTGGCCCACGGTATTGGCGGCCATGTCGCTCAACACAAGATCGGCCGGGCCGCCCAGCGTTGCCAGGATCAGCGCCTCACTGTCCTCATCGGTGATGTCCTTCTGGAACAGGGACACGCCGGCCAGCGGCTCGATCGGCAGCAGGTCCATGCCCACCACACTGGCTTTCGGGCGCATTTCCTTCACCACCTGGCACCAGCCACCGGGCGCGGCGCCCAGATCGACCACACGCTCGACACCCTTCAGCAGGCCGAACTGGCCGTCCAGTTCCTTCAGCTTGAAGGCGGCGCGGCTGCGATAGCCCTGGGCCTTCGCGGCGGCCACATAGGGATCGTTCAGCTGCCGCTCCAGCCAGCGGGTGGACTGCGCGCTGCGCCGCCTGGCGGTCTTCACCCGCACGCGGGGCCCGCGCGAGCGGCCCGACGGTCCAGAGGGCGGTGCGCCACTCACCGGTGCGGCATCCACACGCCGTCGCGCGCCATCAGCGTGCGCAGGATGCCCTCGCGGATGCCGCGATCCGCCACCTTCACCATGCCGCCCGGCCAGCGGGTGAGGATGGCTTCCAGAATGGCGCAGCCGGCCACGATCAGCTCGGCACGGTCCGGCCCCACGCAGGCGATGCGGGCGCGTTCCGCCACCGACCTGAGGCCAATGGAGCGGCACAGCGATGCCAGCTCGGCCACGGTGACAGCGCAGCCATCCACGCGCCGCCGGTCATAGCCGGGCAGGCCCAGCTGCACGCTGGCCAGCGTGGTGATGGTGCCTGACGTGCCGAGCAACTGCACATCGCGGATGCCGCGTCCGGACAGCCGTGCATCGAACCGGTCCAGCCACGGCCAAACCTGGCCCAGCATGCGTTCATAGGCGGCGAGCCGGTCCTCGGCCCGCGGCCATTGTGGCTCGGTCTCCGCAAGATTGACGACGCCCCACGGCATCGAGATCCAGTCGAGGATCTTGGGCTGGCCATCGCCCGTGGCCGGCTCCACCAGCATCAGTTCGGTCGAACCGCCGCCAATGTCGAACACCAGCGCCGGCGGGCCAGCCGTATCGATCAGCACGTGGCAGCCCAGCACCGCCAGCCGCGCCTCCTCGGCCGGGCTGATGACATCGAGTGCAATGCCGGTTTCCTTGTAGACGCGTTCCACGAAGGCCATGCCGTTGCTGGCCCGCCGGCAGGCTTCGGTGGCGACATTGCGGGTGAAGCGCACCTCGCGCCGGGCCAGCTTGTCGGCACAGGTGGACAGGGCGGCCAGCGTCCTGTCCATGGCCGCGTCCGAAAGCCGCCCTGATTCCAGCAGGCCTTCGCCCAGCCGCACCACCCGGCTGAAGGCGTCGATCACGGTGAAGCCATCCGGTCCGGGCCGGGCAATCAGCAGGCGGCAATTGTTGGTGCCCAGATCCAGCGCCCCATAGGCGCGGCTGCGGCGCTGGCCACCGCGCGGCGCATGAGGCGCATGGGGGCGCGCATGGGGCGCCATTGTGTCGGAAGGAGCGCGCCCGCCATCTGGGGGCGTCATCGTCTTGCGGGCCGGCATCGGCAAGTCCAGTCATTCTTCTTTCGTCTTGACCGGCAAAGGCCGTTCGCAACGAAACCTGCAGCCACGCTAGCCAGTTCGGCGGTCAAAGGCAAATGCCCGCCGTGAGGGGCCGATGGGGGTCATTGCAGGGTGTTGACCGGCGGCCACGGCAAGGCTAAACGGCCGCCCTCGCTGAGCGTTGCCCCGTCGTCTAAAGGTAAGACTCCGGACTCTGACTCCGTCAATCGAGGTTCGAATCCTCGCGGGGCATCCAGCGCTCAGCAAATCGCAGGAGCGGCGCCAACCGGTCATGGACTATGCTTGCCGATCAGCAAGCCAGCCGGCGCGCAGCGGATCGGGCTGAAGCCGAACATGATCGGCCTCATCTATGTCATTGGTCCGGAGAAGTTCGGGTTCCGCACCGACAATCTACCCTATCGCGCCAAGGACATGCTCTTCAAACGCCGCACTGCGTTCAGCAATCGGCAGTTGGTCGACAACGCCGATGGCATCGCCGGCCCCGAAACCTTCCCGTTCACGCGCACCACCTTCATCCTGGGAGCATGCCAGCCGGGCGACCGTGCGATCAAGTGTCCTGATCAGCCTGCCGGCCAGAGATCCCAGGCGAATTGCGAATGAACGTGACCAAAACAATTCAATCGCACTGCCGCTGCAAAGGAATCCCGCTTTGACGGGGTGACATGTGTCATACCGCTGCGCTGACGCCATACACTGCTGACGCGCGCGGCAGCGGGATAGATCGGGCTCCACAGTCAGGAGAACGATCATGCCATCCATTGCTGCACCGATCATCGCCGCGCTGAAAGGCGTGAACAAGGCCTACGGCGCGCACCGCGTGCTTGAGGGTTTCGACTTCGCCTTGGAGGCCGGAACCGTCACCGCGCTGCTCGGCCCCAATGGCGCGGGCAAGTCCACCGTCGCGGGTCTGCTGACCGGCCGCTTGCGGGCCGATGGCGGCCGGGTCAGCCTGTTCGGCCACGATCCATCCCACCAGTTGGCCCGGGCGCGGATGGGGATCATGTTGCAGGCAGGCGGCCTGCCCGAAACCCTCACCGTGGCCGAGGTGGTCGATCTGCATGGCAGCTATTTTGCTCGCAGCCTTCCGACTGCCGCCGTGCTCGAACAGGCCGGGCTGACGGCGCTGGCAGGCCGCCGCTGTGACCGGCTGTCAGGCGGCGAGGCGCGCAAGGTACAGTTTGCCATCGCCATCGCCGGGGCCCCCGATCTTCTGGTGCTTGATGAACCCACGACCGGCTTTGATCCCGACGCGCGCCGCGCCATGTGGGACGTGGTCAGGGCGAAGTCCGACGCGGGGGCTGCAGTCCTGCTTGCCACCCACCACATGGACGAGGCCGAGGCGCTGGCTGACCGGATCGTGGTGATCGCGGGCGGGCGCATCATCGCCGATGGCGCGCCGGCTGCGATCAAGGCAAAGGTCGCCGCAACCGCGATCCGCCTGCGCACCCGCCTTCCCGCCGATCGCTTCCGCGCCGTGCCCGGTGTGGTGAAGGTGGAGACGGTGGGCGCTGATCTTTCCGTCCTGACCACTGCCCCGCGCGCCAGCCTTGAGGCAGCCTTCGCGATCGACCCTTCGCTTCAGCATTTTGACGTCACCGGCGCGAGCCTTGAAGAGGCGCTCGCCCATCTTGTCCATGCCAACTGCACCGCTGCTCTGAAGGAGGCCGCATGATGTCCGACACGCTGATCGCACCCGCCCCCGCCGTCTATGCCCGCGAAAGCTGGGCAGAGATCATCAAGTCGGCGCGCATGCCGCAGTTCATCATCCCCACCATCGCGCTGCCGCCCGCCTTCTACGCACTGTTTGCGCTCGCCATGGGCCAGGGCAGCGCCGAAGGTGCGACCCGCGCGCTTGCGACCTTCGGCGTGTTCGCCGTGATGGGTCCGGCGCTGTTCGGCTTTGGCGCGAACATCGCCGCCGAGCGGGAAAGCGGCCAGCTGGAGCTGAAGCGCCTGTCGCCCATGCCCGCAGGCGCCCAGATCGCCGCGAAGGTCGCCGCAACCACAGCATTCAGCATGGTCGCCTTCGTGCTGCTCTACGCACTGGGGATTGCCGGCGGCGTCTCGCTCACTGCAGCGCGATGGGCAATGCTGCTGGGCGTTCACACGCTGGCGATCATTCCCTTTGCGCTGATCGGGCTTGGCATCGGTTACCGGCTTGGCCAGAAGGGCGCGATTGCGGTGGCCAATATCGTGTTCCTGGCGATGGCCGTGCTCGGGGGTTTGTGGATGCCAATTGCTGTCCTGCCGCAAGCCATGCAGACCATCGCCTGGGCGCTGCCGTCCTATCATCTGGGCGAGATCGCGCTGATGGCGGTTGGCCAGCGTGACGCCGCCAACCTGTGGCTCCACGCCGGGCCAATGGCACTGACCACGCTCGCCGCCGCGCTGTTCGCCTGGACCGGCGAGAAGGCCCAGGCGCGATAAGATGGCCAAGGCCGCGCAAACCGCGAAGGCCGGGGGCCGGATGCTGCGATGGGAAGCCATCGACCATCCGGCCATCTGGCTCGTTTATCTGCCGCTGTTCTTCATCCCCTGGCTGATCGCCTTGCCGAGCCCGATGCAGATGATCTGGGCCGGCATCGGGCTGGCGGTGTTCCTGGTCCTCTATTTCCTGTCGCTGAAGGCGGCGGGGTGGCGGCTGATCGCGCTGGCGGTGGCGGCGCTGCTCCTGTCGTTCGCGCTCGCCTTCACGAACAGCAACTGGACAGTGGTGGCCATCTATGCCGCCGCGATGATTGCCGAGCTTCGCCCGGCCCTGCGCGCCAGCCTCGGGGTCGGGGCTTTCGCTGCAGCCAGCGCCACGCTGGCGCTGCTGACCCAACAGCCAGCCTTTTACTGGGTGCTGGGCGTGTTCCTGATGATCATGGTCGGCATCGGCAACATCTCGCGCGCGGCCATGCAGGACAAGAACGCCGCACTCGCCGCCGCGCAGGGCGAGGTGCGCCAGTTCGCCGCCGCTGCCGAGCGCGAGCGGATTGGGCGCGATCTGCATGATCTTCTGGGCCGCACGCTGACCCTGATCGCACTCAAGGCCGATCTCGCCGCGCGCCTTTCGGCCACCAATGCAGACAAAGCCGCTGCCGAAATGCGCGACGTTGCCGCCGCCGCACGCGAGGGGCTGGCCGAAGTGCGCGCCGCGGTCAGCGGCATGACCGGCGCGAGCCTCGCGCGCGAGATCGCCGGGTCCAGGGCTGCGCTTGCCGCTGCCGGAGTAGAATGCGAGATTGAAGGCGACGCAGAAGCGATTGATCCGGGCGCCGGCGCAGTGCTCGCCATGGCACTGCGCGAGGCGGTGACCAACGTGATCCGCCACTCGGGCGCGCGCACCTGCCGGATCGCGCTGATCCAGCAGCCTGGGGGGCTTGAACTGAAAGTCAGCGACGATGGGGATGGGCAGGCCGTGCGCCCCGGCGGTGGGCTCGCCGGCCTGGCCTCGCGCCTCACTGCAGCAGGCGGCGAACTGGCCATCGAAGGCGATACGCGCGGCACACGGCTGACGGCACGCGTGCCGCAAGGGGCGCTCGCATGATCCGTGTCGTGATCGCCGAAGATCAGGCCCTGGTGCTGGGCGCGCTGGCAACCTTGCTTGGCCTTGAAGGCGATATCGATATCATCGCACGCGTGAGCGACGGTGCCGCCGCGCTCGATGCGGTGCGAGCGCACAAGCCCGATATCCTCCTTTCCGATATCGAGATGCCGCAGATGACCGGCCTCGACGTTGCCGAAGCCATCGCCCGCGAGGGGCTGGCAACGCGGGTGCTGATCGTCACGACCTTTGGCCGCGCGGGATATCTTCGGCGGGCGATGGATGCCGGCGTGCGCGGCTATCTGCTCAAGGACACGCCGGCCGATGTCCTCGCCGCCGTGATCCGCAAGGTTGCCGCAGGCGGCCGCGCCATCGCGCCCGAGCTGGCGGAACTCGCCTGGGACGCCCCCGCCAACCCCCTGACAGAGCGCGAACGCGACGTCCTGCGCCTCGCCGAAGAGGGCCGCTCGAACAAGGACATCGCCCGCCAGCTCGACCTCTCGCCCGGCACGGTGCGCAATTATCTTTCCGAGGCGTCGGCCAAGCTGTTCGCCGCGAGCCGGATCGAGGCCGGGCGCATCGCGCGCGAGAAAGGCTGGCTGTGAGCGGCGGCATGACTCTTGTCACCCCGCCCGACTGACACCGGGCACTGCCCTGCCCGCGCGGCTTGCGGCACTCCCTCACACAAGAAGGGAGTTCGCGCATGAAGTGGAAGAACGCAGCCATGGTGTCCGGCGGGCTGGCCGTCTTGCTGGGCGGTGCGGCGCTGTTCAGGGCGCTGGCGCCCGATCGCTACGGCTTGCCGGAAATCGAGGTGCGCGCACCCGGTCCGACGGGCAAGCGGATCGCGAGCGCGGGGCTTTTCGGCAATTATTTCCCGGTCCCCGGTTCCGGTCCTCACCCGGCGGTGCTGCTGCTTGGCGGGTCGGAAGGCGGGCTGGGCAGTGGTGCGCATCAGATGGCGCTGGCGTTGCAGAAGGAGGGCTTTGCGGTCTTTCACCTCGCCTATTTCGGCGCGCCGGGCCAATCCGACGCGCTGGAGGGCGTCCCCCTCGAACTGTTCGACAAGGGGCTGGACTGGCTCAAGGCTCGCCCCGATGTCGATCCGGCGCGCGTGGCGGTGATGGGCGCATCCAAGGGCGCAGAGGCCGCACTGCTGGTCGCCTCGCGCCGCCCAGATCTGACCGCTGTGGTTGCCGGGATGCCGACCAGCGTCGCGTGGAACGGCATCAACTGGAGCAGCGGCGGACAGAGCAAACACGCCTCATGGTCGGCCAGAGGCCATGAACTGCCGACGATGCCTTTCGGGGACTGGAATCAGGCCGATGGCATCATCAGCGTCTATCGCACGGTCGAGGACCCAGCGCGCCAGGCTGCAACAGAGCGCGCCGCGATCCCGATCGAACGCAGCCGGGCCCCTGTGCTGCTGGTGTGCGGCGAGGCGGAGACCATGTGGCCTGCCTGCCCGATGGCGCAGCAGGTCGCCGCGCGCAGCAAGGCCCGATCCGGCCCGCCGGTGACTGTGCTCGCCTACAAGGATGCTGGCCATTTCGTGTTCGGCCCGCCGATTGCGAAGGATCACCCGATCTACCCGCGGCTTGGTGAATATGGCGGCAGCCCGGCCGGCAATGCCGCCGCCCGGGCCGATGGTTGGCCGCGGGTCGTCGCCTTTCTTCGCCTCGCCTTGGCGGCCTCCTGAACAAGGAGGAGCCGGCGCTTGATGCAGGCGCCACTACCGCGTTGAGGTCCGTCGCGCCGTATGCAATTGGCTCCTCCCCCCAATCCATTCCCCATTCGAGAGGTTCGGCCCCGTGACCGAAAGTGCGCCAACTGCACTCGGCCTTGATTTCGGTACGACGAACACCGTTGTCGCGCTGAGCGGTGGCGGGGACGGGTCCCGATTGATTTCGTTCGAGGGCGACGATGCCACTGGGGAGATCTTTCGCTCTGCGCTCTGCTTCTGGGAAGATGCTGACGTTCGCTTTGGTGTTGCCAGCGAAGCTGGCCCATGGGCGATTGCAGAATATCTTCAGTCGCCGCTCGATAGCCGCTTTGTGCAGTCGATCCAGCACTGATCGGACGCATGATTGCCCTGATCGAAAACGAACAGGGCTTCCCGCTCTACGAAGCTGTCGGCCAAATCAAGCGGGCATTGTCGGCAAGGGACGAAGCGCAATTCTTCTTTTCCGGTGGCGGCGTCGACATAAACGCGGTTGTCAGTCGGCACGCGTTTGAGCAGTGGATCGCCGATGACTTGCGGCGCATCGAAGCGGCAATGGATGCCGTGCTGGTGAAGGCGACATTGGCGGCAGCCGATATCGACCGCGTGTTCCTGACGGGCGGTTCCTCCCTGATCCCGGCCATCCGGGCCATTTTCGAACGAAGATTTGGTGTCGATAGACTCGCCACCGGCGGGGAGTTGACGTCGATTGCGCATGGCCTTGCGTTGATCGGCAGCGAAGCCAATCCCGCCGAATGGAGCGCTTGATCATTTGATCTCAGCCGCTGAGCGGTTCTGCTTGCGTCAGCAACGGCCACGCGGCCATCCAGGCCTTGGCCTGGACTCTGGCTTCGAAGATGGGCCGCTTTTCGTTGGCGAACCTTGGCGTTGGGCGCAGCACCAGGTTGAAGAGATCCTCAAGTCCAAGCGGGCTGGCAATTTCAAGCTGGCCCGATCCGCTTCGCCTTGCGGCCACAGCTGTTGCTGTTTCAGGCCAATACCGCATGGCATCGGTTGCCGATCGATAGGGCAAATCACCGTTGCGCTTGTGCATCCGCGACTGATTTTTCACCGACCAGTCAACCGAAGGCACCAGGGCGCGCAGAGCCGCTTCAGCGTTGCGATCATGTGCTTCCTCGGCGCGGTCAGGATCAAACCAGATCACATCGACGTCGCCACATGGCGGCTGAGCGGTTCGACCGTGCAAAGCATCCCAGACCGCGTTTCGGATGAATCCGGCCGCAATCCAGCAGTCTGGCAGACCCATATGCGACACCACGTCAAGCAGGCGCCATCGAACCGGGTCCGTGCGCAGGAGTGCATCCGGTTGCCTATCGAACGTTTCATTCATGGCTCAGGCTACCGCCTTGTCCAATAAGCGCAATCGGATCGACATCAGGATCACGGCCTTCGGCGGCCATCACGCCCGACCTGTTGGGCGGGTTCCGGGGCTGATCGAGGGCGCTCGGGATGGCACTCGTTGGGTGGTATTGCGTAGATCCGGTCCTCGTTGGCAACCGCCGAAAGTGGACGATCAAGCGTTATCGGCGGTGATGAGGCTTGCAAGCTTTTCAGCTTCGGCAAGACTTGCGGGCCAGAGTGGCTCCCCCTTGATGGATCGGCCATAAAATGCCTGCCGCCACACCATGGCGAAGTAGCCCGCCGTCTGTGCAAAAGGCACATCAAATCCCGGTGGCAAGCTTTCGTCGGTTCCGGTGGCGATCAGCCAGACATTGCGGCCAGCGAGAGTGCGGCCGGATATCCGATCATTTGGATCGTGCAGCAAATCCGTAAGGCGATCGAAAAATATTTTCAATGCTGCACTCATAGAATACCAGTAAACAGGTGTAGCGAAGACAATATGGTCACTCTGGAGCATCATGGCGACGACAGTTCTGAAATCGTCGCGATCGTCATGGCGGCCGTATTCGAACGGTTTGATCGTCAGCTTCGAAAGATCGCAAACCATTGTCTGTCTACCGAGCTGCGCGCTCAGATGCTGAACGAGGGCGGCTGTATTGCCATCGCTGCGGGCGGAGCCAATGATGACGGTAACGCTCCGCACCTTCTCACCAATAGTGTTCATCTGTGAATTGGAGCGCGATGCCCTGACCGCGTCAAGGGGTGGCGAGCGGAGAGGCAGGTTCTGGATGAGGCACGTGCTGCAGCGGAAGCCAGGCGAACCGCTTGCGGAGTTCCTGGGTCGCATCCGCTCGGAACCACTCCCCGTGGGAGATGACGGCTTGGGTTGCGCCCCAGCCCAATATTGCCGTGACAGCCTTGGCGCCGGCTGCCATGTCTCGCATTCCGAGGCGATACAGCAAGGGCGTGCGCCCGTTGGGAAAGGCGACCCCTTCAATGTGAGCAATCAGGCGACCAAGCGTAGACTGATGGTCAAGTCGCTCATTCACGATCAGATCCGTGAGGATCGCCGTTCGCGATGCACGGTGGAAAAACACATGTTCATCGAAAGCACGGCTGCCGGGATCAGCACGACGATGCGGGCGTGAATGGCGTTGATCTCCGCCTTGAAGTCGAGCATCTGCGCTGTCGAAAAGTGCTCCACGCGCGCCTTGGCATCGCGGATTGCGGCGTCGCCGGCCGTTCCGAATTGCGCCACGATCTCCGCTTCCCATTGCGCCTGCTTGTCCGCTGACACACCGTGGAAAAGCCGGTGATCAACCAGATCCTGGCCGGCATCCAGCGACGCCAGGGTTTCGTCGATCGTCTTCGCCAGATCACGGCGCTGGACAATCTCCTCTTCGACACGGCGGCGCAAATCCAGCAATGCGGTGCGCGTATCGAAACCGGGATCATCAAGGATGCGCGCGATCTGTGCGAGCGGCAGGCCAAGTTCGCGGTAGAAAAGAATGTGCTGAAGACGCAGCATCTCCGCCTGCCCGTAGTAGCGATAGCCGTTCTCGCCGACGTCGGGCGTCAGCAGACCGATATGATCGTAATGATGCAGGGCACGGACGCTGACGCCCGATGCTTTCGCTACCTGTTTGACCGTCCTCATCGCCTCACCTCGAATCGCAGTGGCATGCTTGTGCAGGATGACGTTGCGTCAGGGTCAACAGCCAAGCGGCCATGCACACTGTTTCAGATGATCAACGAAAGTGTGTTTCCAAAATTGTGCAGCACAATGGGGAGCAGCACGCTCCCGGTTCGCAGGCGCAACCACACCGCGATGAAGGATGGAATGGCGGTCAGCGCCATCGTCACGGAGTCGAACGAGATGGTCCCCTCGGAATAGCCGAATGCGTGCGTCATGCCGAACAGCATGCAGGACAGCACCGCACCCCAGCCCCAATCAACGCCGAGCAAGCGCTTGCGTCCCCGGAACGCCTGATCCAGCGCAAACAACAATATGCCGCGATAGAACAGCTCCTCTTCGAGCCCCGGCATTATCAGCTGGAAGGCGACATCTTCCGCGCTGGCGGGTTCGGCCGGGAAGAGCAGAGCGATGATGACAAAAAAGGCGCAATAGGCCGTGGCCACGGGTGCGGCGGCTTTCGGGCTGCCCGCGGTGTGCGAGAGGGTCAGGCCGACCTGGCGCCATCCGAAGGTCGGCAGTGCCGCCACGGTGATAGTGGCGGCCAAAGCCATGAGCTTGCCCTGCCAGTTCCACGTCCCTCCCACCACATCGGGGAGCCAACCGTAGCCAAGCGCCAGAAGAGCATCGTTGATCGCCACCAGCGCAGCAGCGATAACAAGCCATGGCGCTGAGAAATTGCGGCGGTCGGCAAGGCCCAGGACGACGCCCGAAGACAGCAGCAGCGCCAGCGTCACTGCCAACCCGATCACTCCGTTCACGCGCCTGCCTTTCCGTTGCGCCAGGCCTCCCCGCTAGCGTGCGATGGCCGTTCCCGCTCCGCAAAAGCTGGATTTTCGCTCCTCAATACCCGGCGATTGGCGTGTGTGATCGGTTTGCGGCTGGCAGACGCGCTGCCGTCCGATAGGCGCTCGGGCTGCACCCCTCAATGGCCAGGAAGGCGCGGTTGAAGCTGGCGAGCGAGGCAAAGCCGCTGTCGAGCGCGATGGCGATCAACTTGTCATCGCGGGCAGGATCTTCCAGCAGCCGGCGTGCCTCAGCAACGCGGTGGTGGTTCAGGAAGGCGCGGAAATGATCGAAGCCCAGGTGCCGGTTGATCAGCGTTCTGACGGCGCGCTCCGGGGCCGACATCTGTTCCACAAAACCGCTGAAGGTCAGCGCCGGATCGAGATGCACCCGTTCGGTCTCGATCAGGACGTTCAGACGGCGCAGGAGAATTGCATGACGGCCGTGGTCCGCAGCGGCGGCGGAACTGGTCGGCAGCGGACCTTCGTCGGCAACGCCAAAGGTCAGAACCTCCTCCCTTATGTTCAGTATCCGGCCCGCCAGCCAAACGCCAAACCCGAGGACCATGGCGTTCTGGGTCATGGAGAAGGCGAGCGGCCGCCAGGAAAAACCGAACAGCGCATCCGCCGCCAGATCGATGAACAACATGCCCCCCAGCAGCATGGCCACCAGCACGCGCGCATGGTGGCGTTGTTCGATCAGGTCGCCCTGCCGCTCGTCCAGCAAGCGCCAGACAAGATGGCCAACGATTCCGAAGCCCATCACCACGAGCACCTGCGATAGGCCGGCATTGGCGAGCCAATCTCCCAACAACCCCCGGTCGGCCGCCGCGATACCGGCCCAGGCAAGCCCGATCATCACGACAACGCCCTGCAGTCGGAAGCGGCGGTCGAAGCAGGAAAGCGTGAACCACCACAGGAAAATGACGGTGAACCCGCTGGCCGCGTTCGCGAGATCACCTGGCAGCCCTTCAGGCTGGAGCAAAACAAGCGGCGTGTTGCCGAGGACAAAGCCCGCCAGGCAGACAGCCAGCGGCGCAAACAGCAGAGCCGGCAAGCCAACCCGGCGTCTTTGGCGGAGCAGCAGCCATGACAGCAGCAAGATGATGATTGCAGCGCCGAAACGGAGGGCGAGGTCCAACTGTGCGATGATCATTGCCCAGCATTAGCGCCAAATCCGACGAGGCCATACGGAAAGCGGTTGTTCGGCAAAACACCCAACAAGGCTCAATCGCGGTGATGAGGCAAACATCTGGCTTGCACACCACCGCCGTCGACGACTTTGACTATGGATGCGTGATCAGCAATTCACCGCCTCGATAGCGCCCACGCGGTCTGATCAGCCTTCCGTCGCTCTTCTGTTCCATCACATGCGCACACCAGCCAACGGCGCGACCGAGAAGGAACAGCCGGAAAGGCGCATCAATCGCCAGAGCGTGCCTTGCGGCGATCGCAGCGAGCGCATAATCGCAGTTGGGCAGCAGACCGCTGCAATCGTAAACCGCGCTGGCCAGATCTTTCAGATCGTCACTGACCGCAAGATCGATCAGCATCGCCCAGGCGCGGGGATCGCCCTCAGGATAGAGGTTGTGCCCGAAGCCCGGCAGCATCCGATCCCGTTGCAGCCAGGCCTGCACCGCCGTCTTCGTTCCCAGCTGGCGCGCGTCGCGCAGCAGGTGCCGGAGCGCTTCGCCGGCACCGCCGTGGCGCGGCCCGGACAAGGTGCACAGGCCGCTCAGGATGGCAGCGGGAAGAGATGCACCTGTCGATGCGGCCACGCGCGCCGCGAAGGTTGAAGCGTTCAGATCGTGATCAGCCATCAACACCAGGGCCTGGCGCAGTCGCTCAGCCAGATCTTCACCTCCGCCCCAGCCTCGGGCAAGTCGCAGGTGAAGCGGATCGCTTCCTTCCTGGGCACCACAGACGAGCGCGAGGTCGCCAATGATCGCTGCTGCATCCCGCGCGAGATGGTGCAGGTCTCGGCCCAGAATAGGCTGACTTTGGCTGATGAGGTTCGCCAGCAGGCCATAGGCATTCTGGTCCGCTCGAACCCCGCGCCCCTCGAATCTTGGCATATCGTTGCAAGCCCAGAGAAGCTGCGCCGCCGCCTCCAGTGTCGCAGCTGAAGCAAACGATATTGCATCCCGCCCGCGATAGCGCAGCGCGCCATTGTCGATGCTCGAAACCGCTGTCGCAATGGCAGGCTCACCCCAATCCATCGAGCTGGCGGCAATAAGGTGCGGGCTTCGCCCACGTGCCTTGCGAGACGCCATGCTGGCGATGTCGGCTGCATTGTAAAGGCTTCGCCGACTGTCTCCCGGATCGGGCTGAACGCGGATGCGGCCACGGCTCACATAGGCATAAAGCGTTTGCGCCTTGACGCGTAACCGCGACAGCGCCGCCGGGCGATCGATCCAGGCAGTCATGTTGATCCAGTGTATCAAGATTGATCCGCCGGGCAAACGGAACAAGCATCACTCCTGGCCGCAGGAGATGTTCCATGTCAGACGAAACAGCCAGGGCCATGCTCGAAGCCATGGCCATCGCCCTTGAGCTGCCGCAACAATCGAGCGCGCCGGTGGACTTTGTGGACGCTGACCGGCTGCCTTCATGCTGGCCCGTTTCAGATCTTGCCGCCGCATCGATTGCTGCTGCAGCGATGGCGCTTTCCAATCTGATCGGATTACGCACACGTTCTCCACCGGCAACGGTATCTTGCCGGTCTGCATCCTTGTGGTTTGGCTGGTCGATCAAGCCCATGGGTTGGAATATGCCCGATCCCTGGGATGCGATCGCCGGCGACTATGCGGCGCGCGATGGCTGGATCAAGATCCACACCAACGCGCCGCACCATCGCGCAGCGGCATTGGGCGTTCTGAACTGCGAACCGACACGAGAGGCGGTCGCCCGAATGGTGGCCCAGGCAGACGCCGAAGCATGGGAAGACGCCATCGTCGCAGCCGGTGGCTGCGCAGCACGGCTCCGATCTGCCCAGCAATGGACATCGCATCCGCAAGGTCGCGCTGTTGCACGTGAGCCGCTGATCATCTGGGACAAGCCGCCAACCAGCCACGAAACCGCATGGCAGCCATCGCCAACCCGCCCGCTTTCCGGCCTGCGGGTTCTGGACCTCACGCGGATTATCGCCGGGCCCGTGGCAACCCGCTTTCTGGCAGGATTTGGCGCGGATGTGCTGCGGATCGACCCGCCCGACTGGGAAGAGGACGCCGTGGCCCCCGAAGTCACACTCGGCAAGCGGTGCGCGCGCCTCGACCTCAAGACGGAGCAAGGTCGTGACCATTTTCGGCAGTTGCTGAGCACAGCCGACATCCTGGTGCACGGTTACCGCACGGATGCGCTGGCGAAAACCGGCTTCGATGCCAGCGCGCGGCAACGCATTCGCCCCGGCCTGATCGACATCTCGCTCAACGCCTATGGACACAGCGGTCCGTGGCAAGGGCGGCGCGGATTCGACAGTCTCGTCCAGTTTTCGACCGGCATTGCCGCCGGTGGAATGGACTGGCGCCAGTCGGCTGTGCCGGTCTCGCTCCCTGTGCAGGCCCTCGATCATGCGACCGGTTACCTTCTCGCAGCGGCAGCCATACGGGCGTTGATCGCGCGAACGACCGGAGAAGGTCACCTCACGGCACGCCTGTCCCTTGCACGCACAGCGAAGCTGCTGATGGATCATCGAAGCCCCCCCACCGAACGCGAATTCACGAAAGCCGCCGCGCGGGATTATGCGGCCGGCGTGGAGCAGTCGGCGTGGGGCCCAGCCCATCGGCTCCTGCCCCCGGTTGCCATCGAAGGTGCTCCGATGTGGTGGGATCGCCCGGCAAGCCATCTAGGCTCAGTTTCAGCAGCATGGCTTGAATAGAATCGTTCATCTCAAGCCATTCGCCGGCAACGAGCTTCTTGCGGCGCCGCTTGTTCGGTCGCTGTTGCCAACAAGCAGCACCGCAAGCAAGCTAGGGTCAGGAGCTATTAATTCCATGCCCCTAGGGGTGTGGAGCCCGCGCATGGGCGTATTGCGCACGCTCGACCTCCATTGCTGCTTGCCAGCGTTTGCGGAGCGCCGCGGCTCGTTCCGGCACCTGATCGTCAAGTACCGTCGCCGAGGTCATTCGATCAGTTCGAAAATAGCGGAATGCACCCCGCAATTCGCACCAGGCTGCAAGAATTCGGCCGGTATCACGATAACCCAGCAGGATCGGCCACACGACCCTGCTGCTCGCGCGTCCGTCCTCGGTCCGGTACTCGATGAAAAGCTTGCGGTTCAGTCGGATTGCCAGGCGGAGTTCACGCGGGCTCACACACTCTGGCGCAATTTGCACCGGGGCGACGCTTGTCGTCGCATGGGCGACCGAGGCCTTGAGTGGCTCCGGGACAATGGCTTCGATCTTGGCGAGGAGGCTGAGAGCCGCCGTCGCAAGTTCGGGCTCGCCGCGGCCCACGACCCAGCACGCGCCCAGGACAGCGGCATCGATCTCGTCCTGCGTCAACATCAGCGGGGGCATGTCGAAACCGCGCTCCAACACATAGCCAACACCGGGTTCGCCAGTGATTGGCACTCGCTGGGCCATCAGGTCGGCAACGTCGCGGTAGATGGTCCGCTTGGACACCTCCAGTGCTTGGCCGATGGCATCGGCAGATATGGGTGCGCGCGCACGGCGGAGGAGCTGGATGATTTCAAACAGGCGATCGGCGCGGCGCATGTTGTTGGGTCTGCTCCAATCATGCTGACACCATGCTGTCAGCAATGGTGCGGTATTCGCTCCTCATGGAATTTGAAAGGAGCAAAGGATGGGCATCCGCGAAGCAATGATTGCCGGGTTGATGGCCACGACGGGGATTGCGACGCCAGGGCCTGCGCTGGGCCAGACTCTCGATGTGGTCCGGTTCGGCGTGTACGTGGCAGTTGATGATGTCGAGCGATCCGTGACCTTCTATGAGAAGCTGTTCGGGAAGCCACCACAGGTCAGGACCCCGGCGCTGGTCGGTTTCGACGTCGCCGGCGGCTTGTTCGGTGTGGTGAGCCGCTCTGCCTATGCAGCGGGCAGCCCGGAGGCAGGCCGGGTACGTCCCTATATGCGGGTGGCCGACATCGAAGCGGCTTTTTCAAGGGTCACTGCCATGGCACCCGGCAGCATTGCAGCGCCCGGCATCGTCACCGAAGGTCCGTTCCGCTTTTTCCGTTTTGTCGATCCGGAAGGAAACGTGCTGGAGATATTCTCGTTCACACCAAAGTGAACTGCCAATAAACCTGCCTCCACGAGCGGTGTTGACCGACCGTGTCCCGGTGCGGAGCTGTTCCTGCCGATTGGGGTCGAAAGCGATGGAACTATATGGCGTCAAACGCCGCGAAATTGCGTTGCTTCAATTTTTTTCGACGATCGGACGATGGAGCAATGAGATGAAAGGCGACCTGACTGGTGGTTGTCTGTACGGTGCCGTGCGCTACACCCTTCGCGACGGTTTTCGATTTCGACCCTAACGCGGGCTTTCCAGAACAGAAGCATTGAGCCTGCCAGTGCCGCAGGACGTTATCTGGAGACTTTCCAACGGTCGGATTGAGCCGATATCCGTCGACTGAGGGTTGGCGCATCATTCACGCGCCTCGCGCGAACCTGCCGTTCCGGAATCCACCCACTACCAGTCATGATCGGTGCCAAAGCGCGATCCTGGTAGCCGGCGGACAGCTACAGTGGGCTGCTCGCCGCAAGCCGATCCCCTTTTCGGTCCAATGGCAGCCAATGGTGACCGCCTGCCCGGTGCTCCAAAGCCAGCCCGGCAGTTTCGGGCCGCATCGCTTGGCAGGGCCGCACCTTCGCGCTGCTCGCCAATCGAGAATGCGAAAACCCAACTGACGCTAACGCAGCACGGGCAGCACGTCGACCAAGGAGACGTCGCGCATCTGGTGCAGATAGGCCTCGTAATAGGGCTTGTGCGACGCGCCGACGATTGCGACCAGTCTTGTGCCTGGAGCGCGGCCAAGAACTTCGCGGATATTGGCCACCATCCTGAGATTGCGGGTTTCCCAATAGGCCACGTAGCGGCGCCCGTAGGCCTGTTCAGATGGCTCCGTCAACGCCGCACCCCAATCAGACTTATACGCCAGGGCGGCCAATGATGGGTCGTTGAGCGCTCGATAGATGTCGAGCAGACCATTGGGTTGTCCGATCCCGGCGTGCAGCGCCTGATCCGCGGCGATGCGGGCCTTGGTCGCCGGATTGTCCCACGCGCGCGCTATGGCCTCGGCATAGGCCTTGTCATCGACAGCTGCGCCTACAAACGACTGATCATCGACGCTCCAGACCCGTTCCTGCCCAGACCGGGCGGCAAGCTGCGCTGCGATCAATTCGGTCTCGCTTTTTCGCGTCATTTGCGCTTGCAGATAGGCCACAAGTTCGGTGGTCAGGCCCTGATCGACCCGGCGTTCGGCAGCAGGCAGGCGGAACCATTGCACCGTGGCCGACGCTGGTTCGCCGGCGGCGAGGAAGACCAGCGCAAGACGGCGTCGCTGGGCGGCCGACGGCGTTGCAGGCCAGCTTGCCAGCATTCGCTCAACCTCCGCATTGGCGGCCGTCACGTCGAGCCCGACAGCGCGGCCGGCAGCGGCAGGATCATAACAATAGGCTTCGACCGCTTCGGCGTGCCGTTCGCGCTGGCGACGCATGGCATCGCATTGCAGGCCGGATATGTTTTCGCTTGCAACCGCAGTCGGTCTCCACTGCACAAGTCGCTGGAGGATTGGCTCAACCATTTCCGGTTTGAAGCCGTTCGGCAAATCCGAAAGGTGCGGTGAACCGACCACGAGCACTTCATTGGGGCGACCGGCCGGGTGGTCCCTCAACGTATCGGGCCGAAATGCGGGCTGATAGCTCTGGGCGCTGACCATTGCTGTGCAACCGGCCGTCATCACCAGAAGAGCCACCGCGAATCGCAACATCATGTCTCTGTCCTCACTGTATTGCTCAATTAATACGGATCGTGGAGATTGATCAATCGCGTTGCCGAATTATCGCGGTCGCGTTGCGCAAAAATACATTCTCGCCGTAAATGACGTTGCTTTCGCGTGTCGGCTATCGGCCCCAGCCGCCGTAGAGCCGGCCAGCGCGTTACGGCAACAAACCCTGCTCCTTTCGTGGTTGCAGAACCCCGATGTTCTCCAGCCACTGCCTTGCCTGTCCGGGCCATTGCCGCGTGATCGGATCTGCGGTCGGTCGCATCCCGAACGCATGCCCTCCTTTTGCATACAGGCGCATGTCGACCGCCACGCCCGCGTCATTGAGGGCAAGGGCGTAGGCCATTGGCTGCCGCACATCGTCGACGTCATCGTTCATCGCATGGATGATGAGCGTGGGCGGCGCCTTTGGACTGATTTTCACCCAGGGCTGGAGTTCGAGATTGTTCCTGCCCTTGCTGTTGTCCAGCACGCGCGCGGTATAGGCAACGATGGCGAAGTCGGGCCGCGGGGATTGCCGATCCGCGGCGTCGGTCGAGGGATAGGTCCGTTCGACCGTGTTGCTCATGTTGATGACGAGGTAGGCGCCTGCCGAAAACCCGATCGCGCCGATCCTGTGGGGATCGATGCCATAGGTTGCGGCCCGTTCCCGCAGCAGGCTGATGGCGCGCTGCGAGTCTTCCAGGCCAAGCAAGACCTTCGGTCGCTGCTGTTTTCCACCTTCGCGCGGCCAGACCTGCGGCGTGCGGTATTTCAGCATGGCGCAGGTCATGCCCTGCCGGGTGACCCAGTCGCACACTTCGGTGCCTTCAAGATCGGTTGCCACGGCGTAGAACCCGCCCCCGGGTATGACGAGCATTGCGGCACCGGTATTGCGACCTTTCGGAGGATAGATCGTCATGGTCGGCCGGGTGACATAGGTTGCCCAGTGCCACTTGCGCGCCGCCACCAGCGGCGAGCCGTTGCCGGTATATTCAGGATGAGCGCCACTGTCTGGCGCCGCCAGACGAACGTTCGCGGGCCAGAGCGGAAGCTGCGTTCCCCCATTGTCCGGTTCCCAGACCCCTTCCTTCTCTACCTTCGGAACTTCGATCCTTGCGGACGAGGTCTCGCTCTTGCCGGCATGGCCGCAGGCAGATCCAGAAATGCCGAGACACAGGAGAAAGGAGGTCAATAAAGTCAAACATCGCGACATGTTTCGTGCCTCTGTTTTGCCGTTGTCGTCGTCACGAGACCAGAAACACTGCAAGCGAAGGCGCGTCCAATGCACAGTGCCCCCCATAAAGTGGATGCCATTCGGTCTTGACCCCGCGCGCACGGGCGCGCTGGGCCAGTGCCTGCGTCCCTTCAAAATTCCCGTAGGCGTCATACAGCCCGTTTGACAGATAAAGCGCCGGGGACTGGGGGCCGGCTTGCTCGATCAGGGTCAGCGGCGAGGCGACGCGCCATTCCCGGTCATTGCTGTAGTGGCGGCGGGCCAGCATCCAGATGCCGAAGGCGATCTTCGGATCAGCGCCGGTGCGGGCCAGGCCTGCCCTGATTTCGCTGATCGGCGAGAACGGGGAGACCGTGTAGACGCCAGGGCACAGCGCCGCGATGCGGGCAAAACGCTCAGGATGGGCCAGCCCCGCGACCAGCACGTTGAGACCGCCCATCGATTCCCCCAGCAGGATCCGCCGCCGGGGCGTGCCCAGTTTCTGCTCGATGGCGGGAATCCGCCCCATCATGTCGCCCAGCAGGCCGCTGTCGGGGGCAGCGCCCTTTGGGGACAGCAGCCAGCTCCCGCCGTAGGACAGGGTCACAACTGTGGGCGGCCGAACGCCCCTGGCCTGCCACTCAGCCTGCAGGAGGCCGGTGTAATAGGTCGCGTCGTTCCAGACCCGCGCGTCGAGATTGCGGCCATGCAGGTGATAGACGACATCGCCATTGGTCCCGCTGCGCGCGCGGTAGATGCAGTATTTCATGGGGCCGTTGCTGGCGCATTCCTCCAATGCGGGGGTGAAGGCCACGGTCTGCGCACCCTGCGGGGCCGTCAGTGTGCGCCAGCCCCAATAGCCGCAAGCCAACAGGACGGCGAGAATGCCGAGCGCGATCGCACGGCGGTGACGGCGCAAGGTCAGGCGCATGATGTTTTCCTTGCGAGCAGGCGGGCAAACAAGTCTGGCTGCGGCCGTGCAGGCGGCCTGGCGGCGGCAGTCCGCCGGTCGCGGGTGGGCTGCCCTGGCGGCAGCATGCAGGCGCTCAGCAGGTAACCGATGATCGCGCTGCCTCCGTATCCGACCAGCGGCGTCGGATGATTGTCGATCACGGCCGCCAGAAGGATCGCCAGCCAGACTGCGCCGAACACCGCACATTGCCGCACGTCATCCTCGTGCCGGGTGCAGAAGGCCGCAGCGGGCAGCAACAGCAGGGCGCCTGCGCTGGCAACAGCGATGCCGAGCAGTGGATGCACCTGCCAGGCTTGCGTGAACACGCCCTCGGCAAAGCGCACGGGAGGCAGGCTGTCGGCCCGCACAAGCGTGGTCAAAAAGCCCAACGCGCTCGCGGCAAGCACAAGTGCCACCTGCCGGTTGCGGTGCAGCAGCCATAGCATGGCCATCCCGGCAAGCAACGCGCCTGCCATTGCCCGGTCGGGCTGCATGGCCATGGCCGCCGCCGCGACCAACAGGGCCGCTGTGCCCGCAGCCGTCACCTTGCGCGCGAACATCATCAGCAAGGCGGGCAACAGGATCAGGCTCGATTGCACCATCAGCGGCCCGGCCGCGACCCATCGCACAACGCCATGGGACGAAACGCCGAACATGCTGGTCAGCATCAGCAATCCGGCCATGATGATCGATGCGTTGGTGCGGCCGCTGTCGGGAAGGCCCTGCCAGATGGCCGCCCCCGCCAGCAGCGCAAGACCGACACCCAGCGAGGCGGTGTTGACAAGAATCATCGATGCTGAGGCGTCAGCAACGTAGAAATGGATGACGCCGATCATCACGGCGGCAATGGCCGCAAATGCGGCAACAGGACGAGGTCCAAGGCCGTCGCGCGCACGGTCAACCGCATTGCTCAGTCGTGCCTTGATGAAGGTGAGCGCCAGACCCGAGGCTGCCCCGGCAGCAAAGCGCAGTGCTTCGCCGTCGTCGGCAATGGCGGCTGCTTCGGCCCGCACAGCCTCAGCCCAGTCCCGCATGCGCGCGGGTGCCAGTCCGACCAGTCGAACAAGCAGCCTGTCGGACAGTCTGCGCACAGCCCGGCGGCTCACGTGCGCGCCTCGCGTTGGGACAAACAGGCGTCCGCCGGCTCGACCGGGTTGGCCCGGGCCACATCGACCCCGGCTGCCGTCAGCCGGTAGGCATGGCGTGGCGGGCGTCCGGGTTCCGCCGGCGGCTGCCACGCGGTTTCGAGCAAGCCCTTCTCCTCCAGACGGATCAGCAAAGGGTAGAGAGTGCCAGATTTGACCCCGGTGATCTTGGCCAGATCATAGCCGTGGGACCAGGTCCTGCCCTTATCAAGCAGGACGGACAGCACCAGTTTTGCGGCGGGCGAGTAGGCGCGTATGCGAGTCATTTGCATTAACTCTACCTATATAGATTTAATGTCAAGCTGATCAGCGACAGGCCGGGCACCACGGCCAGTGCAGGATGCAGATATCCGGGCTCAATCGTGCGACCCCCAGTGGCGACTTTGTAGCATGCGGCTGCGATGGCAATGGCGGGCGTGTCTTTGAGAGGATAGCCACGTGCCCTCCTATCTCAGTCTACGGTCGGCACAGGTTCGACCGTTGCCCCGGCAGCCCGGAGCGCGGTCGTCAGCGTATCCGCCAGCCTCGCCACATCGGCAGCGGCCCCGTCGTGCAGGGCCTCGATCACCAGCAATGCGCGCCGTGTCTGCGCGCGCACGGCAGACCGTCCGCTCTGGCGATGCGTCCAGCGCCGGGCATGCGCCCAGCCTTCGGCGTCACAAAAGATGACCTCGCCCGGCTCGGGTTGTTCCTCCTCCCCGCCGAACGTGATGTAGCGTTCATCGCCTGCAGCGCGCGTGACGGTCAGCGGCAGGGCGACCTGGTCCAGGTCGAAGATGGCGAGCGGGATGGCGAAGGCGGCCGAGACCGCGTTGCCGAAATCAATCAGCGGGTGCAACGCCGGCAAGTCGCCCTGCGTCCTGAGCCGACGAAGGAGCGACTCCGACGCGCAGCGATACTGCGTGGGCTTCAACCCCATCGCGGCGAAGGCAGCGCGCCAGGCACGGATCTCTGGCAAGGCGCCCTCGATTGTATCCGCGAGCCGGGCGCGCGCCACCGTGAGATGGGGTGCAGGATCAAGCGCGCGCGCAGTGAGATGATCGACGCCATCGACCACCAGCGCAGCGGCAACCAGGGTTGGAAAATCCCTGCACAGGGCGGGATCATGGCGGAAGATCAGGGTCATGGTGATACTCGGCTTTCACGATCAGCACGGGACAGGCGGGCTTGACGATCGCGGAAAGCATCCCGGCGATTTGGCCGAGCTGCCGTGGGCGCATTCGATCCCTCCCGCAACGCGGCGGGAGCTAGCCGCTGCTCCGCTGGCGCGTCTTGAACGTTATTGCACACCTGACTGGGAGACTTTTCGGCCTGTTTTCCAATGGATGGATCGGGAAATGATGGTTGAACAGGCGTCCAGATCAGGCAAGACGCTTATAGATCACGTCAACTCGCCTGCATTGACCATGTGAAGCAATGGTGACCGCTGGACGATCGCGTGGCACATCATGGGCTCTGAGCCCAATCATTGAAGAGTGCACCAGTGGCAACGAACGCATTTTCCGTCCGGGGCAACGGCCAGCGTCAGGTTACCGCCGTGATAGCCAGCTCTGCGCTCAGCTTTGCGCGCCATTCGCACGACGAATATGGCATCGGCGTCATGCTGGCTGGCGCTCAGCGGTCATGGAGCGGCCGGGGACATGTCGAAGCCGGCGCTGGCGACCTCATCACGGTGAATCCTGGCGAAGTGCATGATGGCATGGCGATCGGGGGCAGCCGCAAGTGGGCCATGCTGTATCTGGACACGCGCAAGGTGAGCGCGATCGCCGCCGATATCCACGAAGGCAGGCGCAACGAAGCGGAGTTCATCAATCCGGTCTTTCGGAACGCGGCAGCCAGCCACAGGTTTGCCGCCGCCTATGCAGCCCATGAGAGCGGCAATGAAGCTGCAATGGACGAACAGCTCATCCTGCTTCTGGCAGGCATGCTGGGCGATGCCATAGTGCCCGAGGCGCGGGTGCCGTCGCGAATTGGCCAGATCAAGGAACGGATTGACGACGATCCTGCCGGCTTTCATCCGCTCGATGAATTGGCCCAGATATCCGGGAGCAGCAGGTTCAAGACCCTGCGTGGCTTCACCGCGCTGACGGGTCTCACCCCCCGGGCCTATATCATCCAGCGGCGGCTCGAACGGGCCAAAGCCTTGATCCGCGGCGGCGTCGGCCTCGCCGAAGCTGGCTGCGAAGCGGGTTTTGCCGATCAAAGCCATTTTCATCGGGCGTTCGTTCGGCGCTTCGGCATGACCCCTGGCGCCTATGCGGCAGCCATGCGCTAAGCGTCTGCAATTTCGTGCAAGATCATCGCGCGCCTCTCGGATAGGTCCCTTGCATCGCAGCGGACGGGAGGACGTCGTTGGACCGAACTGCAAAAGATGCCGAACCCCATGCCATCAGGCCGTGTTCCGAGAGCGAAAACCACGCGATCATGGCCATCATCAATGACGCGGCAATGGCATACAAGGGCGCGATCCCGGCCGATCGCTGGCATGAGCCATATATGCCATTGGATGCGTTAGAAGCCGAGATCACTGCCGGGGTGCGCTTCACGGGCTACACGCTGAATGGTTGTCTGGTCGGTGTCATGGGCATTCAGAATGTTCGCAATGTCCGCCTGATCAGGCATGCCTATGTTCTTTCTGATCATCAGGGTCGCGGCATCGGTTCGGCGTTGATCCATCACCTGCGTGGCTCAGGCACATCTCCCATATTGATCGGCACCTGGGCCGCTGCATCCTGGGCCATAGGCTTCTATCAGAGGCATGGCTTTGCGCTCGTCCCAGAAACTGTGACAGCACAGCTCCTGAAGACATATTGGGATGTGCCAGAGCGGCAGATCGCGACATCCGTGGTATTGGCAGCGCCTGCACTGACGGTCGAAAGCGCTCATCGACTGATCGCCGGCGCATAGGCGAACCAACCCGCGCCTGCGCCAATACCCTAGGCTCTGAACTCATGCCGCAATCTTACTTCGGCTATCGTCCCTACGAACCGCAATTGCGCCTGATTCCCTGGGGAGAGGCGGGGCGTAAAACAGATGCTTGCATGGGAGCCAGAGGGGATCATTCTGTCACATGGGGCGCATTATCATACCAACGCGGTAGCGGAGATAAACCGAGCATTCGGATGATTGGCCCAAAAGCACCAGAAGCCATGGCCTTGGACGCACTTGTATGCGCTGGATGCTGAGATCACCGCCCGGGTGGGCGTCAAAGGCAACACCATCAATGGTCAGCCGCTCGTCGTCACGGAGATCCAGAATGTTCGCTTCGTCAGCTATGCCTTTGTCCAGTCGAACGACAGGGGTCGCCACGAGGGTTTTCCTGCTTGCCGCCGCAGCGATGCTCTGCGCTGCGACCGTGGAGAACCAGTATCTCGTGGCTGCCCGTGATCTCGATTCAAAGATTGCAAACAACTACGCCTATCTGGAAAAGCTGCCGGGCGGCCAGGTGCCGCAATCGGACGTGCTGATCGCTGAACGCGAAGCAGTTCACGATGAACGCACGCTTCTGGCCTATGCTGAGAAGCGCCTGATCTCATTGGCGGATCATCACGCCATTACGGGCAGCTCGTTCCGCGACAGCTGGGCAGTGGTGCCGACCTATGCCGACATTTGGGTGGTGCAGCAAGGCGACCGCTTTGTCGTGGATGCGGTGCGCGATGGCAGTCCGGCAGCGCAGCAGAACATAGCGGCCGGCGACATCATCACCCGCATTGATGGCGTGCCGGTCACTGAGGCAGTATCCAGGTTCTGGAAGGCGCTCGGGCTGGAGGTCACCCCAGCGCGCGCGGCGTATGCGGCCCGCGTGCTGGTCGCTGGCCGCCGTGACCGTGCCCGCACGCTCACAATCCAATCGCATTCCAGGGCGGTTCGCGAACTCGTGCTTCCCTCGATGTACGCCCAGAGGCAGGAAGCACGCCCGCCTTTGCGTTCGTGCTCTCGCGGCGGGCTGACCGTCATCCGCTTCAACAACAGTCTCGGCGATAGCAAGACAATCGCCGCCTTTGACGAGGCGCTGGCCGCGGTTCCGCCGCACCACGCGCTTGTTCTCGACCTGCGTGACACGCCGTCTGGCGGCAATACCACTGTGGCCCGCGCGATTATGGGATGGTTTGTCAGCGAGCCGAGCAATTATCAAATCCACAATCGACCGACCGAGGAGCGGGAGACTGGAATTCCCCGCCAGTGGGTCGAGCAGGTCCTGCCGCGCAGCGGCCGTTACCGTAGTGGCCTGCCGACCGTGCTCGTTGGGCGGTGGACCGGAAGCATGGGCGAGGGAATGGCAATCGGCTTTGCAGGGCTTGGCGCGAGGGTCGAAGGCACACGCATGGCGGGTCTGCTTGGTTCGGTGGAAGACGTCCAGGTCGGCCAGACGGATCTCTTCGTAAAGCTGCCAACCGAACGGCTTTTTTCAATCACCGGAGCGCCACGTGAGGCCTTCGTCCCCAGCGCCGTGGCTGCTAATGGAGACGGATGGCCGCAATGCACTCGATTGCATTGAGCCTGATGTCCTCGTCGGTTTCCGGGCCCTTGATACGGCGCACCAGAGGATCGCCCGGCTGCCGGCGAGGCTGCCTGCGGCTCTGGCAGCGGTCCGGGGTGATGACCGCTGATCCTTCGCTCGTCCGGAAGATCCCGGCGAGGCTTTTTTGGCAATCTCAACAAGGCTATATTATCAATGAACGAAATTCTCGGGCGCGTTCTGGAGATCGTGCGATATCCGGTAAAGTCGATGGCGGGGGAGCGGATGCCTGTCGCCGAGCTGGACTGGCAGGGGCTGGAGGG
>ERZ1066122.289-NODE-289-length-54073-cov-9.032137_pt1 | contig 54073 bp, 32 predicted proteins | sample MGYA00382769_ERZ1066122 | MGnify/ENA primary metagenome ERZ1066122 (study PRJEB33369, sample SAMEA5778352) | biofilm metagenome | biome: Industrial cooling water; feature: Water cooling tower basin; material: Biofilm | place: United Arab Emirates | collected... | reverse complement strand
CGTCAAACTCTTTATCCACGACTATAACCTGTCACGCAATTAGTCACACGACCAGAGTCCGCATCTTCTCTCTGGGTGGTTGCTCACGACTAGCCGTAGCTGGCTGTGCTTGGACAACCTCGCCGGGTTGCACTGCTTCACTCGTTTTGTCGCACGCGGCGATGAGCCCAACAGTAGCCGCTGCTAGTGTAAGGCTGAGAAAAAAGCTTCTCATATAAACGAAAGGAAGTCTGAAAAATAGCCTTCAACGCATTATACCTCACCCATTTAGCAAGGTTACATCCTGTGCAAAAAAAATTTCGGTTGGCAAAAAATGGCAGGCTTACGCCTCGCCCATCGTGCCGCCGAAATTCATCGGGAAGGCGGGGCCGTCGTGCACCTGCTTGATGGGGCCGTAGTGGCTCTCGAACTTATTGATATTGTCGGCGAGTGCGGCCAGCAGGCGCTTGGCGTGCTCGGGCGTGAGCACCACGCGGGCCTTCACTTTGGCTTTGGGCAGGCCGGGCATCAGCCGGATGAAATCGATCACGAACTCCGACGACGAGTGCGCGATCATTGCCAGGTTGGCGTACTCGCCTTCGGCGACTTCCTCGGAAAGCTCGATGTTGATCTGGTCGTCCGGCGGGCCGGGAAGGGGCTGGTGGCGGTCGTTTTTGGAAGTGGGCATTGGGGAATGAAGATAATTGGGCCGAAGGTAGAAAAGAAAACGGGCGGAAGCCGACACTCGTCAGCTTCCGCCCGTCTGATTGGCTGCGGGCTGAGGCGAATCACGGCCCCTCCCCCACAGCCGCGCCGGCTACGATACCGACTCGCGGCGCGAGCGCGCCGCCGCCGCCGCCGGCAGCGGCGCGGGCCGCAGGGCGGCTTCGCGGGCGTCGGCGGCGGCGCGGCCGGCTTCGGCGGTGGCGTAGTCTTCCTTGCTCATCACCACTTGGCGGGTGTACTCGCGCAGACCCGTACCGGCCGGGATCAGGTGCCCCACGATTACGTTCTCTTTCAGGCCGAGCAGCTCGTCGGCTTTGCCGCGGATGGCGGCTTCGGAGAGCACTTTCGTAGTTTCCTGGAACGAGGCGGCCGAGATGAACGACTGCGTACCCAGCGACGCCTGCGTGATGCCCTGCAGCGTGGCGCGGGCCACGGCGGGGTTGGCGTCGCGCACGGTCACGAGGCGCAGGTCGCGGCGGCGGAGCGACGAGTTTTCGTCGCGCAGCTTGCGGGCCGTGATGATCTGGCCGGCTTTCACCTCGCTCGAATCACCGGCCTCCACAACCACCTTCATATCGATGATGGTGTCGTTTTCCTCCATCACGCTCACCTTGTCGATGGACTGGTGCTCCAAGAACTGCGTGTCGCCCGGATCGATGATGATCACTTTCTGCATCATCTGGCGCACGATCACCTCGATGTGCTTATCGTTGATCTTCACGCCCTGCAGGCGGTACACTTCCTGAATCTCGTTCACGAGGTACTCCTGCACGGCGCCGGGGCCTTTGATGTTGAGGATGTCCGACGGCGTGATGGCGCCGTCCGAGAGCGGGTCGCCGGCCTTCACGAAGTCGCCGTCCTGCACCAGAATGTGCTTCGAGAGCGGCACCATATACTTCTTCTTCGCGCCGTCTTTGGCCTCGACGAAGATTTCGCGGTTGCCGCGCTTGATGCCGCCGTAGGTCACGACCCCATCGATTTCCGACACCACGGCCGGGTTCGACGGGTTCCGCGCCTCGAACAGCTCCGTTACGCGCGGCAGACCGCCCGTGATGTCGCGGGTTTTGCCGATGGCGCGCGGGATTTTCACCAGAATCTGGCCGGACTTCACGCCCTCTTCGTCATCGACGTTGAGGTGAGCGCCCACGGGGATGCTCACGGTGCGGTCACCGACGCGGATGCTCGGGTTGTGCGCCTTGTCTTTCGTCTCGATGATGACTTTCTCGCGGTAGCCCGTCTGTTCGTCGGACTCTTCGCGGAAGGTGATGCCTTCGATGATCGACTCGAACTTCACCACCCCGTCCGACTCGGACAGAATGACGGCGTTGTACGGGTCCCAGCGCACCAACTCGGTGCCTTTGGTCACTTGCTGGCCGTCCTGCACGAGCAGCGACGAGCCGTAGGGCAGGTTGTTGGTGATGAGCACACGGCCAGCGGCGTCCACGATCTGGACTTCACCCTGGCGCGACATCACTACCTGCACCTGCTCGCCATCGCGCTCGCCGCCCACCGTCCGCACGTCTTCGAGGCGGATGATGCCGTCGAACTTGGCTTTGATGGCGGCTTCAACGGCGATGTTCGAGGCCGTACCACCCACGTGGAAGGTGCGGAGCGTAAGCTGCGTACCCGGCTCGCCGATGGATTGCGCCGCGATGACGCCCACGGCCTCGCCCTTCTGCACCATCCGGCCCGTGCTCAGGTTGCGGCCGTAGCACTTGGCGCAGATGCCGCGCTTGGTTTCGCAGGTCAGCACCGAGCGGATTTCGACCGACTCAATCGCCGTCTCTTCGATGCGGCGCGTGATGTCTTCCGTGATTTCCTGGCCCGCGCCGATGATCAGCTCGTCGGTGAGGGGGTCGAACACGTCCTGCACGGCCACGCGGCCGAGGATGCGGTCGGTGAGCGACTCAACGATGTCCTCGTTGTCTTTCAGGGCGAAGGTCTCGATTCCGCGCAGCGTACCGCAGTCTTCCTCGTTCACGATTACGTCTTGCGAGACGTCCACCAGACGGCGGGTCAGGTAGCCGGCGTCGGCCGTTTTGAGCGCCGTATCGGCCAGACCTTTCCGCGCGCCGTGGGTCGAGATGAAGTACTCCAACACGTCGAGGCCTTCTTTGAAGTTCGATAGAATCGGGTTTTCGATAATCTCACCTACCGAGCCTTGCAGCGATTTCTGCGGCTTCGCCATCAGCCCCCGCATCCCGCCGAGCTGGCGGATCTGCTCGCGCGAGCCGCGGGCGCCGGAGTGCATCATCATATAGATCGAGTTGAAGCCCTGATCGTCGGTTTCGAGCCGCTTCATCAGGGTTTCGGTGATCTGGTTGTTGATGCGCGTCCAGATGTCGATAACCTGGTTGTAGCGCTCGTTGTCCGTGATGAGGCCCATCTGGTAGTTGGCGGTCACGGCGTCCACGTCGGCGCGGGCCTGCTGCACGAGCACGTCCTTCTCCTTCGGGATCACGATGTCGCCCAGCCCCATCGACAGGCCGCCTTTGAAGGCCGCCTGGAAACCGAGTCCTTTGATGTCGTCGAGGAACTGCGCGGTGCGCGCCATCCCGACGGTCTTGAACACCTGCGCGATGATTCCTTGCAGCTTCTTCTTGGTCAGCAGTTCATCGACGAAGCCGACTTCCTTCGGCACCACCTGGTTGAAGAGTACGCGGCCGGCGACGGTCTCGATGACCTTCGTTTTCAACTCATCATTCTCGCGCACGGTCGTGCGGACTTTGATGATCGCCTGCTTCGAGACGCGACCTTCGTTGATAGCGATGATCAGCTCCTCGGGCGAGTAGAACGTCATTCCTTCGCCGGGGATCACCTCGGTGTCGGTCGTGCGCTTACCCTTGGTCATATAGTACAGCCCGAGCACCATATCCTGCGACGGCACCGCGATGGGCGCACCGTTGGCGGGGTTCAGGATGTTGTGCGACGCGAGCATCAGCACACTTGCCTCAAGCACGGCAGCCGGCCCGAGCGGGACGTGAACGGCCATCTGGTCGCCGTCGAAGTCGGCGTTGAAGGCCGTACACACGAGCGGATGCAACTGGATAGCCTTGCCCTCGATGAGCTTCGGCTGAAACGCCTGAATGCCGAGGCGGTGCAGCGTAGGCGCGCGGTTGAGGAGCACCGGATGGCCTTTCAGCACGTTTTCCAGGATGTCCCACACCACGGCGTCTTTGCGGTCCACGATTTTCTTCGCCGACTTCACCGTCTTCACGATGCCGCGCTCGATGAGCTTGCGGATGATGAACGGCTTGAACAGCTCGGCCGCCATATTCTTCGGCAGACCGCACTCGTGGAGTTTCAGCTCCGGCCCGACCACGATAACCGAGCGGCCCGAGTAGTCCACGCGCTTACCGAGGAGGTTTTGGCGGAACCGGCCCTGCTTGCCTTTCAGCATATCGGACAGCGATTTCAGCGCGCGGTTGCCTTCGGCGCGCACGGCGTTCACCTTCCGCGAGTTGTCGAAGAGCGAATCGACGGCCTCCTGCAACATCCGCTTCTCGTTCCGCAGAATCACCTCGGGCGCCTTGATTTCGATCAGGCGCTTCAGACGGTTGTTGCGGTTGATGACGCGGCGGTACAAATCGTTCAGGTCCGACGTGGCGAACCGGCCCCCGTCGAGCGGCACCAGCGGGCGCAGCTCCGGCGGAATCACCGGCACCATCTTGATGATCATCCACTCGGGCTTGTTGGCCACGCCGCGGGCGGCGGCATCGCGGAAAGCTTCCACCACGCGCAGGCGCTTCAGGGCGTCGGCTTTCCGCTGCTGGCTCGTCTCGGTGGAGGCCGAGTTGCGGAGCGAGTAGCTCAGCTCGTCGAGCTTGGTGCGCTCGAGGAGCATATGCAGCGCCTCGGCGCCCATCTTCGCGATGAACTTGTTGGGGTCATCGTTCGGCAGGAGCTGATTTTCGCGCGGCAGCTTCTCGAGCAGGTCGAGGTACTCTTCTTCCGTCAGGAAGTCGAGTTGCTGCACACCGTTGGTTTCGCCGAGCGCGCCCGGCTGCACCACCACGAAGCGCTCGTAGTAAATCACCTGGTCGAGCTTCTTGGAGGAGAGGCCCAACAGGTAGCCGATTTTGTTCGGCAGCGATTTGAAGTACCAGATATGCGCGACGGGCACCACCAGTTCGATATGGCCCATCCGCTCGCGGCGCACCTTTTTCTCGGTCACTTCCACGCCACAGCGGTCGCAGATGATGTCCTTGTAGCGGATGCGCTTGTATTTGCCGCAGTGGCACTCCCAGTCCTTGACCGGGCCGAAGATCCGCTCGCAGAACAATCCGCCCATTTCGGGCTTGTACGTCCGGTAGTTGATGGTTTCGGGCTTGACGACTTCCCCTTTCGACCAGCCCAGCACCGTCTCGGGGGCGGCGAGCGAGATCGTCACCTTCGAGAAGTCGAGGATGGTTCTGCGGTTTTTGGTAAGCTCCATTTTTGAGAGTTTTTGAGCTACAGGCTTTAGCTTCACGCTTCAAGCTTTTTGCTCGCAGTAATCCGTTTTTCACTCTGACTACTTCGCGGCAGGCTGCAAGCTGCAAGCCGGCTCTGGCTTGCAGCTTTTGGCTAACCGCTTGCAGCTTCTAATTCAAGGAAATTTCCAGCGCCAGGCCGCGTAGCTCGTGAATGAGTACGTTGAACGACTCCGGGATATTCGGCTTCGGCAGCACGTCGCCCTTCACGATGGCTTCGTAGGCTTTGGCGCGGCCCACCACGTCGTCGGACTTGATGGTCAGGATTTCCTGCAACACGTTCGAGGCACCGAACGCTTCCAGCGCCCACACTTCCATCTCGCCGAAGCGCTGGCCGCCGAACTGCGCCTTACCACCCAGCGGCTGCTGCGTGATGAGTGAGTACGGCCCGATGGAACGCGCGTGCATCTTGTCATCGACCAAGTGACCAAGTTTGAGCATATAGATGATGCCCACGGTCACGGGCTGGTCGAAGCGGTCACCGCTGAGGCCGTCGTAGAGGTACGAGCGGCCGAAGCGCGGCAGGTTGGCTTCGGTCAGCTCGGCCGATACCTGCTCTTCGGTGGCCCCGTCGAAAATCGGCGTCGCGTACTTGCGGCCCAGCTTGCGGCCGGCCCAGCCGAGTACGGTTTCGTAAATCTGCCCGATGTTCATCCGGCTCGGTACGCCGAGCGGGTTGAGCACGATGTCCATCGGCGTACCGTCTTCGAGGAACGGCATATCCTCCTCGCGCACGATGCGCGCCACCACGCCTTTGTTGCCGTGGCGACCGGCCATCTTATCGCCCACTTTCAGCTTACGCTTCTTGGCGATATAGACTTTGGCCATCTGCACGATGCCGGCCGGCAGTTCGTCGCCGACTTCCAGCGTGAAGCGGTCGCGCTTGAAGCGGGCCGTCACGAGGTTGCGGCGCTTGGCGTAGTTCTTCACCAGCGTCACGAGCTGGCGATTCACGGCCGCGTCGGCCGTCCAGCCTTCGAGGATGAGGTCTTTGAAGAGGTTGACCTCTTCGGGCACGGCGTAGTTGCTCTCGTCCTTGTAGGGGTTTTTCGCCGGGAACAGCGTCTCGGTAATGACCTTTTTCGAGAATTTCGAGCCCTTCGCGATGATTTCGTCGCCGAACTTGTGCTTCACGCCCTGCGAGGTGCGGCCGTCGAGCAGGCTCACGATCTTGTCGATCATAATCTGCTTGATAACTTTCAGTTCGTCGGCGTACTTGCCTTTCAGCACTTCGACTTCCTTCTTGCTCTTGGCGCGCAGGTTTTGGTCTTTGCGCGGGCGCGAGAACAGTTTGGTGCTGATGACGACGCCTTGCAGCGAGGGCGGCGCCTTCATCGAGGCGTCTTTCACGTCGCCGGCTTTGTCGCCGAAGATGGCGCGGAGGAGCTTTTCTTCCGGCGTGGGGTCGGTCTCGCCTTTCGGCGTGATTTTGCCCACCAGAATGTCCCCCTCACGCACTTCGGCGCCCGGACGGATGATGCCGTTTTCGTCGAGGTTCCGCACGGCGTCTTCACTCACGTTCGGAATTTCCGACGTCAGCTCTTCCTCGCCGCGCTTCGTCTCGCGCACCTCCAGTTCAAACTCTTCGATGTGGATCGAGGTGAACACGTCGTCGCGCACCACTTTCTCCGAGATCACGATGGCGTCCTCGAAGTTGTAGCCCTGCCACGGCATAAACGCCACCAGCAGGTTGCGGCCCAGCGCCAGTTCGCCGGCTTCGGTCGAGTAGCCTTCGCACATCGGCTGGCCGGTGGTCACGCGCTCGCCCTTCTTCACGGTGGGCGTCAGGTTCATACACGTATCCTGGTTGGTACGGCGGAACTTGACGAGCGAGTACGTCACGCGCTCGGCGTCGAAGGTCGTCAGCAGTTCCTCGGGCGAGAGGTCGTAGCGCACCACGATCTTGTTGGCGTCCACGTACTCCACGGTGCCGTCGCCTTCGGCGACTACCAAGGCGCGCGAGTCGATAGCGGCGCGGCCTTCGAGGCCGGTGCCCACAATCGGTGCTTCGGCGCGGAGCAGGGGCACCGCCTGACGCTGCATATTCGAGCCCATCAGGGCGCGGTTGGCGTCGTCGTGCTCGAGGAACGGAATGAGCGAAGCGGCCACCGACACAATCTGGTTCGGCGCCACGTCCATATACGTGTACTCGGTGGGCGGCACCACGGGGAAGTCGCCCTCGAAACGACCTTTCACGCGGTCGCTCGTCATCGTGCCGTCGTCTTTCAGCTTGGCGTTGGCCTGCGCGATGTGGTGCGTATCCTCCTCCTCAGCGGTGAGGTAGATGATTTCGTCGGAGGCTTTGCCTTCGGCCACTTTGCGGTAGGGCGTCTCGATGAAGCCCATCGAGTTGACCCGCGCGTGTACGCACATCGACGAAATCAGGCCGATGTTCGGGCCTTCCGGCGTCTCGATAGTGCAGAGGCGGCCGTAGTGCGTGTAGTGCACGTCGCGCACCTCGAAACCCGCGCGCTCGCGCGACAGACCGCCCGGCCCGAGCGCCGACACGCGACGCTTGTGCGTCACTTCGGCCAGCGGGTTCGTCTGGTCCATAAACTGCGAGAGCTGGTTGGTGCCGAAAAACGAGTTGATCACCGACGAGAGCGTACGCGCGTTGATGAGGTCAACGGGCTTGAAGTCTTCGTTGTCGCGCACGTTCATCCGCTCCTTGATGGTGCGGGCCATCCGGGCCAGGCCCACGCCGAATTGGGCGTAGAGCTGCTCGCCCACCGTGCGGACACGGCGGTTCGACAAGTGGTCGATGTCATCGACCACCGCGCGCGAGTTGATCAGACCGATGAGGTACTTCACGATGAGCACGATGTCCTCGTTCGTGAGCACCCGCGCCTCCCAGTTGTGGTTGAGGCCGAGCTTTTTGTTGATCCGGTAGCGGCCTACTTCGCCGAGGTCGTAGCGCTTATCCGAGAAGAAGAGCTTCTGGATGATGTCGCGGGCGGTCTCTTCGTCGGGCGCTTCCGTGTTGCGGAGCTGGCGGTAAATGGTCTCGACGGCCTCTTTTTCGGAGTTCGACGAGTCCTTCTGCAGCGTGTTATAGATGATGGTGAAGTCGGCGGCGTTGATGTTCTCCTTGTGGAGAATGATCGAGTTGACGCCGGCTTCCACGATGGTCTCGATATCTTCTTCGGTGAGCACGGAATCGCGCTCCAGCACCACTTCGTTGCGCTGAATCGACACCACTTCGCCGGAGTCTTCGTCGGCGAAGTCTTCCGTCCAGGTGCGGAGCACACGCGCGGCGAGCTTGCGGCCGACGGCCTTTTTCAGCTCTTTGCGGTTGGCTTTCAGTTCTTCGCTCAGGCCGAAGAGGTCGAGGATGTCTTTATCGGTACCGTACCCGATGGCGCGGAGCAGCGTCGTGACCGGGAATTTCTTCTTGCGGTCGATGTACGCGTACATTACGTTGTTCACGTCCGTCGCGAACTCGATCCACGAGCCTTTGAACGGAATGATACGCGCCGAGTACAGCTTGGTGCCGTTGGTGTGCTTCGACTGCGCGAAGAACACGCCCGGCGAGCGGTGCAACTGCGAAACAATGACCCGCTCGGCGCCGTTGATGACGAACGAGCCTTTCTCGGTCATATACGGAATGTTCCCGAGGAACACTTCCTGTTCGATGGTTTCGAAATCCTCGTTGTCGTCGTCGTTGCAGATCAGGCGGAGCTTGGCTTTGAGCGGCACCGAGTAGGTCAGGCCGCGATCAATGCACTCGTCCACCGAGTACTTCGGCGGGTCAACGTGATAGTCGATGAACTCCAGCACGAAGTTTTCGCGGGAGTCGGAGATGGGAAAGTTTTCGGCGAATACCTTGAACAGCCCTTCGTCGGTCCGGCTTTCGGCCGGCGTTTCGAGCTGGAAAAAGTCCCGGAACGACTTAACCTGGACGTCGAGGAAGTCCGGGTAGTCAATGACTTGTCTGATGGAGGCAAAATTGACCCGACCGTTCGTCGGCGCGGCCCCGCCCGTGCGGGGCGAAGCGGTAGTAGCGGCGACGGCGCTGGTTTTTTCCTTAGCCAATGGACTTGGGCGTTAAAGAGTTAAAGGACTGTGGCCTGTTGGACGGATGCGGAGCGAAGCCCGGAGCTTCGCGGCCCCCGCGTCGCGCGAAGCCGGTAGCTTCGGGCGCGCGATGCATCAGGGCAGCCGGGCATAACCACCCGACCGGTGCGTTTGGTTGCTTTTTCCCTTGCCCGGCTAAAAGCCGGGCAAGGGAAAAAGGCAACGCCGGAGCACCTGCCGTACAAACGGGAAAAGACCGGGCCTTGCAGGCCCGGTCTGATCCGTTGGCTTAGCCAGGAGCTAGCGCGCGAGATCGAGCAGGAAGGACGCACGAGGCGCCATTCACTACTTGAGTTCGACTTCGGCGCCGGCTTCTTCGAGGGCTTTCTTGAGCGACTCGGCTTCGTCTTTGGCAACGCCTTCTTTGATAGCCTTCGGAGCGGCGTCCACCACTTCTTTGGCTTCTTTCAGGCCCAGGCCGGTCAACTCTTTCACGAGCTTCACGACGGCCAGCTTGCCGGCACCGGCGTTTTTCAGGATCACGTCGAACGACGTTTTCTCTTCCACGGCAGCCGGAGCGTCGCCGCCACCGGCGTTGCCGGCCATCATCACGGGAGCAGCAGCAGCCGGCTCGATGCCGTACTCATCTTTCAGGATTGCAGCAAGCTCATTCACTTCTTTCACCGTCAGGTTCACGAGCTGTTCGGCGAAGGCTTTCAAATCGGCCATTGTCTTGGTTGGGGGTTGTTAAAAAATTGTGGACGTTGTTGTCGGAGAATGTAACGCCGAGTATCACTCGGCGATGGCGGCTGGGCACCGCGGTTGAGCGACATACAGCCGCCGTAACCTAACCGCCGTCGCCGAGTGATACTCGGCGTTACATTATTCTTTTTCGGAGAGCGTTTTGAGGATGCCCGCGAGCTTGTTGCCACCGCTTTGCAGCGCGCCGAGCACGTTTTTGGCCGGCGACTGCAGCAGGCCGATCAGTTCGCCAATCAGCTCCTGCTTGCCTTTGATAGTGGTCAGAGCGTCGAGGTTCTCGGCGCCGACGTAGATGTCGGAGTCGAGGTAGGCGCCTTTCAGCACGGGCCGGGCCACTTCGCCTTTGCGGAGCGTCAGTGTCTTGTGGTATTGCTTTAGTAGCTTGGCGGGCGCCGAGCCGGATTCCTGCGAGAACAGGATACCCGACTGGCCTTTCAGCGCCACGTCCATCGCGGAGGTGTTGCCGGCCAGCGTGTCCATCGCCTTACGGATGAAAGTGTTTTTGTACACCTTGAACGGCATCCCCTTCGAGAAGCACAGGCGGCGGAAGTCGTTGATTTGCGCCACCGACATTCCGGCAGCGTCCACAACGTAGAAGAAGCTGTTCTGCTGGAAGCGCTCTACCAGCTCGTCGATAAGCTCCTGTTTTTCGGTACGGTTCATTGGACTGATCGGGGGAGCTTAGGCTTTGGATTGAGTGGGATCCACCGGTACGGCCGGGCTCATCGTCGAGGAGAGCGTGATGCTCTTGACGTAAGTGCCCTTCGACGACGACGGCTTCAAACGCAGCAGCGTCTGAATCACTTCGGCGGCGTTCTCGGCGAGCTTGTCGGGCGAGAACGACACTTTGCCGATGCTGGTGTGGATGATGCCGGTTTTGTCGACTTTGAAGTCGATTTTACCTGCTTTCACCTCGGTCACGGCTTTGGCCACGTCGGCCGTCACGGTGCCCGATTTGGGGTTTGGCATCAGGTTGCGCGGGCCGAGGATACGGCCCAGGCGACCGACTTTGGCCATCACCGACGGCATCGTGATGATGACATCGACATCGACCCAGCCTTTCTCGATTTTCTGGATGTACTCGTCGAGGCCCACGTAGTCGGCGCCGGCGTTGCGGGCTTCCTCTTCTTTGTCGGGGGTCACGAGGGCGAGTACGCGGATGGTTTTGCCCGTACCGTGGGGCAGCGTAGCTACGCCGCGCACCATCTGGTCGGCTTTACGGGGATCGACGCCGAGGCGCACGTCGATGTCCACCGATGCGTCGAACTTGGTGTAGGTGATTTCCTTCACCAGCGCAGCCGCTTCGTTGAGCGAGTACTGCTTGGTTTGGTCAACCTTCTCCAGCGCGGCTTTGCGCTTTTTGGTCAGCTTTGCCATTGTGCGGAAGAAAGATTAGTTGTTGAAGGGCGCCGTGCCCGAAACCGTGATACCCATCGAGCGAGCCGTACCGGCCACTTGCCTCATCGCCGACTCGATGGTGAAGGCGTTGAGGTCGGGCATCTTCGTCTCCGCGATGGTGCGGATCTGATCCCACGACACCGAGCCGACCTTGTTACGGTTCGGCTCTTTCGATCCGCTTTGCAGCTTGGCGGCTTCTTTGAGCAGCACCGGCGCGGGCGGCGTTTTGATCACGAAGTCGAACGACTTGTCGGTGTACATCGTGATCAGTACGGGAAGCACCTGGCCTTGCTTGTCCTGGGTCCGAGCATTGAACTGCTTGCAGAACTCCATAATGTTCAAGCCTTTCGAGCCAAGCGCAGGTCCAATCGGCGGCGCGGGGTTCGCGGCGCCTCCCTTTACCTGAAGTTTCAGGTACCCTTTGATTTCCTTCATTGGGGCGTGTTGAAAATAAAAAAATCAGCCAGCGGTCCCGGCCGAAATCGTGAGCGCCGAGGTAGCCCCGGCGGTATAGTTATTTTTTGACGGCGGGCTTGGCGCCCTCCACTTCGGTGTCTTTCTCGACCTGCGTGTAGTTCAGCTCCACGGGCGTTTCGCGGCCGAAGATGCTGACCACCACGTTGACGCGCTTGCGCTCGTCGAAGATTTCGCGGACGGTGCCCGAGAACGTCTTGAACGGCCCATCCATCACCTTCACGCGCTCGCCGATGACGAACGGCGTGGCCAGGGCGGCTTCTTCCGATTCGCTTTCGTCGAGCTTGCCCAGGATGCGGTTTACCTCGGAGAGGCGCAGCGGCACGGGCTTACGGTTTTTGTCTTTGCCTTCGTCGTTGCCGAGGAAGCCGATGACGCCGGGAATGCTCAGGATGGTGTGCTCGAGCTCGCCGTGGCTCAGGTCGGCTTCGATGAGGATGTAGCCGGGGAAGAACGAGCGCTCGCGCACCCGCTTTTTGCCGTTCCGCATCTCGAACACCTTTTCGGCGGGGATGAGGATTTGCGGCACCCACTCCGAAAATTTCTGGCGGGCAATCTCGGTTTCGAGGTACTGCTTCGCTTTTTTCTCCTGCCCGCTCACGGCGCGCACGACATACCACTTCAAATCAGCCATTTCGGGGGTTTCTTGTTGCTTGTTTCTTGTTTCTTGGTGAGCGGCGGGGAGCCGCCAGAAACCGGAAACCCGTTAGAATTGGGCGTAGAACGCCGTCAGGCCGAAGTCGAAGGCATAATCCAGCGCGCCGACCACGATGGCGAAGACAAGCGAGCCGATGAGCACCATCGCCGAGCTTTTCTGTAGCTCCGAGAACGTCGGCCAGGTGACGCGGTAGCGCACCTCGTCGAAGGTTTCCTTGAAGAAAAGCGACAGTTGTTGCATTGTGGCAGGTGAGCCGCAGGGGCTCGTCTCAGGAGAAAGGAAAACGCACGGGCGGAGAGATTCGAACTCCCATCAAAGGTTTTGGAGACCTCTATTCTACCCTTGAACTACGCCCGTAAGTGTGTGCTGTCAAGCACCCATTGCCGCAAGGGTTCGGCAACGGGAGCGCAAAGGTACGGAAACGATTGAATAAAACAAGCCCTGTGGTGAAACCCGGCCTTGCCCCCTGTTCTAGGTATCGGTGAAGGCGCTGAGTCGCTAAAAAATAACATTCAACAAAATGCTATATTTTTTCAATGTAAGTTATTTTCAATCAAAGTCTTATGCCATTCTTCGCCACTCCCGCATCGTGATCAAAAAAAGATTGCGTGGCTGACAAAGAGACACTTGCACAGAGCGCACCGCGTACTACATTAGCCGCCGGAAACGCTGTCGGTACCTGATGCGGACCGTTTCCGCCCACGCTCTATCTGCTGCTTGCGGGCGCTTCGGCGGCCGTCCTGATCCGGTCTTCGCGGCGCGCAACCTCTTGGTAGGTTCGCGCCATCCGCTGACTGTTTTCGCGCAAAACAACTTAGCCCAGGCCTTGACAGGCCGACCCCGAGCCTATGCGCCCCCCGTTCCCTTTTCTTCATTGGCTGCTGACCGCTGGCCCCCACTTGGGGCCAGCCGGCGCGGCCCTGCCCCGCGCGCCCGGCTGCTACGGCTGGCGCGGGCGCGCCACCGAGTGGCGACGACGCGGCCCGAACGAAGACAAAGAACCCGCCGGCGGACTCTGACCTCCCCCGGCGGGCCTTCGTTCCGTCTTGCCTTCGGGCAGGGCGTGGGGCCGCCCCTCCGCGAATGCTTCGAATTGCTGTACCCTACCCGCCGCTCGAAAGCGGCGAACCGGTTCAACAAGACTATCCGGTAAAGGTACGGCGTTCCGAAGGCGTGTGTTTTTTCAGTACCACGTCCTTCATTTCAACGATGACTTTTTCCTTTTCAACGGCTGCCCGGCTGGTGCTGGCGGCCTACTTCGGCGTTTGTGGCTTGATGGCCCAGGCGCAAAACGTGGCAGCAAGCGGAGCCTTCGTCAACTCCGCGCTCAACGATATCACCTTCACGCCTACGCCGCAGTATTGCGTGGCACCGGGCACGAGCACTTCCACACCCATTACGTTCACTTTCACGCTGCCATCCGGCATTTCTGCCTCGGATGTGAGCTGGCGGGTGGCGGGCGATTTCTCGCTCGTTACGGGATTTCCGCAGGGCACCACCGGCACCACCTTCCAGGTGCGGCCCGTGGGCAAGGGCAAGATGCGCGTGACGGTGAATTACTACACCGTGGCGTGTCAGTCGGTCACATACGACTGCGGGGGCGGCACTACTATGGCCGTCATCCCGGTGCGCTCGACGGCTACGCGCTCGTTTGACTTCTTCAAGTCGTTCACTACACCGGCTACCGACATTTTTGGGCCGACCTGTGTACTGGCGGGCAGCTCCGTTGTGTATTCAGTGCCTCCGGTGTTGTCAGGAACAAACCAGTTAAGTGCCGGAATCGGTGTGGACACTTAACTTGTGGGAAGTCAAATACACGTCGACGGGTAACCCTAATGTGCCATTCTCTTTCCTCGCAGGCGACGGGAGTTCGATCAGCATTCCCGCCACTTCGATTACGACCACCGCCGGCAACTTCACGGTGAAGGTGAGAGTAGGACGATGCAACTCACTAATTACGCTGGCTGGCGGTGTCACGGTGGTACAAGACCTTAATAGTGCGACAGCGATTACGGGATTCCCCGCTTGCCGACTCGTGACAACGCCCTCGACCACCAACGAGACGTTCACGATTAACACGCTAAACAATGTGAACTACACTATTACGGTACCCGCGCCGTGGACGATCTCGCCCGCGTCGGACGCAGCCTTCTCTGGCAATGGCTCACCGAAGGTGATCACGATCACCAACATTGACCGCAACGCGGGCAACATCATCATCCGGGGCGTAGGCACGGGCAGCGCGTCGTGCTTCGGTACGCAGACCGCTGTGAAGACGCTGACGCGCCGCCTAGTGGCGGGAACCACCACGGGGCTAAACCAACTGCAAGGCTGCCTGACCCCCAACGGCGCCAGCCCCGTGACGGCTACCCTCACGCTGACGAACGCCCCCGTGGGCAGCACCCTGAACTGGACGCTGCCCAGCGGCTGGACCGCTACCGGCCCAGCGCCCTTTACCCAGACGGGCACGGCTGTAACTACCATTGCTACGGCCGCGTCGGCCACGCTCACGCTCTCGGCCCCGGCGGGCACCACCAGCGGATTGGTGTCGGTGAACAGCGACGGCTGCACGGGCACCGACGCCGTTGTGTCGCGCACCGTGACGGTGCCGGGCTCTCAGGGCTGTACCTACTCGCTGACCCGAATCAACGCGCGTACCTTCGCTCTGAGTGGTTCGTCGGCCAGTTGCACCCCAGACGAGGCTACCGATCCGGGGACGCAAGGTATTCAGTACACCTGGACGGCGCCGGGCCAAACCCCTCCGGCTACCGACAACCCGGCCATCACGTTCCCGGCTACGGTTTCCAATCCGTCGCTGGTAACGGTTACAATTGTTGACCCAAGCCAGTGCTTACAGGCCGCTTACAGTCAGTCGCTGCGCCCAGCCCCTACCGGGGGGCAGCCGGGTGTGCAGCCGGGCAGTTCGGTGAGCAACCCTGCCGCTCGGCTGCTGCCGCTAACGATTGTCGATGACGGTAAGGCGCGATTGGTGGCGTTTCCCAACCCCGCCGACGGCCGCCTGCACGTGGCTTTTACCGAACAGGCCAGTGAAGTGGTGTTGACCCTGACCGACGCCACCGGCCGCCGCTGCCTACGCCAGCCAGCGGCCGATGCCAACACGCTGCTCGATGTGCACCATCTGCCCGCCGGCCGTTACCTGCTGCGCGCGGAACTGCCGGGCGGTCAGGTGCTGACCCAGCCGGTGCTGGTACAGCACTGATTTCACATTAATCGAAAGCCGACGCTCCGCCTACACAGGGCGTCGTGCCGGACCCGAGCAAGAGCATCCTGCCCCGGTGTGCCGGGGCAGGATGCCGAGCCGGGTGACGGCCGCTCAGGCTGATTCCGAACCACTTTATCTGCTGATTTACTTTTTTAATCTTCTGCCACAATGGGTCATCTCTCGAAACTGAACGTGCCGGGTGAGCGGGGCCGCTTTACTTCGGGGAGCCTATGGGCGCGTTGCGGTGTGCTGGCCGGATTGATTTCGCTGGCTGGTCCGCTTGCCCACGCCCAAGCCCCCGCGCGCTATCCCATTCAGGGGCAGCCCCACTGGGAGTGGCTGATGCCTACGCCCACAGGCCATACTTTTTGGGACGCGCACCTGTTCACCGATTCGAGCCTGATCGCGGTCGGCTCGCACGGCACGGCCGTACGCACCCGCGACAACGGCCGCCACTGGCAGGTGCTGCCGCTGCCGCCCACGATCTCCCACGATCTTACGTCGGTGGCGTTCGCCGACTCGCTCAACGGCTGGATCGCGGGCCACTCCACGCCCACGCTGCTTACCCACTTCCGGGCCGGGCCGGGGCAGGTGCTGCGGACCACCAACGGCGGGCGCACCTGGGCGGTGCAATCTATCGGCGAGTCGCGCACGACCCTTAACCCGCGGCTGGCGGTGGTGTCGGCCACGGAAGCCTACGTGGCGTACGACTATATGCCCCTCACGCCCCCGCGCTACGTCATTCCGCCACCCCAGACCCGCCTGCGCCACACCACCAACGGCGGCCGTACCTGGACCAACGTGGCCTGGCCCGACCTGCCGTTCGTCTCTTATGGCGTACCACTGCGCGCGATGCAGTTTTTCTCGTCCACGACGGGCATACTGATCGGGGGCGACGAGCTTGCTTTTTCGAGCTACTGCCTGCACACCACCGACGGCGGCCAAACGTGGCAAGACATCAAGCCTGACCCCGGCCTGAAAGTGTATAACGGCCACTTCACCGACTCCCTCCACGGTTGGGTGGTGGGCAGAGCGCCGAGCGGTCAGCCTACCTGCTACCGCACCGCCGACGGTGGCCTGACGTGGCAGCCTGTCAGCACACTACCTACCACCAGCAATGAGTTTTATGACGTAGTATTCGCCGACTCGCTACACGGACTGATACGGGAAGCAAATTTTTCTTACTGGCACCTGACCGCCGACGGTGGCCAGACTTGGACGATAAACCACAACCTCGGCGCACCGATCAGGTACACTTCCCGCGTGAAGCTCGGCCCCGGCGGGACAGGGCGGGGTTGGTGGTTGAGCGGCTTCGGCGCCCTGCTACGCACCGCCGACTACGGCGCCACCTGGGCGCCGACTTACACTATGCCCGCACCGCTGTACACGCTGGGACGGGTGGCGTTCCCGGAACCCACACGCGGCTGGGCATTCAGCGCGGGGCGCGGCAATAACTCAACGTTACGCTCCACGGATCGGGGTCGCACCTGGCAACAGCAGGACCTGCCCAACCTCAGCACCGCCGTGAACTGGACCCAGGTGGGCAGCCTGACGGACGCAGCCTTTCCAGACCGCGATACGGCGTGGGTGGTGGGCACGGAAATGAGCGCCTTCCCGGCCGGCACGGGCTTCGTGCTGGGCACCACCGACGGCGGCCAGATCTGGACGCGCGCCACCCTGCCGGCCCCACCACTACGAGCCAACCACATCGGCACCTGGACGGGGCATCGCGCGGCCGTGGCCGGCGCCGACGGCGCGCTGCACCTGACGCGCGACGGCGGCCGTACCTGGGCGCGCGCCACCACCGGCACCACCCGGCCGCTCTACCGGCCCGTGTGGGCCGACTCGGCGACGCTCTACGTCGCTACCGACACGGCGCTGGTGCTACGCAGCACCGACGCCGGGCGAACTTGGCAGCAATTGACTACCCCATTTACCTTCAGCGAGTACGGCCCCCAAATGACCTTCACCAGTGCGCTGGTCGGCTACTATCCAGAGGGCAGTACCATCTACCGCACCGCCGACGGCGGGCAGACCTGGAACTCAACGCTTCTGCTAGCCCAGTCTTCTTATGACTTCAACGGCCAGCGCAACGCCGGCCTGAGTACGTTCAGCTTCCGCAACGCCCGGCACGGCTGGGCAGTGGGTACCAACGATATTTTTGAGACGGCCGACGCGGGCCAGACCTGGACCAAGCTGGCCTACGTGGGCGGCTACGGCAGCACATCGGCCGGCTACAGCCCCGGTACGCTGGTGGACCGCTACAACGCCTTCAATTCGGGGTCGGGCATTACACGCTATTCCGAGAAATTCATCCAGACCGACACCAGCGCCGCCCAGCCGCAGGCCCACTGCCTGGGCGATACGCTGACGGTGGCCTTCGACACGCTAGGCTTTTTCTCCTCCGCCGAGCAGGATTTCCGCGTGGAGCTATCGAACAAGATGGGCCGCTTCCGCCCCCACGAAACCACCATCCTGCCGCTGGTGGGCCCGGCCACGGCCTCGCCGCTGCGCTGTGTGCTACCCGCCACCCTGCCGCCCGGCACGCGCTACCGCCTGCGCGTGATCCGCGCCGACTCGTCGGTGCTCGGCGGCGACAACGAGCGCGACCTGACGCTCTGGCCTCGTCCGGCTGCCGTGGCCGTGCTGCCCGCCGATTCGGCCCGCGTGTGCGAAGGCGATTCCGTTCAACTCACCGCGCCCACCGGTTTCGCCGCCTACCGCTGGGCCGACGGCGACACCGCCCGCACCCGCTGGGTCAAAACCGCCGGTACGTACGCCGTGCAGGCGGCATTTGGCTCGACCAGCAGCGGCGCCTGTTTCGGCCCGCTCTCGGCGCCCGTGACCGTGCGCCTCACGCCGCGACCCGCCGCGCCCGTGCTGACCACAAGCCAGATGGGTACCGTGCTGCTGACGGCCACGCCCGCCCTGCCGCCACCCGCCGTATATGCCTGGACTGGCCCCACCGGCATCGTGCCCAACGCCACCGGCCCTACGCTGCTGCTGACTTCGGCAGCGCAAAACGGCACCTACACGGCCACGCTTACGCAGCGCGGGTGCGTGTCGGCCCCCTCGGCCCAAGCCACCGTGCTGATTGTGGGTTTGGGTGAAGCCGCAACGGCCGATGGCGGGCTGACCCTCAGCCCCAACCCCGCCACCCACGCCGTGCGCGTGGCCAGCGCGGGCGCCCCCCTGACGGGCGTGGCGCTGCACGAGCTTACGGGCCGCCTCGTGGCGCGCTACCCAGCCGACGGCGCCGCGCTGGAAGTACTGCTGGGGCGGGTGCCGGCCGGGGTGTACTGGCTCGAAGCCCGCACCCGCGACGGCCGCACGTGGCGGCGGCGGCTGCTGGTGGCGCGGTAGCTTCTTCCATCAACTTGCGCCAACTCCGTGACTTTTTTTCTTTTCGTCAGACAGCATCCGGTGCGGGCGATGTTGGTTCTGGTGCTGCTGGGGCTACTGCCAGGCGGCGCGCGGGCGCAGATCATCCGGCCTGACCCAGGCGGCGAGTCGTGCGCGGTGACGCCCAAGTGCGACCCGTACCGCTACGAGTTCGTGCCCGGCGCCGGGCAGACGTTTCGGCGCTGGGAAGTGGCCGGCGACTTCAAGCTACTCTCGCCCGATACCGATAACCCGGCGCTGGCTTGCTCGGCCGGCTATGGTAAAGGACGCCTGACGGCCCACTACTACGAGCTACGGAGGCGGCGCGACGAAAAGTGCCGCAGCGATTGCCCCGACACGGTTTTCCGCACCCTTTCCTACGATGTGTTCAAGCTCTTCAAGGCACCCGACCCGATCGGCGGTCCCGCCTGCGCGCTACCCGGCCAGACGGTGAGCTACGCCGTGCCGCCGCGCCTGACCGACTGGCCCCGGCGGGCGGCGAACATCGGCACCGACGGGTATGCGTGGTCGGGTTTTCCTGCGGGCACCGTGCTGACGTACGCCGGCGACAGTTCGGCCGTGACCGCCACCCTGCCCGACTTGCTGCCGCCGGGCGGCTTTCGGGTGCGTGTGCAGGTGGGCCGCTGCAACGGTGCCACCCCCGCCGAGCTGGGCGTGACGCCCGCGCAGACTCTGGCGGCGGCCATTGGGCAGCCCGATTGCCAGACCCAGAGCGGACCGGGCGGCGCGACGTTCTCGACGGTGACGATTGCTACGCAGGTGGGGGTTACGTACACCATCGGGCTGCCTACCGGCTGGCGCTTCGCCAATGGCTCGACCGGGACGCTCGCGGGCAATGGTGCGGCGCAAGGAGTGCATTTCGTGTCCGATGGCAGTGGCGGCCATCTGGTGTTCGAGGCCACCGGCGGTTGTGATGGCCCCCAGACGCTGGTTTGGCGTTTTCTGCCCTGATTCGCTCAACTCGCGGCGTTGCCCTACGCCGTGGTGGGCCGACCATCGTGGGTTGTGCATCCGTCAAGTCTTGTATGCCCCCTTGTAGCAACCCTGGCAGTGGTCTAGGGCGGTGTGGCGGCTAGCTGTAGCGCGGACTTCAATCCGCCGTTTAAGCGGTCTCCCAGAAATTTTGCGGTTTTTGATGTTCCGAAAACGCGTACAATTCAGGGAGTTAGCTTGGCGCTTGCAGCTTGTAACTTATGGCTACCCGCTTAGTGGCTCTCCAACGGCGGACTGAAGTCCGCGCTACAGCCCGGCCTCACTCCGCATTAGACCACCGCCGCAACCCCTTCGGGGTAGCCAACCGACTAAAAACCGCGTTGCCGGCCGAGTGACTTTCCCGACAAGTTTAGTGGAAATCAGAGAGAAGCGATTGCGAGGCGCAAGTAACATCACTACCTATCAGTATAACCAGCCGCCGCGCGTACTCTCCTTGGACGGCACACAAAAGGCCGGACGCTCGCGCGCCCGGCCTTTTGTGGGTGGCTCAGTGGCTTCTGCCCTACTCCACCACCAGGCGGGTGGTGCGGCCGTCCGGCGTACGGAGCACGTAGGTGCCGGCCGCCAGCCCGCGCGTGGCGAGGGTGGCGGTGCCGGTGGCGTCGGCCGTTGCCGTGGCCACGGTGCGGCCGGTCAGGTCGAGCACCGCCAGAGGCTGGCTACTGCGGCAGCCCGTGATGCGCACCGCCCCGCCCCTCACGGCGGGGTTGGGGAATAGCGCCAATGCGGAGGTAGCTGCGTCGGCGGCCGTACCCAGCACCCGCCCGCCGTTGAGCACCACGGCGAAGCGGCCCGCTACGGTCTGATTTGCCTGGCGGGCGGTCAGCGGCAGCGTGAGTGGCTGCGTGAGGTCGTAACGGGTGTTGGTCAGGCGGTCGAGCAGTTCGACGGAGGTGGCACCCCAGCCTTGCGCCTGTGTGGGCGCCAGCGTGTACTGGCCCGTGGCGGGTAGCGTCAGGGTCAGTTCCACCACCGTTTCGGCGCCGGTCAGCACCGATTCGGACAGCGCGCTGATGGCGGCCTCCTGGCCGTCCACCAACGCCGAGAGCGTCGGCAGGCCCACGTTGGGCGCAGGGCGGAGGGCGTCGAAGGCCGCATCGGCGCCGGGCGTGGCGCCGGGCTGGGCCAGCACCGTCAGGGCGTCGGCTTCGTCGGTGGGGCGGCCGGTTTGGGCCAGCGTCAGGGTCAGGCTTGGCCGCTGAGCAGCGGCGGTGGCGCGGCCCAGGCCCACGGCGTTGTCGGTCGCCCGCACGGCGTTGGTGAAGTCGAGGCTCACGGGCGAAGTGCCGCCCGTGCGGCGCACCCAGAAGCCTTGCCCGATGCCGATCAGGCCGCCCGGCAGGGTAGCCGCCGTACGGTAAGCCCCGTTGGCGCCGCCCGTGCTGTACCACACAAACACCGTGGCCTGCACTCCGGCCGGCAGGGCCAGCAGGTTGGCGTCGATGGGCTGCGGGTAGGGGTTGCCCACCAGCGCCCAACCGGCTTTGTTGCTGGTGGTGGGAGTGCCCGTCAGGGTCAGGGGCATACTCACGGGGCCGGTGGTGAGGGTGCCCACGAAGTCGGGCGTCTGGTTGCCCGTCAGGTAGGCCGTCCAGCCGCGGCCGGGCGTGAGGATGCTGCTAAGGGCTGTCGGCGACTGGTATCCCGTGTTGAACCCCTGGAACGCCGCCGTGGTACCGCCGCGCGTTTCGTCGTAGCCGAAGATGGTTGGGAACGCGGCCGCCGACAGCGCCGGGGCCGGCAACACGTTGTACGCCGCATTGACGCGCGGCGTGTACGCCGTGGTGGTGAGGTCAGAAACGGGCGCGGCCTGCACCGGCGAACTGATGTGGCGGTAGCTCACGGCGGCCGGAGCACCTACCCACCGCTGCACAGTGACGGTGCCCACCACCACGCCGCTGCCGGTGTTGGCGGCGTAGGCCGAACCGGTGGCATCGCTCAGCAGCACCAGCGTACGGCCGACAGTGAGCACGTTGCCGGTGCCCAGCACCAGCGCCTGGCGGATGCTCAGGTTCTGGCTCAGGGTCAGGGGTTGGGCGTTGGTGCTTTCGAGGCGGCGCACCGTGGCGGGCAGGCCGTCGCCGGTGACTTGGGCGGCCGTGCCGGTATAGACGTAAATAGCATCCGGGTCGAAGGTGCGGGTGCCGCTTACCTGCACGGCCCCGCTGACGCCGCTGCCGCTGATGCCCTGCGGCGAGCAGATGCTGAGTGTAGCGCCGGCTTGCAGCGTGAACGTGCCCGCGCCCGTCAGGGGCTGACACGCGGTGACGAGTGCGCCGCCGCTTTGCACCACCACTGCGTCGCTCACCTGCACTGGGCCGCTCAGCGTGGCCACGCCCGTGCCGGTCACGGTCAATGTGGAGTAGAAGCCGCTCGGTACCGCAGCCGTGGTGCTCACCGTAAGCGGCTCCGCCACGTCGAGCACACTGATTGTGAAGCTCCTCTCGAAAGAAAGATTACCCGTGCCGTTATCGGTGGACCGGACTCGTACCGCGTACGACGCTTGACTTTCAAAGTCGAGACCCGTGGCGCCGACGCGCAACTCGTCGCCCACGATGGTGAAGGCTGCGTTGCCGGTACTGCCCACTCCGCTTACCAACTGGTAAGTATGCGTGTCGGCGGCGTCGGGGTCGGCCGTCGTCAGCAGGCCCACCAGCGCGTTGGCGGCGTTTTCGGCCACGGCGGCATTGCTCAAGGAAAGGTCCGTAGGCGTTTGGTTGGGCAGCGCCAGGGTGGAGAAGGTCCGCACCACGCCGTAGCTGGTACCTACGCTGTTGGTGGCGTAAGCCCGTACGTAGTAGAGGGTGCCGGGAGCCAGGCCGCTCACCGTTTGGCTGAAGGTGCCCGTGCCCGTGCCAACGGCCTGCTGCACAACACCCACCCCGCCGATGGCCGGTACAGTGGCCGTGGCCGAGTACACCACGCCGCGGCCGGTGACGGAAGCGCCGCCGCTGGCCGTCACGTTGCCACCCAGCGTGGCGCTGGTGGCAGTCAGGCTGCCGGCCGCCGCCGTGGTCACGGAGGGCGCCGCCAGTTGGTTGAGGCGCACGTTTACGGTACCGGTAGCATTGGCATTGGTGGCCAGCAGGTCCAGGTCGCCGTCGTTGTCCAGGTCGGCCACAGCCAGCGCCCTGACGTTGCCGCCCGTCGCCACGTTGGTGGTGCCGCTGAAGGCGCCCGAGCCGTCGCCCAGGCGGACGCTTACGGTACCCGAACCGGTATTGGCCGTCAGGATATCGAGGTGGCCATCGCCATTTATGTCGGCCACCTGAAGCGCGCGGGCGCTTCCGCCTACGGCCACCTCGGTGGTACCGCTGAATCCGCCTGCGCCATCGCCTAAGCGGACACTCGCGCTGTTGCTTATCTGGTTGGATGTGATGCAGTCCACAAATCCGTCGTTGTTGACGTCGGTCGCCACCACGCCGAAGGGGCCGTTTCCTACGGCCACGTTGGTGGAGCCGGTGAAGGCCGTGCCCGACCCGTCGCCCAGGCGCACACTCACGGTATTGCTGGTGTTGTTGGTGACCAGCAAATCCAGGTGGCCGTCGCCGTTCACGTCCGCCGCCGCCACACCGCAGGGGTTGCCGCCCACGGCCACGGTGGTGGTGCCGCTGAACCCGCCTGCGCCGTTGCCCAGCCGTACGCTCAGTCCATTGGTGGCGCCGTTGGGCGTCAACAGGTCCAGGAAGCCGTCGGCGTTCACATCCGCTGCCGCCACATTAGCCACGGGGCCGTTCACGGGCACGTCGGCAGCGGCACTGAAAGCGCTCGTGCCATCGCCCAGCAACACGCTCACAGTGCTGGCGCTCAGATTGCCCACAAGCACATCGAGGTGCCCATCGTTGTTGACATCGGCCGCAGTCAAGACACTCGGTCGGCTGCCCACGCCCACGTCGGTGGTGCCGCTGAACCCGCCCAGGCCGTCGCCGAGGCGTACGCTCATCGTGTTGATGCCGGTCGCGTTGTTGGTCGTCAGCAGGTCGAGGTGGCCGTCGCTGTTCACATCGGCTGCCACTACGCCGACCGGTGTGTTGCCTACGCTTACACTGGTAGTGCCGGTGAACACCCCCGGCGAAGTCGGGCTCACGCCGGTCGTAAACTGATAGACCTGCTTGACGGCGGCCCCGCCGGCGGTGCCGGTCACGGTGGCGGGCACGGTCACGAAGACCGTCTCGCCGGGGCGCAGGTTCTGGGCGGGGTCCACGGTCAGGGTGTTGCCGCCGGCCGTGGCGTTGCCGCCGCGCACCAGTTGGCCCCCGCGCTGGGCGCTGAACACCCGCACGTCGGCGGCCGTCGAGGGCTGCACGGGAGCCGAGAAAGTCAGACCGATAGAGGTGCCTACCGGCGCGCTGATGGCGTTGCGAACTGGGGTGCGGCCGGTGAGCGCGAAGGAAGCATTCACCGTAAACACAGCCGCGCTGGTGCCCGTGCGGGCCAGGCTACCGGTAACGCTGGTGGTGGTGAAGCTGATGGGACCGGTGGTGGCACCGGCGGGTACGGTCACGTCGTAGGTGCGGCTGCCGGTTTGGCTGACGGTCGTGGCGGCCACGCCGTTGAAGGCGAACGCGGCGGTGGCCACGTTGGTGTTGCCCGTCACGGTAACGCTCACCACGGCGCCTACCGGGCCGCTGGCCGGGGCGAAGCTGCTGATGGTGGGCAGCACCACGAAGGTGCCCGGCCCGACGGGGCTGCCGGGGCCGCCGAGGCGCACGGCCGCGCCGGTGCAGGCATCGGCCGGCACCACGAAGGTGAGCTGCGTGGCCGAGACCACCGTGAAGGTGGAAGGCATATCGCAGTCGCCTGCCTGGACGCTGAACACGCTGTTGAGGCCAGATAGGCTCCCATCGGAGAAGCCCGTGCCGGTCACGGTCACGGTGGCGCCCGGTGCGGCCTCGGCCGGTGCGAAACCCGTGATGGTGGCGCCCACGCCGTAGGGCTGCGCGAAAGTGCCCTGCCCGGCGGGAGTAGTCACCGTCACCATTCCCGTAGTGGCGGTGGCCGGCACCGTAACCGTCACGCTGGTGCTGGTGCTGGCGGTAATCGGGCTACTCACGCCGTTGATGGTCAGGGACGACGCATTGTCCAGATTGATGCCTTGGAACGTGATGCTCTGCCCGGCCGTGGCGAAGTAATTGGGCGGCTGGCGAAGCACGGGCACGGCCACGAACGCCTGGGTGGTAGTCACTGCGTTGGGGCCGGCCAGGAGCTCGAGCGTCCCGCTGACCGCATCCACCGGCACCTGGAAGGTGAGTTGAGTGCCGGCCGCGTTGGCTTGCGGGTTCAGGCCGTCGGGGCCGGCGCCGGGCGGGCCCATCCGCACGGTGGTCACGTCGCTCAGGCCGGTGCCGGTGATGGTGACGGTGGTGCCGGGCGGGCCGGTCAGCGGACTGACGCCCGCGACGGTCGGAATCACATACAGGAACGCGGTATTGGACGTGCCGCCCGCGGCCGTCACCGTCACGCTGCCCGTGCGGGTGCCGGCGGGCACGGTCACTGTCAGTTCGGTCGTGGAATTGACCGTGAACGCCGTGGTGGTGCCGGAGCCGGCGAACGTCACCCCCGTGACGCCCACGAAGGTGGAGCCGGTCAGAGTCAGCGTGGTACCGATGGTGGCGTTGGCAGGCGCGATGCTGAAGAGCAGCGGCTGGGGGCAGCTCGTGAGTGTCACCGAGTTGGAGGGCGCCGACGTCAGGCCATCCAGGGTGGCCGTCACCGAGTATGCGCCGGGCGTGGACGTCGTCAGCGGGTTGGTGGTAGTGCTGCCGGGGCTGAACGTGAAGGTGGCGCCCGTCAGGGCGGTGCCCGTGTTGTCGAGGGGGCCGGCCGCGGTCAGGCGGGCGAGCGCCGCCACGTTGGTGCCGTTGTACGCCGAGAAGCCCCCCCCCGCCAGCACCCGGCCGGTGGGCAGCGCGAGGAGCGTGAGCACCGAACTGTTGAAACCGGTGCAGGCGCTGAACGTCGGGTCCGGCCCGCCGGTGGACGTCAGCCGGACCAGATTGCCGACGGGTGTCCCGTTGTACGCCGTAAAACTTCCGCCGACCCATACGGTGCCGTCGGGGCGCAACGCCAGGGCGTTGACGTTCGAGGCGAAGCTACCGAACGTCAGCCCCGTGCCGATGTTGAAACCAGTGTCGAGGCTGCCGTCGGCGTGGAGGCGCACCAGCGCGTTGGCCGTCTGGCTCTGGAAGGTGGTGTAGTTGCCGCCCACCAACACCTTGCCGTCGGGTTGCACGGCAATCGACCATACGGCCCCGCTGAAGCCGCTGCCGATTGCGAACGACACATCGCGCGAGCCATCGGCGTTGTAGCGCGCCAGCCGCGACGGGGTGCCGTCGGTCCAGACGGTGCCGCCGGCCAGCACCTTGCCGTCGGGCTGCACGGCGAGCACGTACACCGAGCCGACCGGGTTGGCCGAGAAGGAAGCGTCGAGGCTCCCGTCGGTGTTCAGCCGCGCCATCCGCGTAACGGCGGTGCCGTTGTAGCTACTGAATTCGCCCCCCACCAGCACTTTGCCATCTGCCTGTAGGGCCAGCGCGTACGCGAAGTTGTTAAGCCCGGTGCCCACATTGAACGAGGCATCGCGGGAGCCATCGGCGTTCAGGCGCACCACCCGGTTCACGGCCGTGCCGTTGTAGTCGGTGAAGTTGCCGACGATCAGCAGCTTACCGTCGGCCTGCCGGGCCACCTGCGTCACGAAGCCGTTGAAGCCCGTGCCCACGCTGAAGCCGTTGTCGAGGGAGCCGTCGGCATTCAGCCGCACCACGCGGTTGCGGGTGGTGCCGTTGTAGGCGGTGAAATTCCCGACCACAACCACGTCGCCGTCCGGCAGCACCGCCGCCGACCGAACCTCATTGTTGAACCCCGTGCCGATGTTGAGCACGGCCGTCGTGGCCGAAGCCGTCAGGGTGCGGGGTTGGCACACGTCGAGCGGGCCGGCCGGCGCGAGCGTGGCCGCCAGGCCCAACGGCGCCGGCGTGAAGGTGAAGCCGACCGTGCCGGTCGTGGCGGGCTGATTTCGGTTGTTGACGACGATGATCGACCCCGTGGAAGCGTTCAGGGGTACCAGCACGGTCAGGCTCGTGGCCGACTGGCTGGTGATCTGCGTGGTCAGGCCCGTGCCGAAGTACACGCCCGTCACGGTGTTGAGGTCGGTGCCGGTGAGGGTGACGGCCGTGCCCGCCGCGCCGCTGCTGGGCGTGAAGCTGCCGATGAACGGTGCCGTCGGCACCGTAAACGCGAGGCCGCCGGTGGTGCCGCCGGGCGTGGTCACGGTGATGTTGCCGGTAGTGGCGCCGGTGGGCACGGTGGCCGTCAGGCTCGTGGCCGACGTCACGGTGATGCTGGTGGCGGCTGTACCGTTGAAGCTCACGGTGGCGTTGCCGGTGAAGTTGGTGCCCGTCAGGGTTACGGTGTTGCCTGGGGCGCCGGTGGTGGTCGAGAGGTTGGTGAGCGTCGGTACGCCGGGCACCCGCACACTCACGGCCAGCACGTTGAGCATCGAGCCGCCGCCGCCGAACTGTAGGGCCGTCACCGGGCGCCCGAGGTTGGCGGGGCTGGGCGTCAGGGTCAGCTCGTAGAGTTTGGGCTGGTCGGTGTTGCTGATGGTGTTGTTGGTGCGGTTGACGCGCCCCAGCGTACCACTGCTTGCCACCGGAGCGGTCGGCGACGACGAAAACCAGTCGGGTGTCACCACGTTGTTGAACGTCTCGCTGAAGCCACCCGCGTACGTCACCGTGATGTTGCGCGACGCATTGCCGCCGCCGCTCGTCGTCAGCAGCTTGATTTCGGTGGCGTTGGGCTGGCCCGTCAAGCTCAGCGAGGGGTTGCCCGAATCGGACCGTAGCGAGTTGTTCTGGTCGTAGGGCGCCAACTGAAACGGCAGCCCCGCCGTGGCGGCGCTGCTGATGATGCGCGTAAGCGGAAAGCCCAAGTTGGCGTTGGTGGTGGCGCTAAGCGAGTTGTGGAACCCGTTGGCGAGCAGCGCGTCGTTGCCGCCGTCCACACTGACCGTGGTGCGAACCAGCGTAGTGCCCACCCCATCGGCAATCACATCCTGGTTGAAGCCCGCGACGGCGGCCGTGGCGTAGGCACCGATGGTCAGCGTCAGGGCATTGGTGGTGCCGCTGGGGGTGGTCACGGTCACGTTGCCGGTCTGGGCGGTGGCGGGCACGGTCACGGTGAGGCTGGTGCCGGCCTGGTTGACGGTGGGCACGGCCGTGGCGCCACCCGCGAAACCGACGGCCGTAGCGCCCGCCAGGTTGATGCCGGTGAGCGTCAGCACCCCACCACGCGCGTTGGTGGCCGGCAGAATGGCGCCGATTTGGGCTTCTACGGCGTTCAGCGTGACGGCCATCACGTTGAGAATGGCGTTGGCGTTGGTCTTGTTGATGCTCACCGACGTCACGCGCCGGGTCTGGTCCAAGCCCGTCAGGTTGAGCTGGTAGAGGCGCGGGTTGCTGGTGTTGTTGTCGATGCCGGTCGCGCCGCGCTGGGTGCGGCCCAGGCCGGTAGCCGCGAAGCCGGAGTTGTCGTACCAGTCGTTCACGCTCAGGTCGGCGAAGGTCGTCGGCGAGCCGCTTGCGTAGTTGACCGTGATGGTGGCGGTAGTGCCGCCGCCGCCGCCCGACACCAGCACGTACATCGCCGACGCCCGCACGGGCGTGGACAGGGTGAGGGCGCTGGTGCCGGTGCCGCTCATCCGCAGCGAATTGACCGCCCCGGCCGACGCCAGCTGGAAGGGCACCTGCGGCGAGGCGAAGCCCGTGGTGGTGCCGCCCGGCAGGTAGCCCGACGCGGGCGCCCCCACCGTGGCGGTGGCGGCGCTGGTGCTGAACCCGTTTTGCATCAGCACGAAGCTGAACCCATCGAAGTCGGCGTTCGTCACGTCCGCCACGGCGCGGTTCGTGCCGTCGGCAATCACGTCGGCCGTGAAGCCCGTGAGCGCCGCCGGCGCCAGCCGGGCCTGGGCGCGCGCCTGTGGCGCATTCAGCAGCAGGCCGCCCCACAGGACCAGCCACACGCCAACGAAAAAAGGCAATCGGCCCGCCCTGGGCCGCCCCGGCGCACGGCCGGGTCTGAGGGTGAGGAAGGAGGGGAGTTGACGTACTCGCATCGCGGGCAACGGAGGGGAGGAGTGATGAAAACGACAGCGCACCGGCAGACCGCCCACTACGGGCAGCGCTTTCGGCACCCGCAAAGGGAGCCGTTACCGTCCCTCTTCGCCAACCTCGTGTCCGCCAACGACGGCATTCTGTCCCCCAATCGCAGCGCCCGCCCACGCCCCGCAGCGACCTTCTCAGCTCCGCCCAATTCAGCCTTTCTTAAATGCCATTCAGGCGGCGGGCAGCGTCACGTGCACGGCCGTGCCCACGCCGGGCGTACTCTCCAGCCCGAACGTGCCGCCCTGCCGCTGCGTGAGCTGGCGCACCAGCGGCAGGCCCAGGCCCGTGCCACGTGGGGTGCCCGCCGCGCCGGCCGGGGCGGTGCCTTTCGTCAGGATGGCCTGCACCTGCTCGGCCGTCAGGCCCGGCCCCTGGTCGCGCACGGTCAGCACCACGCGGCCCGCCTCGGCGGGGGCGGCCGTCAGGTGCAGCTCGGTGCCGGGCGCGCTCACGCGCAGGGCGTTATGCACCAGATTCCGCAGAATCGTGCGGGTCATATTGCGGTCGGCGCGCAGCATCAGGTCGGCGGCCGCGGCCGCGTGTAGCGTCACGCGGGCGGTGCGGGCGGCGTAGTCGTAGAGGGCGGCCACCTCGGCCAGCAGATCGGCGGCGGGCAGACGCTCGGGGCGGTAGGCCAGCTCGCCGCTTTGGCCGGCGGCCCAGTGCAGCAGGTTGTCGAGCAGTTCGGTGAGACGCTGGCTGGCCTGGCGCACCTCGCTGGTGACCTCGCCGAGCGCCTCGTAGTCGCCCAGGCGGCGGTAGGTGTCGAGCAGCGGGGCCAGGGCCTGGAAGGCCACCAGCGGCCCGCGCAAATCGTGGCCGATGATGGCGTAGAGGCGGTCTTTGGTGTGGGTGGCGGCGGCGAGCGCCTGCCGCGAGCGCCGCAGGCGCACGATGAGCACCCCGAAGGCCACCAGCGCAGCGGCCAGCCCCACCAGCCCGCCCAGCAACCAGCGGGTGCGGGCCTGCTGCTGCTCGGCGCGCAGCGCCTGCAGGCGGTTCTGGGCGGCCAGGCGCTCGGCGCGGCGCTCGCTCTCGCGGGTGCGGTACTGGGCGTCGGCGGCGGCCAGCGACCGCTGAAAGCGCCGCGCCTGAATCGAATCCCGGGTGACGAATTCGCGCTGCATCGCCTTGTACGCCTCGCGCCACTGGCCCAAACTGGCGTAACTGTGGCGCAATTGCTCATACAGTGTCTGCCGTTGAATGAAGCCCAGGAAAGGCGCCTGTCGCTCCTGCTGGTCCAGGGGCAGCATCAACTCAATCGTCACGTTGGGGCAAGCCATCCGGCGGGCGTGGTCGGCCAGGAAAAAGATTCTTCCCTGACGCTTTTCCGGGCTGCTGATCGAATCCAGATACATTGCCGTGTGGCGCAGGAGGGCGGCCCGGGCGGTGGGCGCCATCCCCCGTGCCCGTGCCACCCCCTCCGACAGTCGGCCAGTGAAGTAGTTCATTTCCTGAAGCAAGCCGGGCGGTGTGGCGCGGCGCAGCCGGGGCAACAGCCGGGCGAGGGCGTCGGCCGTTTCGCGCCCGGTAGCGGGGTCGGTCAGATACTCGGCCGCCACTTGCTGTAAATCCACGGTGGCGTTGAGCAGGTCGTGGTCGGCGGGCCGGGTAGCCAGTTGCGGCGCCAGCCGACGTTGGCCTTCCGCCAGCAACCGCTTCAGCGCGGGCAAGTCTTCGCGGTTCAGTGTACGCCGGATGAGCGCAAACATCAGCACCGCCTCATTGAACGCGCGCGGGTTGGAATCTCGCCGGGCCACTTCCAAGCTCTGATCCACGTAGGCCAACGCCTGAGCGGGTTGGCGTTGTTGGGTATAGATGCCGCATAACATACTTAACATCCAAGCCTGGCCACCGTTGTCGTCGGCGCGCTGGTAGGCCACCAGGGCGCGGTTCAGTGCGGCTGCAGCGGCGGGCGGGTTGGTTGTCACGTTGGTTAGCCCCAAGTTGCCATAGAGGTGCCCCAGCGCCGAGCCGGGTACGTGCGTACCCTCATCGGTGAGGTTGGCATCAGTGAGGCGCACGAACTTCCGCCCCCGAAAATCCAGCGGGGCGGCGCTCAGCCACTCGGCGCCCAACTCGAAGCACCGGCGCGCGCTGTCGAGCTTCGATAACCCAAACCACTGTTCGCCGACCGCGTCGGCAGCCATCGCGGTTTCGAGCGGCAGGCGTCGGCGGGCACGGCCGGCGGCCGTGAGCAGCGGCGAGAGCAGGGTTTGGGCCGAATCGTCGAGCTGTAGGCGCTCGAAGGTGTGGAAGAGACGGGTCAAGGCCAGAAACCGGGCGGCGGCATCGGGCGGCCTTTGCCGCAGATAGGCGCGCAAGGCCATCACCTCGCGGCGCTGCACGGCCGGGTCGCGGGCGGTTTTCCGCAGCAGCGGCGCCAGGGCGGGGTCGGGCAGCCCGGCTGCGGCTTGGGCACGGGCCGCTTCCGGCTGGTTCAGGCTCTGCCCCAGCAGCCCAACCAGCACGGCGGCCCGCCGGATGTGCGCCCACGGCCGGCAGGCAATCGATGGGCGGGTCTGTTTTCTGCTAACATTCATCTTGACAGCGGATTCGCCGCGTGGATGTATCAGGTGTATCAATGGAACCCCCTCATCTGCTCAACCACTAAGAGCGCGTTAGGAAATGGGAAATTGTCATTGCGAGCGGAGCGAAGCAATCTTCGTAGGATGTGCGCGGGTGCTCGGCCGTGCCCAACCGCCCTGCCTATCCTACGAAAGATTGCTTCGCTGCGCTCGCAATGACAAACAGATTGGGAGCGAAAAGTGAAATCCTAAGCGGTCAGCCAAAAGTTTTGCGGCTTTCAATTAATCGCCAATGTCTCAAAATCAACTTGTTAGTTTGCGGCTTGCAGCTTGAAACTTGTGGCTAGCTGCTTAACGCGCTCTAATCAGCAACTCACTGCTTTTTACGCTCCGCGAAAGGCCGCGCTTTCTGGTAAAAACTTCGAGCCGGAGACGTACAAGCAAGCTGAATCACCGCACGTGCTGAGTATAGTCGCAGAGGCAGGAGGCTCCATACAAAACGGGATCACTCATTCGGCAAAAACAAGGTTCTCTACCGGATGTTAGCCCCTGAGAAGCTGGTTGCGTCAGCGCGCAACGAGTTGCCAATGGACCGCGAACCTCCGGTTCGCCCCCACGGAGGATCGGCCACGAGTGCTCGGCGCTCCATAGCCGCTGTGCCTGACCGCCTTGCCTAGCCGCGAGCGAACCGGAGGTTCGCGGTCCATTCTCAGCCGCCTTGCCTGACCGCCGCACCTAACCGCGAGCGAACCGGAGGTTGGCGGTCCATTCCAGCTACCGCAACCAGCTTCTGGGGGGCCATACGAAACAGGACTGCCTCGCTCACCCAATCAACCGCAGGCGGCTGAGCAGCGCGTCGCGGTAGGCGCGGCCCAACGGCAGGGCGGTACCGGCCACCACGACGGTACTGTCGGCCGGGTCGAGGTGCTCGATGGCGTCGGCGTTGACCACGTACGAGCGGTGGGTCTGCACAAAGCGCGTCGGCGAAAGCTCGCGGGCCACATCGCGCAGGGCCAGGCGTACGGCAAACTTGCCGGTGGCCGTCACTACGGCGCAGTATTTATCGCCGGCTTCGACGTAGAGCACGTCGTCGAGGCAGACTTTGGTGAGGCGGCCCCGGTCGCGCAGAAACAGGCAGTCGCGGATGCGGAGGTCCTGCGCCCATTCCAGCACCGGCTCTTCTTCGACGCTGGGAGTGGCCGGGCGCTGGTGGGCGAAGTTGTGGAGCGCCAGCTCGAGGGCGTGTTCGAGGGTGCGCTCGTCGAAGGGCTTGGTGAGGTAGGCGGCGGGACCGATGGCTTTGGCACGCGCAAACGTCACGTCGTCGGCGAGCGAGGTGACGAAGATGAGTGGCAGCGCCCGCTGCCCAAGCAGCGCGCGCGCCAGCTCCACGCCGTCGAGGCTACCGGCGAGGTTGATGTCGAGCAGCGCCACATCGACGGCTTCGCGCTCGAAGAGCGCCAGCGCCGCCTCGGCGTCGGCGGCCGGGCCTACCGGCTCGTAGCCCAGCCCGCGCACAAACGTCGTCAGCAACCGCGCGTACAGCGGTTCATCTTCAACCAATAAAACACGAATCGGGGCAGACATCGGCGCGGCAGAATATGCTGAAGAGATGGGTGAAGGCCGCGAAGGTAACGGTTGAAGCAACTGCCGCCCCTGCTCCGGCCACGGAGTAATCATCTGCTGAATTGAGGCTGGAAAAGGATACCGCGCCGCGCACGACCCGTTTTCGCCCGCTGTCTTCTCCGCAATCGGCCACGGGCTGCGACCACGGGCTTTCCGTATTTTTGGCATATGGCTACTCCTATCACCTCGGTCTCGCAACTCGACCCCAACGCCACCTACACCTACGCCGACTACCTGACGTGGCGGTTCACGGAATGGGTGGAGCTGATTCGGGGCAAGTTTCGGCGCCCGATGGCCGGCCCGAGCCAGTTTCATCAGGTCATTCTGGGGAATGTGCTGAGCACGATTCGGCCGTATCTCAAAGGTCAGCCGTGCCGCGTTCTCACGGCCCCGTTCGACGTGCGCCTTACCACGGGCGGCGCCAACGGCGACGCGCAGATTCAGACCGTGGTGCAGCCCGACCTGTTCGTGGTCTGCGACCGCTCAAAACTCGATGAGCGCGGCTGTCTGGGGGCGCCTGACTGGATTATCGAGATTGTCTCGCCCGGCAATACCTCTCACGACACGCGCACCAAATTCGATCTCTACCAGGAAAGCGGCGTGACCGAGTATTGGCTCGTGTTTCCGGGTCTGCAAACGGTGGCCGCCTACGTGCTGGTGGACGAGCGCTACGAGCTGGCGGCCGAGTACGCCACGCCCGGCCGGGTGCCCAGCCACACCCTGCCTGACCTCACGCTCGAATGGGCCGACATCTTCGCCGATGACTGAGAACTATTGCCGAACGGGCGATTGCCGCCTGGTTGAAGCCAAAAAAGGCCGGACGCTCGCGCGCCCGGCCTTTTTTCAGTCGGTAAGTTACTCTGCGGTGAGGCTTGACTGTAGCGCGGACTTTAGTCCGCAGTTGAGGAGCCGCTACACTGCGGACTAAAGTCCGCGCTACAGCCGGCCACCACCTCCTCCCCTACTCCACCACCAGGCGGGTAGCGCGGCCGTCCTGGGCGCGCACCACGTACACGCCGACGGCCAACTCGCGCGTGACCAGCTCGGCGGTGCCGGTGGCGTCGGCGGTGAGGGTGGCGACCGTGCGGCCGGTGGCGTCATAGACCCGCACTGCCGCGCCCGCCAGTGCCCCGCTCACGCGCACGCTTGCCGCGCCGCTGCTGGGGTTGGGCCACACCGTGAGGGCGCGCGCCGTGATAGCCACGTCGGCGGCCGTGCTCAGCACATGGCGGCCGTTGAAGACCAGCGCGAAGCGGCCGGCCACGACCTCGTTGGCGCGCGCGGCCGTGAGCGTCACGCTGGGCGTGGAGTGCAGGTCGTAGCGGGTGCCGGTCAGGTAGTCGAGCAGCTCCACGGAGGTGGCGCCCCAGTTGGTCAGGGTGCTCACGGCCAGGGTGTGGCGGCCCACGGTGGGCAGCACGGCCGTCAGCTCCACGGTGGCCGACTGGCCGTGGGCGATGGCCTCGGGCAGGGCCGAAATCATCGCCTCCTGCCCGGCGATGAGGGCCGAGAGCGTCGGCACGCCCGCGTTGCGGCCGGGGCGCACGGCGTCGTGGTGGCCGTCGTAGCCCACGGTGGCGGCGGCGGCGGCGTACACCGTCGTCTCGTCGTGGCGGCCGGTGGCCGCGTCGGTGAGCGAGAGGGTGAGCAGCGGGCGGGCGGCCGAGGCGGCGCGGCCCAGGCCCACGTTCGCCTCCACGCGCAGCGCGTTGGTGAACGCCAGCGAGGCAGTGCTCACGGGCGGGGTGCCGGGCGTGCGGCGCACGAAGAAGCCCTGGCCCACGCCAATCAGCCCGTCGGTGAGGTTGCCCACGCCGCTGCCGTTGCGCACGCGGTAAGCGCCGCTGGTGCCGCCCGTGCTGTACCAGACGAACACCGACGCATCGATGCCATTAGGGGCAGTGTACAAATCCCAGTCGATGGGCTGCGGGTAGGGATTGCCCACCAGATGCCAGCCGGCCTTGCCGTTGGTGGCGGGGTTGCCGGTGAGCGTGAGCGGTACGCTGACGGGGCCGCTGGTGAGCGCGCCCACGAAATCGGGCGTGCGCTGGCCCGGCAGGTACACCGCGTAGCCCAGGCCCGAGGCGAGCGGGGCGCTCAGGCTGGTGGGCGAGAAGTAGCCGTCGCCGAAATTGGCGTTAGCGGCCCCGCCGCGCGTCTCGTCGTAGCCGAACACGTTGGGCAGTTGGTTGGCCGGCAGCGTGGGCGTGGGCAGCGGGTTGTAGGCGGCCGTCACGCGCGGGGTGAAGCCGGTGGTGGCCAAATCGGCCACGGTCGTGCTCTGCACGGGGCTGCTGAGGTGGTGGTAGCTCAGCGCGACGGGGCCGGGCACGAACCGCTGCACCGCCACGGTGCCGCTGGTGGTGCCGCCCGCGTGCACGGCGTAGGCCTGGCGCGCGGCCGTGCTCAGCAGCGTGAGCTGGTTGGCGGTGGCGAGCGTGCCGCTGGTCAGGCGCAGCACGTCGGCTACGGCCAGCGCCTTGCTGAGGGTGGCCGTGCCGGAGGGCTTGTCGAGCACCAGCTCGCCCACGGTGCCGGCGGCGCCGATGGCTTGGGCGCCGGCGCCGTCGAGGCGCAGGGTGGCGGCCGGGGCGCTGAGCGTGCCGCTCACGCTCAGCCCGCCCGCGCTTTGCAGGGTGGTGCCGGGCGCCACGGTGGCGTTGCCCACCACCGTGAGGGTGGCGCCGCCCGCGATGGTCAGGGGCGTGCCGCCGCCGACCAGCGTCAGGGCGGGCGCTTGGGCGTGGGCGGCGAGCGGGCCCATCAGGGCCGCCAGGGCGCCCAGGCCCAGGAGTTTTAGGTAGTGTTGCATTGGCTTCGGAAGCTGAAAAGGTGGGGTCCGAAGGCCGGTTAGTTCAGTTTTGTTACAACGAATCGGCAGCTTGCGTCGCCATTCAGCGGTGTACTAGCAGTATTTTGAGTGTTCAATCCGCGCACCGTCACGGTATTGCCGGCTGCCAGGTACAGTGTCGTGTTGAGCACACCGCGCTTGGCGTAGAGATTGGGCAAAACCCCATTACTTCCGGTTGAAAGAGTGGCTTGAACACCGTAGATGCTCGTCTCAGAGTAACCTGACCCGTTCAAGTCAAGCATAGGAACAGCTAGGGCGTTCAAAGTGCTGCTACTGCCCGTCAGGCGTACTTCGAATGTGTATAAACCAGCTCCTGCTGCGCCGACCGTAAAGGTGGAACCGTCCCAAGTGTTGCCGTTAGTGAGGTTCGCACCGGTTCCGTTGGCGGTTGAAAAGGTAATGTTGTCAGGAAGACTGTTGGCGTTGCCGAACGAGGGCGTTTGCGGAGAGGTCTTTACTACGAACAATTGCAATGAAGGTCCAGCGGCACCGCCCGTCGCAGACACCCAGCTCGTGCCGCCACTGCCGTTCGTGGTCAGCACCTGCCCGCTCGTGCCCCGGCTCGTAGGCAGGGTAAACGCATTGCTCCCCCCGTTGATGCTCACGCCGCTGCTGCCCCAGCTCAGGCCCGTGGAGGCACCGCTCAGGCCGAAGCCCAGCCGCCCGCCGCCGAAGCCGCTGAGCACGGGGCCATCCTGAGCCGAGCTGAACCCCAGGAAGTGGTTGCTGTCGGAAGCGCCGCGCAGGCGCAGGGGGTTGTCGTTGAGGCCCAGGTTGCCGGTGCCCGAGAAGTCGAGGTTGAAGCCGCCCAGCCCCAGGGTGCGGTTGCCGCTCAGGGTGCCGTTGTTGGCGTAGAAGCTCAGGCCATCGGCGCCAGCGGCGCCGGCGGGGCCGGTGGGGCCGGTGGGGCCGGTGGGGCCGGTGGGGCCGGTGGCACCGGCGGGGCCTTGCGCGCCATTATCGCCTTTCGGGCCGGCAGGGCCTTGCGGGCCAATCGGGCCGGTAGCGCCTGCCGTGCCAGCCGGGCCTTGCGGGCCGGTAGCACCCGTGGCGCCCGTAGCACCGGCCGGGCCGGTCAGGCCAATCGGACCTTGCGGACCCGTGGCACCCGTCGCTCCAGCCGGGCCAGCAGGGCCTTGCGGGCCGGTGGCGCCATCAGCCCCCGCCGGGCCGGCAGGACCCTGCGGGCCTTGCGGGCCGGCGCCGCTCAGCGCCACCCACGCCGAGCCGTCGTAGAAATAGAAACCCTCGGTGCCGTTGGTCTGCCAGACCATCAGGCCCGTGGCGGGCGCGGCGATGGCGTTGCGCTGCGATTGGGTCATCCGCGGGATGAGCATCCCCTGCGTCGTCGAACGCACGTCGAGCACGGCCGAGGGGTCGGGGGTGGGGTTGTTGATGCCCACCTGCTGGGCATTGGCTGCGGAAGCGCCCAACAGCAACGAGGCCGCGACGAGCGCCGGAACGAAAACCTTCTTCATCGGAGAAGAAAAATAAAAAAAGTGTTGGATGGAAAACAGCACCTGCCCGACACACCGCCGAGCGCCAATGCCGGGGCAAAGGAGGGTGAAGCACCCCCCGCCGCGCAAAAAACTGAGGCTGAACCCGGGGTTTTTTGAGGTCGGGGCCTCGGTTCGCCCCGGTTTGCCCCGGTTTGTGCGCCCATCCGGGCGGTTGGCGCGCGTATGTTTCTGCCGCCGCGCCGCGTATTTTTGAGGGTGGTGGCTGAGCTGTAGCGCGGACCTTAGTCCGCAGTTTAGCGGCTCCCCAACGGCGGACTAAAGTCCGCGCTACAGCCAGCCACCGCCTGTTGCGTTATGCCCATTACCTCCCTCTCCCAGCTCGACCCCAACGCCACCTACTCCTACGCCGATTACCTCACGTGGCAGCTCACCGAATGGGTGGAGCTGCTGCGCGGCAAGGTAGTACGGCGAATGGCCGGCCCCAGCGATGCCCACCAGGATGCGATTGTAGAGTTGGCCTTTCATTTTCGCGCTCACCTGCGGCGGCAGCGCTGCCAGGTGCGCGTAGCGCCCTACGACGTGCGCCTGGTGCGCGGCGGTCTCACCACCGACGACGACGACGACGCCATCCACACCGTGGTGCAGCCCGACCTGTGCGTCATCTGCGACCCGGCCAAGCGGCAGCCGCGCGGCTGCCTCGGCGCCCCCGACCTAATCGTAGAAGTGCTCTCGCCCGGCACCTCGACCCGCGACTGGAAAGACAAGTTCGACCTCTACGAAGAGAACGGCGTGGGCGAATACTGGATTGTCGCCCCCCAGGAAGGCACCCTCTCGGCCTTCGTGCTCGACGCGGCCAGCGGGCGCTACCGGGCGGTCGGCGAATACGCCGGCCCCGGCCCGGTCCCCTGCCACACGCTGCCCACCCTCGGCCTCGACTGGTCCGACGTGTTCCCCGACGCGGTGGTGTGACGCAGGAGCGCCGGGTGACGGTCAGCCGATGTCCCCCGTTAAGGGAAGCGCCGCAGCAACCATCGCCCACAAAAAAGGCCGGATGCTCGCGCGCCCGGCCTTTTGTTCGGCTGGTTATGTAACTCAAGGCGCAGAATGCTACGTGTCCCATCCCGATGTCTCCCCGTAGGGGGCGCGTTCCTCTTCCGTTTGCTTTTCCGCAGGCGCTACCCCTGGCTACCGAGCGGTGTGCCCTACGGGGGTCGCCCTGGGGTGGGCGGTGTGGGTCCGCTGCGGGGCGTGTTCCTCACAGAAAAGCACCCGCGCTGGTGAAGGGTTATTGAGCGATACGCACTCGCAGCCCACCACTTTTGAGGCTGAACCCCCCATTTTTTGAGGTCGAACCTCTCTTCCCTCCCCACTACACCCCGGTATTTTTGCCCCTTCATTCACTGATGTGGTTTTGATGGGGCGCGTTGTCGGCATATTGATTCACGGGGCGGCGGGGCGGAGTCGATGGACCTGCCTCGCGCTGCTACTTGGCCTGCTGACGGTGTTGGCGGCCCCGCCAACGCGCGCCGGCGCCACCGCGCCGGCGGGGGTTCGGCGCGAGTTTTTCCGGCTGCTGCACTCCGGCGACTCGGTGTACGCCCGCAAAGACGGCCTCAACGCCATTGCGCGGAGTCTGGCGTTTTACGACCGTGCCCAAGCCCTCGCCCTGCGCTCGCAGGATACGCTGCTGCTCGCGGAGGCCGTGTTTGCACAGGGGCGCGTGTACGATGCCTGGAACCAGGAGCCGCAAAAAACCGTGGCCGCGTTTCAGCGGGCCGCGCGGCTGTTTCGGTACCTGCCGGGGCAACGCGTACGCTACCTCTACGTGCGCCACCTCGTGGCCCACGCCTACGACAAAGTGCCCGACTCGGCGCGCGCCGTGGCCGAGCTGCGCGGCCTGGTGCGCGAGTTGCGCGGTGCCCCCGATACGCTCCTGCGGCGGGTGCCGTTCACCGTCGAGATGGCGCTCATCGCTACGCAGGTACACAATTACCCGCTCGCCGACTCCATCCTGCGCCAGCTCACGCGCCGCGCCTGGATTCGGAACGACTCGGCCACCTACGACTACCTCACCCACTACTACCTCGTGCGCGCCCGCCTCGAAGTGCTGCACGACCGCGCGGCCCGCGCGCCGCACCTCGACTCGCTGCGCACTGCGTTCGGGCAGGTGCGAAACTCCTTCGACCGCCAGTTTTACGCCCACAACCTGGCGAGTCTGTATGCGGCGCACTACGTCAGGGTGGGCCGCTCGGTGTTGCCTTATAACTACCTGCGGATAGCCAAAGACCTCGACGACTCCATCGCGGCCGGGGGCGACGCCGACCAGCTCCGGCGGGAGCTCGTGGCGTCGGAAGAGCGCATCGCCGTGCATCAGCGGCAGGCCGCTGCCACCCAGCGCGCGGCGCGGCGGCTGGCAGCGGGCATTCTGGTGGGGGCGCTGGCGGTCATCTCGGTGCTCACGTTTCGGCTCTACCGACAGCGGCAGGCCTCGCGCGGGCAGGCCCAGGCGCTGGCCGTCGCCAACCATCAGATCGACGATAAAGTGGCCCAGGTCGAGCTGCTCAACAAGGAGATTCAGCACCGCATCAAGAACAACCTGCATATGATTTTCAGCTTGTTGCAGATGCAGGAGCGGCGCAGCGACAACGACGAGGTGATCGAAAACCTGCAAGCCGCCCGCCTGCGCGTCGAGAGCATCGCGGCGCTCCACAACCAGCTCCTGCTCTCGCCCGAAGGGCTGGACCTGAGCGCTTATCTGAAAGAATTGATTTCGACGGTGGTGAGCTGCCTCGCCAACGACCGCCAGGTCGTGACGCACCTCCGCACCGAGGCGCTGCACCTGCCGACCAACGCCTACTTCGCGCTGTCGCTGATTCTGAACGAGTGGGTGACGAACTCGATCAAGTACGCCGACACGCCCGGCGATATTCTCGAAATCAACGTCACGGTCCGTACCCGCCCGCACGAGGTGTGCCTCGAGTACGCCGACAATGGGGTGTACACGCCCCGGCCGGGCATCGCCGCCGCCCACGGCCGCACTACCTCCCCGACACTCACTTCTTCCGGGCTTGGTACGCAAATCATTCAGCTTCTCACGCGCCAGCTCGGCGCCACGCTCCGCACCGTCGATGGCTACCCGTATCGCTACGAGCTGTGCATTCCGACGGCCACGTAATATACTCAATGTAATTTTTTGACCTTATCGTAGGGGCGGGCCTTGTGCCCGCCCGCGCATCGTGCCGCCTAACGTGCAGTGCCTTCGTGCGGGCGGGCACAAGGCCCGCCCCTACGGTATTGCTGCTTTCTGATGACCGCCAGAATCTCTCTCCTCATCGTCGAAGACGAAGCCCTCATCGCCGAAAACCTGCGCCTCACGCTCGAAGACCTCGGCTACGACGTGCTGGCTACGTGCTACACGTACGCGCAGGCCCTCAAAGCCTTCGGAATGCACCAGCCCGACCTGGTGCTGCTCGACATCAACCTCGGTCATAGCCAACCCGGCCACGACGGGCTGGCGCTCGCCCAGACGCTCAGCGCCGACGCGGCGGCGCCGCCGTTCATCTTCATTACGGCCTACAACGACCTCGACACCATCCGCAAGGCCACGCGGTTGCAGCCGAGCGGCTACCTGATCAAGCCCGTCAATCCGGCTTCGCTGTTTGCGGCCATCCAGACGGCCATCGAGAGCCACCTTACGCGCCAGCCCGCCCTGCTGCCTGCCACGCCGGCCGAGTCGGCGGCGCTCCTGGCGCCGCCGCCGTACTTCTTCGTGAAGGTCGGCGACCGGACGCACAAGCTGTTTTGGTCGGCGATATCGAGCCTCGAAGCCGGGAAGAATTACGTCACGCTCCTCGACCAGGCATCCGGGCGCAGCTACCCGATTCGCGGCTCGCTGACGTACGTCCTCGACCACCTGATGCCCGCGCACCTGCGCTCGCAGTTCATTCGCGTCAACCGGCGCGCGAGCCTCAACACCGAGTTCATCACACAATACGACGAAGAATGGGTCTATTGCGGCGATGTCCGGCACGAAAACACCCCCACCGCCCTCCAGCAACTCCGCGAGCTGCGGGCCTGAGCCGGGGTGGCCGGGCGCTACACCAGTTGCAGGCGCCGGAGCAGGTCGTCGCGGTACGAGCGCCCGAGCGGCAAGAGCTGCCCGCATACCTGCACGATGTTGCTCACGGGGTCGAGGCGCTCCAGAGCGTCGGAGTTGATGATGTAGGAGCGGTGAATCTGCACGAAGCGATCGGCGGGCAGGTGCGCGGCCAGATCGCGCAGCTTCTGGCGCGTGGTGACGGTGCGGCCCTTGCCGAGCGCGAAGCGGCACAGCCCGTCTTCGGTCGTGATCCAATTGACTTCCGCGAGCGGCACTTTCACCAGCAAGCCTTCTTCCTTGACGAAGAGCGCGTCGGGGAGCAGTACGCCCGTATCCGGCCCGGCAAAGACGGCTTTGGCGTCGCGGGTGTGGTCAGCGTGGTCGTCGGGGGCGGCGGTGTGCGCCGTGGCGGAAGCGAAGTTGACGACGGCCAGCTCGATGGCGCGTTGCAAGGCGCCGGTTTCCACGGGCTTCACCAGATACGCTGCCGGCCCCACCGACCGCGCCCGCGCAAACGACGCCTCGTCGGCCATCGAGGTCAGGAAGATGAGCGGCAGCGGGCGCACCTCGAGCAGCCGCTGGGCCAGCTCGATGCCGTCAGGCCCGCCGCCGCGCAAATGGATGTCGAGCAGGGCCACGTCGGGCGGCGGCGCCACGGTTTTGAGCAGCGCCAGCGCCGCCGCCGCGTCGGGCGCCGGCCCGATGACGTGGTACGCCAGATCATCGAGCGCCGCCTCGATCTGTTCGGCAAACAGCGGCTCGTCTTCCACGACGAGAATCCGCAAACGGGCACTGGTAGAAGCCACGGAGGAAAAAGAGGGATGAGAGCGAGTGGTCGGAAGCGTCGGCCGCCGCTCTAAGGTACGCGCAAATCGGGCCTTATTACGCCGCCAGCGGCAGCCGGACGGCCGCTTCGGTTCCCCCGCCGCCGGCCGCCGCAATCACCAGCGACCCGCGTTGGGCCTCGGCGAACGCCCGGCTCAGCAACAGGCCCAGCCCCGCGCCGCTCTCGCGCCCGGCCACCCGCAGCGCGGGCGCGGGGCCGTTGAGCTGGGCAAGCGCCTCCGCGCTCAGCCCCGGCCCCGAGTCCACCACCCGCAGCACCGCCTGACCCGCAGCGGCGCCCCCGCCCCGCTCGGCGCGCAGCACCACGCGCCCGCCCGCCGGGGTGGCTTTGAGGGCGTTGCCGGCCAGATTCCGCAGAATCGTGCGCGTCATCTGCTCGTCGGCCTGCACCAGCAAGCCCTCCTCCCCCTCGACCCGCAGCTCCACGTCGGCGGCCAGCGCGGCCGACTCGTAGAGAGCCGCGATGTCGGCCAGCAGCGCCGCGGCCCGCAGCGGCCGGGGCTGCGCCACCAGCTCGCCGCGCTGACTCACGGCCCAGTTGAGCAGGTTGTCGAGCAGCTCCGAGAGGCTTTGCGCCGCCTGCCGGATGCGCCCGCCCAACCCCGCCAGCCGCACCGTGTCGCCCTTCACGACATAGCGGTTGAGCAAATCGGCCAGCCCCGTGAAGGCCACCACCGGCGAACGCAAATCGTGGGCGATGAGCGCGTAGAGGCGGTCTTGGGTGGCGCGCGCCTGGGCCAGCTCGTCGCGCTGGCGGGCAATTTTGGCTTGTGAGCGTTGCAGCCGCCGGTAGAGCAGCGCCGTGACGGCCAAGCCCAGCAAGACCACTACCAGAATGGCGCCTAGCGCCCACAGTCGCTGCTGTTGTCGATTGGCTTGCTCCTGCTGTAGGCGCTGGCGTTGCTTTAGCTCGCGGATGCGTAGCTCTTTGCGCTCGGTGTCGAACTCGGTCTGCAATTTGGCCAGCGTGGCGTCACGTTCAGAGGAAAAAACCGAATCGCGCAGGCTGACGACGCGCTGCGAAGTCTCGTAAGCCGCGCGCCAGCGCCCTAGCTGCGCCTGAGCCTCCGCCAGCACCGTATAAGCGTCTTCGTCAAGCCCGCCTAACGCCTCATTGACGGCTATACACGCTTGGGCGGTAGCGGCGGCAGCGGCCCACTGCTGCTGCCGTAGTTCCAGTGTCATCAGCAGGTGTAACGCATTGGCTTCCAGGTCGGGGCTGTCGATGCGCCGGGCCAGCGCGACATTTCGCCGCAATAGCACGATGGCCGTATGGCAATTGGTGCATCTGACTGACTGCCAGCGCCTGCTCACCGGCCCCGAACAGCGCGTCAGACTCGTTGCGGCGTGCTACTAGCATCAACTACCGGGCATAGCTGCGGGTCTGACGGGCAGTCGAATCTGATAGATCTCCGCGAAATATCTGCGTCGTGTAGAACTGCACTACGCTGCTGAGAACGTTGGCGCGCGTCTCCAAGTCCACCACAGGTTGCGCTGCCACGGCCAACGCCTGCCGCATATAACCGGTAGCGCGCGCCCTCTGATTTTGCCGCGCGAAGCCGTGGCCTAGTAGCTTGAAACCAAACGCGCGGTATTTCAGCAGCCGGGCGGGGGCGTGGTCGGTTCGTCGTACCAGCTCCTGTGCCAACCGACTGGCTTCCAGAAAATTACTGTTATTGTACAGAATCTGCCCCCGCTGCGCTAACGCGCGTAACAAACCCGGTTCGAAACCCAGGCGCCGAGCCACTGCCACACCGCGCGCCGAGCGAGCTAGCGCCGAATCGGCGTTGAGAAACTTATACCGATGAACGCTCTCAAAATAGGCGTTGAGTAGTACCGTATCAGGCGGGCCACCCCGCTGGATGAGGCGCTCGAGTGAGTCGAGTTCGCGGCGCACTTGGGTGTCTTCTTGGTTGGCGGCGGGTGCCGCCCGCCCTGGCGGCGTCGCTGGCCGGGACGATTCAGTCGAAATGATGTGCCGCGCCAACGCGGTTCCGCTGACCAGTAGCGATGCGCTCAACAGTAGAACGCCAACTCGCGCAGCCGCGTGGCTCAGTCGGTGGTTCATCAGGAATAAATGTGAGAGGCGATGGGATGAGGTTAGCAAAGTACTCTTATTTGCGGCGCCCGCACAAGCGGCTTCGACGTACCACTACCTTGTTCGGACGAGCGCCCCTTTTCGCACGACTAACTCGCTGCCTACACCGCCCGACATCCGCCCAACACATAAGAAGCGCCGCTCTCACCCAAAGGCGGAAGCGGCGCTTCTTGTATCAACTGTCGCAACCAGCAACGTACCTGTCGCTGTGACGCGCTGCTGGTGAGTGCTACTTTGTAATCGTCAGATGTTTAGTTCCTACCACGTAGTAAATCCCAGGAGTGTCGGTTTCAGCCAGTACCTCAACCGTGATGTCCTCCGCCTCTGGTGCGTACAAGATTGCATCATCTAAGAAGTCGGCTGCCTGCTTACCATTGATGAAGTGAGCGGCGCAAACTCCCTTAGGATCGCCAGCCGGGTGAATTGGTACACGCATATTCTGACCATTCTTCCAAACATAAACAAGCCTTATACGGAACTGAGTAGTTTAGCTGGAGTTACCAGTATTCTCAACTGCAAGCTGAGCTTCATCAGCTGATTGCGCTGTGGCGGGTGCACTTTGGAAGCGTGAGAAAAACGACGCATAATGCGAGAGCGCCGGCGCGGAAAATGTTGTTGAGATGTACCATTTAAGGTTCGAGGGTTAGATGAGTTTGCAAATACTCATAGCGTTAGCCACAGCACTTCCCTAAGTAAAGAACATTTTATTTAACACAAATACTAGGCTATCTTACCAAATTCACTAGAACGCCGCTCCCGCCCGAAGGCAGAAGCGGCGCTTTCTGTTTCAATCATCAGCCCCGAAGAGCCGACGATGCGAAAACTAGTCGAGGATTTCGGTCACCTGACCGGCACCCACCGTACGGCCACCTTCGCGGATAGCGAAGCGGAGGCCTTTTTCCATTGCTACGGCGTTGATAAGTTCCACCGAGATGGTCACATTGTCACCGGGCATTACCATTTCAACACCCTCGGCCAGCGTGATGATGCCGGTTACGTCGGTGGTGCGGAAGTAGAACTGCGGACGGTAGTTGTTGAAGAACGGGGTGTGGCGGCCGCCTTCCTCTTTCGAGAGAACGTACACCTCAGCCTTGAACTTCTTGTGCGGCGTCACCGACTTGGGTTTGCAGATAACCATCCCGCGACGGATGTCATCTTTCTCAATGCCGCGCAGCAGCAGACCCACGTTGTCGCCGGCTTCGCCACGGTCGAGGATTTTGCGGAACATCTCCACACCCGTCACCGTCGATTTCAGGTCTTCTTTGGCGCCCATCCCGAGGATTTCAACCGGGTCGCCCGAGTTGATGACACCGCGCTCGATACGGCCCGTAGCCACGGTGCCGCGGCCGGTGATCGAGAACACGTCTTCGACCGGCATCAGGAACGGCAGGTCGGTCAGGCGGGTCGGGATCGGAATGAACGAGTCCACGGCATCCATCAGCTGCTCGATGGTAGCCACCCACTTGGCGTCGCCGTTGAGGCCGCCGAGGGCCGAACCCTGGATCACCGGGATGTTGTCGCCGTCGAAGTTGTAGAACGACAGCAGCTCACGGATTTCCATCTCCACGAGCTCGAGCAGCTCGGGGTCGTCCACCATATCCACCTTGTTCATAAACACCACCAGCTGGGGCACCCCCACCTGACGGGCGAGCAGGATGTGCTCGCGGGTTTGGGGCATCGGGCCGTCGGTAGCGGCTACCACGAGGATAGCGCCGTCCATCTGAGCCGCGCCCGTCACCATATTCTTCACGTAGTCGGCGTGGCCGGGGCAGTCAACGTGCGCGTAGTGACGGTTGGCGGTCGAGTACTCGACGTGGGCCGTGTTGATGGTGATACCGCGCTCTTTTTCCTCGGGAGCGTTGTCGATCGAGGAGAAGTCGCGCTTTTCGGCCAGGCCTTTGTTCGCCAGCACCATCGTGATGGCAGCCGTCAGCGTCGTTTTGCCGTGGTCAACGTGACCGATGGTGCCGATGTTGACGTGGGGCTTGGACCGATCAAAATTCTCTTTTGCCATCGGGCGGGGGAAAGATAAAAAGTTAAGACGTTGGGAGTTGAACTTGCGAACCTGCGAACGCGAATGAACACAAAATTACGGAACGTCGCGCGCTGGGCGCGTACCGTTCCGTAAGTCTCATCATCGCAGCGCGCGCGGCGCACGATTCAAGAGCCGTTGCGGGGATTTGAACCCCGGACCTCTTCCTTACCAAGGAAGTGCTCTACCCCTGAGCTACAACGGCGGATGTGAGAAGAGCTGCAAGCTGTTAGCTTCAAGCCACAAGCACTTACGCTTGAAGCTTGCGGCTGACGGCTTGTAGCTGCCTTCGAGCGGAAGACGAGGTTCGAACCCGCGACCTGCAGCTTGGAAGGCTGCCGCTCTACCAACTGAGCTACTTCCGCAAAAAAGGGTGGTGAGGGTGGAAGGGCGAGAGGGTAAAAGGAAATCCTTTCCACCCTTTCTCCCTCTTAGCACTTTACCCTTTGGATGGGTGGGGGTAATTGGACTCGAACCAATGAACCCGAAGGAGGGGATTTACAGTCCCCCGCAATTGCCGCTATGCGATACCCCCGTTGACCCGATGCCCCGTGCGAGCCGGCGGTTCCGGCGAGCCTTCGTGGCGTTTGGGAGCGCAAAAGTACGACGTAAAACATTGCAGGCAAATTTTCGTCGGAAAATTTCGCGCTTGGTTCCAGAGCGGCTTCAAAAGCGGCTGAGCTGGAGCGCGGGTCTCCGGCCCGTGCGCTACAGCTCAACCGCGCGCCGGGTAGAGCGCCGCCAGTAGCCGCTGGTGATGGATTTCGTGCGCCGCGATGACCCACGCCAACGCCCGGACGCTCACGCCGCTGGTGCCCGCCGTGGTGCCGGTGCGGGTGTGCGCGGCTTCGGGCAGCCCGGCGAGCAGGGCCACGGTGGCGGCGCGTTGGGCGGCGTGCTCGGTCAGCAGTTCGGGCAGGGAGCGCGCGTTGGCGTCGGCGGCGGCCACGTAATCGTCCTGCTCGAAGCCGGTCAGCGGCTGCTGCTCGCCGCGCGCGAGGGCGAGGGCGCGGTAGGCAAATACGCGCTCGGTGTCGAGCAGGTGCGTCAGGATTTGCTTGACGCTCCACTTGCCGGGGGCGGTGGGGGCGGTGGCGTCGGCGTCGGAGAGGCCGCCGAGCAGGCGGCGCAACGCGGCGGGCTGCGCGCGCAGCAGCCCGAGCAGGTCGGTGGCGTCGGGTGGGAGCTGGCGGAAGTAGGTGTCGTAGTACGGCGCGTATTCGCCGGGCTGGGGGCGCGAGATGGGCATCGGAGTGGCGGGAGTTGAAAGGCGAAGCGTGACCTTTGCCGAAAGTTGCCGCAAATGAAAACCGCCGACCGTTATAGCACGATGCTCACGCGCTTCGCGGCGCTGCATCCGGCGCCCGAAACCGAGCTGCACTACCGGTCGCCGTACGAGCTGCTGGTGGCCACGGTGCTCGCGGCGCAATGCACCGACAAGCGCATCAATCAGATTTCGCCCGTCTTGTTTGCGCGCTTTCCCGATGCGCGGGCACTCGCGGCGGGGTCGGTGGAAGAGATTTTCGGGTTGATTCGGTCGGTGTCGTACCCCAACAACAAGGCGAAGCACCTGGCCGGGCTGGGCGCGCGTCTGGTGAGCGAGTACGGCGGCGAAGTGCCCGATTCGGTGGATGCCTTGCAGACGCTGCCGGGCGTGGGGCGCAAGACGGCCAACGTCATCGCCTCGGTCATTTTTCAGCAGCCGACGATGGCCGTCGATACGCACGCCTATCGCGTCTCGCACCGCATCGGGCTGGTGCCGCCGAAAGCCCGGACGCCGTTGGCCGTCGAACTGGAGCTATATCGCCACATTCCGCGCCTGCTGATTCCGAAGGCGCACCATTGGCTGATTCTGCACGGCCGCTACGTGTGCGTGGCGCGCAAGCCGAAATGCGCCGAGTGCCCGCTCACCGACATCTGCCGCTACTACGAGCTGGCGCAGCGCAAGGCAGCGCGCACGGCCGGGCTGATGAACTCCTCTTCTGACGCTGCCGCCTGATGTGCGGCATTTCCTTCCTGCTCGACCGCACCGGGCAGCTCGGCCCGGCCGCCGCCGCGCGGATGCGGCAGGCCACCGCCCACCGCGGGCCGGATGGCTGCGGTAGCCACCAGTTCGGGCCGGACGGCGGCCCCGGCACGGTGTACCTGGGCCACAATCGGCTCAAAATCGTCGATTTATCCGACGATGCGGCCCAGCCGTTCCTGTCGGCAGACGGCCGCTACGCGCTCGTCTTCAACGGCGAAATTTATAACTGGCGCGAGCTGCGCGCCGAACTGGAAGCTGAGAGTGTACCGTTTCGGACGCACAGCGACACCGAAGTGCTGCTGCACCTGCTGGTGCGCGAGGGCACGGCGGCGCTGCCCCGGCTGCGCGGAATGTTCGCGCTGGTGTTCTACGATTCGGCGACGGGCCGCACACTGGCCGCCCGCGACGAGCACGGCATCAAGCCGCTGTTTCTGGCCGATACGGATGAAGGATTGGCGATTGCCTCCGAAATCGGCGCCGTGCGGGCGAGCGGCGTGGTGGTGGGCGAAATGGAGTTCTTGCGTGAGGTTCCACTGCGGCCCGGCGCCATTCAGCGAACCACCTTCGCGCCGAACGCGCTGCACAACTACCTGACCAGCCGTTTCGCTTGGCGCCCACCCTGGTGGAACCTGGCCAAAATGCCGCCGGGCGCGGCGTTGCTATGGGAAGGCAACGAGAGGCTGGGGCGCGACATCAAAACGCCGGAAACCACAATCTCTACCCCACCGACCACCGCCCTGCTGCCGGAGGTTGAACAGCTATTGCGGCAGAGCCTCACGCGCCACCTGCGCGCCGATGTGCCCGTGGGCATCTGGCTCAGCGGCGGCGTTGATTCTACGCTGCTGGTGGCGTTGGGGCGTGAGACAACCGGCGCCGCCCCGCCGTGCTTCGGCGTAAGTCTGGCCCCCTCGGAAGGCTCGTTCGGCACCGACGATTACCACTTCGGGCGGCAAGCGGCGGCGCTGTTCGGCGCCGAGTTCACCGAGTTCGTCGTTGACGATTCCATCCTGCTGCACACCGACGAGGCACTGGCCGCCCTCGGCCAGCCCATCGCCGATTCGGCGGTGTTGCTGACGTGGTGGCTCGCCCGCCACACCCGCGCCGCCGACGTGAAGGCCGTGCTGAGCGGCGCCGGCGCCGACGAATGGTTCGCGGGCTACAACCGCCACCGGGCGTTTGCGTGGTACCACCGCAACCAAGCGTGGGTAGAGCATCTGGCCCCGCTGCTGCGCGCCACCGGCCGGGCGCTGCCCACCGGCCTGAACGTGCCCGGCCGCAAGCAGTTCCAGCTGGCGCGCAAGCTGCTGACGCGCATCGGGCCGAAGGATGAAGGCGTCCACGCCGCCGCCCGCTTCGCCGCGCTCGATGATTCGTTGCCGAAACTGCTCGGCTATCACGTGGCCGAGCTTGACCGCTTGATGTATCCGTCGAGCGAAAACGACCTGCTCGCCCACGACCGCCGCGCCTACCTCCCGCACGACATCCTCGCCCTCACCGACCAGACGTCGATGCGCCACGGCCTCGAAGTGCGGACGCCGTACCTCGACCAGGACCTGACGCGCTTCCTCGCCCCGCTGCCCGCCGCCGAACTGCTGCGCCACGGCCCCAAGTGGCTGCTGCGCGAACTGCTCAACCAGCGCGGCGGTCAGGCTTTCACGCGGCGCCGCAAGGAAGGCTTCGGCCTGCCGCTCACCCGCTGGCTGCGCCTGCCGACGTACAGTTGGCTCTTCGACCCTGTTCGCCGACGCGACCATCCGCTGTTCGCCAACCTCGACTATGGACGTACGCAGGAATTTCTGGCTCGCTTCCTGACCGGCCGTCACGACCTCGGCGCCGAAGCGTGGGCGCTGATTACGCTGTTTCGGTGGGTCGATTTGCAGGGCAATCTCGTGGGGCAGAAAATCGATTCGCCCGTGCAACCATCCGCTTGATTCTCCGCCCCTTACAGCATAGCCGACGTGAGCGGACAAACGTTTGCGGGCGGCCGTTGTTCACACAGGCAAAAAGGCCGGAGCGGTGCTTCGGCCTTTTTTCGTGGCTGCTGGTGGCAATTTGCGGCCCGATGGCGCCCCCGACGGTTCTGTATCTGCATCAATACTTCCGCACCCCAGCGGAGGGCGGCGCGCTGCGGTCGTGGTTCATTGCCGAAGAGTTGACGCGGCAAGGCGCGCGGGTGGAGATGATTACGGCCCACGACGGCACGGTTTACGAGCGCCGCGCGCTGAGCGAGCGCCTGACCGCGCACTACCTGCCCGCGCCCTACGCCAACGAAATGGGGCCGCTGGCGCGCATCCGGGCCTTTCTGGCCTACGGGTGGGCGGCGCTGCGGCTGGCCGGCAAGCTGGCACGGCAGGCCGATGGCCCGGTGCGGTGCTTCGCCACGTCCACCCCGCTCACGGTGGGCATCGTGGCGCGGCTGCTGCGAGCGTGGCGCGGCACGGAATACGTGTTTGAGGTGCGCGACCTATGGCCCGAAGCGCCCATTCAGCTCGGCTACGTGCCGGGCAAGCCGCTGCGTTGGGCACTCCGCCGCCTAGAGCGCTGGATATACGACGGCGCCCGCCGCATCATCGCCCTCTCGCCGGGAATGGCCACGGGCGTAGCCGCCACTGGCACTCCGACGCCCGTCGCATTGGTGCCGAATATGGCCGATGTGGCGGCTTTCCGGCCCGCGTATGCTGGTACGGGCGGGGCTGACGCGCCGTTCGTCATCCTCTACGCCGGGGCGCTGGGCCGCGCCAACCGGGTAAGTTTTCTGCTCGCTGCCGCCGACGCCACCCACCGCGCCGGGCTGGCGGCGGTGCGGTTCGTAGTGGCGGGCGCGGGCGCCGATGCCGAGGCGTTGCGCGCCGACGCAGCGCGGCGTGGGCTGACGAACGTCGAGTTCGTCGGGTCGCTCGACCGGGCGGGCATTCAGCGGTGGCGGGCCGCCACTGCCGCATCGCTCACCTGTTTCGACACCGTGCCCGTGCTCGACACCACTTCGCCGAACAAGTTTTTTGAAGGGTTGGCGGCCGGGGCGCTCAGCATCACCACCACACGCGGCTGGCTGCGCGAGCTGGTGGAAGATGCCGCTTGCGGCTTCGGCTACGACCCGCTGCGGCCTGCCGAATTTGTGGAAAAGCTGCGGCCGTTCGTGCAAGACCGCGCCCGGCTACACGCCGCGCAAGACAACGCCCGACGGCTGGCCGAGGCGGCGTTTGGGCGCGAGCGGCTGGCGGCGGAAGCAGCGCGCGTAGTGTTGGCGTAGAGGCGCGTCTTCGCGTCTCCGCTGCACGGCACCGCTGCACGGCACCGCTGCACGGCACCGCTGCACGGGTCGCCCAACCGCCGTCGCCGAGTGATACTCGGCGTTACGTGCCGCTACACCTCGCCTCTATCGCGGCTTGTACTTTGAGCCGTCCAGAATCTTCTGCGCGTCCGGCTCGGCCAACAGTTGCGGCAGCGTGACCGAGGGGTTCTGTCGCATATACGCCTTCACGATTTGCCACCCCACCCACGCGCCGATGCGGCCGGGCGCTTCCTTGCCGATTTCGGGCGTCGTGGGGCGCTCGCCGACGTATTTCTGCGTCAGAAACGGCTGGGTTTGGTAGAGGAGCTTGTTGGAGAGAAAGTGCGTCCAGATTTTGCGCTCGTTGTACGCCACACCGGCCAGCTCGCGCTGGGTGTAGCCGATTTTGAGCGAATCGGGCGTACAGGGCATCACCTGGTCGAGGAAGTAATACGCCTTGCCAAGCTGCACCATCTGGTTGAGCAGGGTGCGGTCAGCGAAGCGTTGCTTAAGATATTTATTGCTGATTTGCAGCACGGCCTGCGGCACCAGGTAGAGCCGCTCGTAGCGGCGCAGCATATAGCCCGGCACGTTGGGGCGGTAGCTCGCCTTCGGGCCGGCGAAAAAATCCAACCCCAGCACCATCACCGAGTCGTTGACGAGCACGTCCTGACTCAGGCCGGAGATGAACGTATAGACCGGCGGCACCCGAAAATCCGGGAAGTAGTGCTTCACGTGCTGAAAAGCCCCCCGAAGCTGCGTGTGCTCGGGGCCGAAGTCGCCGAAGACGGCGCGCGTTTCGGCGGCGAATTTTCGGAGGCCCTCGTTGGTGGCCAGCCCGGTGAGCTGCGTGGCGAGAACCGAATCGGACGGGTACTGCCGCCGCAACAGAAACTGCCGCGCAAACAGCGGATGGGCACTGACGAACGCGAGGGCGTCGGCGGACTTCTGAATCCGGAAAAACGGCTCTTCCAGGCGCGTCACGCGCACATCCACGGGCAGGCGCCCGATGGCGGGGTCGTCGGCGGCGCACGGGTCGGTGGGGTCGGCGGAGCAGGCGGCCAGCAGCGCCAGCGCGCCGCTCAGCAGCGCGGCCCGCGCCCGGCGGCCTGATAGTTGACGGCTACGCGCCCGGTTCTGCATCGTATTTCGGTTTTACCTTGCGGGCCGCAAAAGTAGGCCGCTGGCCGGGTGGTTCCAGGCGGCGGCCAAATGTCCCCCAAATTCTTTTTTGATGAAAAAAATTCTTCTCTCGCTGGCTCTGGTGGCCGGCATCACGTCGGCCGCGCAGGCGCAGGTCGAGATTGGTCTGAAAATCAGCCCCAACATCGGCACCAATCGCGTTAGCAGCACCCGCGACTTCAAATTAACCTCTGACGGCGCCCGCGTTCACTTTGGTGGAGGCTTAGTGGTTGATTATTTCTTTGGCGAGAATTACGCCTTCACAACGGGCTTGGAGCTAATAGGTAAAGGCGGCACCATCAAGACCCGTGTGCTGGGACTGGCCGATACGACTACCGAATTGGGACTGCAGTACTTGCAACTCCCGGTGGGCATCAAGCTGTTTACCAACGAAGTTGCCCCTGACACGCGCGTGTACTTCCAGCTAGGCGGCGAGGTTGGGGCCTTGATCGGCGGTAAAGTCAACGGCAACAAGAATGAACCGACCAGTGCCAGCCGTAAAGTGACCAAAGGATTCAACACTCCTGAGCTGGGCGTGGCCTTAGGCATTGGGGCAGAAATGCAGATGGGCAAGAGCACTAAAGTATTTGGCGGTTTTTCCTACCGGCGCGGCCTGACCGACATAGCTGATGATAGCTTCTTGAATGCCGAGGAAAACAAAGATTTTGACTCGAAGGAAATCGTCATTCAAAACTCACTCTTCGCCCTCGATCTGGGGTTGAAGTTTTGACATTTCCATCCACAAAAAAGCGGGGCGCCGACCATCGTGGTCGGCGCCCCGCTTTTTTGTGC
>ERZ1066122.285-NODE-285-length-54654-cov-24.789685_pt1 | contig 54654 bp, 39 predicted proteins | sample MGYA00382769_ERZ1066122 | MGnify/ENA primary metagenome ERZ1066122 (study PRJEB33369, sample SAMEA5778352) | biofilm metagenome | biome: Industrial cooling water; feature: Water cooling tower basin; material: Biofilm | place: United Arab Emirates | collected... | reverse complement strand
CGGCACAGCAGCCGCCAGTAATGCGCGCGATTGGGCGAAGCCAGCGGCCCGAACACGCCGGACGGCACGGTGCGGAACAGATCGGGCTCCGCGGGGGGGACACTCAACGGCAGGCTCCAGGCGAGGGCAGGGCGGTAGGCGGACGGGCGATTATCGCAGCCCCGCCTGCCCGGCGCAGCGCAGGCCGCCGCGTGCGCGGCAAGTCATTGATTCAAGAACCAGGCAGTCCATGGTCGTATACGGAAAAGGCACGCAGAAGAGCGGTAGAAGAGCCGGAGAAGAGCCGGAGAAGAGCTGCCGGTCTCGCTTGACGCTCCCCACCCCCTGCGCCACAGTGCCCGCACCGTCGCGCAGGGCGTCGGTGTCCGATTCGACAAGGAGCACGTCATGAGCGGCAGCACAGGGGGTGATCGCGGTGCAGATACGCAGGCATCCGACGAGCAGATCGTCTACGCGAAAATCCACCCGTCCATCGGCATCGCGCGGGTGGGCAACTCGACCGCGGAGGACGGGTTCTATATCGGGCCGCAGGTGGTGGAGCCGGTGCCGATGCCGGCGGGGTTCTATCGCGATGCCACCGGCGCGCTGAAGCGCGAGGTGGCGGAGTTCCGCATCTACGGCTACGACGCGCGGGGGCGGGTGGTGCGCGAGTTGCAGATGGGCGATGGCGTCGAGATCGCGTGGACGGTGGAACTCGCCAACCACAAGGCGGCCTGGTACAACTTCGAGCTGGCGCTGGACATCCCCGAGGCGGCCACCGCGACGCCGTCGACGCGGCGCAATGCCAAGGTGATCGACCGGCGCACGCTGTCGATCACGCCCGGTGCACGCAGCATCGACGCGCCGAATACGCAGGGCGCGCAGTACCAGTTCGATGGCGGCAAGTGTTTCGGCATCGAGGTGCCGCTGGGCGAGTTGCGCACCGATACCTGCGGGCGGCTGCGGGTGTTCGGCGGGCACGGCAAATCGGCCTCGCAGGATGGTTCGGCGCCCACCACGTTCGCCAACAACGACGGCTGGTATGACGACACCAGCGACGGTCCGGTGACCGCGCGCGTGACGCTCGGCGGGCGCGAGATCGAGGTGGCGCCGGCCTGGGTGGTGGTGGCGCCGCCCAACTACGGCCCGCAGCAGAAGTCGGTGCGCACCATGTACGCCTTGATGACCGACGTGGCGGTGCAGGCCGGGCAACTGCCGCCGCCGCTTGTGCCGAGCTTCCGCGACGACATCCTGCCGGTGCTCAAGGCGCTGTGCGACCTGCAGTGGATGAACGCGGGATTCGCCGCCGGTTTCGGCTATGGCATGCCGCAGCATTTCCTGGATGCCGACTATCTGCGCAAGCTCGCGCAGCCCGGCGACACCTATGCGGAACTGCGCCGCACCGTGGCCAACAGCTTCCGCAACCCGGACGACGGCGACGTGTCGATGAAGCCCTGGCCCTGGGTGTACGGCGATGCGATGGACATCCCGATGCCGCCCACGCCGCGCGCGATGAACGCGCTGACCACCACGCAGCTGGCGCTGCTGGAGCGCTGGGCGCGCGGCGATTTCGTCGCGGACTACGACCCGGCGTATGTGCCGCCCGGCCGGTTCGAGGACGTGCCGCTGCAGGAACAGCCGGCGATGCTGGACCGCGCCGCGCTGGAGTTCTGTCTGGCCGACGCCTTCCACCCCGGCTGCGAAATGACCTGGCCGGTGCGCCACGCGACCATGTACATGGCGCCGTACCGCTGGCGGCATCGCGACTCCGCGCGGCCGGAGCCCGATTACGGCAGCACGCTCACCCCGGCGGAAGTGGCGTCCTATGACGGCCCGCTCTACGCGCAGTTCCCCGGTTCGATCACGCGCTGGATGGCGATCCCGTGGCAGACCGACACCGCCAGCTGCCGTTCGGGCTACGACAAGCAGTACGACCCGTATCTGCCCACGTTCTGGCCGGCGCGCGTGCCCAACCAGGTGCTCAGCGACGAGAACTACCGCAAGGTGATGGACACCTCGCTGTCGCGCGAGGAGCGTGTGGCCGCGTTCAACGACCGTGCCGACTGGGACCGCACGCTGGGCGTGGGCTATGTGCAGCAGCTGCAGAACATGGTGGCGCACTTCGACCGGCAGGGGATTGTCGAGGTGCGCGAAGGCATCGCCGACGACCCGGATTTCCCGCCGGTGATGCAGGTGGAAGACCGCGGCGGCGAGGACCTCGGCCACGAGGCGCGCACGCAGACCGACCGCGGCTACCGCAAGGCGCTGATGGCCGGCACGCCGCCGGACGATTGAGCACGCGGCGGTCGCACACATGGGCGAGCGCGTCCGGGACGTGATCGTGATCGGCGCCGGGCCTGCGGGCTCGGCGCTGGCGCGGCGTCTCGCCTCGCGGGCGCGGGTGTGCGTGCTGGAGCGTGCGCCTGCGGCCGTGCATGCCGGCGCGTCAGCGCTCGCGCAGGCCTTCGTGCCCGCATATGCGGATGCGCGGGCGCCCGAGCGCGAGGCCACGCGGGATGATGATGTCGATGCGCAGACCCATCGCTCGCCGTGGCGCATCGGCGAATCGCTGCCGGGCGCGGCGGCGGTGCTGCTGCGCCGGCTCGGGTTGTTCGAGCGCTTTCTCGCCGATGGCCACGCCGAACGCGGCGCGAGCATCTCGATCTGGGACACCGACACGCCGGTGTGGTTCGACCCGCTGCGCGACCCCAACGGCCCTGGTTGGCATCTGGACCGGCTGCGCTTCGATGCGATGTTGCGCGTGGGGGCGGAGGAGGGTGGCGCGACATTCGCACCACTCGACGGCGCCTGGCGCGTCGCGCACGAGGGCGACACTTGGCGGGTGGACGATGTTGCAGGCGGCCAGACCTATCGCGCGCCGGTGCTGGTGGACGCCACCGGCCGCAGCGCCGCGCTGTGTCGGGCGCTCGATGTGCCGCGCGAACGCGGCGACCGCTTGGTCGGCCTGTCGCTGCGCCTGCCGCCGGATCCGGCCGACCCCGACCGCTGCACCCGCACCTGCGCCGATGCCGACGGCTGGTGGTACAGCGTGCGCCTGCCTTCGGGCGAGCGCGTGCTGGCGCTGCACATGGATGCCGACGACCCGGCGTTGCGCGGCCTGCGTGACGCCGGGTCGCTGCTGGCGCAGGCGCGACGTCAACCGCTACTGGCGGACGTGTTGCCGTCGATGGACGCGTGTGCGGCCATCGATTTTGCCGTCGACGTCCACCCCGCCGGCAGCGCGGCGCTCGATTTCGACGCCTGCCTGCGACACCCCGGCCTGTTCGCAGTGGGCGACGCCGCACTCGCGTTCGATCCGCTGTCCTCGCAGGGCCTGTTTCACGCGCTGGCGTCGGCGGAAAGCGCTGCGGCGGCGATCGCGCGTCACCTCGATGGCGATGTTGATGCGATGCGGACCTATTTCGCAGAGATGGCGCAGGTCCGCGACCGCTATCGCACGCATCTGGCTGCGACCTATGCCGGCGCGGTGCGCCATGCGGAGCGGCGGTTCTGGGCGCGGCGGCGTGTGGCCGCGCCACAGCATTTGGCGGTCTCTCCGGCGGCCGTTGTCAGGTGAGGCCGCAGCCGGCGGCGGAATGATCTGCATGTGCGTGTCGCGGTGTGAGAGGCACACTTCTGCCGTTCTTCGTTCTTCGTTCTTCGTTCTTCGTTCTTCGCCTTGTTTGGGGGCGGGCCTGAAGGCCCTCCTACGATATGGATGCGATGCGGGCCGATGCGATCCGGGCGAATGCGATCCATGCGGCACGCACCGTAGGAGGGCCTTCAGGCCCGACCTGTGTGTCCGACCTGTGTGCCGACCGGTGCGTTCGGCCAGCCCGCTCGCCTCGTGTGCCCGCTCAGGCGACTCCTGATCGCCATGCCTCAGTCTCAATATCTGAGACGCCGCACGGCTCCACTGGGCGCCTTCCGAGCCGGGCGCCACGCATGTCGCAATCCGTTGTTCCTCGTTGTTCTTCACCCGCGGATGATGCGACCGCGCCACCCGCCGCGCCCGTGCCGGTCGGCAACACCGGCGAACTGGCGATGTTCACGCCGCCCACACCGCGCGAACGCGCCGACGGCGGCCGCCTCGCCGTGCGGCTGCAGCACAAGTACCGCGACCGCGTCACCGGCGTGTTCACCCTGCCGGCGCGCGCGGGCGAGTACGCCGACTTCCCCGACGACCTGCCGCCGCAGCTCGCGAAGGCATTGCGTGCGCGGGGCCTGAGCCGGCTCTATCGCCATCAGGCCGAGGCCTGGGCGGCGACGCGGCGCGGCGAGGACGTGGTGGTGGTCACGCCCACCGCCTCGGGCAAGACGCTGTGCTACACGCTGCCGGTGCTGGCCGAGGCGCTGGAATCGCGCGCCAAGGCGCTGTACCTGTTCCCGACCAAGGCGCTGGCCCAGGACCAGGTGGCCGAGCTGCTGGAACTCACGAAAGCCGGCGAACTCGGCATCCGCGCCGCCACCTTCGATGGCGATACTCCCGGTGACCAGCGTCAGGCGATCCGCCTCAACGGCGATATCGTGGTCACCAATCCCGACATGCTGCACCAGGGCATCCTGCCGCATCACACCAAGTGGGCGCAGCTGTTCGAGAACCTGCGCTATGTGGTGATCGACGAGATCCACACCTACCGCGGCGTGTTCGGCTCGCACCTCGCCAACGTGCTGCGCCGGCTGCAGCGGGTGTGCGCGTTCTACGGCGCGCGCCCGCAGTTCGTGCTGTGCTCGGCCACCATCGGCAACCCCAAGGCGCATGCGGAAGCGCTGGTCGAGCGTAGCGTCACCTGCATCGACCGCTCCGGCGCGCCGACCGGCGAGAAGCACGTGCTGCTGTGGAACCCGCCGGTAGTCAATCCCGACCTCGGCCTGCGCGCCTCCGCGCGCTCGCAGACCACGCGCATCGCGCGCATGGCGATCAAGGCCGGGCTGAAGACGCTGGTGTTCGCGCAGTCGCGCACGATGGTCGAGGTGCTGACCAAATATCTGAAGGACGTGTTCGATCACGACCCGCGCAAGCCCGCGCGCATTCGCGCCTATCGCGGCGGCTATCTGCCCACCGAACGCCGCGAGGCCGAGCGCGCGATGCGCGCCGGGCAGATCGACGGCATCGTCGCCACCTCGGCGCTGGAGCTGGGCGTGGACATCGGCAGCCTGGATGCGGTGATCCTCAACGGCTATCCCGGCGGCATCGCGGCGACCTGGCAGCGCTTCGGCCGCGCCGGGCGCCGGCAGCGGCCCGCATTGGGTGTTCTCGTCGCGAGTTCCGATCCACTCGATCAATACATCGTGCGTCACCCGGAATTCTTCGGCGATGCGCCGCCGGAGCAGGCGCGGATCGCGCCGGACCAGCCGGTGATCCTGCTCGACCACATCCGCTGCGCCGCGTTCGAGCTGCCGTTCCGCGCGGGCGAACGCTTCGGCCCGGTCGACCCGGAGGTGTATCTGCAGCTGCTGGCCGAGGACGGCGTGCTGCATGCCGAGGGCGAGGCCTACGAGTGGATCGCCGACAGTTACCCGGCGAATGCGGTGAGCCTGCGCTCGGTGGCCGACGGCAATTTCGTGGTGGTGGACCGAAGCGACGGCCGCCAGACCATCATCGCCGAGGTCGATTTTTCCTCCGCGCCGCTGCTGCTGTACGAGGGCGCGATCCACATGGTGCAATCCACGCCCTACCAGGTGGAGCGGCTGGACTGGGAAGGCCGCAAGGCCTACGTCACCCGCACGCATGTGGACTACTACACCGATGCCATCGACTACACGCGGCTGAAGGTGCTGGAGAGCTTCGACGGCCGCGTCGCCGGGACCGGCGCCTGCCATCACGGCGAAGTGCATGTGGTGCGGCGCGTGGCCGGCTACAAGAAGATCCGCTACTACACCCACGAGAACATCGGCTACGGCCCGGTCACGTTGCCCGATGCCGAGATGCACACCACGTCCGTGTGGTGGCAGCTGCCGCAGGCGGTGCTGGAAGGCCTGTTCGCATCGAAACAGGACGCGCTCGACGGCTTTCTGGGTGCGGCCTATGCGTTGCATGTGGTCGCACGCATCGCGGTGATGGCCGATGCCGCCGACCTGCAGAAAGCAGTGGGCAGCGGCGACGGCGCGTGGTCGGCCACGCTCGACGGCAGCGGGCGCGGGCGGATGCGTGCCATGGGCGAGGGCGCGACGGTGCCGGACAGCCCGGATGCCTTCACCGACCCGCGCGCGTTCACGCCCACGCTCTACCTGTACGACAACTACCCCGGCGGCGTGGGCTTGGCCGAACCGCTGTGGACCCGGCAGGGTGAACTGCTGCAGCGGGCCATCGGTCTGATCGACGGCTGCGGCTGCAGCGGCGGCTGTCCGGCCTGCGTGGGGCCAGTACTGCAGATCGAGGAGCGCGAGGCCAGCCTGAAAGACCATGCGCGGCGCGTACTCTCTGCGCTGTCGGCGGTCGAGCCGCAGGGGCTGGTGTCGTGAGGCGCGTCGCATCGCTCGCCGAGGGTCTGCGGGCCGCAGGCGGTCGCGCAACATGACGCTCGCGCTGGAGCGGCTGCGCACGCTGCGCAGGCAGGCCGGTGGCGTGGCCGGCCCTGCTGCCGTGGACGGCCCGGCCACGGCCGTCCAATCTGCCGACGCGCAGTTCGATACGGCCCTCGCTGCGCAGCACGATGCGCGTGTCGACAGGTACCGTGCGGCGGATGCCGAGCCATGCAGTGCGACGCCGACGACAGGCGGCGCATCGCGCATGCCATCCCGTGCCGCGTCGTGCCCGCGCGATGCCCAGACCATCGACGCGTTGCGCCGCCTCCTGCGCGTGCGAGCGCCCGCGTCCGCGCCCACGCATGCTCACGCACACGCACATGCGTCCATGCCTGCGCCTGCGCGCGCATCCGCGCCCGCGCCGCTGGACCGCACACTGCCGGGCGATGAAATCGCGCCCGGCCTGCATCTGATCGAACACCGCCTGCCGTGGCCGGTGGCGCCCGTGCTGCCGCTCGGTTTCGACACTCGTATCGCCCATGCGCACAGTGCGGACATCGTGTGTTTCGACACCGAAACCACCGGCCTGGCCGGCGGCACCGGCACGCGTGCGTTCATGATCGGCATCGCGCAGTGGCGCGACGATGCGCTGCATATCCGCCAGTGGTTCATCACCCGGCTGCAGGCCGAGCGTGCGCTGCTGGCGGCGTTCGCGGAGGTCTTGAACGAGAGCAGCGTGCTGGTCAGCTACAACGGACGCAGCTACGACGCGCCGCTGCTGCGCACGCGCTTCCGGCTGGCGCGCATGCACGAACCGCTGACCGACTGCGCGCATGTCGACCTGCTGCATCCCACGCGACGGCGCTACCGCGGGCGCTGGGAGAACTGCAGGCTCGCCACCATCGAACGCCGCGTGCTGGGCGTGGTGCGCGAGGACGACCTGCCCGGCAGCGAGGCCCCCGCCGCCTGGCTGCGCTACCTGCGTGGAGGGTGCGCCCGCGACCTCGCGCGGGTAGCCGAGCACAATCGGCAGGATCTCGCCTCGCTGGCGGGGCTGCTGCTGCATCTCGGCGGCTTGTCGGACGGTGATGCGCGGGAGGTCGATGCCGGCAATGCTGGGGCCCTTGCTGCCGCGCCGTCAGCCTGATCACGAAAAGCAGGTCCCTCGGCTTCGCCTCGGGATGACATCGATTCGAGTGCGCGGATCAGCCCAGCAGGCGCCAGGCGAACCACAGCGGCAGCCCCACGAAATAGGCCAGCCGCCCCGCGGCTTCGCACCACCGCCGCAGCGGCACCGCGAGACCGGACCGCCAGTGCGTGCCCGCCCACGTCGCGGCTTCCACCACCAGCCGCAGCCAGGCCGCGAAGATCGCCAGATACGCCACCCACTGCCCCCACCACAGCAGCAGGGCGGTCAGATACGCCTGCAGGCCGAACATCTGGTACTCACCGAACGGCCCGCCGTAGGCGATGATCTGGTGCAGCCGGAACGCAGGCAGCGCCGGGATCAGCGCGAACACCACGAACTTGCACCACGGTACATCCAGCCATGGCCTGCGCACCCGCGCGCGCGCATGTGCGAAGGCTGCGGTGGCTTCGCCGGTCGACACCTGCGGAACCGCCCCGGCATGCCGCAGCACCTCCGCGAGCCCTGCGGAGTCGTCCAGCGCGAGGCCGGGCGACCACGTCTGCCCCTTGAGCCGCAGCTGCACGCCGCTGTACGGGAATGGCAGGCGCCAGATCTGCAGTGCGTCGATCACATCCAGCCGGATCTCCACCGTGCGCCCGCGCTGCGCGATCCGCAGGTGTCCGTCGACGATGCGCAGCTCCGCCGCGAACGCGCGCAGCAGCGCCCAGCGCGCAACGGTCGGCGCCAGCACCAGTGCCGCGAACAGCCGCAGCAGCGAAAGCGGATTGTTCACGCGCGCGTCGCCGGCCAGCAGTGCGGCCCCCATCCACAGCAGCGACAGGCCGGCGACGGTGGCCAGCGCCGTCACCGCGATGCGCGCGCCAGGGCCGAGCACGCTCGCCGATGCGCGATACGTTTCAGGGTCGACCGCGCGATCGGCCTGCACGGCGCTGCGTGCACGCTGCGCGCGCAGCAGGGCGCTCGCCAGCGCCAGCAGCACCAGCGTCAGCAGGCAGCCACCGCCGAACCAGTCGCCCCAGGCCCGCATGAGGGAAGGCGTGGGTTCGCGGATGCGCACCTCGCCCACCAGCAATGCGCGCTCGCCCATCGGCGCGCGTGCGATGACCTCGCCGCCGGCATCGATGGCGGCACTGATGCCGTTGGCGGTGACGCGCAGCTGCGGCAGCCGGGTTTCGATGCTGCGGAAGCGCGCCACCGCCAGGTGCAGCTCGGCGCCGATGGGATGGTCGCTGAACCACGAGTCGTTGGACATGCCCAGAATGGCCTGCGCGCCCTGGCGCGCGCCGTCGATGGCCAACTGCGGGTGCACGTCGTCCAGGCAGATCAGCGGCAGCACCGGCACTTCGCGGCCGTCCGCCAGGAACAGCGGCATCACCCGCGCGCCGCTGCCGGGCTGCCAGGTGCCGGCCCAGGGCAGCGCGCGGCGCAGGGCGGGCCCGTCCAGCCACGGCGGCACGTATTCGGTCAGCGGGAACGGGTGGGTCTTGCGGTAGAACCCCAGCAGCCCGCGCGTGTGGTCGACGAAGGCCGCGGCGTTGTATTCGCCGGCCGCGTCGCGGTCGTAGGTGCCGAACACCATCGGCACGCGCACCTGCTGCGCGAAGCCGAGGATGACCTCGTCGAATTCCGCGCCGATCTCGCTCTTCGGCTGGCCGAACGTGGTCGGGTACACGGTCTCCGACCACAGCAGCGCATCCACGTCGTGCTGTTCCAGCGCCTCGCGCGAGAGCGCGAAGTGCGCGTCCAGCACGGTGCGCATCACCTCGTAGGCGCCCATCTCCCGCCGCAGCCGCTCGTAGTCGACGATGGCGGTCTGCACCATGCCCACGCGCAGCGTGGGGGCGTCGGCGTCGGCCGCGTGCAGCGCGGAGAGGCGCGTCGCACCGTAGCCGGCCAGCAGCAGCGGCAGCGTGAGCGCGATGCCGAGCGGCGGTGCCCAGGCGCGCCTGCCGTCGCGGTGCGCGCGCAGCGCGGCGGCCAGCGCCTCGTTGCACAGCAGCAGCACGAAGGTCAGCGCGGCGGCACCGCCGAGGTCCGCCGCCTGGCGCAGCAGGGCCGAGCCGTGCAGGCCATGGCCGAGCGTGTCGCCCAGCAACTTGGGCCACAGCCACTCCGTCGCCACCCAGGCGCACGCGCCCGCCAGCGCGCGCAGGGCTGCGCCGTGACGGCGCCCCACCCAGCGCCGCACCAGCACGAAGACGAGGAACTGCGGCTGCAGCAGCGGCGCGGCCACCAACGCCACCAGCAGGCCGGGCAGGGCGCCGATGCCGACATAGGCGCCGATCGCCACCCCGAACCAGCCCAGCACCGCCAGCACGTAGGCCACGCTCATCAGCCAGCCGTCGCGCAGCGCGGCGAACGGGCCGCGCGTGCCCTCCAGTGCCAGCAGCCAGGGCACCAGCGCGACGAAACCTAGCGGCAGCAGCAGGCCGCCGCGGGCATACAGCGCGCACAGCAGTGCGCTGGCGGCGACACCGGCGAGCATGCGCAGGCCGGGACGGGACAGTGGACTCATGACGCTCTCGGCAAGACGGGACGCATTCCGGCAATTGTGCAGCGCGACTGTGCAGTGCGGTTGTGCAGGGTGATCGTGCCCCGCGACCGTGCCGCGTGGCACGCGAAGGGTGGGTGTGGCTGGCGGCGTCGGTGCGGGGCCGGTGGCTCCGCGTCGACCTTCTCCATGTCGAACGGCGCGCTGCGCTCCGGGCGCAGTGGTGGCTGAAGCGCGCGCTCAGACGGTCCTGCGAGCGCCTGCGCTCAGCCGCCTCCGCCTTCGCGCGATGGCGGGATGTCGACGCGGCGTCCGGGCAGGCCCGGCGGCGCCATGTCCGGCGGCACCACGCGGTTCTCGGGGATCGGGATCGGCCGCCCCGCGGCATCGAAGAATTCGTAGTCCGGCGAGAACATCAGGATCGGTTCGATGTCCTGGCCGTCGTCGGTGGTCTGGTAATGCCGCACATAGCCCTCGGGCAGCGGCACATCCTCGGGCACGGCCAGGCCCACCATCGGCGGGCTGGTGCCCGGCGGGTTGAACGCGCCGATGCCGGAATGGATGCCGGCCTCGTTGAGCGTGCGGATGATTTCGGCGGTGGAAGGCACGGGCTTGCTCGGGTCGATGTAGTCGGCCAGATCCAGGCTGAGGCCTTCGCCACGGTGGGCGGTGCCTGCGGGCACGGCGGCGCGCGGCTTCGCGCTCGCGGCGGGCGCCATCGCGCCGGGCGCGTCCGGATCGCCGTCATCCACGTCGGCGGCCACCTGGGCCACGGACGGCGCGGCCGTGTCGCTGCCACCCTGTGTGGACGACATCAGCAGATAGCCCAGCCCCGCGCAGACCGCGATCGCGGCGACGGCGAGCCAGGGCAGCGCGTGCCGCCACGCACCCCGGCCTTCGCCGGAGTGCGTGGACACGCGGACACCACCGCCGTCCGCAGACGGCGATGGCGTGGTCGGGTCGCGATGCGCGGGCATCGAACCGTCCCGGCGCGGCTTACGGGGAAGCCGGGTTGTAGACCGACAGCGCCCAGCCCATGCGCTCGTGGCCGTAACGGTTCCAGATCGGGCTGTAGCCGCCGGCGAACGAGGTGTAGCGCGGTGCGCCGCTGCCGCTGGAGCCGCCGAACAGGCCGCCGCTGCGGGTGCCGCCCGAGTAGGTCGGGTGGGTGTCGTCCGACTGGATGTAGTCGAAGCTCGACGACGACGAGACGAAATGCGTGTTCGCATCGCGCAGGGTCGGGCGCAGGGTCACGGTGATGCGGTTCACGTAGGCCGCCTCGCTCTCGCCGGCCACGTAGCGCAGCGCGTCGGAGTCGATCTGGCCGTCGCCGTTGCTGTCGTAGTCCGCACCCATGTACTGGGCGAAGCTGTCGGCGCACTTGAAGCCCTTCTGGCGGGCGTATTCGCACATCCAGTAGTTCATGCGCGCGATGTACGGCAGGAAGGTGGTGCGCATGTTCACGCGCTGGCCGGTGGCGGCGTCGGTGCAGTTGCTCGACACGTTGTCGGCGTTGTAGCCGGGGTAGTACAGGTTGGAGATGATCTTCAGCTTCACGCCCGGATAGGCGTTGGCGTTGATGTAGTCCATCGACGCGGCGACGTAGGTCTTGCAGTTGTTCACGGCGGCGTTCAGGCCGCTGTAGTTGCAGGTGCCGGTCTGGTCCTTGAACGCGCTGCGGGCCTGCAGGCCGTCGTTGCCGCACATTTCGAAGGTCACCACGCGGGTGTTGCTGGCCTGCATGTACGAACGCTCGGCGACGATCTTGTTCTGGTAGACGTCGGAGGCCACGGCACCGGACTTGGCGCGGCGCACGGTTTCGATGTCGGCGGCCCAGGTGGCCGACAGGTACTCGCCCTGCACGGTGGGGGCGGCCCACTGCGCGGCATTGAACACCGAGCCGTTGTAGCCGGCATAGATCGAGTCGCCGTAGGCGACCACGCGGTACTTGGTGGACGTGCCGGAGCGGTCGATGGTCCACGACACGTTCTGGTTCAGGGTGTTGGCCATGGCGGCCGGGGCCAGCAGCAGTGCGATGGCGGCGCACAGCACGCGGGGGGACTTGAGGGATCGAATGGTCATGCCTGCTTCCTTGGATGATGGTGGGTGATCGACATGCGTCGATCGTCGACGACCGATGAGGGGCGTTCAGTGGACACGTTCTGTATGGACATTCCGTGAAGACCAGAGGCGTCGCGGCATGCAGCGTCCCCTCACGCATACATCCGGTCCCGTATGGGCCGCCCCCTGTCGGCGCGAAAGCTATCCCGAGGGCCGGGCCCGGTCAACAGCGCGCCGGAGCGCGACCGCCGTCACGTCGCAAAAGCGCCTGTTTTCCGCAGAAAACCATGCTGCATCGCGGCAAAGCCAGGCCGCGCGATTGTGCGACAGCAGCATTTCCGCGCGGGCCCTGGCGCCCATCCGCATCGGCACTGCATCCCGTGCACAGCGCCGTGTCATGGCGATGACAGTCCGTGCGGCACGGCGCTGCAGACGGGTGTTGGCATGCCTGTTTCGCGTGCTTCCGCTTCATGTGTTTCCGTTGCGAGCGCCGCCGCCAGGGGCGCGTGCTCTGCACCCGCACCGCACATCGCGCGCCATGCCTCGCGCTGCACGGCGCAGGCGCATGTGCGCGATCGCCTCGTCGTACGCCAGCGCGGGCCGGTGCCGACGCAGGCAACGGCAGCGGCGACCGTCACGGTGGACACAAGCAGGGCAGGGCTGCACCACGTGAAGGCGGCACGCGTCGCCGCCGTCCTGCGCTAGGCTGTGGCCACACGCGGCGGCAGGCCGCATCGCACACACGCAGGGAGGCACGCATGTCCACCGCACCCGATCCGGTCCCCACTGGCGCCGGCACGCCCAGGCTCGACCCCGCTCTCACCCTCGCGCTGGCCGACGCCGCCGAGCTGGCCTACCGCGACTTCGCCAGGCAGCCGCTCACCCCACCCGCTGGCTGGGAACTCGCCGGCCGCTGGACCGGCTGGGATCCCACGCCCTTCGGCGGCAGCGAGGAGCAATACGGCGTGGTGCTGCGCCGTGTCGGCGCACCGGGCGAACTCATCTTCGCCTTCCGCGGCACCGCCTCGCTCGACGACGCCCTCGACGACGCCGATTTCCCGCTGGTCGAATTCGTCTCTTCGCAGGGCAGCGTGCGCACCGGCGCGCACGTGGCGTCCGGCTTCTACGGCATCTACCACGACACCGGCCACGGCATGGACCAGCCCATGCGCGCCCAACTGCAGCAATACCTCCAGCAGCTCGCGCCCACCCGCATCTGGGTCACCGGCCACAGCCTCGGCGGCGCCCTCGCGCAGCTGTTCGCCTTCGACCTGAGCTACGGCACCCACGCCGCCGCCTTCGACACCCTGATCGTCCTCGCCAGCCCGCGCGTCGGCGGCCCGCACTGGCGCGACACCTACCACGCCCGCATTCCCCGGGCGCGCAGCATCCGCATCTACAACCAGCACGACATCGTGCCCGAGCTGCCGCCCAGGGACCTCGACTTCCACGACGTCGGCATCGGGTTCCCCACCGCCTTCGAACGCCAACGGCTGCCCGACCTCTACCCCCTGGCCCGCCATTCCCTGCTCAACCTCACCTACGTCCTGCGCCAGGCCCTCGCCACACAGGCCCAGACCTGGGCGGGTGCATTCACCGACCAGGTCGAACCGGAGCGGGGGATGGTGAGTACGTTGCCGAAACCGGCGGGTGGGTAGGGCGTATAAGCCGGAGGCGTCATAGGCCATGAGTCCTAGATCTTTAGATCTAATTTCTGCTGGTCGTCACTCTCAGCCTGGAAAGGACCGTCGTTCGCCCAACTTGCGTATCTGATAAGCCCGCCAAAAACACGCATTGCCGAAGCAGGCTTCCAATTTGCTTCAAGACCGTCTGAAAGCATAGCTGCAGCTTGTTCTCGATCACCATTGGTAAGGCGCAAGAACTCCACAGCTAAATCAATGGTACCCTGCCGCAAGATCGATCTTTTCGCTGCCATTAGCAGCTCCTGCTCAGACGAGCATAGCTTAAGAAGCTTTATGCGATCCGCGCTCGCCTCGATTAATCCCAATGCAGAGGCATCAGTAATGGCATTTCTCAGCCCGCGTGCCTCCAATGCAGAGCGGCTTGCCTCTCCGGGCATGAGTAGGTCGAGTAATTCCTTAAGGCGATTTGGTGACGCGCCGCCCAAGAATGTGCCTGCGACGGATCTACCCGCCGCTGCCACCCCCATTTGAGCCCCGGTGCCGTCTGCACGAGCCATTCCTCCGCGTCGGAGCTCCAGAAGTCCTGCAAAAAGAAGCCACCCCTTCAAATTGCCGGCATACTGCCGCAAAGTCGTGTCTGAAAGTGGCGCGCTCCTCGGTTGTTGCTCATCGAAGAATTGAATCCAAGAGTCATAACTAACAATTTGCTCTTTCGACCAGATGCGTTCTATGGCCCGAGTGACCACATGGCGCGAGAGCTGGTTGCGTGCCACGGCGGCTACTGAAGTTGCGGTTAGGTCTGTCAGGTGACTGGGCAGCCTGTAGTTTCCTGCGCCATCCGCATCAGCCAATTGCAATGCTACAAGGTCGCCGAGAAGATTGAATGTTGGTCCCTCCTTCAAAGAAAGAAGTGCTCCAAGTTTCGCAGCAGATTGCGAGCCCTCTTTTTTTAAAACTTCAAGTGCGCGCAATGCCATTGGGGGTACACGCTGGAATGTGCGTGCCCAAGGAATTTGTGGAACCCTCTCTTCAACTAGGTAGTCCCTAAAGATGTCCCAATAGATCACGTAATTCATACCGCTTCGCACCAGCAAGTGCTGATTAATCAGCAGGTTAGTGGTGTCTCGCGAGAAACTTTCCTCGACTTCTGCGACGGGAACGGGGGCCTTCGCGGCAACGAACTTGAGGCATCGAATGTGTTCATCCTTGAGTTGTTCAAGATCCTCCTTAAAGAGTTGCTCAATATCTAGTTCTCGCTCAAGAAGTAAATATTGAGACTCTGGCGTTGAGACTCTTTGCAGCACATGAACTAACAGTTTCTTGAGAAGCCAAGGAAGTCCTTGACACTGTTCCGCGAGCCTCGAGCGAACAGCACGCGAGAGTGTCTTGCCAATTGCCTTCTCAGCTTTCGACACAATTCGTGCTATCTCACCGCGCTTGAACTCCCCTACCTTGAATGACTTTCGACGATCGCCAAGCTGATGCCATAGGTGATAAGCTGGATGCTGCTGAGGCAAAGAGACGTCAGTTTTCCAAGCGAATCCAAGAATTAAAGGTGCTTGGGCTGAGTCAATATCAAGCGTAAGATCTCGAACAGCATTGAAGACCTCAAATAAGCTTTCCTTTGCAAACAGCTCTTCAAATTGATCAAGGAGCAGTACAGCCACTTTTTCCTCCGTGCGCAGCTGGTCTAGGGCGCGTCTGACATCTGGAGAATCCAAAGGCTCCCGAAGGCTGTGAATCTTGAGGGCATTCTTTTTACTTCCCGCTGAGGTATTCAGTGCATCCTTAAGTGCGAGTCTCAGCGCTTCTGCCACAAATGCCGCATTACTCGCCGAGCGCGAGTCAACCGCTGTAATTGACACGTCACCCATTCCGCCAGAACCGGCCTTCTGGACTAGCTTCAAGGCAAGGGAGCTCTTGCCCCAGCCACTAGGAGCGAGTACAGAAAATGATCGGGTAGATGTACTTCCTGCGCGAACTTGCTCAATAAATGCTGAGATGCTCTTAATTACATCATCGCGCCCCACGAAATCTACAGGTCTTGCCGGCCGTGGGTCTTCCCAGGCGTCTCCCGAGATAACTCTAGCGACTGGTGCGCGAAAAGTCGGCGCTACTGTCTTTGGTATTTCCCCGCTGAGGTGGAGAGGTTGCAGCGCGGCATACCGAGGGGCCACCTGGGCGACTGCTAGTGCGTCCTTATTTTCTAATGGCTGCCCGCTACGTGCGTCAAAAACTGCATAGCGGGCAGGAATTCCATCCTCTAAAAGCTCAACCAGCCATGACCATTTGCCAGGTGTAACAACTAGGCTCCAATCGCCTACGTCCTGCCCTGCTAGGCAATGGAGGAGCGTAAGCGGGTCCATAACCGCCTTCTGCGAAATCAGTACTTGAATTGTTCGTGAGGGGGAGTACCAGACGAACATCCGTGCATGCTGGGGGTCTGCTTGGATTTCCTCCCAAAGACCTCTCCCGTCCTTAGTCAGATCACTAGTGGTGAAAAGCCATCCTTGATCGGCGCGGCGGAAATGGACATTCCCCATCAGCTTGGTGATCACGTCAGCTGAAATTGGGTCTCGGTGAGCCTTGCATTCCACTAAGATCGTCGTTGGGCGATCTTCGCCTTTGGCCAGTATGTCTAGCTCCATTCCGGTGACACGAAGACGCTGTTCAGCCCTCAGCCGCATTGGCTTGAGGATCTCAACGATGAACTCTTCGTAGAAATTTCCCTTCTCGTCGTTGCCCCAGTCTGCCGGGACCGAGAGCAAAAGGTGGCGCACGTCGGACATCCGATTTCCCCCTATTCGTACATGTCAAGTCTAGCCGGCCCGCAAGGGGTGCGCGAGATGCGGCTGATGGAAGGTGGGTGGTGCCGACCCCAGCGTGCCGCAGGCAGGTAGATAGCTCAGAAAAATATTTGCAAATCAGGCGATTAGTGACAGGCGCTATTAGGAGGATGGGGGGTGAATCCCGCAGTGTCCGAAATGGGTCGAAAGCTGTCTGTTTGAAGATGCCAAACTCACCGACAGAATGGCCTGTGCACTACCATCCACAAAAAAGCCCGGGCTCTCGCCCGGGCTTTTTCGTTTTTTGGTGGAGGTGGGCGGAGTCGAACCGCCGTCCGAAGGTGTTCCATGCCCGGCACTACATGCTTAGCTCACCGTTTGGTCTCGCCCTGCGGCAACACGGTGTGCGAAGCACACCGCAGGACATACCCGCTTGATCTAGGCCCTGGTTGACGGGTCGCCGCCCGGGCCGATCCTGTGATGATGACCCTACATCCACGAGCACAGGCACAAGTGGGTTCGGGGCTAGGCCTTAAGCGGCCAGAGCGTAGACGTCGTCGTTGGCGTCTGTTTTTTTGCCGCTGGATTATCGAGGAAAGCTGCCCCCTCGGCATGCGCCGTGCGACTTCACAACCCCCGTCGAAGCCAATACACCCCCGTGTCTCGTACCGCCGGGAATTCGTTCGATGGAGCCGTTCTTTCGATCAGCCCGGGCAGTATGGGGGTGGGGTGGGGCGGGATCAAGGGTGGCCGTTCAGGCGCGTGACCGGGGGTGTGGTCGGGCGCGTGTGTGGGGGCGTGGGCCTGCGCGTGTGGAAGCGTAGGCGAAGGTGCAGGTCTGCGTGCGCGGGTGGGTGCGTGAGTGGTCGCGGCTTAAGCCGCTCCTGCGTGGGACGCCGGGACGCAGGGACGTGCGGGATCGGGCGCCGGAGGCCGGCGCCCGGGGCCCGGGGCCAGGGCTCAGGGCCGGGCCTCACGCGTCCTTGTTGTGCCGGCGCATGGCGCGCTGTTTTTCCATGGCCCAGTCGCGGTCGCGGGCGGCGTCGCGCTTGTCGTGGTCGTGTTTGCCCTTGGCGAGGGCGATCTCCAGCTTCACCCGGTTGCCCTTCCAGTACAGGGCGGTGGGGATCAGGGTGTAGCCCTGGCGCTGCATCTTGCCGACCAGTTGGTCGATCTCGCGGCGGTGCAGCAGCAGTTTGCGGGTGCGGCGTTCCACCTGGGTGGTGTGGGTGGAGGCGGAGATCATCGGCACGATCTGCGCGCCGATCCAGGCCAGCTCGCCTTCCAGCACCATGGCGTAGCTCTCGCCGATGTTGACCCGGCCGGCGCGGATCGACTTCAGCTCCCAGCCCTGCAGGGCGATGCCGGCCTCGATGCGCTCCTCGAGGTGGTATTCGTGGCGGGCGCGCTTGTTCAGCGCGATGGTCTTGGTGACGACGGCCGGCTTGTCGGCCTTGCCGGCGCCCTTTGCCTTATCCTTTACGGGTTTCTGCTTGCTCATCCGCAGCATTGTCCCCGAACCGGGGCGCGCAGGCGAGCCGCAGTCGCGTCGCCCGCCGCACTTTGTCCATCCAGCCCGCCGCCTTCGCAGTCCCAGAGCCCCATGCCGGTCATCCAACGTTCCGCCCTGGTCGAGCACTCGGCCCTCAAGATGTTCGCCCTGGTCAACGATGTGGCCGCCTATCCACGGCGGTTCGATTGGTGCGAGGCGGCGGAGGTGCTGGAGGACGGCGCGGACCGCGTGGTCGCCCGGCTGGACCTGCGCCTGGCGGGGTTCGGCACCTGGTTCACCACCGAGAACCAGCTCAGCCCGCCGCACCACATCGACATGACCCTGCGCGACGGGCCGTTCAAGCGGCTCAACGGGCGCTGGCAGTTCCATGCGCTGGACGAATCGGCCTGCAAGGTGTCGCTGAGCCTGGATTTCGAACCCACCAACCGGCTGCTGACGCCGGCCTTCGCGCTGGGCTTCCAGGGGCTGGCCGACCGCATGGTGGACGACTTCGTGCGGGTGGCCGACCGTGGCGAATGAGCCGGCCACCGGCCCGGGGCTCGCGGGCGAGGCGATCAGTGTCGAGGCGATCGAGGTCGAGGTCATCGAGGCCTGGCCGCATGCATTCCGCAGCCGGCACGTGCGGCTCGGCCCCGGGGCCACGGTGGCGGATGCGCTGGCGGCCGCGGGCATCGCGGCGGATGCCTATCCGGCGGTGGCGGTGTTCGGCGAACGGGTGACGCCCGACCACGCGCTGGTCCACGGCGACCGCGTGGAACTGCTCAGGCCGCTGCAGGCCGACCCGAAGGACGCGCGCAGGCGCAGGGCGGCGGCGGCCGGCAAGCCGGGCCGTGCAGGGGAGCGATAGGGCGGGAGCGTGAAGCCCGCCGACCCGGATCGGGTGCGGCGGCGTGTGCGGCGCTCAGCGGCGACGCTTCTTCTTGTCGTCGCGGGCGAGGTTGGGGCCGAACTGGCGCACCGAATTCTTGGCCAGCTGGTCGTCCTGCTCGGGGAAGTAGTCGCCTTCCCAGCGCACCACGCTGTCGTTCTCGAACCACACGATGAAGTTCTTGACCTCGGTGGTGCCGCGGCGGTCGAGGCGCTGGGTGGCGGTGTAGTCCCAGCGGTTCTGCTGGAAGGGGTCCGCGATCGACGGCGTGCCCAGCAGGCCCATCACGTCCTGGCGGCTCATGCCGACCTGCAGCTGCTGCACGTTGTCGGGTTCGATCAGATTGCCCTGGTAGATCGGCTGCTTGTAGAGCAGGCCGCAGCCGGTGGTGGCGGTGGCGACGACGAGGGCCAGCAGCGGCAGACGCAGGGACTTCAGGAACATGGGGCTGTCGAAACCTGTGATGGGGCGGGAGCCGAGTCGGGCGATGATACACTGCGGCAGCGGTGCATGCCCCGCCGCCGGCCCCGGGCCGGGCCCCGGGCGCCGTGTCGTTCAGCCGTGCCGCCCAGCGGGCCTGCACCGCATTCGCCGCCTCCGCGCCCGCTCGGGCCGCGTCATCCGCCTCGACTCCCCGGCCTCCGGCCCCGCCTGCATCGGTTCCCATGCCCACCCAAGACCTGCGCAAACTCGGACTGAAGGTCACGCATCCCCGGATGCGGATCCTGTCCCTGCTGGAAACCCACCGGCCGCGTCACATGACCGCCGAGGACATCTACCGCACGCTGGTGGAGGAGGGCGACGAGATCGGCCTGGCCACCGTGTACCGCGTGCTGACCCAGTTCGAGGCCGCCGGGCTGGTGCTCAAGCACAACTTCGAGGGCGGGCAGGCCGTGTACGAGCTGGACCGCGGCGACCACCACGACCACATGGTCGATATCGACTCGGGCAAGATCATCGAGTTCGAAAGCGCCGAGATCGAAGAACTTCAGCGCAGGATCGCCGCCGAACACGGCTACGAGATCGAAGAGCACTCGCTGGTGCTCTACGTCCGCAAGAAGAAATAAGGCCGCCTGCGCGGCCATCCGCCGCTCTCCTAGGCGAGAGTAGGTGCCGTCATCGGGCAGCGATGTTGCTGCCAATCTGCAGAGAATTCGCTTCGATCATGCGTTGATCGTGCGAACCCGGGCTGTGTCGTCCCATGCCCGGTGCCTCAGCCCGGCGGGTCATCGCCCGCGGCGGGATACACGCAGTGTCAATTTGCCTTGAACTCGATCGGGACCTCGATCGCGCCGGCCACCGCGCGCCCGTCCTGCTGCGCGGGACGGAACCGCCACCGCCGCACCGCCTGCACCGCCGCGCGGTCGAGCGCGCGCGAGCGGCTGCTGCGCGCCACGCTGACGTCGGTCGGCCTGCCGGAGGCATCCACCTCGGCCCGCACCAGCACGGTGCCGCTTTCGCCGCGACGCAGGGCGGCCGAGGGGTATTCGGGCGGCGTGCGTTCCAGCGGCTCGGGCCGCGAGATCGAGCCGACGGGCGCGGGGTCGAGCGTGCCGTCCGGCAGTGCGTCGCCCACCGGCGCCGGCGCCGATGTGGGGCGCTCGGCCGTCTGCGGCGGCGGGGGCGGATTGCGGGCCAGCGCTTCGGCGGCTTCGCTCAGGCCGCTGACGCTGCGCCCGTCCGCACCCGGCTGTGGGGCCGGCAGCGGCTCGAACACCTGCCCCGGCCGCTGCGGTGCGGCGGGTTCGGCACGGAAGAAGTCGCTGTCGTTGCGCTGATCCAGCCAGAGCAGCAGGAAGCCGATCAGGCCGATCGCGAGGCCCGCGGCGAAACCGACGAGCACGATGCGTCGGCTGCGCGGGGAGATGGCAAAACGTCCCGCGCCCGGAGGCGGCGCGGAGGAGGGGGATGCGGTCGACATGCGTTCGGGGGCGGGCATGGACGGAGAGCCACGGAGCGCCGATTGTGGCACAGCCCGCCGGCCCGTCCCGGCAGACGTCAGGGCGGGTTCATGCAGCCCTGCGTGCTGCCCGAATGGAGCGGGATGCGGGTGGCGATCGCCGGATCCGCAGGCGCGTCGGCGGCGGCCGGAGCGCCCTGCGGATGGGAGGGGGCGTCCCGGAGGGCGTGCGCAGGGGCCGTGTGCGCAGCGGGATCTCTGGACGCAATGGGCCAGCGTGATCTGCATGCCTGGTCTTCCAGGCCGAGTCTTCGGGCCTGATCTTCGGAATTGATCTTCGGGATTGATCTTCGAACCCGATCTGCGCGGCAGACGTCGTGGTCCGATCGCCCGGTATGCCGCTGCCTGCGGCCCGGGCTTTCGTGCCCCTCGTCGGGCATCCAGGGCATCGCGATGCCTGATGCGTGCGCGTCGGGTCGGTCCGCGCGGCCGATTCGGGCGATAATCGCGGCTTCCCTCACGTTTCGATGGCCGATCTCATGCTCGACCCGCTGCTGCTGCGCAACCAACCCGCCGAACTCGCCGCCCGCCTCAAGGAGGCCCGCGGATTCGACCTCGACGCCGCGGAACTGGTGCTGCTCGAAACCGAGCGCAAGCAGATCCAGGTGCGCACCCAGGAGCTGCAGAACCTGCGCAACACGCGCAGCAAGATGATCGGCCAGCTCAAGGCCAAGGGCGAGGACACCAGCGTGGTGATGGCCGAGGTGGCGGCCGTCGGCGACGACCTGAAGGAGTGCGAGCGGCGCCTGGCCGAGGTGCTGGGCCGGATCGAGGCCATCGCCGCCGGCATCCCCAACCTGCCCGACGCCAGCGTGCCGCCGGGCGCCGACGAGGGCGCGAATCGCGTCGAGCACTACTGGCACCCGAAACACGGCCAGCGTGCCGCGGATGCCGACGGTGCGGCCGATGCGCCGGTGGACCTGGGTTTCGCGCCGAAGGACCACGTGGAACTCGGCGCCCGCCACGGCTGGCTGGACGCCGAAACCGCCGCCAAGCTCAGCGGCGCCCGCTTCACCGTGCTGCGCGGCCAGTTGGCCCGTCTGCACCGCGCGCTGGCGCAGTTCATGCTCGACCTGCACACCGGTGAGCACGACTACGAAGAGACCAACGTGCCGCTGCTGGTGAATGCCGATGCGTTGAAGGGGACGGGGCAGTTGCCGAAGTTCGAGGAGGATTTGTTTGCTTCATTTGAACGCTTCGATTCGGATACAGGGAAGCGTTATTTGGGTGAAAAAACGAACATAGAGAACATCATTCAGGCGTGGAGATCGTACGAAATAAAGTTTGAGGATGGAGTCGACGCTCGGAAGACTGCATTGCTTGAGTTCATCGAGGCTATGTCGAGGTATCAAGATAGTTTGCTCAGTTACTACCTCATCCCCACCAGCGAAGTCCCCCTCACCAACACCGTCCGCGACGAGATCGTCGAGGCCGACCGCCTGCCGATCCGCATGACCGCGCATTCGATGTGCTTCCGCGCCGAGGCCGGCAGCGCCGGGCGCGATACGCGCGGCATGATCCGCCAGCATCAGTTTGAGAAGGTGGAACTGGTCTCCATCGCAAAGCCCACCGAGAGCGACGCCGAACATCAGCGCATGACCCGCTGCGCCGAAGTGGTGCTCGAAAAACTCGGCCTGCCGTACCGCCGCATGCTGCTGTGCACCGGCGACATGGGTTTCTCCGCGCAGAAGACCTACGACCTGGAAGTCTGGCTGCCCTCGCAGGCCATGTACCGCGAGATTTCCTCGTGCTCGAACTGCGGCGATTTCCAGGCCCGCCGCATGCAGGCGCGTTGGCGCAACCCGGAGACCGGCAAGCCGGAACTGGTGCATACCCTCAACGGTTCCGGCGTGGCCGTCGGCCGCGCGCTGATCGCGGTGATGGAGAACTACCAGAACGAAGACGGCTCGATCACCGTGCCCGAAGTGCTGCGCGGCTACATGGGCGGGGCCGAGCGGATCGCCTGACCCGGCTCCGCGCCTCGCCCTCGACAGAACGGCCGCCCGAGGGCGGCCGTTCTGCATCTGGGTGTCGCCACTGGATGTCGCTACTCGCTGTCGCCATGCCGCTCGACGGCGGGGCAGCGAATGCCGCGGTGTCGTTCCGCTCGGAACAGATCGGGTCGGGGCAGCTCGCTTCGGAACGGATCGACTAAAAACAGACCGACTTAGACAGGTCGACTCAGAACAGGTCGATCGCCGGCCACGTGCCCACCTTGTCCACGATCTCGCCCATCATCGTGTTCATCGCGGTGGTGCTGTCGTTGTTGGAATTGGCCGCGGCGGCGAAACCGAAGCCGTCGCTGCGCCGGCGGTAGACCGACATCGTGCCGCTCATCTCGCCGTAGTGGCTGTACGGCGTGCCCAGCTGGCTTTCGTATTTCATGAAGCGCAGCAGGTCCACCGGGCGCGCGATCCAGCCGCCGTGCGAATCGAAGCGCGTCGGCTTCACGCTCGAATACGCGCCGCCGCCGTAATACACCACCTCGCCCGGTTTGCGGTCGGCCTTCTTGTCGCCGCCGATGACGATGTCGCCGGCGCCGGCGGGCTTGAGCAGCGCATCGCGCACGTAGGCCTGGTAGGACTTGCCGGTACGCGCCTCGATCACGCGGCCCAGCAGGCAGTAGCCGAAGTTGGAGTACTTCGAGTCCTTGCCCGGCTCGAACCCCAGCGGATAGTTCGTCAGCGTCCACTCGATCAGGCCTTTGTGCGTGGTGCCGCTGTAGGCGAACATCGGGTCGCTCTTGGCGCCGTCCTTGTTGACGTTGACGAAGCCGCCGCGATGGCCGATCAGGTGGTCGATGGTGATGTCCTCGATGTCGGGATTGCCGCTGGGCGTGGGGTAGGTGCCGCCGAGGATGCTGTTCGGCCCGAACACCTTGCTGCCGCCGGTGAGCGAGGTGTCCGCGATCAGCTTGGCCACCGCGGCGTGGGTGATGGGCTTGGACACGCTGGCCACGCGGAAGCGGTGCATCGGGCTCACCGGCTCGCCGGACTCCTTGTCCGCCACGCCGAAGCCGGCGGCATACACCAGCTTCTCGTTGCGCATGATCGCGATGGACAGCCCGGGCACATCGTTGGCGCGCATGTAGGCGCGGGCCTTGTTCTCGATCAGCGCGAGATCCGTGGCGGAGAACACCGGGTTGTGCCAGATGCCGTTGAAGCGCACGCCGCCGCTGCCGTCGAATGCATCGATGTAGTCCGGCTCCCAGCTCTGGTAGCGCAGGTTGTCGAACACGCTCTGGTAGTGCGCGCCGGGGATGCCGTGCCGCGCCAGTCCGGGGCGGCCGCCGGCCTTCACCCAGATGGCGGCGTAGCGGTCGCTGCCGCCTTCGCGATAGCCGCTCACCGTCTTCAGCCGATAGCCCTGGCGCGTGAACTGGTCGAACGCGCTCTGGTACTGCGCGGAGGTCAGGCCATGGCGCGCCACCCACTGCGGGCCGCCCTTCTCGAAGATCGCCGCGAAGCGCGGCGTGCCGCCCACCGTGTAGGCGCTGACGTGGGCGAGCCCGTAGCCCTTGCCGACGAACTCGTCCACCGCGCTCTGGTACTGGGCCGCGGTCAGCCCGTGACGCGCGCCCCAGGCCGGCCCGCCGGTCTTGGTCCAGATCGCGGCATAGTGCGCCTGGTTGCCGACCGCATAACCGTCGATGAAGCTCAGCCGATAGCCCTGCGAGGTGAGCTGGTCGAAGGCGGCCTGGTATTTCGCGCCGTCGAGCCCGTGCCGCGCGGTCCAGGCCGGCCCGGCCTGCTTTTTCCACAGCGCGGCATAGCGGGTCTGGCCGCCGCCCTGGTAGCCGCTGATCGAGACCAGCCGGAAGCCTTTCCGGCTGAAGTCGTCGAACGCGTTCTGGTACTGCGCCGCGGTCAGGCCATGGCGCGCGGCCCAGTCCGCCGCGAATGCGGAACCCGCGACGGCGCTTGCCGCCAGGCCCGCGAACAGGGCGCAGCACAGGGCCACGCCGCGTCGCAGCCGCCTGGACATTCGGCCGGACTTCCTGCCGGAGCCGTGCGCCGCCTCCGGCGCGGCATTCGAATGAACAAGTGCGTGCGTGGGTGTGCTCGTCATGACTGGTTGCCTCCGTGGAACGATCGAAAATGCGGCATCGCGTGCCATGCGCATGCGCAGGCGCGGCCTGTGATGAGAGATCGCGGCGTGTCGGCCGCATTCGCCTTGTCTGCACGCCAGGCCTGAGGGCCGCCCGTGTGCCGGTGTCGACGCCCGCATGCGGAGGGAGCCCCGCCAGGCGGTACGCGCTTGGACAGCCTGGATCGCGGTCCGTCGTTGTGATGGACGTTCGTGCTGCTGTCCCTGCTGTATAACGCGGCCTTTCCGTCGAGGCGGTCATCCCGTGCAGCGGCGCGCAGCGCGCGACTCGCGCGCACGCGTGCCGGGAGCGCGTGTGTGCGGGCTTCCGGCCTCCGGCCTCGACAGGATGAGAGCCATGCGCGGGGCAGGGCGTCGTCGACAGGCAGCTGTTGGTGGAGCGCTTTCGACAGTGGCCATGCTCCGCTCCGGATCGTCCTCGACACCACCGTGCTGCATCCGCCCACCGACCGCGCTACGTCAGGATGTGTGGGCACGCTGGCGCACCTTCTCCGCCCCGCGAACGTCCCTGAACGCAGGGTGGCGGCATTGGCCTGCGGCCCCTGACAGCGGTAGTCAATTCTGTTGCTGATTCGAAATAATTTTGGTTAAATCCCGCCCATCGTTCCGATATTGGAAAGCTGCCATGTACGACCTGAACGACCTTTACTACTTCGCCATGGTGGTCGAGCACTCGGGTTTTGCAGCCGCCGAACGCGCGCTGGGCATCCCGAAATCCAGGCTCAGCCGCCGCATCAGCCAGCTGGAGACTGACCTCGGCGCCCGCCTGCTGCAGCGTTCGACCCGGCGCTTCGCCGTCACCGACGTGGGCCAGAGCGTCTACCGCCACGCCCAGTCGATGCTGGCCGAGGCCGCCGCCGCCCGCGAGGTGGTCGACAGGCTCAGCGCCGAGCCGCGCGGCGTGGTCCGCTGCGCCGTACCGGTGAGCCTGGCCCAGGAACTCATGCCGCGGCTGCTGCCCGGCTTCCTCGCGCGCTACCCGAAGGTGCGCGTGCACCTGCACGTGAGCAACCGGCGCGTGGACGTGATCAACGAGGGCTTCGACGTGGCCATCCGCGTGCGCACGCGCCTGGACGACGACGGCAGCCTGGTGATGCGCAGCTTCGGCCAGATCCAGGAACTGCTGGTCGCCAGCCCCACCTACCTCGACCGCGCCGGCCGCCCCAAACAGCCCGAAGACCTCACCCAGCACACCACGCTCACCATGGACGAGGACGAAGTCCGCCAGCGCTGGGAACTGCACGCCGGCGACGACGTGCGCAAGGTCGAACTCAAGCCCCGCGTGGCCGGCTTCGACTTCCCGATGCTGATGGCCCTGGCCAAGCAGGGCATCGGCATCGCCATGATCCCCGAGACCATCTGCGCCGAAGCCGTGCGCAACCGCGAACTGGAAGTGGTCCTGCCCGAATGGCGCCTGCCCCAGGGCATCTGCCACGCGGTCTTCGCCTCCCGCCGCGGCCTGCTGCCGGCCGTGCGCATGTTCATCGACTACATGGCCGAGGAAATGCCGCCCCTGATCGACTCCTCCCGCCTGACCTGCCTCAGCTGCCCCGGCGGCATGGCACCGGGCGAGGGCAAGCCGGTTAGAATGGCCGAGCCGGCGTAAGTCAGTCGTCAACTGCCCGCTCCGACTCCGCTCGGAGGGCGGCATGTATGGACAAGGGCACGCCTTAGCGCGATGCCAGGCTGCAACGGCCCCAAGCGTCGCACGACGCCGAAAACGGAGAGATGGCCGAGCGGTTTAAGGCACCGGTCTTGAAAACCGGCGAAGGGTCAAACCTTCCGTGGGTTCGAATCCCACTCTCTCCGCCAGATACGCACAACGCCCGCCTCGCGCGGGCGTTGTGCGTATCTGGCGGTGTGGGCGGACTTGATGAGGACCCAACGGTTCGACGGATCGGCAGGAGTGCCGATCCGCACGGCGAAGCCGCCCGCAGGGCGAGGCACATGGATGTGCCGAGTGAATCCCACTCTCTCCGCCAGATACGCACAACGCCCGCCTCGCGCGGGCGTTGTGCGTATCTGGCGGTGTGGGCGGACTTGATGAGGACCCAACGGTTCGACGGATCGGCAGGAGTGCCGATCCGCACGGCGAAGCCGCCCGCAGGGCGAGACGGGGCGTTCGTGCGGCACTGCCGGACGCCGTCGAGCGCCCGCGCATTTGCGCGGGCCGGACCGAGGCACATGGATGGGCCGAGTGAGTGCCACTCTCTCCGCCAACGCCGCTGTCGCTACGTTCACCCGCGCGCGCATTTCGCACGCCCGCTCCGTTTCCTGTGTCGCGATGCAGCGTACTGAGATCCACGGCCTGCATGTCTTGCTTCGCGTTGCAGCGATTCGACGATGCGAGGTCCATGCGCGGTACACGGCACTCGACAGCATTCGCTTTCCAGGCTGACATCGGCTCGAAGCCTGCATGCACCCGCATGTGAATGTCTCGCCCGGCGACTGGCGTCATGCATCGCGAAGCAGCTGATTCTTCCGTGCAATTTTCATGGCGAGACCGTGAATTGCATGCTTGCAGAGAAACGTTGACCCGCTTGCGGCTGAGCGTATGCTCGGACGCGAGGCAAGCGCATGCCTCATCGCGTTCGACGTTGCGATCGATCGACCGATCGCGGCATCGAGCATGAATGCCGCTCATCCCGCCTTCAACAGGAGTCGAGATGCCTGTTGGATCGATGTGGACGCGGCCGTGTTTCGCGGCCGTGCTTCCCGAAGGAACCGCGATTGCCTCAGAGGCGACCCTCCGCATGCAGTCCACACAGGCCTCACGGCACGTGCGCGATCGCGCAGCCACGACAGCAATGCCCACGCGATGGTCGGTGCATTTCGCCCGATGGGTTCAGATCCGCCCGTTGCCATCCCGATACCTCCCCCATGCAAGCATCAGGTGATATTCCATGGCTACCAAAAAGCGTACAGCGCCCCGTGGCAAGACAACCGGCTCCGCGTCCGGATCATCCTCGCCCGGACCCACCAAGGCGACAGGACGTTCCCGCGCCGATGCCGACACATCGCGCGGCAATGGCGGTGAACTCCAGCAGCAGGCCGGCGGCAAGCATCCGGTGCTGACGACAGCGCAGGGAATACCGATCGCGGACAACCAGAATTCGCTGACATCGACCCCGCGCGGCCCGACCCTGCTGGAGGACTTCATCCTCCGCGAGAAGATCACGCATTTCGACCACGAAAGGATTCCGGAGCGCATCGTCCATGCGCGCGGAAGCGCCGCACACGGGTATTTCGAGCTCACGGCCTCGCTCGAGGACTACACCACGGCACGCATCCTCACCCGCAAGGGAGAGCGCACGCCGGTCTTCTGCCGGTTCTCCACCGTCGCCGGCGGCGCCGGTTCCGTCGATACTCCGCGCGACGTGCGCGGCTTCGCGGTGAAGTTCTACACGCAGGAAGGCAACTGGGACCTGGTCGGGAACAACATCCCCGTATTCTTCATCCAGGACGCGATGAAGTTCCCCGACCTGATCCACGCGGTCAAGATGGAGCCCGATCGCGGGTATCCGCAGGCGGGCAGCGCGCACGACACCTTCTGGGATTTCGTGTCGCTCACGCCGGAAGCCATGCACATGGTGATGTGGGCGATGAGCGATCGCACGCTCCCGCGCAGCCTGAGGATGATGGAGGGCTTCGGGATCCATTCCTTCCGTCTGATCGATGGGGAAGGGCGGTCGACCTTCGCCAAGTTCCACTGGCGGCCGGTGCTCGGGCTGCAGTCCACGGTGTGGGATGAAGCGTTGAAGCTGCAGGCGGCGGACAACGATTTCCATCGTCGCGACCTGTGGGAATCGATCGATGCAGGCGCGTACCCGGAATGGGAGCTGGGCGTGCAGCTGTTCACCGAGGAAGACGCCGAAGCCTTTCCGTTCGATCATCTGGACCCGACCAAGCTCATTCCCGAGGAAACCGTGCCGCTGAAGATCATCGGCCGCATGGTGCTCGACAGGAATCCCGACAACGTCTTCGCCGAGACCGAGCAGGTGGCGTACTGCCCTGCGAATCTCGTGCCCGGAATCGATTTTTCCAACGACCCTCTGCTGCAGGGCCGTCTTCATTCCTACCTCGACACGCAGCTGTCGCGGCTGGGTGGGCCGAACTTCCACCAGCTTCCGATCAACGCCCCGAAGTGCCCCTTCGCGCATCACCAGCGCGACGGCCACATGCAGATGGAGGTGCCGCGAGGGCGCGTCGCGTACGAGCCGTCCAGCCTCGATCCGAAATCGCCGCGCGCCAGCCGTGCGGACGGCTACAGGCACTACGCCGAAGCATCCTCCGCAGCCGCCAAGGGTCGTGTCCGGCCGGCGAGTTTCGCCGATCACTACAGCCAGGCAAGGATGTTTTTCCGCAGCCAGAGCGCGATCGAACAGGCGCACATCGCGTCCGCATTGGTTTTCGAACTGTCCAAGGTGGAGACCGCGCACGTGCGTGAGGCGGTGGTCGGCCACCTGCAGAACATCGACGCCGATCTCGCGAGGCGTGTCGCGGACGGCCTCGGCATGGAGGCGCTGCCTTCGGCCCCCACGCCGGCAGCGTCGATCCTCGACCTTGCGCCATCGCCCGCGCTGCGCATCATCGACCGCATGAAGGACACGCTGGAAGGCCGTTGCATCGGTATTCTGGTCTCCGACGGCAGCAACATGAAGAGTGTGGAGGCCGTGCGCGCGGCAGTGGTCAAGGCCGGTGGCCGTGTCAAGGTGGTGGCGCCCAGACTGTCCGTGCGTGCCGGGAACGGTGCGTCGGTCTCCGCGGATGCGCAGCTGGCGGGTACGCCTTCCACCGTATTCGATGCAGTGGCGAGCGTGCTTACCCCGGAGGAGGGCAAACGTCTCGCCTCGGATGGCGCCGCCGTCGACTGGTTTCGGGATGCGTTCGGGCACCTGAAGGCGATCGCCGCCTGCGAAGGGACGCGTGCGATCCTCAAGGCCGGTGGCATCAAGCCGGATGCCGGAGTCGTGGCGCCGGACCAGATTCGCGAATTCATCGCACTGGCCAAGACCCGGCAGTGGAAGCGTGAGCCCAAAGTCCGCACGCTGGCCTGATCCCGCCGATGACGTGCCCGTGGCCTTCAGGTCCGGGCACAACTCGCGTCAGGTGGGTAATTGCGTTTCCTGGGGCGGGATCTGGCCCGCCGAAACCGGAGCGGTGCGGATGGGGTGGCGAGTCGTTGCGGAATGGCGGGTCCAGCCCCGCCCTTCGGTGCGCGCGCTGGTTGCGATGGCAAGCGGATGGTGCGGGCGTCGTGCGGTGTTCGGCGCCGAGGACGAGGACGTCCGGCGGGCGACGCCGGCGACGGAGTCGCATCGGGCGCGGATCAGCGCCCGGTAGTTGTCGGCGTCGCCGGCGGGCGGCAAGCCCACCCCCGAACTCGACCCGGCCGGGCGCCGGGTCGGCAGTCGATGTCTTGAACGAGAGAGATGACAGGCAGGCGCCATGTTCCTGCGAGCGTTTGGCGTGATCACGTCCGCGTGAAGACGACGCTTTGACGGCTTTTGTGACGGAGTCGTGTGTCGTGTCGCGATGTGTGCAGGGCTTTGGAGCGTGATCCGATCGTGATGATCTGGCCATGATCGATTGATGATCGCCAGCCCCTTTTTTGCCATGACAGGCGCTCGCTGATCGGTCTAGGCTCCGCCGCAGGTTGGTCGTGGTTCGCGCTGCTTCGCCGGACTGCACCAGCTTCGATCGGAAATCGAGCCAGGGATTGCGCCACCGGCAGGCCTGCGCCTGCCAGGCAGGTGTCGGCACCAGCCCCGTTTCCACATCCGCTGATCTTCAATCAATAAGGAGTGTTGAGATATGAACGCAAGCATGAAACTGGGCCTGTCGACCGTCGCTCTGCTGGTGGCCGGTGGGTTGGCCGCCTATGCGCCCGACGCTTCGGCGCAGGTCGGGCCGCTCAAGAACACCGGCAACAGCCGCTGCTTGACCGTCACGTCCACGGGCGCCGCCATCACGCAGCCGTGCAACGGGTCGGGCATCCAGGCGTGGAGCCAAGGCAGCACCGCCGCGGGTTACCTGCTGAAGAATGTCGCCACTGGCCGCTGCCTGGACCGCAATGCGGCGGGCACCGTCTTCACTTCGGCCTGCAACAGTGGCGTCAGGAGCCAGCTTTGGATCCGACTGAACACTGCGGCCACCACCGCACGCTTCAGGTCCAGCGTCGACGGGCTGATGTTGAACAGCACCGCGGCAGGTGCGATCAACCTGGTTCCGGGTGCTGCGAATCCGCTGCAGATCTGGGCGTATTGACCCAGCGTCGGGCGCGCGGGGCGGTATCCACCGCCTCGCGCGCCTGCGAGCGGGCCCGCGCGTCATGCGGCGCTCGCCTCCGACGCGCGCTCACCCCACCCCCACCAACCCGAATGCCCCCCGGCCACTCGCCCCGGTGATCAACCCCAGCACCCGCCGCGCTTCGTCGTGGAGCATCGGCCAGTCGAAGCGCCAGGACCAGTTGTGGTCGCCCATGGTGCCGGGGATGTTCATGCGGTGCTCGGCGCCGAGGCCGAGGACGTCCTGCAGGGGGAAGACGGCGAGGTCGGCGACGGAGTTGCAGCAGGCGCGGATCATCGCCCAGTGGATGTCGGCGTCGCCGGCGGGCAGGTAGCTGCCGGCATAGGCGCGTTCGCGCGGGGTGGCGGTGTCCCACCAGCCGCGGGCGGTGTGGTTGTCGTGGGTGCCGGTATAGGCCACGAAGGGGCGCCCCCAGTTGTGCGGCAGGTATTCGTCGGTGCCGTCGGTGCCGAAGCCGAACTGCAGGATCTTCATGCCCGGGAAGCGCAGGGCGTCGCGCAGGTCGTACACGTCCTGGGTGATGAAGCCCAGGTCCTCGGCGACGATGGGCAGCGGGCCGAGCTGGCGTTCGATGGCATCGAACAGCGCCTTGCCCGGGCCGGGCACCCAGGTGCCTTCCTCGGCCGTGGGGCAGGTGGCGGGAATCTCGTAATACGCCGCGAAGCCGCGGAAGTGGTCGATGCGGAACACGTCGGCGAGCACCAGCGCGCGGCGCAGGCGGGCGGTCCACCAGGCGAAGTCCTCGGCGGCCATGCGCTCCCAACGGTAGAGCGGGTTGCCCCAGCGCTGGCCGGTCACCGCCATGGCGTCCGGCGGGCAGCCGGCGACCACGGTGGGCTGGCACTGGTCGTCGAGCGAATAGAGATCCGGCCGCGACCAGCAGTCGGCGCTGTGGTGGGCGATGAAGATCGGCAGATCGCCCATCACCGCCACGCCGCGGGCGTTGGCGTAGTCCTTCAGCGCGCGCGCCTGGGTGTCGAAACACCACTGCACGAAGTTCCAGAAGCCGATCTCCGCGGCGTGCGCCTTGCGCGCCTTCTTGAGCGCAGCCGCGTCGCGGTCGCGCAGGGCGTCGGCCCACAGCCACCAGGGCTGGCCGCCGTGCGCGGTTTCCAGAGCCATGAACAGGGCGTAGTCGTCGAGCCAGCCGGCCTCAGCCTTCGCCCACTTCTTGAACGCGGCCAGTTCCTTCGCATCGCCTTTTGCGAGAAAGCCGGCGTAGGCGGCGCGCAACTGCGCGTGGCGCCAGTGCACCACCTTGCCGAAGTCCACGCGCAGCGCGTCGAAGCCGCCGTCGGGCAGGAGGGGCTGGGCCAGCCAGCCGGCGGCGATCAGCGGCTCCAGCGCCACCATCAGCGGGCTGCCGGCGAAGGCAGAGACGCTCTGATAGGGCGAATTGCCCGGGCCGATGGGATTGGTGGGCAGCCACTGCCAGATGCGCTGCCCGGCGCTCTGCAGCCAGTCGACGAAACGGAAGGCATCCGGGCCGAAGTCGCCGATGCCGTAGGGACCGGGCAGGGACGTGACGTGCAGCAGCACGCCGGCGGCGCGCTGGTCGAGGGCGATCATGGGGCGGTCTCCGTGGAAATGGCATCGCGCGGCGCGGTGGGCTGCGCGCCGTGGCGCAGCAGCACCAGGCTGCGGTAGGGAACATCGAGGCTGTGTTCGACGATGAGCGCATCGTCGAGGCTGCCGCTGCTGTCGGCCGCCAGCGCCCAGGGCCCGTTGGGCAGCTGGAAGCGCGCCGGGTGCGGGCCGGGATTGAAGGCCAGGCACCAGCGCGGCGCTGCGTCGCGGCCCTCGGCCAGCTGGCAGGCGAAGGCCTGGGCGTGGGCGTCGTGCCAGTCGTTGACCTGCATCTCGGTGCCGCGCGGCGTGAGCCAGTGGATCGCAGGTTCATGCGCTTCGGGCGCGGGCGAGAACCAGCGCGCATGGCGCAGCAGCGGGTCGGAGAGGCGCAGCGCGATCAGGCGGGCGATGAATTCGCTGTCGTCCTCGGCGCCGTGCAGGCCGGACCAGTCGACCCAGCCGATCGGGTTGTCCTGGCAGTAGGCGTTGTTGTTGCCGCGCTGGCTGTTGCCGCATTCATCGCCCGCGCACAGCATCGGCGTGCCCTGCGCGAGCAACACGGTGGCGAGCATCGCCCGGCGCACGCGGCGGCGCGTGTCCAGCACCACCGGGTGCGGGCTGGGGCCTTCGATGCCGAAATTGGCGCAGACCTCGTGCGAATGGCCGTCGCGGTTGTGTTCGCCATTGGCGTGGTTGTGCCGGTCGCGGTACATCACCACGTCGGCGAGGGTGCGGCCGTCGTGGGCGACGACGAAATTCACGCTGGCCACGGGCTGACGCTGGCCATGATGGAACACGTCGCTGGAGCCGGTGAAGCGGCGCGCGAATTCGCTGCGGCCCACATGCCGGCCGCCGTCGTGGCCCAGCCAGTAGCCGCGCACGCCGTCGCGGAAGCGGTCGTTCCATTCCAGGAAACGCCCGGGGAAACGGCCCAGCTGGTAACCGTCGTGGCCGGTGTCCCAGGGCTCGGCGATCAGATGCACGTTCGCGAGCACCGGATCCTGGCGCAGCGCCACCCAGAACGGCGCTGAGGGGTCGAACCCGTGCCGGGTGCGGCCCAGCACCGGCGCCAGGTCGAAACGAAAGCCGTCCACGCCCATCGCTTCCACCCAGAACCGCAGCACGTCCAGCGCGAACTGGGTGGTGCGCGGGTGGATCAGGCGCAGGCTGTTGCCGCAGCCGCTGACGTTCTCGTAGCGGCTGCGGTCGTCGGGCATCAGCCGGTACCAGCTGGCATTGTCGAGCCCGCGGAAGCTGAGCGTCGGCCCGCGCTCGTCGCCCTCGGCGCTGTGGTTGAGCACCATGTCGAGCACGACTTCGAAACCTTCGGCCTGCAGCGTCGCGACCATCGCCCGGAATTCGTCTTCGGCGCGTTCCGGATCGGCGGCGAGGCGGCGGTCTGGGCAGAAGAAGGCGAGGGTGTTGTAGCCCCAGTAATTGCGCAGGCCGCGTTCGACCAGGCCCTGCTCGTCGAGCGCGGTTTGCACCGGCAGCAGCGACAGCGTGGTCACGCCCAGGCGCTTGAGCTGGGCGATGGCCGCCGGGTGCGCCAGCCCGGCAAAGGTGCCGCGCAGCGCCTCGGGCACGCCCGGCAAGCGCATGGTGAAGCCCTTGACGTGCAGCTCGTAAAGCACGCTGTCGGCCACGCGCCGACGCGGCTGCGCGGGCGGGCGCGCGGCCGAGGAACCAGGCGCAGGCGCGGGCGCGGGCGCGCAGACGCGGGCCTTGAGCGCATGCGCGGCGTTGTCGCGGGCGTCAGCCACGCGCGCGCCTTCCGGATGACCCTGCACGTAGCCGAAATGCTCGCTGCGCCATTCGAACTCGCCGACCAGCGCGCGGGCATACGGGTCCAGCAGCAGCTTGTGCGGGTTGAAGCGGTAGCCCGACTCGGGCTTCCAGCTGCCGTGCGCGCGGAGGCCGTAGACCAGACCAGGGCCGGCCTCGGGCAGGAAGCCGTGGAACACCGCATCGTCCGGCCCGTGCATCGGCAGCCGCGCCAGTTCGCGGCGGCCGTCGGCGTCGAACAGGCACAGCTCCATCTTCTTCGCGCGCTGCGAGAACACGGCGACATTCACGCCTCGGCGGCCGGCGTCGTCGGTCGTGACATGCGCGCCCAGCGGCCACGGCCGGCCGGGCAGCAGCACGGGCGCGTCGGCACCCGATGCGCGCGCGGCGGTCTCGATGGCGGCGGCGCCCGCTTCGCTCATGCCGGCAGCAGGATGAGTGTCGCCAGCGGCGGCAGGTCCAGCGCGATCGAGCGCCGGCAGCCGTGTGCGGGGATGTCCTCGGCCACCAGCGTGCGACCGCCGTTGCCGACATCGCTGCCGCCGTAGTGGTGCGAGTCGGTGTTGACCGCCTCGCGCCAGCGCGGGGCGCCGTCGTCGGGCACGCCGATGCGGTAGCCGTGGCGCGGCACCGGGGTGAAATTGCACAGTACCAGCGCGCTGCCGCCGTCGCCGTCGCGGCGCACCCAGGCGAGGATCGACTGCTCGCGGTCGTCCATGCTCAGCCAAGCGAAGCCCGCGGCCTCGCAGTCGAGCCGATGCAGCGCGGGCGTCTCGCGGTACACGCGGTTGAGGTCGCGGATCAGCCGCTGCACGCCGGCATGGCTGTCGAAACCGAGCAGATGCCAGGGCAGGGCTTCGGCATGGCGCCACTCGTGCGGCTGCGCGAATTCCTGGCCCATGAACAGGAGCTTCTTGCCCGGGTGGCCCCACATGAAGCCGTAATACGCGCGCAGATTGGCGAAACGCTGCCAGTCGTCGCCAGGCATTTTCTCCAGCATCGAGCCCTTGCCGTGCACCACCTCGTCGTGCGAGATCGGCAGGATGAAGTTCTCGCTGAAGGCGTACACCAGGCCGAAGGTCATCAGGTCGTGATGCCAGCGCCGGTGCACCGGGTCTTCGTGCATGTAGCGTAGCGTGTCGTTCATCCAGCCCATGTTCCATTTGAAATGGAACCCGAGCCCGCCGTTGAAGACCGGTGCGGACACGCCGGGGAAACTGGTGGATTCCTCGGCGATGGCCACCGCGCCGGGCGTCTCGCCGCCGATCAGCGTGTTGATGCGCTGCATCAGCGAGATCGCTTCCAGGTTCTCGCGTCCGCCGTGCACATTCGGCACCCATTCGCCTTCGCCGCGCGAATAGTCGCGGTACAGCATCGAGGCCACCGCATCCACGCGCAGGCCGTCGACGCCGTACTGCTCGATCCAGTGCAGCGCACTGCCGGCGAGGAAGCTGCGCACTTCGGTGCGGCCGAAGTTGTAGATCAGCGTGCCCCAGTCGCGGTGCTCGCCTTCCTTCGGGTCGGCGTATTCGTACAGGCAGGTGCCGTCGAAACGTGCGAGGCCGTGCGCGTCCTTGGGGAAATGCGCCGGCACCCAGTCGACGATCACGCCCAGGCCTTTCGCATGGCAGGCGGCGACGAAGCGCCGGAAGCCGCGCTCATCGCCGAAGCGCGCGCTCGGCGCGAACATGCCGAGCGTCTGGTAGCCCCAGGAGCCGTCGAAGGGATGCTCGCTGACCGGCAGCAGTTCGATGTGGGTGAAGCCGAGGTCGGCGGCGTAGTCGGGCAGCTGCGCGGCCAGCGCGTCCCAGTCGAGGAAGTGGCTGGCGTGGCCGTCGCCGTTGTCTCCGCCATGAGGACGGTGCCGCCATGAGCCGGCATGCACTTCGTACACGCTGATCGGCGCATGGCGGGCGTTGGCGGCGGCGCGTTCGGGCGGCAGCGCGAACGCGGGCTGCGGTGCGGCGACGATGCTCGCCGTGCCGGGGCGCAGCTCCGCGACGCGCGCGTATGGGTCGGCCTTCGCGGGCAGCAGGTGGCCGTCGGCGCCGGTCAGCTCGAACTTGTACAGATCGCCGGGCGCGACGTGCGGGACGAAGGTCTCCCACACGCCTGCGGTGTGGCGGAGCCGCATCGGGTGGCGGCGGCCGTCCCAGGCGTTGAAGTCGCCGATCACGCTCACCCGCCGCGCGTTCGGCGCCCACAGCGCGAAGCGCACGCCGTCGACGCTGTCCACCGTGCACGGATGCGCGCCGAGGAAGCGCTGCGGACGCGCCTCGCTGCCGTCGCGGAAGGCGAGCAGATCGGCTTCGTCCAGCTGCGGGCCGAAGGCGAAGGCATCGGCGTACACACCTGCCTGCGCATCGCCGCCTGTGTCGGTGTGCCAGCGGATCTTCAGCCGGTAGTCGAAGCGCTTGCGTCGGCGCGGGATCGCGGCTTCGAAGAAACCGCTGCGCGCCAGGTCGCCGACCTCGCGCTCCTCCAGCGTCGCGATGCGCTTGCCGGTGGCGGCATCCAGCACGTCGACCGCATCCGCGCCCGGAAGCAGCGCGCGCAGCCACAGCCGGCCTTCGCCGTCGGCATGCAGGCCGAGCACGGCGAAGGGGTCGGGGTGTCGGGCCGCGAGCAGCGCCGCGATCTCGGCGTTATCCAGCATGGCGTGCGATCGGTCGGTGTGGGTGGACGTGCGGAGTGGAGCGTGGAAGCGACGGATCGCGAACGGTGTGCCGAAACGACTGCGCCGGACGGCGATGCGTCCGGCGCATTGTCGATCAAGCCCGGCGCGCGCGCGAGGGCCCATGCGCGGGCCCGGGTGGGGCCCACACCTGTTCCGCGTATTCGCGCACGGTGCGGTCGGTGGAGAACCCGCCCATGCCTGCGATGTTGCGCAGGGCCGCCGCGTTCCATGCGGCCGGAGTGCGGTACAGCGCGTCCACCCGCGCCTGTGCGGCGAGGTAGTCGGCGAAATCCGCGAGCAGCAGATAGGTATCGCTGCCCAGCAGGCCGTCGACCAGCGCGCGGTAGCGTTTCGGCTCGCCCGGGCTGAAGGTGCCGCCGCCGATCGCGTCCAGCACCCGGCGCAGGGTGGGGTTCTGGCTGGCGATCCAGCGCGGGTCGTAGCCGACCTCGCGCAGCTTCGCCACGCCGTCGGTGCGCAGGCCGAACACGAACAGGTCGGATTCGCCGATGGCCTGGGCCATCTCGATGTTGGCGCCGTCCCAGGTGCCGATGGTGAGCGCACCGTTCATCGCGAACTTCATGTTGCCAGTGCCGGAGGCCTCGGTGCCGGCGGTGGAGATCTGCTCGGACAGGTCGGCCGCGGGAATGATGGTCTCGGCCAGGCTCACGCCGTAATTCGGCAGGAACACCAGCTTGAGTTTGCCGCCGATGCGCGGGTCGCTGTTGATGGTGCGGCCGATGTCGTGCGCCAGGCGGATGATCTGCTTGGCGGTGTGGTAGGCCGAAGCCGCCTTGCCGGCCAGGATCACGGTGCGCGGCACCCAGCCCTTGCCCTCGGGGCCGTGCGGGTTGTCGAGCATCGCCTGGTAGCGCGCCACCACATGCAGCAGGTTGAGCAGCTGGCGCTTGTACTCGTGGATGCGCTTGATCTGCACGTCGAACAGCGATGCGGCATCGACCTCGATGCCGACGCTGTCGCGGATCAACGCGGCCAGGCGCTGTTTGTTGGCCAGCTTGACCTTGGCCAGACGCTTGCCCAGCGCGGCGTCGTCGGCGTGCGCGCGCAGTGCCGCCAACGCGGACAGGTCGTGACGCCAGTCCTCGCCGATGGTCGTGTCGAGCAGGCCCGACAGGCCGGGATTGGCCTGCTGGATCCAGCGCCGCGGGGTGACGCCGTTGGTGACGTTGATGAAGCGCCCGGGGAACAGCCGCGCGAAGTCGGTGAAGATGGTCTCGACCATCAGCTCCGAATGCAGCTTGGCCACGCCGTTGACCTTGTGCGAGGCCAACACCGCCAGTGCGGCCATGCGCACGCGACGACCGTGCGTCTCGTCGATCAGCGACACGTTCTGCACCAGGGCATCGTCGCCCGGATGCGCTGCGCGCACTTCGGCCAGGAACTCGTGGTTGAGGCGGTAGATGATCTCCAGATGCCGCGGCAGCAGCGCCTCGAACATCCGCACCGGCCAGGTTTCCAGCGCTTCCGGCATCAGGGTGTGGTTGGTGTAGCTCACCGCCTGGCGGGTGATGCGCCAGGCCTCGTCCCAGGGCAGGCCGTGTTCGTCGATGAGCAGACGCATCAGCTCTGCCGGGGCGAGGGCAGGGTGGGTGTCGTTGAGATGGATCGCGTTGCCCTGGCCCAGTTGCTCCAGCGGCCGGCCTTCGGCCAGATGGCGGGCGATCAGGTCCTGCAGCGAGGCGCTCACCAGCAGCGCTTCCTGCTTCAGGCGCAGCTCGCGGCCGGCCTCGGTGCTGTCGTCGGGGTAGAGCACCCAGTTCAGCGCATCGGCGGCGAGCTGGTGCTGCGCGGCGCCCGCGTGGTCGCCGCGGCAGAACGCGGCGAAGTCGATCGGCTGCTCGGCACTGGCCTGCCACTGGCGCAGGGTGGCGACCCGCGCGCTGTCGTGCGCCGGCACCACGAAGTCCCAGGCGCGCGCGAGCACGCGCTCGGCCGGCTGCCAGCGGCGGCCGCCGACGCCGTCGGAGACCACCTGGCCGCCGAAGCCGACGGCATATTCGGTTTCGGGCCGCTCGATGTCCCACAGTACGCCGTGGCGCAGCCAGTCGTCGGGCTGCTCGATCTGGCGCCCGTCCTGCGTGGCCTGGGCGAACATGCCGTAGCGGTAGCGCAGGCCGTAGCCGAACGCGGGCAGGCCCAGTTCGGCGAAGGAATCGAGGAAACACGCCGCCAGGCGGCCCAGGCCGCCGTTGCCCAGCGCCGCGTCGGGCTCGGCTTCCAGCACATCGGCCAGCGACAGGCCGCGCTGTTCGATTTCGCGCGCCAGTTCGGGTTCCAGCTTCAGCGCCGACAGCGCATTGCGCAGCGCGCGGCCCATCAGGAATTCCATCGACAGGTAGTGCACGCGGCGGGGCCCGGGCCCGCGTGCGGCGTCGTCCGCCTGCGTGGCGGCCCAGCGCTCGGCCAGCACGCTGCGGCAGGTCTCGGCCGCGGCGCGCAGTGCGGCGCGTGCGGCCGGCGACTCGCCGGCGGCGGCATCGGTGCGCTGCGCGGCGAGCGCGACGCGGAAGCGGGCGATGGTGTCTGCAGCCTGGGCGGAGGTGGCGCTCGCGCTGCGGCGGGAAGCGGTGCCGGCGGTGCGCCTGGCGCTGGCCTTGGTGCCGGTGTCGGCACTGGCCCTGGTCCGGGAATCGGTCATCGAAACTCCTCGTTGAGCCGGCGGGATGGCCGCGGGCGCTTCCAGCGCCTGCAGCCGCCGTCCGGCTGTCCGGATCTGAAGCGGTGACGTCGGCATCGCCGGCGTCGCATATGGACTGCAACACGTCCGGGCAGCGGCGTCGAGACGGCCCTGTTCCCGGGAATGGCTGCAGCACCGTCGCTCGCCCGCGCAGGACGGGTGCAGGGCGAAACGCCCGGCCGGCCCCACGCCGGGAGCGACCGCCGCGAGCTTAGGAGTCGCGGCTGTGCAGGGCGAGCCTGCTGCAAACGTATTCACCCGCAAAGCGTGGCGTGGTCGTGTTCGAGCCTGCATTAATACGTATTCATTCCGCACTGCAGCACGTCCATGACGCCGCGCGCATCGCCATACGGCGATGCGGTTGCGCGGCGCGGTGCGCACCGCGGATGCCCCGTTTCCATCCGTCTGGGCGTCGCGCCCGATGCGCATCGGGCCATCGGCAGCACCCTGCGCGGACCAGCTTGCGCGGCGCGCCATGCGTCGCGAATCGCACGCGCGTGCGCAGGCAGGTGCCGGCAGCGCGCGGATGGCGCCGCGCGGGCCGTGGTCTACACTGTCCTCGATGCACGTCCGATGCGTGCCTGCGAGGAGATCCGGCGATGAGCGAGACACGGCGATGGCGGCGCAACGGCGGCACGGTGATCCGCGCCGGCGTGAGTTTCGGCAGTGCCCTGGCGATGGTGATTTCGTGGACGGCCAACAAGTCGCTGTTCTGGGTGATCGTGCATGGCCTGCTGTCCTGGTTCTACGTGATCTATTACGCCATCCGCTACCACTTCTGAGCCCGGGGAGCGCGTCCGCGTGGACCGTCGTCGTTTCATCGCCTTCGCCGGCGGCGTCGCGCTGGCGTCGATGCTGCCGCGCACGGCGGCGGCCGATGCGCCGGGCTGGAGGGCGGTGTTCGCGCGTCTGTCGCCCGCGCTGCGCGCGGTGCTCGACGACCCGGACCGGCAGGTCCAGCTGATCTGGCTGCGACCGCAGCGCCTGCGTGGCGGTGGCGTACGCATGCAGAGCCTCGCGCACGGCCTCGAGCGCAGGCGGTGGTTCTCGCCCGCAAGCGTCAGCAAGCTGCCGATGGCGCTGCTGATGGCCGAGCGTCTGAGCGAGCATGGCCTGGGCGCGGACGCGGCGGTCCGCCTGCACGCCCCGCCCATGAGTGGCGAATGGCCGGACGACGAACCACTGGGCGAATCCTTCGCGCGCGGCGTGAACCGCACCTTCGCGGTCAGCGACAACGCGCCGTACAACCGCTGGTACGAAGCGCTGGGTGCCGACGCCATCCACGCGCGGCTGGCGGCCCTCGGCCATCGCGATGTGCGCCTGCTGTCGCGCTTGGGCTCGGCCGATGCCGAGGCCAACCGCCGCAGCGTCGGTGCCGCGTTGCTCGACGCGCACGGGGCGACGGTGGCCTCCACGCCGGCGATGCACGCCGCACCGCGCCGTTTCCCGTTCGGCGAGGCGCGCATCGGCAGTGGCTGGATGAACGACGCGGGCGAAGTGCTCCCGGGCCCGCGCGATGTCTCGCGCAGCAATTTCATGCCGCTCGCCGACAGTCTGGCGATGCTGCAGGCCTTCGTGCTGCCGGAGAGCGTGCCTGCGCGGCGACGCTGGCGGATCGACGACCCGCTGCGCGAACGGCTGCTGGCCGCACTGGGCCTGCGGCCGCGCGACAGCATCGATCCGCCTTACGACGAGGCCGCATACCCGGATGGCCATGCGCGCTGGTTTTTCGTCGGTGACGGCAGGCAACGCTATCCGGACGGTCTGCGCGTGCTGGGCAAGACCGGGATGGCCTGGGGCTGGCTGAGCGAAGTGGCGCATGTACGCGATGCCGACAGCGGCGCGGAGTTCATGCTGGCGGCGTCCATCCACTGCAACGCCGACGGCATCTACAACGACGACCGCTACGACTACGACGACGTGGGCCTGCCGTTCCTGGCCGAGATCGCCCGCGCAGTGCTGGCGGTGGAGCGCGATGCGCGCACGGGTTGAGCGCTGCGCCGTGCTCGCGGTGCCGCCTCCGACTCGCTGCGGTGCGAGCGGCTACAATCCGTGGCGTCGTCCGATGCCGTCCGGAACACCGCCGTGAAACTCCACGCCCCGTTCATCCAGCTGCCGCTCGCCTTCGATGCCGAGGCGCTCGCCGCCGAGGTGCTGGCCATCGAGGAATCGCAGTGGAAGCCGCATCCGCAGGGCTTTCCGGGCAATTCCATGCTGCCGCTGGTCGCAGTGGACGGCGATCCGGACAACGAGGCCTTCGCCGGCCCGATGCTGCCCACCCCGCACCTGCGCCGCTGTCGTTACCTCATGCAGGTGATCGCCAGTTTCGGCGCCACCGTCGGCCGCACCCGGCTGATGCGCTTGTCCGGGCAGGCCGAAGTCTCGCGCCACACCGACCAGGGCTATTACTGGACCGAGCGCGTGCGCATCCACGTGCCCATCGTCACCCAGCCGACGGTGCGCTTCGAATGCGGCGGCGCGGTGGTCAACATGGCCGCCGGCGAATGCTGGATCTTCGACACCTGGCGCCAGCACTGCGTGCTCAACGACGACACGCGTTCGCGCATCCACCTGGTGTGCGACAGCGTGGGCGGGGTCGCGTTCTGGGACCTGGTCGGCCGCGGGCGGCCGCATGGCGCGCAGATCGACGGCTGGGCGCCGCGGCATGTGCCGCCGGACACCGGCGCACCGGTCGATTTCGCCTGCGAGCGGGTGAACGTCCCGCTGGTGATGACGCCGTGGGAGCTGACGCAGCATTTCGCCTTCCTGTTCGGCGAGACGCTGCCGCACCCCGCGCTGCCGACCCTGCACCTGATGGCGGCGCGTCTGACGCGCGAGTGGAAGGCGCTGTGGGCGCAACACGGCGAAGCGGAATCCGGGCGCACGGCCTTCCGCGCCGCGTTCGACGCCTTCCTCGCCGCCGCGCGCGCGCCGGCGCAGGGCGTGATGCTGCGCAACGACGTGCCGTGGTTCGAGGTGGTGCAGATCATGCTCGGACGTACCGTGGTGTCCGTGCCCGCGGCGATGGCGACGGGCGGGCCGCATGATGCGGCCGCACAGCGCGCGGTGGGCGATTACGCCTGAAGGCGCACGCCGCAAAACGTCCTCGGTTTCAAAGCATTGTGACCCATCGCGGAATCGTGTGGGTCGATTGCGTCTTTCGCTTCAACTGACATGCTATCACCCACGCCGTGCTGCTACTCCAACTGGCGAGACGTGTTGTATTCGATCTCTCGATTGGTTGGAAATAAAGGCTTTCGCGCTGAAGCGCGACCTACTTTTCTTTGCTGGTGCAAAGAAAAGATAGGCAAAAGAAAGCACCCTCCCCGACACAGCTAACGTGATGGCGTCATTGCCGCCGTGATTTTTCGATGATACGTCCATGTCTCATCGAAAAACGGCGCACCTCCTGTGCGCCGCCCTCCGGGTTTCCTGTTCGTAGGTGTGGCTGGTCGGGCCTTTACAGCGGCGGAAATCGATGTAAATTTTCAATTGTAGAAAACTTAGATGGAGCTAAATGTATGTCACCCACACGGCTCCGCGAAGACCCATAAATAGTTACTGATCACTTGCAATTTCCTTGAGGGCAGGACTTGTCCCGGTTTGGGTATGACCACACTGCGTTGTTGCGTATGCGCACTTGATCTTGTGGCCCGTGCTTGATTCGGGAATCTCGCTGTAGATCGACAGGGAGCTTCTAGGCTCCAATCGACGCGGCCAAGGCCCGTCGTCAGCAAAAAAAGGGGCGATAATGCTTCCGCGTTTGTCGGTGCCGTGATAATGCACGCCCGCATCATCAACTGTCACTGCGAACTGACTGAGATTAGTGACCTGCACGCAGAAACGAATGTTCTGAGGAGCTCGACCGAAAGCTGTAACTCGAGCAGGAACTACTTTGAGCTTGACACGATTCTGATCTATTGCGCGCCATAAGTTAATTATGCCAAGAACCGCGCCAATGGTTGCGATTGCGAGAGTCACTGCTTGGAAGGTGGTGATATTGGACATGCGTGGTAGTTCGTTGTTTGCTGTCGACTCGGGCGCGGCGGCGATGGCGGCGCCGACCGCCATCGCGGCGAGCATGACGAGCAGGGGGCGGGCGAGGCGACGAACTCGCGTGCGGATCGTGTTCTGCTTCATGTGGAACGCTCCTGAATCCATGGATGCCAGAGAAGCCCGGCGCGTCGAGTGTAGGCCTGGAGCGGCCGCCAGGCTGCGACGGGGCGCGCGTCTTCGCGTGTCTTCCCGGCCGAACGTCCTCAGTCCGGCAGACGGTAGTCGAAGCCGTAGAAGTGCCTGCCGTCGACGATGTCGATGCGCATTTCCCCTTGCAGGCCGGCGAGCTGGCCGTCGGCCGAATCCGGCACTACGGACAACAGCAGCGACTGCGCGCCGCGCTCCATCACCCCGGCGTGACGCAGCACGAAACTGCCGCTGCGGCCTTCCAGCGTGCCTTCCACCCGCTCCAGCGCGACATAGGCCCCCGAGCCCTCGACGCCGGTCATGTAGCCCAGCATCTCGACCACGCTGCGCGCCTGCAGCGGCCCATCGAACCGCTTCTCGAAACGTACGTGCATGAGTTCGATGCCGCCGCCCAGCGGGCGGCCGGGCAGCATTTCACGCGTCAACGCGAAGGCACCCTGTGCATGGCCCTGCATCGCATCTCTCCTGTCCGGGGGAAGGCGCATCATCCCCCAGAACCGGGCCGGGCAGTGGCCCGCACGGCGGCCCTGCACAGTGCGGGCCGCGTCCTGGGCTTCAGGCGGAGATCCGCGGCGAAGGCGCCGCGCGAACGCCCGTACCCGGCCACACGCATGGGGTCGCGGATGGGGTCACGAGTGGGCTTCCGCTCGCGGATGGGCTCTGCTAGGCTGTGCCCCGTCGCGGATTCCCATGCCAGCCGGCCCCGTCTCCCGACCCGCAGGTGGATCACCTGTCCGGCTTGCCCTTCGAGGGCCCATGCCGTGGCGATCCGCCGGACCAGCGTCATCGGTCCCGCTCAGATGAGCGTTACGTCGTGCCGGCTTGCAGGGCTCCGCGGGATTCCTTCCCCAACTGGAGCGCTCCGAATGAAAGTCCTGGCATGTGACGGTATCCACGAAGACGGCCTCGCGATGTTCCGCGAGGCGGGCTGGAACGTCGAAATCTCCGATCCGATCAAAGACCCCGCCCAGCTCGCCATCGCGCTGGAAGATGCCGACGCCGTGCTGGTGCGCTCCGCGACGCGCGTTCCGGCCGAAGCGCTGGAAAAGGCCAAGCGGCTCAAGGTGATCGGCCGCGCCGGCGCCGGCGTGGACACCATCGATGTGGACGCCGCCACCGCGCGCGGCATCGCGGTGATGAACGCCCCCGACGGCAACACCCTGGCCGCGGCCGAACACGCGGTGTCGCTGCTCTTCGCGCTGGCCCGCCACGTGCCGCGCGCCGACGCCGGCATGAAGGCAGGGCAGTGGCCGAAGGCCGGCCTCACCGGCTTCGAGCTGGAAGGCAAGAAACTGGGCGTGATCGGTCTCGGCCGCATCGGCGGCACCGTGGCCCGCAAGGCGCAGGGCATCGGCATGGACGTGGCCGCCTTCGACCCGTTCCTCCCCGCATCCGCCGCCGGCAAGGGCAGCGTGCCGCTGAAGACGCTCGACGAGCTGCTGGCCTGGGCCGACGTGATCACGCTGCACATCCCGCGCACCAAGGACACCACCAACCTCATCTCCGAGGCGCGCATGCGCCAGATGAAGAAGGGCGCGTATCTCATCAACGCCGCGCGCGGTGGACTGGTCGACGAGGACGCGCTGCTGCGCCTGCTCGACGAAGGCCATCTGGCCGGCGCCGCGCTCGACACCTTCGCCACCGAGCCGCTGCCGGAGGATTCGGCGCTGCGCGGCAACGCCAAGCTCATCCTCACCCCGCACCTCGGCGCCTCCACCAGCGAGGCCCAGCAGGCGGTCAGCACCATCCTGGCGCGCCAGATCATCGATTTCGCCGCCACCGGCGCCGTGGCCGGCTGCGTCAACCTTCCGCCGCTCACCGCCGAGGCCGCGCGCGAAGTCGGCCCGTGGATGCCGTTGATGTCGGCGCTGGGCCGCCTGGCGGTGCGTCTGGTGCGTGCGCCGACCCGCCTGGAAATCACCTACGCCGGCCGCACCGAGGCGCTGGACACGCGTCCGCTCACCCGCCTGCTGGTGTCCTCGCTGCTCGGCACCGCGTCCGGGCGCGTCACACCGGTGAACGCGCTGCAGGAAGCCGCGGCGCGCGGCCTCACGGTGGCCGAAACGGTCGGCGGCGACGGCGACGGTTTCGACCGTCTGCTGCGGGTGCGCGTGATCGGCGACAACGGTGCCGGCCAGACCCGCACCCGCGAGATCGAGGCCACGCTGCACCGCGGCCCGCGCGTGGTGCGCCTGGACGGGGTGGAGATCGAATTCGATCCGCTGGCGCCGGTGCTGCTGCTGCGCAACGAGGACCGCCCCGGCATGATCGGCACGGTCGGCACCGAGCTGGGCAAGGCCGGTGTGAACATCGTCAATTTCGCGCTCGGCGCTGCCGGCGACGGCCAGGCCCGCGCTGCGATCACGGTCGACAAGGCGCTGACCGACGACCAGGTGGCGGTGCTCAAGACCATCCCGGGCGTGCTGTCGCTGCAGCAGGTCTGAGCGCCGGGCATCCGGCAGGCCAATAGCCCCCTCGGGAGCGGCGCCACACCGTCCACGCAGGCGCGGGCGGTGGGCAGTCCGGCTCCCGGGCCTCGCCGGTCTCCGGAGGCCCCGTTGCCGCCCCGGTTCCTGCCAGGCCTGTCCCGGATCGCCCGTGGCGTCGCCAAGCGCTTCACCCCCCTCTCTCTCTTTTCTCCCGAACTCATCCCATGAAAATCCTCCTCGCACGCCATGGCGAAACGCCGTGGAACGCCGAAGGCCGCTATCAGGGCCAGATCGATATCCCGCTGTCGCCCGTCGGTGAAGGCCAGGCGCGCGCGCTCGGTGACCGGCTGGCCGATGTCGCGGTGACCCGTGCCGTCGCCTCGCCGCTGTCGCGGGCGAAGACCACCGCCGAATTCGCGCTCGGCGACGCCCGCCGGCAGATGCTCCAGACCGATGCCGGTCTGATGGAAATCGCGCACGGCACCTGGGAAGGGCTGCTCGCCAGCGAAATCCGCGAGCGCGACCCCGACTTGCTGAGCGCATGGCGCGAAGCGCCCGAGACCGTGCTGATGCCGGGTGAAGGCGGCGAGACGCTGCAGCATGTCCTCGACCGGGCCTGGCCCGCCTTCGAGCGCGCCACCGCGGGCCTGGGCGACGGCGACACGCTGCTGATCGTCGCCCACGACGCGGTCAATCGCGTCCTGCTGTGCAGGATCCTCGGCATCCCGCTGCGCCGGCTGTGGAGCTTCCGGCAGGCGCCGGCCACACTGAATCTGCTCGAAGGGCCCAGTGCCGACCGCATGGAAGTGGTGCGGCTGAACGACTGCGCGCATCACACCGCGCTGTTCGGAGAAGCGGTGCATCGGGCACTGTGAGGCCGATGCGGGGTGCTTCGCGAGGAGCGCCCCGCCTGCGGCGCCGGCGCGTGTCGAAAGCAGACGGCCGGGCGGATGGACACGGGCCTGCCCTCAATCGAGGCGAGGGTCTGCGTCGATGGGTTGCGCCGGTGCCGCCAGTCGTTCCGCCGCGGCAGCGTGTTCCGCCGACAGCCCCAGCACATCCCCCGCGGCATGCATCAGGCGGCGCAGGCGGGAGATGCCGGGGTCGCGGATCAGGCGATAGCCGGTGTGCGCCAGCGGCGAGGTGTCGAGATCGTTCGGCGTGACGTGCTTTGCGTCGATGCCGGCGTGGAGATCCACGCCGGCCGCGGCGTAGCAGTGGCGCACCATCGCCGAACAGAACAGCGCGCGTTCGCGGCCCAGCGGGTTGCGGCGGCGGCGCAGCCGGCTGCTGGGCATCGCCAGCAGCGTGCCGAGCAGTTCGCTCACCGAGTAGTGCGGCTGCCCGGAGAGCAGGTCGAGCGCGGCGCCGAGCACCTGCGTCGTCTGCGCATCGTCCAGTCCGAAATCGAGCACCGCGACGTTGGGGAAGGCCGCGCCGTCGAAATACCGTTCCAGCCGGTTTTCCTGCACGCCCAGGCGCACGTGCTTGTAGCGCAGGTCGAGATCGGACTCGATCACCCACCAGTGGCCATCGCCGCGGCGCTCGCCGATCAGGAACGCATGCGACCACAGGCTGCGATGGCGATGGCCGGTCAGCGGCGCCTGCGCCTTGCGGATCGCCTTGCCCAGCACATCGTCCCCGCCGCACAGGCCGATGCGGCCTGTGGCGGCATGACGCAGCAGGAAATCGCGATTGCTCGGAGGCGCGGCGTCGCTCATCGCGAGACAGCGCGCATGTTTTCGATGGCGCGTGCGATCGACGCGGCGGTCTCCTCCGGCCGTTCCATCGGGAAGAGATGGCCGCCGTCGACCCAGTGCAGGCGTTCGCCCACCAGGCGACGGGTGGCGCGCAGTCCGACCTGACGCACTTCACGCGACTGGCGACCGCCGATGAAGGCCACCGGCGCCTGCATTCGCGTGCCCGCGCGCGCGACTTCGCTGGTCGGCAGCGAGCGGTAGATGCGGAATTCCACCTCCGGCGCGAACCACAGTCGGCGCCCGCCGTCCTCGTCGGCCACCGTGCCATGTTCGGCATAGTCGCGCAGCACCTCGGGATGCCAGCGTGCGAAGATCGGCTTGGCCGCGTAGTGCGCATGCGCGGCCTCGACATCCGGCCAGGCCCGGCAACGCTGCAGCGTCTGGCGGATCGGCATGACCAGCCGGTCCAGCCCGGTGACACGTCCGACGCGCACCGCCGCCGCGGCGCGACCGGCGATCACCGGCGAATCCAGCATCACCGCTCCGCCCACGCGCGCGCCCAGACGCGCGGCGGCCAGCACGCTGAGGTAGCCGCCCAGCGAATGCCCGACCAGCCACAGCCGGCCGGGGACCGGCAGGGCCTGGATGTGCTCCACCAGCTCGTCGATCAGATGCGGCCACCCCACCGTGGGTGGCCGTGCGGGGTCGTGGCCGAAGCGCGGCACACCGGTGCTGGAGAAGCCGTGCGCCTCCAGGGCCGCGAACAGCCGGCGGTAGACCGGGAGCGGAAAACCGTTGGCGTGGGAGAAGACGAGGGTGTCGGTCACGGTGGATTCTGCTGTCAATTCCTATCCAGATCCGCAAGCAATTCTTGTGTTGTTTGTTCGCATTCTGGAGTTTGGGAACCTGTACGGTCTGTCGCGATCCTGTATCCGAAAGGGAAGTGATCGCTCACTCCGGATCGTAATCCAGGTTCGCCGCCAGCCAGCGTTCGGCCTGCGCGAGCGATGCGCCCTTGCGGCGGGCGTAGTCTTCCACCTGTTCCTTCGACACCCGGCCGACCACGAAATACTGGCTGCGCGGGTGGCTGAAGTAATAGCCGGACACCGCGGCCGCCGGCAGCATCGCGAAGCTTTCTGTGAGGGTCATGCCGGCATTGGCGGTGGCGTCGAGCAGGCGGAAGATCGTCGCCTTCTCGCTGTGCTCGGGGCAGGCCGGGTAGCCGGGCGCGGGGCGGATGCCGCGGTACTTCTCGTCGATCAGCGCCTCGTTGTCCAGCGCTTCGTCGTCGGCATAGCCCCAGAACTCGGCGCGCACGCGCTGGTGCAGGCGTTCGGCGAAGGCTTCGGCCAGACGGTCGGCCAGGGCCTTGAGCAGGATGGCGTTGTAGTCGTCGTGCGCGGCCTCGAAGCGGGCGACATGCGGTTCGATGCCGAGCCCGGCGGTGACCGCGAACATGCCGATCCAGTCCTGCCTGCCCGCGTCCTTCGGCGCGATGAAATCGGCGAGGCAGAAGTCCGGGCGGTCGACGGGCTTGTCGACCTGCTGGCGCAGGAAGTGCAGGGTCTCGGTGCGGCCGTCGACCTCGACTTCCACGTCGTCGCCCACGCTTTGCGCCGGCAGCAGCGCGAACACGCCCTTCGCGGTCAGCCATTTCTTCTCGACGATGGTCTTGAGCATCGCCCGCGCGTCGCGGTAGAGCTCGCGTGCGTGCGTGCCGACCACCTCGTCGTCGAGGATGGCCGGGTACTTGCCGGCCAGCTCCCATGTGCTGAAGAACGGGGTCCAGTCGATGTAGGCGATCAGCTCGTCCAGCGGGTAGTCGTCGAACACGGTCAGGCCGGGCACGCGCGGCGTGGGCGGCGTGTAGTCCTGCCAGCCGCCGTCGAATCTCTGGCCACGCGCCTTGTCCAGCGAGACCAGGCGCTTGGCGTCGCCGCGGTTGCGGTGACGGGCGCGGATGTCGGCGTAGTCGCTGTCGTTGGCGGCGACGAAGGGCGCGCGCAGTTCGGGCGAAATCAGCGACTGCGCCACGCCCACCGCGCGCGAGGCGTCCTTCACCCACACCGTGGGCGAGGTGTAGTGCGGGTCGATCTTCAGCGCGGTGTGCGCACGCGAGGTCGTGGCCCCGCCGATCAGCAGCGGCAGCGAAAACCCCTGGCGCTGCATTTCCTTCGCCACGTGGCTCATCTCTTCCAGCGAGGGCGTGATCAGGCCCGAGAGGCCGATGATGTCGGCGTTCTCGGCCTTCGCGCGGTCGAGGATGGTCTGTGCCGGCACCATCACGCCCAGATCCACCACGTCGAAGTTGTTGCAGGCCAGCACCACGCCGACGATGTTCTTGCCGATGTCGTGCACGTCGCCCTTCACGGTGGCCATCAGCACCTTGCCCTTGGCCTTGCCGGCGTCGCCGTTGAGCGCCTTCTCGGCCTCGATGTAGGGGATCAGCACGGCCACGGCCTTCTTCATCACCCGGGCCGACTTCACCACCTGCGGCAGGAACATCTTGCCGGCGCCGAACAGGTCGCCGACCACGTTCATGCCGTCCATCAACGGGCCTTCGATCACGTCCAGCGGGCGCGTGCTGAGCGCACGCGCTTCCTCGGTGTCGTGGTCGATATACAGATCGATGCCGTGCACCAGCGCATGGCTCAGCCGCTCGCGCACCGGCTTCTCGCGCCAGGCGAGGTCCTCGACCTTCTTCTGGCCCTTCTTGCCCTTGAAGCGGTCGGCGATCTCCAGCAGGCGTTCGGTGGCGTCGCGGCGGCGGTTGAGCACCACGTCCTCGACGCGCTCGCGCAGCTCCGGGTCCAGGTCGTCGTACAGCGGCAGCGCGCCGGCGTTGACGATGCCCATGTCCATCCCGGCCTTGATCGCGTGGAACAGGAACACCACGTGGATCGCCTGACGCACCGGCTCGTTGCCGCGGAACGAGAACGAGACGTTGGAGACGCCGCCAGAGATGTGGCTCAACGGGAAGCGCCGCTTCAGCTCGCGCGTGGCCTCGATGAAGGCGACCGCATAGTCGTCGTGCTCCTCGATGCCGGTGGCCACCGCGAACACGTTGGGGTCGAAGATGATGTCTTCCGGCGGGAAGCCTATCGTGCCGGTCAGCAGCGCGTAGGCGCGCGAGCAGATCTCGACCTTGCGCGCCATCGTGTCGGCCTGGCCCTGTTCGTCGAAGGCCATCACCACCACCGCCGCGCCGTAGCGGCGGACCAGCCGCGCCTGCTGCAGGAACGCCTCCTCGCCTTCCTTCATCGAGATCGAATTGACGATGCCCTTGCCCTGCAGGCATTTCAGCCCGGCCTCGATCACCGAGAACTTGGAGCTGTCGACCATCACCGGGATGCGGGCGATGTCCGGCTCGGCGGCGATCAGGTTCAGGAACTCCACCATCGCCTTTTCCGAGTCCAGCATGCCCTCGTCCATGTTGACGTCGAGCACCTGCGCGCCATTCTCGACCTGCTGGCGCGCCACCACCACCGCTTCGTCGTAGCGGCCTTCCAGGATGAGCTTCTTGAACTGGGCCGAGCCGGTGACGTTGGTGCGCTCGCCGACGTTGACGAAGTTGGTCTCGGGCGTGACCACCAGCGGTTCGAGACCGCTCAGGCGGGTGTAGGAGGGGAGGTGGGAGGTCATGGTGAGTCCGTTCGGACGCGATGCCGCTGGGCGCGCGACGCGCGGTGAGGGAAGGAAACGAAACGGGACCGCGCTCGGTTCACGCCGCCGCTTCCATCCGCGGCAGCGCGCGTGGCGGCAATGCGGCGACGGCTTCGCCGATGGCGCGGATGTGTTCGGGCGTGGTCCCGCAGCAGCCTCCGACGATGTTGAGCAGGCCGGCATCGGCGAACTCGCGCAGCACGGTCGCCATGTCCTCCGGCGTCTCGTCGTAGCCGCCGAAGGCGTTGGGCAGGCCGGCGTTGGGGTGCGTGCTGACGAAGGCATCGGCCACCCGGGCCAGGATGTCGACGTGGGCGCGCAGGTCCTTGGCGCCCAGCGCGCAGTTCAGGCCGATCGACAGCGGCCGCGCGTGACGCACCGAGTACCAGAACGCTTCGGCGGTCTGGCCGGACAGTGTGCGCCCGGAGGCATCGGTGATCGTGCCGGAGACCATCGTCGGCCAGCGTGCACCGCGGGCTTCGAAGGCTTCCTCGATCGCGAACAGCGCCGCCTTCGCATTCAGCGTGTCGAACACGGTCTCGACCATCACCAGGTCGGCGCCGCCATCCAGCAGGCCGTCCACCGCCTCGCGATAGGCCGTGCGCAGGGTATCGAAGTCGATGGCGCGGAAGCCCGGCCGGTTCACGTCGGGACTGATCGATGCGGTGCGGCTGGTCGGGCCGAGCACGCCGACCACGAACCGGGGCTGCGACGGGTCGCGCGCCTCGGCCGCGTCGCAGGCCGCCCGCGCCAGCCGCGCGCCTTCGAGGTTCAGTTCGCGCGCGAGATGCTGCAGGCCGTAGTCCTCCAGCGAGATCGCCGTGGAGTTGAAGGTGTTGGTCTCGATCATGTCGGCGCCGGCGTCGAGATAGGCCGCATGGATGGCGCCGATCACGTCGGGCCGGGTCAGCGTGAGCAGGTCGTTGTTGCCCTTCTGGTCGCGCGCCTCGTGGCCGCAGGGGCAGCCGGCGGCGTGCGCATGCGTGCCGGTGGCGACCAGGTCGAAGCCCTCCGCGAACCGTACGCCGCGGTAGTCGTCTTCCTGCAGGTCGTGGCGCTGGATCATCGTGCCCATGCCGCCGTCCAGCAGCAGGATGCGGCGGGCCATCGCGTCCTGCAGCGCGGCGACGCGCTCGGGGACGGCCCAGGGGAGGTGGTCGGGAGAGGGGAACAGGGTGGGGTTCGCGTGCGTCGTCATGGGGGACTCAGGGCTTGGTCGCGATCAGCGAGATCACTTCGAAATGCGGCGGACGTTTTTCGCGGGTCACCGATTCGCTGCTGCCGATGCGCAGTCCGGACTTCTCCGCGAACCGGCGCAGCTCCTTGGCGCTGAAACCCAGATTGATGTGGCCGAAGGCGTGGACCACGGCCCGGTGCTCGTGCCGGGCGAGGCTGCACAGCAGCAGCCGTCCGCCCGGGCGCAGCACGCGCGCGGCTTCGGCCACGGCCACGGCCGGTTGCGAGGCGTAGGTCAGGGCGTGCATCAGCACCACCAGGTCGAAGTGCGCCTCTTCGAAGGGCAGGGCATGCATGTCGCCCTCGACCACGCTGACGTTGGCGAACCGGCGCAGGCGCTCGCCCGCGGCCACGACCACGCGGGCGCTCGCGTCCACGCAGACGTATTCCTCGGAATGCGGCGCCAGCAGCTCGGCCAGCACGCCGTCACCCGAGGCGATGTCGAGCACGCGTCCCGGGCTGAGCAGGGGCAGCGCGCTGCGCGCCATCGCTTCCCAGGTGCGGCCGGGCGAATAATGGCGTTCCATGTCGCCGGCCACGCTGTCGGCCCAGTTGGCGTCGGCGGCGCGGGCGGCCAGCACCTCCGGAATGCGCTCGGCGTCCTGGCGCAGCAGCGGGTCGTCGCTGCCGTCGCGCAGGGTGCGCCACAGCACGCGCTGCGGCGGGTCCAGCGCTTCCTCGTCGAACCGGTAGTAGGCCGACACCCCGGACCGGCGGTCGCGCACCAGGCCGGCTTCCTTCAGTCGTGCCAGATGCGTGGAGACGCGCGGCTGGGCGAGCAGGGTGATCGCCGAGAGCTCGGCGACGGTCAGCTCCTCGCGTTCGAGCAGTGCGAGCAGGCGGACGCGGGTGGCATCCGCCAGCACCTTGAGCCGGGCCGACCAGGCTTCGAGATCCATGGGCGTAGATTCATCTCAATATCGCGATATAGAGATGATTGTCGGCTCCAGCCCCGGCGAGGTCAAGTCGCCGACGGCCCGTGCCGCCCGTGCTGCCTGCGCGGCGCTTCGCTCACGGGCACGCGTGGCGGCATCGTCTGCGCGGCCCTGGTTGCTGCGATGCAGCATGGGTGCGGGTAACGGTCGCCCATGCGGTCGCGCGTCCTTCGGTGGCGTCCTGTTTCGACCTGTTGCCTCGCGCAGGCCGTTGTTGGATTGGGTTTGTCGGCGCGCCGCCGCTACAATGGCATGCTTACGTATTCAGGCAGGTCCAGCCCGGCGCGCGCGCCGTGGATCGCCCGCCGCCGCGCTGCATCGTGCAGCCCGGTGCATCCGTATCCCGATCACATCCCCAACGTCGAGGTCGCCAGTGGATTTCCGTTTCACCGAAGAGCAGTTGATGATCCAGGACGTCGCGCGC
>ERZ1066122.284-NODE-284-length-54797-cov-23.671605_pt1 | contig 54797 bp, 46 predicted proteins | sample MGYA00382769_ERZ1066122 | MGnify/ENA primary metagenome ERZ1066122 (study PRJEB33369, sample SAMEA5778352) | biofilm metagenome | biome: Industrial cooling water; feature: Water cooling tower basin; material: Biofilm | place: United Arab Emirates | collected... | reverse complement strand
CGCGTACTGCGGCGCGATGTCGCTGCCCTGGAAGATGCCGAGCGGGCTGTAGCCGCTATAGCCGGGGAACACTGCCCCGAGCTTGTTGTTGCGCATGCGCCGGATCAGCAGTTCGCTCATTACCCGGCGGTAGTCGGTGGTGACCGGGATGTCGCCGAAGTAGGGGGAGAGCGCCTGCGGGTCGAGGCCCAGCCACTGGCCGTAGAAGCGGCGGCCGTTGACCGGCCCGCCCAGCACCAGCAACGGGTTGCCGTAGCCGTGGTCGGTGCCGCGGCTGCCGTTCTCGCGCACGCGGCGGCCGAACTCGGACTGCACGATCACCGTCACCCGGCCGATTTCGCCGCCGGCCGCCAGTTCGGTGTAGAAGGCCGCGAGCGCGGACGACAGTTCGGCGACGCGGGAGGCGTACGTGCCACCGCCGCCCGAGCCCTGGTTGTCGTGCGTGTCCCAGCCGCCGAGGTCGACCGTGGCGTAGCGCAGGCCCAGGTCGAAGCGGATGCTCTGGGCGATGGTCCACAGTTGACGCGAGAACGCGGTGTCCGGCCAGCCGGCCGGCAGCGTGCCGCTGTAGGACTGCGCGGCGATGGCGCGCATGGCGCCATCCGCGCGCTGGCCGGCCACTTCCACGCCGGTGGCGATGCCGGCGGACGACCAGATGTCGGCCATCATCTCGGTCACGCCCTTGGTGCCTGCCGGCATGCTGCTGGTCCGCGCGCGCCACTGCGAGGCGCCGGAATTCAGCTGGAAGTCGGACGGGCTGGACATCGACAGCGCTTCGACCGCGCCCAGCATGCTGATCGGGGTGCTGCTGCCGACCGCGAGGATCGGCAGCGTGGCCGCACCCGTGCCCCCGCTCTGGAAGGCGCGGGTCAGCCAGCCGCTGGCGCTGCGCGAGCCCGGCGTGCCGAGGTCGAGGTAGGCCTGGGCGTCGAAATGGCTGCGGGTGACCACGGTCTGCATGCCGCAGCAGTGGACCACCGCCAGCTTGCCGGCGGTCCACACATCGTGCAGCCCGCCGGCGGAGGGGTGCAGACCGAAGCCGGTCTGCGTGCCGTTGGCCAGGGTGAGCGGCAGTGCCGCCGTCGCGCCGCTCACCGGGACCTGGATGTTCGGGCGCGCCTGCTCGTAGAAACCGCGGTCGTTGCCGGCGATCGGCAGCACCAGGTTCAGGCCGTCGATGCCGCCGCGCAGGAACACGTGGACCACGGTGTCGTAGCCGTTCACCGCGGCCTGCGTGTCCTCCGCGAAGAACAGCGACGGCCCGGCGGCGCCGACGGTGGCCGCGGCACAGCAGCCCTTGAGGAAGCCGCGACGATCGATCTTGATATGCGACATGGCGGGGTCCTCAGCGGCTCATGAATTCGGGGGACAGCAGGATCAGCGACACCATGCTGCGCAGGCGTTGCTGGTTGTAGTGGCGCTTCATGTCGCTGCTGACGCGGACATCGGTGTCTTCGATGACGGTGTTGGCCGGGTCGCCGTTCTGGGCCATGAACCCGACGATCTGCTGCCGGCGCTGGCCGGTCAGCACCCGGCCCAGCAGCCGGTTCGACCAGAAGTCGACCAGGTTGTTGGCGGTCCAGGTGGCGACGCCGCTGCGGCTGAGCGCCAGCACCGGGCACAGCGGCGCACCGCTGTCGTCGTTGGTCTCGGTGAGCCAGTTCAGCGTGCGCCAGGTCATGACCATGCTGTTGGACCCGGACCAGGCCGGTGCGATGTCCGGGAACCCGTTCGGCGCGGGCCAGTTGTAGGGCACGTGGCCGGTGCTGCCGAGACGGCGCATGAAGTCGTCGCTGCGGCTGCCGGAAGGCGCCAGCGTCCAGGTGCTGCCCAGCGCGCGCAGGGCGGCGACGATCGATTCGAACGGGCGCCTGCGCTTGCGGCCCCAGCTGTTGCGCAGATCCTGCGACAGCAGGATGTGGCGCAGCACCTGCCGCAGCTGGTCCGGGCTCTGCACGTTGGCGAGGAAGATCTGCGCCGCGCTGTCGATCAGGCTCTGGTCGGGCAGGTCGCCGACGAAGCGGCGCACGATCTTGCCGCAGATGTACTTCGCCACGCGCGGGTGGCGCACGATGCGGTCGAGGATGTCGCGGCCGTCCTTCATGATCGGCTGCTCGGGCAGGATGTACATGCCCAGCACCAGTTTCGGGCCGGCATCGTGCAGCGACTGCACGTAGGCGAAGGCGCCGGTGTCGGCAGTGCCGTTGCGGCCGTCCGCGACGGTCCAGCCGGTGAACGCGGCGGCGGTGTCGTACACGTCGAGGTCGGTGTAGCCGATCGGGAAGCTCGGGTCTTCCGGGCAGGGCGGCACCTGCGCGGGGCTGACGAAGCCCAGATAGTTCTCGGCGCCGAACGCGTGCAGCTCCAGCAGTTCGCGCGCGAAGTTCTCGTTGGGCCCTGAGCGCGTGTTGCTGTTGTTGTTGAGGTAGTAGAGCATCGCGGTGCTCTGCGCCACCGCTTCGAGCATGGTGCGGAAATTGCCGAAGGCATTGGCGCGGATGACGTCGCGGACGTAATGCGGGAACACCGGCGCCGCATTGCTGTTGCCCACGTGCACGTTGAAGTGGTTGTGCCAGAAATCGGTCATCACTTCCTGCAGCTGCCGCCGCGAATACGTCGCCCGCACCAGCGCCGCGCGCTGGGCCTCCCGTCCCGGCAGCGTGCGGATGCCGAAGTCCGCGTTGCGATAGTGCTCGGTCCACAGCTGCGCAAGCGACTTGTTCAGGGTGGTGTAGCCCGCCGCGGTCAGGCGCGTGTCGAGCGCGCTGTCGTTGATCGTCGACGGGTTGAGCTGGGCGTCGACGAAGGCGGTCAGGCGTGCGGTGTCGTTGGCGCCGAGCGCGTTGAATTCCGCGATCGATGTGGCGGTGGCGCCGAAGGTCAGGTGGTTGAGCATGCGCACCGCGAACGGCGGGCGGGCCAGGTCGACCCGCTGCGGGCGCCTGGAGCCCGCGGTGTTCGGAGCGACGCTGCGCCCGGCCGTCGGCGCGGTGCCCGCAGGGCCGCCGTGTTCACCAGGGCGCGTGGGCAGGACGGGTTCCGATTCGACGGCGCGGCTGCGCAGCGCGCTGGCCCGGACGGGGGATGCGGAGGGCGGGGTGGGGGACATGGTCGGCTCCGACGCGGGGGCGGGAAGATCGGTGGAGGGGGCTTGAGCGGGGGAAGTCTGGTGCGGATGGACGCTTCGAACGGAATGGCGTGTGCCGGCCGCTGCGGATGCCTGCAACGGCATGGCCGGGCGGACATCCGCGCCCACGCCATCACGGTGACGGCATCTGCCCCGTGACTGGCCGGGCGGTGCGGGTGTCGGCCCGCTGCCGCCCGTGCCGGCCGAGGGCTAGACCCGGAGGATCGACATCAGCCGGTCGACCCAGCGCAGGCGTTCACGGCGGGTCTGCGGCGCTTCCTGCATCAGGCTGCGCAGCGACTCGCCGTATTCGGGCTGCGGGTGGGCCGGCAGCATGGCCGGCCGCGGCTGGCCGGCATCCCCGAACGCGGCACCGGCGGCCGCGGCCTGGAACTGTGCGTACTGCGGCGCGATGTCGCTGCCCTGGAAGAGACCGAGCGGGCTGTAGCCGGTGTAGCCGGGGAACACCGCCCCGAGCTTGTTGTTGCGCATGCGCCGGATCAGCAGTTCGCTCATCACCCGGCGGTAGTCGGTGGTGACCGGGATGTCGCCGAAATAGGGCGAGAGCACCTGCGGGTCGAGGCCGAGCCACTGGCCGTAGAAGCGGCGCCCGTTGACCGGCCCGCCCAATACCAGCAGGGGGTTGCCGTAGCCGTGGTCGGTGCCGCGGCTGCCGTTCTCGCGCACGCGGCGGCCGAACTCGGACTGCACGATCACCGTCACCCGGCCCATCTCGCCGCTCGCGGCCAGTTCCGCGTAGAACGCCGACAGCGCCTGCGACAGCTCGGCGATCTTGTTCTGGTAGTAGTGATAGCCGCTGCCGGCCGAGCCCTGGCCGTCGTGGGTGTCCCAGCCGCCGAGATCCACCGCGGCGTAGCGCAGGCCGAGGTCGAAGCGGATGCTCTGCGCCACCGTCCACAGCTGGCGCGCGAAGCCGCTGGTCGGCCAGCCGGCCGGGAGGGTGCTGGTGTAGGGCTGGGCGCCGACCGCGCGCAGGGCATTGTCGGCGCGTTGGCCGGCGAGCTCCTGGCCGGTAGGCGTGCCCGTTCCGCTCTGCCACAGCGCCGCCATGGTTTCCTGCACGCCGCGGGTGCCGGCCGGCATGCCGTCGCGATAGGTGCGCCATTGCCAGGAGCCGGTGTTGAGCGCGAAGTCGTTGGGTTCGGGGATGCTCAGCGCGGCCGTGGCGCCGAGCAGGCTGGCCGGCTGGCGCGTGGCCACGCCGAGCATCGGCATGAGCGGGGTGCCCCCGCCCTGCGCCGCCCAGGCGCGGGTGATCCACCCGGTGCCGTTGCCCTGCGCGCCCGGGGTGCCGAGATCCAGATAGAGCTGGGCGTCGAAATGGCTGCGGGTGACCACCGTCTCCAGGCCGCAGCAGTGCACGACCGCCAGCCGGCCGTCGTTCCACAGGTCGCGCAGGCCGCTTGCCGACGGGTGCAGGCCGAAGCCGGTCTGGCTGCCGTTGGCGAGGGTGAGCGGCAGCGCGCCGTAGGTGCCGGATGCGGCGACCTGCAGGTTGGGCCGCGCTTCCTCGTAGAAGCCGCGGTCGTTGCCGGAGATCGGAACGACCAGATTCAGGCCGTCGATGCCGCCGCGCAGGAACACGTGCACCACGGTGTCGTAGCCGTTGACGGCGGCCTCGGCCGATTCGGCGAAGAACAGCGCGGGCCCGGCCGTGCCGACCGCGGCGGCGGCGCAGCAGCCCTTGAGGAATTCGCGCCGGTCCAGATGGGAATGGGTCATGGCGACGTCCTCACAGGCTCATGAATTCGGGGGACATCAGGATCAGCGCGACCGTGCTGCGCAGGCGCTCCTGGTTGTAGTGGCGCTTCGGGTCGCCCGCCGCCCAGCTGTTGGTGTCGGTGATGACATAGCTGGCCGGGTCGCCGTTCTGCGCGAGGAACTGGGTGAGAGTGGCGCGTCGCGAGGCCGCCGGCAGATGGCCCAGCAGGCGCCGGCACCAGAAATCGACCAGATTGTTGGCGGTCCAGGTGCCCACGCCGCTGCGGCTGGCGGCGAGGATGGGCGTCAGCGGCACGCCCCCGTCCTGGGTCTCGGTCAGCCAGTTCAGCATGCGCCAGGTCATGGCATAGCTGTTGGAGCCCGACCAGGCCAGGGCCGTGTCCGGGTAGCCGTTGGGCGCGGGCCATGCGTAGGGCGTGTGGCCGGTGGAGTCGAACAGCCAGAAGAACTCGTCGGTCTTGCCGTCGATGCGGGGCGTCCAGTCGCTGCCCAGGCCGCGCAGCGCGGCGGCGGCCAGCTCGAACGGCCGGCGCATCTTCATGCCCCAGCTGTTGCGGAACGCGTCGGAGAGCAGGATGTGGCGCACGGTGCGGGCGATCTGGTCCGGCTGCTGCCAGTTGCTGCGGAACACGGCCGCGGCGCTGTCCACCAGGTCCTGGCCCGGCGTGTCGCTCACGAAGCGGCGGATGAGCTTGCGGCAGATGAACTTGGCCACCCGCGGGTGGCTGGCGAGGCGGTCGAGAATGTCGCGCCCATCCTTCATCGCCGGCTGTTCCGGGTTGAGGAAGCGGCCCAGCACGAACTTCGGCCCGGCATCGTGCCAGGCCTGGCGGTAGACGAAGCTGCCGTCGTTTTCGCTCGGGTACTGCCAATGGCCGTCGCGCACCGACCACCCGGTGAAGGCCGAGGCGGTCTCGTACACGTCCACATCGGTGTAGCCGATCGGATAACTGGGGTCTTCCGGCGCGGGCGGCACCTGGAAGGGATCGACGAAACCGAGGTAGTTCTCGGCGCCGAAGGTGTGCAGCTCCAGCAGCTCGCGCGCGAAGTTCTCGTTCGGGCCGGAGCGGGTGTTGGACGCGTTGTCCAGGTAGTAGAGCATCGCGGTGCTCTGCGCCACCGCTTCGAGCATGGTCCGGAAGTTGCCCAGCGCGTTCGCGCGGATCACGTCGCGGTGGTAGTGCATGAACACCGGACCGGCCGAGAAGTCGCTGGCGGTGACGTTGAAGTGGTTGTGCCAGAACCCGACGAGCACCTCCTGCAGCTGGCGGCGCGAATGCACCGCGCGCGCCAGGGCGCCGCGCTGGACTTCCCAGGCCGGACGCATGCGCGTGGCGTAGGGCGGGTCGGAGGTCACGTGGTCGGTCCACAGCTGCGTGAGCGACTTGTTGAGCGTGCTGTAGCCGGCGTTGGCCAGTCGGGTGTCGAGCGCGCTGTCGTCGATGCCGGCCGGGTTGAGCTGGCGGTCGACCCAGGCGGTCAGCCGCGCGCCGTCGTTGGCGCCGAGCGCGTTGAAGGCCGCGACGTCGGCCTCGGTGGCACCGAAGGTCATGCGGTTGAGCACGCGCACCGCGAAGGGCGCACGCGCGAGGGTGACCAGCGCGGGCCGGCGCTGACCGCTGGTCGTGGGCGATTTCGGCGCGGATTTCGCGGTAACGGCGCCGTCGACTCCCGTCTCCCGCAGCCCTTCGGCTTCACCGCGCAGCAGGCCGGTGGCCGGGACGCCGGTTCCGGCGCTCCAGTGGGTTTCATGGGGTCCGATGGCCGCGGCACCGGCCACCGGCGCCGCCGACGGGGCGGTCACGCCGACGGTCTCGGGATCCACGCCGCGCAGCGGCGGCTGGAAACGCAGCGGGCCAACAATGCGGTGGCGCTTGGCCAGGGTGGCATACACCTGCTGGCGCAGGCGCGGCGAGGCGCTGTGGTCAGGGGTGCGTGGTGGGGTGCGTGACATGCAGATCGGCTCCGGAAAGACGCAATCGGACGGCCCGGTGCGGACCGGCGTCGCACCCGCGGTGTCCAGGGACGCCGCGGTGCGGTGCGCCGGCCGACAGCCGGATTCCGCGCACGGCACGCAGGCGTCAGCCGCACGTCGATGCGCGTCGTAACCACTGTTCGCTTGACCGGGTGTGGATACACCCTCGATCGCACCGCGCACATCCCTGCACGGCGGTTCCAGACCCCCGCGACAGGATGCCAGAACGCCCACCTCGAAACGTGACACCACGCACAGAGCCTTTCACGGTCTGTCGAAAGCCGCGGCCTCCATCGCCCGGCGACGCGGGCTTGATCGAGGGCGTGAGCGGGGCCTGAACCGTTTGCCGTCGCGCGCCCGATGCGCCCGATGCGCCAGATCCGCACGAGGCCGGGGGGCGCATGGGCGCGCCCGGGCCTGAGGCGGTGCCCGCCTGCGGGTTACTGGGCGGTCCAGCCGCCGTCGATGGGGAAGCTCGCGCCGGTGACGTTGTGCGCCTCGCGTCGGCACAGCCAGAGCGCGAGCGAGGCGATGTCGTCCGGCAGCGACATCCGCCGGCTCGGCTGCTTGTCGCCGACGAGTGCGCGCACGCCGTCGTCGCGGCTGGCCTCGCCGCCCAGGGCCTCGCGTCGGGCCTGGATCTGCGGCTCGATCAGCGCGGTCTCCACCCAGCCCGGGCAGATGCAGTTGACGGTGATGCCGCCACCCTCGCGGCTGCCTTCGGCAGCGTATTCCAGCGCGGCCACCTTGCTCAGGCCGACGATGCCGAACTTGCTGGCCACGTACGGCGCCTTGTTCGTGGAGGCCACCAGCCCATGCACCGAGGCGATGTTCACCACCCGGCCGTAACCGCGCGCGGCCATGCCCGGCATCGCCAGGCGCATGGTGTGGAAGGCCGCGCTGAGATTGATCGCGAGGATGTCGTTCCACTTCTGCGTCGGCATCTCGGCCAGCGGCACCGCGTGCTGGATGCCCGCGTTGTTGACCAGCACATCCGGCGGCGACCAGGCGTCGATCCCGGCCATCATCGCTTCGATCGCATCGGGGTCGCGCAGGTCGGCATCGAAATGCCGGACGTCGGTGGCGCCGGCCTCGCGCACCGCGCGCAGCGCGTCCTCGATCTGCTCGCGCGAGCCGAGGCCGTTGATCGCCACTCTGGCGCCGGCGCGCGCGAACGCGCAGGCGATGGCCAGGCCGATTCCGGACGTGCTGCCGGTGACGAGGGCGGTGCGGTCGGAAAGGAAGCGGTCGGTCATGGCAAGTGTCCGTGGGAGAAGAAAAGAGCGCCGCCAAAGCGGCGCAAGAGGGGAATTATGCGCGAGCGGCCGGCGCATCCGCCGCCCGCGTCCGGCCGATGCCCGTGCAGAGCGATTCGAAGCCTCGCTGCGCGACATGCCGCAGATCCTGCTGGCCGGCAGCAGCGGGTCTGCGGTCCGCTCTGCAGGAATGGATCACACCAGGCCCGTCGCGTAGTACGCGGCGATGATCGCGAACACCGCCGCGGTCTTGATCAGGGTGATCGCGAAGATGTCCTTGTAGGCCTGGCGATGGGTGAGGCCGGTCACCGCCAGCAGGGTGATCACCGCGCCGTTGTGGGGCAGGGTGTCCATGCCGCCGGAGGCCATCGACGCCACGCGGTGCAGCACGTCCATCGGGATGCCGGCGGCATTGGCATTGGCGATGAAGGTCTCCGACATCGCCGCCAGTGCGATGCTCATGCCGCCCGAAGCCGAGCCGGTGATGCCGGCCAGCGAAGTCACGGTGATGGCCTCGTTGATCAGCGGGTCGGGAATCGCGCTCAGCGCGTTGGCCACCACCAGGAAGCCGGGCAGGGCGGCGATGACCGCGCCGAAGCCATACTCCGAGGCGGTATTCATCGCTGCCAGCATCGCGCCGCCGATCGCGGTCTTCGCGCCTTCGGCGAAATGCGCGGTCACCGGTTTCCAGGCCAGCACCAGCACGCTGAGGATGCCGACCAGCAGCGCGCCCTGTACCGCCCAGATCGCGGCGACTTTCGACACCTCCTGTACCACCGGCGCGGCATTGCCGATCACCGCCGGCACGAACTCATGCGTGGTGCCGTAGGCCTGCGGAATCCACACCGTCAGCAGCTTGTTGACCACGCCCACCAGCACCAGCGGCAGCAGCGCGATCAGCGGATGCGCGAGCCGGCTCTCGGCGAACGGGGCCGGCTCGTTGAGCAGCGTCGCCGCATCGCCATAGCCTTCCCCCGCACGCTTCGCCACGCGCCGGCGCCATTCCAGATAGCTCATGCCGACGGCCAGGATGAACACCGCGCCGATGCTGCCCAGCCACGGCGCCGCCCAGGTGGTGGTGCCGAAGAAGGAAGTGGGGATGATGTTCTGGATCTGCGGCGTGCCCGGCAGCGCGTCCATGGTGAAGGTGAAGGCGCCGAGCGCGATGGTGCCCGGGATCAGCCGCTTGGGGATGTCGCCCTGGCGGAAGAGTTCGGCCGCGAACGGATACACCGCGAACACCACCACGAACAGGCTCACCCCGCCGTAGGTCAGCACCGCGCACACCGCGACGATCGACAGCATCGCGCGTTCGGCGCCGAGCAGGCCGATGATCGCTTTCACGATCGACTTGGAAAAGCCCGAGAGCTCGATGAGTTTGCCGAAGATGGCGCCGAGCAGGAACACCGGGAAGTAGAGCTTGAGGAAGCCCACCATCTTGTCCATGAACAAGCCGGTGAACATCGGCGCGACCAGCTGCGGATCGGTCAGCAGCACCGCGCCGAGCGCGGCGATGGGCGCGAACAGGATGACGCTGTAGCCGCGGTAGGCCACGAACATCAGAAAACACAGGGCAGCCAGAACGATGAGAAAGGACATGACGCCGGCGGGTCCGTCGGAGGGCGCGGCCAGTGTCGGCAGCGCCGCCGCCGCGGCCCATTGTCCGAAGGTACGATGCCGCCGCCGCGCGACCGGACCTAGGCTTCCCCTCACGTCCCGGTCCATGCCGGGACCGCCCGTGCGTCCTCCGACCGCGGCACGCCATCCGAGGAGAGTCCTGCCGATGTTCCGCCCGTCTTCCGTCGACCGTCCTGCCGACCATTCCGTCGTCTTCGTGGCCCGCCCGCGTCGCAACACGCTCGGCGTGGCGATCTCCTGTGCCCTGTCCTGCGCACTCTGGGTGCCCGCCGCCTTCGCCCAGGAGGCCGATGCGCCTGCCGACGGCAGCGAGCAGCCCACGCTGGAGACCATCACCGTCACCGCGCGTCGCCGCGAGGAAACATTGCAGGACGTGCCGGTCGCGGTTACCGCGTTCACGCCGGAAACACTGGACAAGCTCAACGTGCAGGACCTCTCGGACCTGGACGCGCAGGTGCCCAACCTGACCATCTATGCCGCGCGTGGCTCCAGCAGCACGGTGACCGCCTACATCCGCGGCGTCGGCCAGTCCGACCCGCTGTGGGGCGTGGACCCTGGCGTGGGCATCTATCTGGACGATGTGTACATCGCACGTCCGCAGGGCGCGCTGCTGGACGTGTTCGATGTCGGCCGGGTCGAAGTGCTGCGCGGCCCGCAGGGCACGCTGTACGGCAAGAACACCATCGGCGGCGCGATCAAGTACGTCTCCAAGGCGCTGCCGGAAGAGGTGGAAGGCTTCGCATCGATCACCGTCGGCGAATACGACCAGCTCGACGTCAAGGCCGCGATCGGCGGGCCGCTGTTCGGCCCCAACAGCGGCCTGCGCGCGCGCCTTGCGGTGGCCAGCCTCAACCGCGACGGCTTCGGCGAGAACGTCCTCACCGGCGCGCAGGTCAGCGACAAGAACGTCGACGCCGTGCGCTTCAGTCTGGGCGCGTATGCCGGCGACTACTTCGATGCGCAGCTGGCCTTCGACTGGGTGGACGACACCTCCGGCGTGCGCGGGGCGCGGATGCTCGCGCCGAACCGCTTCACCCCGGCCTATCCGCCGATGGACAGCCGCTACGACGTGCGCAACGGCATGCCCAACATCAACGACACCGAGCTGAAGGGCGCGTCGCTCACGGTCAACCTGCGTCCGAACGACGACTGGGCGTTCAAGTTCGTGGGCGCCAGGCGCGAATCCGACACCGAGACCAACATCGACTTCGACACCACGCCGCAGAGCATCGCCGACGTGAAGGCCTTCTACAGCGACGAGCAGACCTCCTGGGAACTGCAGGCCAACTACGATGGCGGCGGCAGGGCGCGCGGCGTGGTCGGCGTGTACGGGTTCGACGGCGTGGCCGGCGGGCGCGTGCTCAACAACTTCTTCGGCCTCCTGTTCGGCGACACCCAGGGCAAGGTGGACACCGAAAGCGTCGCGATCTACGCCGACTGGACCTTCGACCTGACCGACCGTCTGCGTCTGGACGTGGGTGCGCGCTACACCGACGAGGACAAGCGCGCGCGCGTGCTCAACCGCGGCTACTCCGACGCCACCTACACCACGCCGATCAGCGTGGTCGCCAACTTCGACAAGACCATCGGGTTCAAGAACACCTCGCCGAAGATCGCGCTGAACTACGACGTCACCGAAGACATCATGATCTACGGCCTCGCCAGCCGCGGCTTCAAGTCCGGCGGGTACAACATCCGCGCGCAGGCCACCGCCGTGCCGCGTTCGGCCGAGCCCTTCGACGACGAGCAGGTCGACAGCTTCGAGATCGGCGCGAAGATGGCGCTGCTCGACAGCACGCTGTTCCTCAACCTGGCCGCCTTCCACAACCAGTACAAGGACATCCAGCTGTCGGTGTTCACCGCCTACGACAGCAACGGCGACGGCACCGACGATGCGTTCTTCGGCGACTTCACCAACGCCGGCGAAGGCACGGTCAACGGGCTGGAGGTGGAATACCAGTGGCTGCCCTCCACGCACTGGGCGATCACCGGCAATCTGGCCTGGCTGGACGGCAAGTACGACCGCTTCCTCTATGCCGGCGTCGACATCGCCGACGAGCAGACCTTCACCAACGCTCCCGAGTTCTCGGGCGCCCTCAACGTCGAATACCGCACCACGCTCGGCAGCATGGGCAGCCTGTCCGCGCGCATCGGCTACAGCTGGCAGGACGATGTGGTGGCCACCACCGAGATCGTGCGCACCGGCGCCGCGCCGATCTCGCAGGAGGGCTACGGCCTGATCGGCGCGGGCGTGGTCTGGAAGCCGACGGACACCTGGACCTTCTCGCTGCAGGGCAACAACCTGGCGGACGAGGAGTATCTGACCACCGGCTACAACCTCAACACCGCGCTGGGCGTCTACACCGGTTTCTACGGCCCGCCGCGTCAGGTGTCGCTGACCGCGCGCTACGACTTCTGACCTCGCCGCACTCCGGCCCTTCGGCCTGCGATGCCTCCCGCGTCCGCGTGTGGAGGCATCGCGCGTTGGGTGAGGGGGTGCGCTATCCTCGCCGCCACGTCCGTGGACGGCAGGGGAAAGGCGTGAAGCCACACGCGAACCGAGAGCGACTCCGACGCGGGGCACCACCGCGATGCTGAGCGTGGGTGGCGTGATCTTCGCGGGCCTGGCATGGCTGGGCCTGATGTTCGCCGTCGCGGTGTACGGCGAGCGCAGGCCGCAGGCCTTCGCGCGCCGCTGGGGCGAGATCTACGCGCTGTCGCTGGCGGTGTACTGCACGTCCTGGACCTTCTTTGGCACGGTCACCCAGGCCGCGCGCTACGGGTGGCCGGTGGCGCCCACCTTCGTCGGCACCATCCTGCTGTACGCCTTCGGCTTCGGTCTGTTGATGCGTCTGGTCCGGCAGGTGCGCGAGAGCAACAGCACGTCCATCGCCGACTTCGTCGCCAGCCGGCTGGGCCAGGACGGCTGGCTGGCCGCGGCGGTGACCGGCGTGGCCGTGCTCGGCATCGTGCCGTACATCGCGCTGCAGCTGAAGGCGGTGGCCATGAGCTACGCGCTGCTGCTGCGTACGGACAACCCGGCCGCGAGCACGCCCGCATGGCAGGACGGGGCACTGTACGTCGCGCTGGCGATGGCCGCGTTCGCGATGCTGTTCGGCACCCGCAGCGCCAGCGCCGCCGAGCACAATCGCGGGTTGGTGCTGGCGATGGCGTTCGAGGCGCTGCTCAAGCTGGTCGCCATCCTCGCCATCGGCGCCTTCGTGCTGACCCTGCCCGCGGTGCCGTCGCCGCCCGAGCTGCTGCGACCGGAGCGGGGCGACTTGTCCGGGTTCATGCCGCTGGTGCTGCTGGGCGTGCTGGCGATGTTCACGCTGCCGCACCAGTTCCACGTCGGTGCCGTGGAGTGCCGCGACGAGCGCCACCTGCGTCGCGCACGCTGGCTGTTCCCGCTGTATCTATTGCTGATCGCGCTGCCGGCGCTGCCGCTGGCGCGTGCCGGCGATGCGTTGCTGGCCGCGCAGGGCGTGCCTTCGGATCTGTACGTGCTGGCGCTGCCGCTGGCGCATGGGCGCGAGGATCTGGCGCTGTTCGGCTTCCTCGGCGGCCTGAGTGCCGGCACCGGCATGGTGATCGTCAGCACGCTCACGCTCAGCCTGATGATCGGCAATCACTGGCTGACCCCGCTGTGGCTGCGCGGGCCATGGGCGCCGGCGCGCCGCGATGCCGCCACGGCGGGTCTCGCGAACCTGCCCGGCACGGATCTGCGCGGTGCGGTGCTGATGCAGCGCCGTCTGGGCATTCTCGGCATCGTGCTGCTGGCCTGGGGCTACGGCCGCCTGACTGGCGGCAACGCGGCGCTGGCCGACGTGGGCGCGGTGTCGTTCTCGGCGCTGGCGGCGCTGGCGCCCGCGCTGGGTTATGCGGTGTGGCGCCCGCAGACGCCGCCGCGCGCGGTGCTGGCCGGCATCGCCGCGGCCGTGGCGCTGTGGGTCTGGGTGTTGCTGGTGCCGGTGCTCACCGAGGCGCTCCAGCTGCCCGCCGACTGGCTCCGCGACGGCCCCTGGGCCTGGCGCTGGGTCGCTCCCGATACGTTCTTCGGGCTGACCGGCTGGAGCCGGCTCGGCCGCGCGGTCGGGCTCAGCCTGTTCGCGGGCATCGTGGTCACCTGGATCGCGGCCACCCGCGGTACCGCGTGGTGGCAGGCGGGCCCGCGTCCCGCGGGTCCGCGCGGGCTCGCGCGCGAAACCCTGCGCGACGCCGCGCTGCGCTTCCTGCCCCGGGAAACGGTCGATGCCGCGCTTCAGGGCGCGCCCCAGGACGGCGTGGTGCCGGCGGCCCAGGAAGCGCGGATCGAGCGCGAACTCGCCACCGTGCTCGGCGCCGCCTCCGCACGCCTGCTGCTGGATGCGGCGCGGCGCGAGACCGGTCGCGATTTCGACACCGTGGCCGCGATCGTCGGCGAGGCCTCGCAGGATCTGCGCTTCAACCAGCGCCTGCTGGAAGCCGCGCTCGAGAACATGAGCCAGGGCATCAGCGTGGTGGATCGCGAGCTGCGGCTGGTCGCCTGGAACCGCCGCTACGCAGAACTGTTCGGCTACCCCGAATCGCTCCTGCGCGTGGGCGTGCCGGTGGCCGACCTGCTGCGCTGGAACCTGGCCCAGGGCTGGGCGGCGGACGTGGTGGAGTCGGAGATCGACAAGCGCATCCGCCACATGCATGCCGGCACGCCGTATGTGAGCGAGCGCAGCTTCCCGGCAGGTGCCGGCGGGCGGGGGCAGGGCACCCCCGTGCTCGAACGCATCATCATCGAGATCCGCGGCAATCCCATGCCGGACGGCGGGTTCGTCGCCACCTTCACCGACGTGACCGCCTTCCGCAGCGCCGAGGCCGCGCTCAAGCGCAGCAACGAGACCCTGGAGCAGCGCGTCGCCGACCGCACCGCGCGCCTGGAACAGGCCCGCGCCGAGGCCGAGCGCGCCAACGACGCCAAGAGCCGTTTCCTCGCCGCGGTCGGACACGACCTGCTGCAGCCGCTGCACGCCGCGCAGTTGTTCACCGATGCGCTGATCGCGCAGTTGCCCGACGCCGGCCATCGCACCGGCGCGCAGCGCATCCGCGGCGCGCTGGATTCCACCGGCGATCTGCTGGCCGGCCTGCTCGACATGTCGCGGCTGGAAGCCGGCGGGCTGGTGCCACAGCCGCGCGCCTTCCCGCTGGCCGAAGTGCTGGACCCGCTGGCCAGCGAGTTCCGCGCGCTCGCCGCCGAGCGCGGCCTGCGTTTCCGCTACCGCGGCAGCCGCGCCTGGACCCACAGCGACCCGCAGCTGCTGCGCCGCGCGCTGCAGAATTTCCTGGCGAACGCCGTGCGCTACACCGCGCGCGGCGACGTGCTGCTGGGTGTGCGGCGCACGGCCGAGGGCCTGCGCATCGAGGTCCACGACACCGGCCCGGGCATTCCGGTCGCGCAGCGCCGGCTGATCTTCGAGGAGTTCCGCCGCGGCGATGGTGCGGCCGGGCAGGGGCTGGGCCTGGGCCTGGCCATCGCCGACCGCATCGCGCGGTTGCTCGACGCACCGCTCGCGCTGCGCAGCCGGGTCGGGCAGGGCACGGTGTTCGCGCTGACGCTGTCGCGCACCCAGCCCGCGGCGCCGGAGACGCCGGCCGCCGCCACCGCGACGCTCGAGGGCCTGCCAGTGCTGCTGGTCGACAACGACCCGCAGGCGCTCGCGGCGCTGGCCGCGATGCTCACGGCCTGGGGCTGCCGCGTGCACGCCTGCGCCGATGGCCGCGCGGCGGACGCGTGGCTGCGGGCATGCGTCGCCATGCCGGCGCCCGACCTGCCGGCACTGTGGCTGTTCGATTTCCACCTGGACGAGGGCGACACCGGCGTGGCGCTGCATCACCGTCTGGCGGCCGGCTTCGGCGCACGCCCGACGCTGATCCTCAGCGCCGATGGCAGCGGCGAGGTCCGCCGCATCGCGCTGGAACACGGCCTGTCGCTGCTGCCCAAACCGGCGAAGGCGTTGGCGTTGAAATCGATGCTGCGCAGGATGCTGGCCGCGCGCGGGGCGTGAGCCTCCGCCCGTACGGGCGCGGGATGCATGGGTGGCTCATGCGTGGGCGCCGGATGCGTGGACACACGCGCGTCGCGTCCTGCGTGCACCCTCGCGCCAGACTCACACCACGTCGCGCCGCCCCGCCCACCACGCGCCCAGCGGGAACAGCACCACGGCGAGGCTCACGGCCAGAGCGAGCGCCTGCAGGCGCAGGGCGGCATCGCCCGCGTTGGTGGAGATCAACGGATAGGTCCAGGGCAACAGGGGCCACAGATCGGAGCGTCCGAGCTGGATCGACACGAAGGTGGCGACCACCGCCACCGCCAGCGGCGGCACGATGGAACGCAGGCGCCAGCTCAGCGCGTGCTGCACCGCCAGCATCGGCAGCGCGGCGACCGGCGCGGCCCACAGCATCGCGCGCGGGTTCACGTCGAAGGCACCGGCGAGCGGGTAACCGAATGCGCCGAGCGCGAACAGCAGGCCCACGACCGCGATCAGCAGCACCAGATGCGCCGACACCATCAGCAGACAGGCCACGGCCGCCTTCGCCGCGTACAGCTCCCAGCGCCGGATCGGCAGGCTCAGCATCAGCCGCCACGCCTGGTTGCGGTGTTCGTTGCCGTTGATCAGGCTGGTGGCCAGCGCGACGTACAGCGGCAGCATGAACCACGACCACATCGCCGAGACGCCCGCCCACATCAGGTTCCACTGCTCGGGCGTCGCCTCGCCCGGCGCGGCGTTGCGCAGATTCATGCCGAACACCATCGCCACCACCGCCAGCGGGCAGGCGAGGGTCATCAGCAGCACCAGCGAGCGGCGGATCTTCAGCAGCTCGATCGCACACAGGCGCAGGATCATGCCGAGCCCTCCGCGGCGGCACCGGTGAGCCGCAGGAACCACTCTTCCAGCCGCGGCCTGCGCAGCGTGGATTGATACAGCGTCACTCCGGCACCGAACAGCGCGGCATTGATCCTGCCGGCCGCGGCATGGTCGGTGGCCGGCACGGTGAGTGCGGTGGGCCCGCCGACCTCGGGCGCATGGCCCTGCGCACGCAGCACCTCCGCCGCGCGCGCGGCGTCGTCGACCTCCAGCGCCAGCGCGCACGCCAGTTCGGCCTTCAACGCGTCCACGGTGGAGCGTGCGCGGATCTTGCCCTCGTGCAGCACCGCCAGGTGGGTGGCGGTCTTTTCCACTTCGTCCAGGTAGTGGCTGGCGAAGAAGATCGTGCAGCCGGTGCTTTCCGGCAGCCCGCGCAGCAGCGTGCGGATTTCCTGGATGCCGTCGGGATCCAGCCCGTTGGTGGGTTCGTCCAGCACCAGCAGACGCGGTGCGCCCAGCAGGGCGTGCGCCAGGGCCAGGCGCTGGCGCATGCCCAGCGAAAAATGCTCGATGCGGCGGTCGCGGTCGTCGTGCAGGCCGACCAGGCGCAGGCAACGCGCGATTTCGGCTGTGGACAGCGATTTCAGCGTCACGCCGATGCGCAGGAATTCCGAGGCGGTCAGATTGGGGTAGGCGCTCGGCGCCTCGATCAGGAACCCGGTTTCACGCAGCGCTTCACGGCGCGCACGTGCGATGTCGCGGCCGAAGAGACGGATGCTGCCGCGATCCGGCGCCGACAGGCCCGAGATCAGGCGGATGGTGGTCGACTTGCCATGGCCGTTGTTGCCGAGGAACGCGAACACGCTGCGTTCCGGCACCGCCAGGTCCAGGCCCTTGAGCACCGGATATGCGCCGTAGGATTTCTCGATGCCTTCGAGCGCGATCGCGTCGCTCATGCGCGGGCCTCGGCGGATGGAAGGAAGGGGGCGTGGGTGCGCGGCATGGTCAGGTATGCCCCACGCTGACGATGGTGGCGGGCGATGCCGCAAGCAGCGCCGTCAGCCGTGCCTGCAGCAGTGTATCGAGATTGGCCATCGGCTCGTCCAGCAGCAGCAGGCCGCAGTCGGACGCAAGCGCCGCGGTGAGCGCCAGCAGCTGTCGCTGCCCGCCGGAGAGCGACAGGCCGCCCTGCGGGATCGGCGTGTGGTAGCCCATCAGCAACCCGGCGACGACCCGGTCGAAACCGGTCTGCGCCGCCGCCTCGAAAATGCGCGGCATGGGCGCATTGCCGGAGAGATTGCGCAGGTTGTCCATGATGGTGCCGGCGTGCAGGCTGACGAACTGCGGGAGGTAGAGCATTCTCACGTTCGTCGCCGATGGTTCGCGACCGCCGATCGTCACCGACCCGCGCTCGGGGGCGTACAGGCCTGCCAGCAGGCGCAGCACGGTGCTCTTGCCGCTGCCCGACGGGCCGCGCAGCATGTGTTTTTCGCCCGGCGCGACCCGGACCACGTAATCCTGCACCACCCAGGGCGCATCGGGCGCGTAACGGAACCAGACATCGCGCATCTCGATCCCGACACTCGGCGCGACACCACCCGAGCCCGCCGGCGCCGGCCTGCGCGGGGGCAGGGCCTCGACCCCCAGCAACGCATCGGCCGGCGCCAGCTGGCGCATGACCATCGCGATCTGCAGGTAGGTGCCCAGCAGGTTCAGCAGCGAGCCCAGGAAGGCCTCGGCCAGCAGCACGAAGGCGAACAGCGTGCCCACGCCGATCTCGCCCTGCAGCACGGCGTAGCCGCCCCAGATCAGCAGCGCCATCGATGCGGTCTGCCGCAGCGACTGCAGGCCGACGTCGTTCCACAGCCCGACCCGGTTCTTCTTCAGCGTGAACGCCAGTTCCCTGGCGAAGCGCGCGCGCCACAGGCCGTGCACGGCCCGCTCGGCACCTGCGGCCTTCACCACGCGGATGCCGGTGATGAGTTCGGTCAGGTAACCGCGCTGCGACGCCTGTGCATCCACTTCCTCGCCCTGCAGGCGCGCCTGCGCGCGCGCGATCGGCACCGCCGCCGCGGCCATGGCCAGGGCGAACGCGACGAGCGCCAGGGTGGGCTGCCACAGTTTCACGCCCATCAACGCGAGGAAGCCGAGCGCCAACACGCCGTCGACGAAGGCGGCGAGGATGCGTTCGGCCAGCTGCGAACGCGCGCTGGCGATGCCGTAGAACGCCTGCATCAGCCCGCCCAGGCTGCGCTTCTGCAGTTCGGCGAACGGCAGCCGCAGCGTGTGTTCGAGCAGGCCGCGACGCAGCGTGAATTCGACGCGCGTGAGCAGGTACAGCACCAGCCGCTGACGCAGACGGCCGAAGGCGCCGCTGAAGACGCCGACCGCCACGGTGGCCACCGCGAGCAGCCGCAGCAGCGACTCGGCGTCGTTGGGCAGCGCCGCGCCCATGACCCGGCCGGTGAGTTCCGGCGTCGCCACCGCCAGCGCCTGCAGCAGCAGGCTGGCCAGCGCGAACTGCAGCAGCACGCGGCGATGGCCCAGCAGCAGCGCGCGCAGGCGCGGCCACAACCCGGCGCCCGCCGGCAGGTCGGCGCTGGTTTCCAGCCCATGTCCGGCCAGCAGGGGTGCGAGCGCATCCAGGCGCATGCGCTGCAGCCCGTCGGCGCCTTCGACCACGGCGTGTCTGCGGCGGCAGTCGCGCAGCACGACCCAGTGCCCGGTCTTCAGCTGCAGCAGGCTGGGCAGATCGATCGCGGCCAGCTCGCGCGGATGATCGATGCGGATGGCGCGCGCGTGCAGCGGATGGTGCGAGAGCGCCACCTGCATCGATTCCAGCGAGTCGTCCAGCGCGGACTCCTCGCGCAGCCGCGGCAGCGACGCCTCGATGCCGCGCGCGGACAGCAGACGCCAGAGCGCGACATCGGGCGGCAGGCCATTCAGACCGGCGGACTCAGTCATGCGCCTGCTCCCTGCCGGCCTCGAACGACCGCACCAGCTCGCGGAACAGCCCGGGCTCGGCCACGAGCTGCGCGTAATCGCCCTGCTGCGCGATCCGGCCTTCGTCCAGCACCAGGATGCGGTCCGCATCCATCACCGTCGCAAGACGGTGCGCGATGACGATGCGGGTGCAGCCCAGACTGGAGAGGTTGGCGTGGATGGCCGCTTCGGTGGGCAGATCCAGCGACGAGGTGGCCTCGTCCAGCAACAGGATCGCGGGTCTGTGCGCGAGCGCGCGGGCGATCGCGAGCCGCTGGCGCTGGCCGCCCGAGAGCAGGCTGCCGTTTTCGCCCAGGCGATGGTGATACCCCTCGGGCAGCGCATCGACCACCGTGTCGATGCAGGCCATGCGCACCGCCCAGCGCAGCCGCTCCAGCGGCATGTCGGGGTCGTTGAGCGAGAGATTGGCGCGCACGGTGTCGTCGAACAGGAAGGTTTCCTGTTGCACGACACCCATCTGCCGCCGCAGCTGGGCGAGATCGAGCGTGCGCATGTCCTGCCCGTCGTAGCGCAGCGTGCCCGCGGTGGGCAGGTGCATGCCGAGCAGCAGGCGCGCCAGGGTGGATTTGCCGCTGCCCGACCGGCCGACAATGGCGATCTTCTCGCCCGCCGCGATCGACAGCGAAATGCCGTCGAGGATGCGCGGCCCGGAGCGCCCGTAGGCGAACGCGACGTCCTCCAGCGCGATCGCGCCGGTGGCCTGGATGTGCGCGCGGCCGTTGTCTTCGACCGGCGTATCCAGCACGTCGTCCAGGCGCTGCAGGTGGTTGTCGAGGAACTGCAGCTGCGCCGCCGCCTGCATCAGCGACTCCAGCGGCTGCATGAACAGCACCTGCAGGGTCATGAAGGCCGCGAACACGCCCAGGGTGATCTCGCGATCGATCACCGCCTGGCCGCCGACCAGGAAGATCGCCGCCAGCGCCACCGCCTTGAGCACCACCACCGCCTGTTCGACGTCGATCTCGATCCTGCGGCGCGCCAGCTGCTGGTTGACGCCGGCCACCGTGGGCCGCAGCCAGCGCGCCACCATGCGCGCCTCGCCGCCGATGGCGCGCGTGGTTTCCAGGCCCGACAGCGCAGCGACCAGGGCCGCACCTTCCTGGCCCGAGGCCAGCAGCTCCGCGGCCATGATCCGGCGGTTGCGCCGGAGCAGGGCGAAGAAGATCCACGCGCGCACCGCCGCGAAGGCGAACACCACCAGCCCCAGCCGCCAGTGGAACCCCAGCATCAGCAGCGCGTAGCCCAGCAACAGCAGCGCATCGAGCAGCGCCGACAGCGACTGGTTGCTGAACACCTGGCGCAGCATCGCGTTGCTCTGCACGCGCTGCACGATGTCGCCGCTTTCGCGGCGCAGGAAGAAGGTCAGCGGCAGATGCAGCAGATGGTCGAGAAACCGGCTCATCAGCGCCATGTCCATGGCGTTCTGCAGCCCCTGCAGCACCCAGCTGCGGACCAGCGACAGCACCGCACGCGCGATGGCGGTGGCGCCGAGCAGGAAGGCCAGGCCCCAGAGCCATGGCGTCTGCTGCGGCGCGATCACCCGGTCGACCAGCAGTTGGGTGGCGACCGGAGGCACCAGCGCCACCAACTGCAGGCACAGCGTCGCCAGCGCGATCTGACCCAGGCTCGGCAGCGACTGCGCCAGCAATGCGCGGTAGCGGCTCAGGCTGGGACGCGTCGGCGGGCGTTCGCGCAGCGCGGGCGTCTTCTCGAAACACAGCACGATGCCGGTGAACCTGCGCCCGGCCTCGGCCATCCCGACACGGTAGCGGCCGCCGTTGGGGTCGACCAGACTCAGCCCGCGCGGCCCCACCGCTTCCAGCACCACGAAGTGATTGAAGTCCCAGTGCAGGATGGCCGGCAGGGTGAGCTTGGCCAGCGCCTGCGGGTCCTCGATGCGCAGCGCGACGCCGGACAGGCCGTAGCGGCGCCCGGCTTCGAGGATGTCGAAGGCATTCGCGCCGTCGCGGCCGACCGAACAGGCCTCGCGCGCTTCGGCCAGCGGCACATGGTGCCCGTGATACCCGAGCACCATCGCCAGGCAGGCGGCCCCGCATTCCACCAGCTCCATCTGGTGCACCACCGGCACCCGGCGGCGGAACGGCACGATGCGCGACATGCGCGCGGTCAACGCAGCCATTTGCGGATCGGGTCCAATGCGATCGCGATCGGGCGCTGGCGCCGGAGGGTATAGCGGACCTGCATCAGCATGCCGCTGCGCAGACGGATGCCCGCGGCCTCCGCGGCCTGCGCGTCGGTGATTTCGAGCGTGACCGGGAACGACGGCACCTGCAGGCTGCGCCCGTCGCCGAGCGCCTGCTCGACCTCGCGCGCGGAGGCGAGGTCGTCGCCGATCCGCACCACGCGTGCGCCCAGCGTGCCGTATTCGCCGTAGGGAAGCTGGTCCAGCTCCAGGCGCACCTGGTCGCCCACGCGCACGAAGGCGCGGTCCTTTTCCGGGAGGAACGACACCACGCGCAGCGGCGCATCCACCGGCACCAGCTTGGCGATGGTCTGGCCGGGCCTGACATCGTCGCCGGGCTTCACCAGCAGCGCCTCGATGGTGCCGGCCTGCGGCGCGACGAGGTTCGACTGCCGATGCGCCAGCCGGGCCGAATCGCGGCGTGCCCGCGCGCCATCCAGCGACTGGCGTCGCTCCCACAGCTCGTTCTCGCGCTGGCTGTCGAGCGCCGCCAGTTCCTTCCGCGCGGACGCCAGGGCCTGCTCGCTGCTGGCGAGGCGGATTTCCGACTGCGCCACGGACTGCTGCGCATCGAGCACGGAGAACCGGCTGACCACCGCGCTGTCTTCCAGCGACTTGATCGCCTCGTACTTGCGCCGCTGGATGTCCAGCGACTCGCGCTCGCTGTGCACCTGTTCCTGGAGTTTTTCCAGACGCTCCCGGGTGCGTGCGAGCTGCTGTTCGAACAGCGCGTCCTGACGCACGGAGGTCTCGCGGAAGTCGGATTCCAGCAGCGCCGTCTGACGCTCGGCCTGCAGCAGATCGCCTTCGAGCTGCGGCGCATCGATCCGCAGCACCGGGTCTCCGTCGTCGACCCGGGAGCCGGAACTGACCGATACCGTCGACACCGTGCCCGCCACCTGCGCGATCAGCGCACGCACTCCGGTGGTCGGGCGCACGATGCCCACGGCACGTGCGTTGACTTCGATCGAGCCGACGATCGACAGCACCAGCGCCGTCGCCAGCACCGCGGCGGTCAGCCACAGCAGCGCCCAGGTCCAGGGCGGCGAGATGTCGATGCGGCGCAGGCCGTCCTCGCCGCGCAGCATGTGGTCGCGGGCTTCGCGACGGAACAGATCGTCGGCGCCTGGCGTCGCTGTCACGGGACGGGCTCCGCGGTGGCCGCGACGTGCCCGTCGCGGCGCGTCGCACCGGCGTCTTCACGCGCGGGCAGCCGGCTGGTGCCGCAGAGCACCGAGGGCACCTCCTGCATGCGCGCCAGGCGCAGGCACTGGTAGGCGATGCCGGTGGCGCCGGCGAGCATGCCGAGCGGGTAGGGCGCCGGCGCATTCAGGCGCATGCCTTCGCTGCTGCAGCGCTCGAGCAGGCCCGATGCGATCCGCGCCAGCGAGCCGTCGTCGCGTTCCGGGAAACATTCGCGATGGCAGATCAGCAGCTCCAGGTTGCCGAAATTGCCGAAGATCAGCGAGTCGTTGCCGTCGAAGCCGTGCGCACGCGTGGTGGCGACGGCCACGTCGAGTTCCTCGCGGATACGCGGGGTGTCGATGCCCGCGCGCAACAGGCCCAGCCGGGCCAGACCGATCCCGGGCGCACCGTGCGACCAGCCGGTCGAACACCACCGCCCCTCGCCCTTCTCGGCCACCACGTGATCGCGGCGGTCTTCCCAGTTGCCCGCCTCGGGCACGAACAGCGTGCGCTCGAAGTCCAGGCACGAGAGTGCGGCATCGCGATAGCGCGCTGCACCGGTCGCCTCGTACAGGCGCGCGAAGGCGAGGGCGAAGCCCGATGCGCCATGCGCGAGCCCCGACAGCGGGCTGCGGCTGCTCACGCGCCAGGCCAGTGCGTCGGATTCCGGCCAGCGGTGCGCAAACAGATGCTCCGCGCAGGCTTCCGCCAGCGCGAGCGCGCGGGTCGAACCGCAGGCCATGTGCATCTCGCTGCAGGCGATCATGAGCCCGGCGGAGCCCTTGATGATGCTGAAATTGCGATCCTTCGCGATCAGTTCCTCCAGCCGCGGGTCGGCCAGCAGGGATTCGGCATGCTCGAAATGCGCGTACTGGCTCTGCAGCTCGGCCAGCGCGGTGAACATGCGCACCAGACTGCCCCAGCCGCCGTACAGGCCAACGCCGCGGATGGATGCGGAGGATTCGCGTACGCGTTCGTTGAGATGGTTCAGCGCCTTCTGCGCGAGCTGCATGTGCCGGAAATCGCCGGACACCTGCGAGAGCTGCGAGAAGAACAGGATTTCGCCCGGCATGCCGCCGTAGATGTCGTAGAACGCGGGGACGAGCGAGTAGCTGCTGTTGTCGATGGAGGTGGTCAGGTGGACCAGCCAGCTCGCGGTGTCGTCCGCGACATGCATCTGCTCGCGCAGGTGCGATGCGACCGTGCCGGCGAAACCGATCAGGCGTTGCGACAGACCCTGCCCCTGGCTGTCCGGTGTCGAGAGCTGTGCGCCGGAGCGCCCGCGCGCGCTCGCGCGGGTCGCATGCGCGGCGAAGCAGTTGCCGATGATCCACAACTGCCGTTCGAGGTCCTGTGCGGACAGCCGGGCCAGATTCCGGTGCGCCATGTCCAGGCCGCTGCGCGGGAAAAAATCCGGAATGTACGCGTCGTCCGCATGCCACAGGTCACGCCCACCGGCGTGCGCGGTGAACATCGGCACGTCGCCGCGCCGCAGATCGGCGATCTCGAAGCCCACGAAGCGCTCCGCCGCGGGGTAGTCCGGCACGCCGAGCCGCAGCAGGTCGAAATGCCGTGCGGTGTCGGCTTCCGATGCCATCAGGCTCGGATGGCGCGATTCCTCCAGCACGTGCGCGTAGGCGGCGGTGTGCCGGAACAGCACGCGGACGGGCGAGTCGGCGCACTGCTCGATCAGCGCGGTGAACCCCGGGTTGTCGTCGAGGATCGCGCGATAGACGCGGGCGAAACCGTCCGCCACATGCCCGGCGAAACGCGGTTCGAGCTGGATCCGCGCACCGTCCAGCATCGGGACGTTGAGCGCCGCGGGCATGACGCCGCGGCTGCGGATGAGCGCGACCGAGTCGTCGCCCTGGCGCACCAGGAACAGGCCTTCGAGACTGAGCTGGCCTTCGGTGTCGGACAGGCCGCTGATTTCCGGCATGTCGCCGGAGGCCGCGATCCGGTTCGGCAGGATGCCGACCTTGAGCACCGAGGTGTCCGGTGCCTCGGCGTCCTCGACGCCGAACGGCGGACGGAAGAAGGATTCCAGATCGATCAGCACCGGATGCTCGCCGGCGGCGATGATGTTCTCGTAGTGGAAATCGTAGCCTTCCAGGATGTACAGCATGGCCAGCAGGTTGCCGATGCGCGCGTAGAAGCGGCCGACGGCGTCGGCATCCGCGCATTCCGCATGGGCCACGAACGCCGCCCAGCCGTAGCCGGCGCGTTCGAGATGCGCCGGCGTGCACAGATCGGTGCCGCAGCGCGCGTTCACCCAGTCCAGCAGCCGCGCGAAATGCGTGTCGATCGACATGTCGCGTGGCTTGTAGACCAGTTTGCGCCCATCCGTGAACTCAAGGATGGCCACGCTGCGCCCGCCGCGATGATGATCGCCCGCACCGAACCGGATCTCGCGGATCGCGGCCGGCGGCGCGCCGGGAAGCAGCGCGGATGCGATCGCCTCGCGGTCCTCGGCGTAACGCGCGAATACGGTGGAAGCCTCCTCGACCCACCCGTCGCGCGCATGATCCATGGCGCTGCGAAGCAGAGGGTAGCGTTCGTGCAGATACGCCCGGATATCGGGCTGCCGCAATGAGGCGCAGTACGCGTCGAAGCCCACCTGGCCCTCGATCAGCTTGTAATGCGCCACGAGGATGCGATGCGTGATGCCGAACAGACTGCGCATCAGATTGGTCTGGCTTGCGCCCAGCCAGGTCTCGGCGTCCGGACCGGTGCAGCGGTGCAGGAAAGCGCTGCGTGCCTGTTCCACATCGTCTTCGAAAAACCAGGCCAGCGGTTTGAGATCCATCTTGGTCGCTCTCGAATTCAGGTCGTTCTGCGCATCCCGCCCGGGCTGTGCCGGCGAGCAGGATGCGCGCTGGTGCGTGTTGCAGGAGACAGCGGGATGATTCGGTCCGTGGGTTCCCTGCGGATGCCCTTCAGGCCCTGCGTGCGCTCACGGCCGGCGGCGCGACTGACGCGACCAGATCCGACCAGACCACGCGCTCGATGTCGCCCCATCCTTGCAGGCCATCCTGCTGGCCTCGGCGACGGTGTCCGCGCCGTGCCGTCCGACGCCGGCTTGCGGCTGACGCTTCAAACAAAGGAGCGGCCGAAGCCGCTCCCTCTGCTGCGATCGATCTCCGTACTCCGGAAATCAGAACGGCCAGCAGGAACGGCCGCCGTTGCACTCGCCGCTGATCGTGCAGAAGTAGCCCGAGGAGAACTCGCGCTGCATCTCGCCGCCGCCGATCTGGCGCAGCAGGCTCTCGTCCACCACGACCTGGCCGGCGATCGACTGGGTGTCGTCCGTTTGCTTCCATGCATCGAGAATCTTGTTGGTATCCATGATGACCTTCCTCTTGGTTGAGTAGCGCGGCACCGTCTCGCGATGCCGAGGTAGATGCCGACGACATCGATTGCCATCGGCCTCCGCACCATAGGCGCGCATCGCGCGGCCGTCAACGTGACTTTCTACCCGCCTGTCCATCGCACCGCCGCGCTGTGGGCTGCAGTGTGTCGTGTCTTCGAGTGCGAGGCGATCGTGCGCGCGCCTGCGGCAGGCACCCGGCACGCGGGCAGCACGCGCATGCATGCGTGCACGAAGGTTGCATGGCCGGGCGGCCATGAGGCAGACATCAGTGCCTGCAAGCAGAACTTGCTGCATGCGCTCGAAACGAGGGAGCGGCAAGGCCGCTCCCTCGTTTCGAATCGACTGCGACGCAGTGCGATCAGAACGGCCAGCAGGAGCCGCCACCCCAGCACTCGCCGCTGATGGTGCAGAAATAGCCGGACGAGAACTCGCGCGCGACGCCGCCGCCGACCTGGCGGAGCATGTTCTCGTCGACCACGACCTGGCCCGCGACATCGGTGATCGACTGTGCGCCGTCGGTCTGCTTCCACGCGTCGAGAATCTTGTTGGTATCCATGTATGACGTCCTCATTGTGTGATGGTGTCGGTCTCGTACGACGAGATCGAGTCCTTGCCGGCATCGCCCCCCTCCGTGAGCCGACGCATTCACGTTAGTAGCGCGTGTCGAGGCTTGTCAATGTGCCATCCCCGGCGGCGTGACGCGACGCTTCCCCGTGACGCGAAACACCCGAGCATCGCAAGGATGTCGGGTGCGGCGTGTGGTCTCAGGCCACATCGCGTGCGTCGGTCTTGTCCTTGTAGCGGCACACATCGCGTACCGGGCATCGCCAGCATTCCGGGCGGCGGGCCTTGCAGGTGTAGCGGCCGTGCAGGATCAGCCAGTGGTGGGCGTCCTGCAGGAATGCCTCCGGTACGCGCTTGAGCAGCGCCTGTTCGACCGCGAGCACGGTCTTGCCCGGTGCCAGGCCGGTGCGGTTGGCGACACGGAAGATGTGCGTGTCCACGGCCATGGTCGGCTGCCCGAACGCGGTGTTCAGCACCACGTTGGCGGTCTTGCGGCCGACGCCGGGAAGGGCTTCGAGGGCCGCGCGGTCCTGCGGCACTTCGCCGTCATGCTCGGCGAGCAGGCGTTCGCACAGGGCGATCACGTTCGCCGCCTTGGTGTTGAACAGACCGATGGTGGAGATGTACGGCTTCAGGCCATCCACGCCCAGCGCGGCGATGGCCTGTGGCGTGTTGGCGACAGGAAACAGGCGCCGGGTGGCCTTGTTCACGCTGACATCCGTGGCCTGTGCCGACAGTACCACCGCAACCAGCAGTTCGAATGCGCTGGCGTATTCGAGCTCGGTTTCCGGGTGCGGGTTGAGTTCGTGCAGGCGGGCGAAAAAGGTCTCGCGATCCTGTGCCGGCATGCCGCCGCGCGTGTCGGATGCGGTGCGGCGCTTCTGTGCCGGCGTGGCCGCGGCGCCGATCGCGCGTTCGGCCGCACGGTTCGCCGAGGCTGCCTTCGCCACCGGCGTCTTCGCGGCCTTCGTGTTCGTCGACGTTATGTCTGTCGTGCTGTTCTTCACGGGAGATGCCCGCGGCGCCGTCTTCTTCGTGGTGGTCTGTCGCTTGCCGCTGTCGTTTGCCGTTGCGCTGCCGGCGACCGTATGTTTGATGCCTGTGCCCGCCATCGCGCTCAATCCTTCCCGCCGCGTGCGGCGGCCCGGGCCTTCGCGCGTGCGAGTGCGGCGGCGGCGGCGGGCGGCAGGGCAGACGTCACCGGCCGTGCAGGCGCTGCGGAGGGCGGTGTCGCGAAGTCCGACGCATCCATGGTGTTCGTTTCCGGTATGGCTGTTGCAGCGGGCACGGGCGGTATCGCGGATGCGCGACGGCTCGCGCGCGCGTCCGCGCGCCTGCGCAGACGCGCCTCGCGTGCACGGTGGCGCTCGCGTGCGTCGAGCGCGCGCAGCCGTGCGTCGCGCGCGGCGCCCACCAGCCTATCGTGATGGAGGCAGTCGGGGCAGAGCATGGGTTGCGCCGCAGCGTCCGGTCTCCCGACGTAGCCGGCGACCGCGCAGTGCGTGACGTAATCCAGCAGACCCAGCGCGATGGCGGTATCGAGGTCGTCCGCAGCCACGGCCTGCGCCAGTGCGCGCAGGGCCTGGCGGGCATCGGGTGCCAGTACGCAGGCCGTGGTGCAGCCCCCCGGAGGATGCGCGCTCATCGCGGGTGTTCGCTCAGCGGCCGGTGAAGGCCGGCTTGCGGCGTTCGAGGAAGGCCCGGGTCCCTTCGCGCATGTCTTCGGTGGCGAAGGTCAGGCCGAACTGGGCCGACTCGTACTCCAGGCCGTCGTCCAGGCCGCATTCGCCGCCGACATGGATGCAATCGAGCATGCCGCGCAGGGCCAGCGGCGCGGCGTTGGCCAGTTGTTCGGCAAGCCGCATCGTTTCGGCCTCCAGCTCGGCGGCCGGCACCACGCGGTTCACGATGCCCAGAGCCTGCGCGCGCGCCGCGTCGATCGGCGTGCCGGTCAGGCACAGCTCCAGCGTGGCCGCGCGTCCGCACAGCCTCAGCAGGCGCTGGGTGCCGCCGAAGCCGGGAATCAGGCCGAGATTGATCTCGGGCTGGCCCACCTTGGCACTGTCGGCGGCGATCCGCAGGTGGCAGGCCATCGCCAGTTCCAGCCCGCCGCCCAGGGCGAAACCGTTGACCATGGCGATCACCGGCTTGGGCATGCGCTCCAGGCGCCGCATCATGCGCTGGCCGCGCAGCGAGAAATCGCGGCCCTGGGTCGGCGTGAGGTCGGCCATCTCGGCGATGTCGGCGCCGGCCACGAAGGCCTTGGGCCCGCTGCCGGTCAGCACCACCACGCGCACGTTCGCGTCGTCGGCGGCCGCCGCGAAGGCGGCGTCGAGGGCGTCGAGGGTGGCGCTGTTGAGCGCGTTCAGGCGCTCAGGGCGGTCGATGGCGATCAGGCGCACGGCGCCGCGGTCTTCGATGCGGAGCGGGGAGGAGGTGTCGGAAGTGGTCATCGCGATGGGAATGAAGAGGGAGGAGGGGCGACCGGGCGCTGGGGTCAACGCAGGCCAGGGGCCATGATGAAGGCCGACGGATCGATCATGGCACCGGCGCGGCAGCGCACCAAGGGGGCGTCCTGCCGCCGGGCCGACGCCGAGGCGATGGGGGGCGGCGAGTCCCGCCGGGCGGTGAGACTCGGCAGGGCGGGAGGTCCATGCCCGCCGACATCGGCGTTCGCGGCTCTGCCCGGAACCACGCACCGCTGCTGCATGCCTGATCGGGGTGGAACCGCGTTGTCGCCTCCGGGGAACTTGTCGCCCGGGAACGGGTCCGAAGCCCCTGTCCGCAGTGGCAGCCGTGCACGGCGGACAGTATCCTAACCCGCTTTGCCGGCCCGCTCGGGCCGGTCGCCCCCGCGGCGGACGCGTCACAGGGCCCTCGGCCGGGTCTTCCCGGCATGCAGCGGTCGCCGTCCGTCTCAACCCCGCCACATCCGAACGTGGCGTTCTCCGGAGAGTCACTGAATGAAGTTGCGTCTTCTCGCTGCCGCCACCCTCGCGGCCCTGGCCCTTACCGCCGGCTCCGTCGCCGCTCAGGACACCACGTCCGAGAAGGGCAAGCTGAGCTACGCGCTCGGCTACTCCACCGGCCAGGACATCGCCCGGATGACCAAGCGCGGCGAACAGGTCGACATGGCCACCCTGATCAAGGCGATGCAGGATGCCGCTGCCGGCAAGGAACCCGCGGTTCCGCGCGACCAGCTGCAGGCCGCCGTCGACAACATGCAGCGCCGCGAGCTGGCGCGCGCCAAGGCCGAATTCGAGAAAGTCTCGGCCGACAACAAGACCAAGAGCGACGCTTTCCTGGCCCGCAACCGCACCGCCCCCGGCGTGAAGGTGCTGCCGAGCGGCCTGCAGTACCGCGTGATCGAGAACGGCAGCGGCGCGAAGCCGACCCAGGCCAGTGAAGTCCAGGTGCAGTACAAGACCAGCCTCCACGACGGCCAGACCATCGCCGACACCACCCAGCCGGTGAACGGCCAGGCGGGCGGCCCGCTGACGGTCAAGATCAGCGAAGTGGCGATGCCGGGCCTGCGCGAGGCGCTGCTGAACATGACCGCCGGCTCGCGCTGGGAAGTGGTGCTGCCGGCGAACCTCGCCGCCGGTACCGGCCAGGAAGCCGGTCGTCTGGTCAACCAGGCGCTGGTGTTCGACCTGAAGCTGGTGTCGGTGAAGTAAGCCTCGGCACCGCCTCAACCGTGACGCGCGGCTCTGCCGCGCGCACCCTCTGCGCCCGCTGCGGCATTGTCGCGCGGGCGCAGTCTTTTCCGGACAGGCATGCCCTGAACAGCCACTGCCGGAGTTCCCGGGGCCCGCTGCATCGGTTGGGTTCCTCCCGTGCCGGGCTTTCCCGCAATTCCTCCACATTCCCTCGCATCGATCATGACCGCCGCGCTTCCGCCTGTCCTCACGCCCTGCATCGGTGTCTGCACCCTGGATCCCCAGGGTTTCTGCGATGGTTGTTTCCGCACCGGCAACGAGATCGCCGCCTGGCTGCAGATGAGCGAGGCCGAGCGTGCGCATCTGATGGATGTGGTCCTGCCCGCGCGCGAGGCGGCACTGGGCGCGGCGCGCGGCTGACCCCGGGCACCGCGCCCCGCGCGGACAGCCCTGCACCCCGACGACACATCGGAAAGCGCGCGACCTGTGCACGGTGGTGGTCGGGTCGACATCGCCCGGGTGACGGCCGGGCGGCGCAGGTCGCCGTGCGTGCTGCCCGCATGGGCGATAATCGCCTTTCCCCTCCCCACGAGCGTCCGCGTCCGCGCGCGACGCACAGGCCGCATGGTGATTCCCGTCGCTCCCGCGTTCCCCGCCCTCGATCGATTGCGCGCCGCGCTGCATCCACTGGATGCGGTGCCTGCCGCGGTTCCGTGGAATCTGGAGGAGATCGCCGATCTCCTGCCCGACCCCGCGCAGCTGCGCGAGGCCGTGGTGCTGCTGGGCCTGGTGCCGCGCGCGCACGGGCCGCAGGTAGTGCTGACCCGCCGCACGGACAGCCTGCGCCAGCATGCGGGGCAGGTGAGCTTCCCGGGCGGACGCATCGACGACGACGACGACGGCCCGGTGGCCGCCGCGGTGCGCGAGGCGGCCGAGGAGATCGGCCTGGCGCCTGCACAGGCCCAGCCGCTGGGCTTTCTCGACCCGCTGGTGACCGTCACCGGCTTCCGCGTGCTGCCGGTGGTGGCCACGCTGGCCACCGATTTCGTGCCAGTGCCCAATCCCGACGAAGTGGCGGAGGTGTTCGAGATCGATCTCGACTTCCTGCTGCACCCGGATCATCTGGAGCACATCGCGCTGGACTGGCGCGGGCGTACCCGGCATGTCCTGCAGTACCGCAGTGCGCCGCAGGCGCCGCAGCAGCGGATCTGGGGCGTGACCGCATCGATCCTGTTCAATCTGCGCGAACGGCTGGCGTCGGTCGCGCTGGAGGCCTCCCGATGAGTCGAAGCGACCGGCATGCGGGTGATGGAGAGGCGCGGCAGGCCCACGGCTGGCGCACGCTGGTCCAGACCGAGGCCCTCGCGGAGGCGCTGCGCGCCCGTGACCGGCGGGCCGCCGATGCGGTGCATGACCTGCCGGAGGCCGGCTGCCAGGACCTGGTCGTCTTCGACTGCCGCTTCTCGCTGGCCGACACCGCCGCCGGCGAGGCCGCCTGGCGCGAGGCACGGCTCCCCGGCGCGCGTTACGCGCACCTGGATCGCGATCTCTCCGGGGCGCACACGCCGGGCGCGGGGCGCCACCCCTGGCCCACGGCGCAGGCCTTCACCGCCTGGCTCCGGCGCGAGGGCGTCGCACCGCACACGCAGGTGGTCGCCTATGACGCCGGCGACGGCGCGTTTGCCGCCCGGCTCTGGTGGTTGCTGCGCTGCCTGGGCCATCGCGATGCGGCGGTGCTGGACGGCGGCTGGGCGCGCTGGACGGCGCTGGGTCTGCCGTTCGAGACGGGCGTTCCGCAGCCGGTCGAAGCGGAACCGGAGTCGCTCGCCGCTGCGGCATCAGGCGGGTCCGACGCGAGTTTCGACATGCGTCTGCTGCTGGATGCCGACGCCGTGCGCACGCGCCTGGAGAAGGGCGATGCGCTGATCGATGCCCGTGCCGCGGAGCGTTTTCGTGGCGAGATCGAGCCGATCGACCGCATCGCCGGACATGTGCCGGGCGCGCTCAACCGGCCGTATGTCGACAACCTGCGGGAGGGCCGTTTCAAGCCGGCGGCCGAGCTGGCGGCGGAGTTCGACGCCCTGCTGGCGGGGCGTGCGCCGGCACGCGCGATCGCGATGTGCGGCTCGGGCGTGACCGCCTGCCATCACCTGCTGGCACTGGCCCACGCCGGGCGCGAGGGCGCCGCGCTCTACACCGGCTCGTGGAGCGGCTGGATCGAGGACGCCACCCGTCCGGTCGCGCGCGGCGCGGACTGAGCGGAGCCGATCGCCGCATCGCGCGTCCTCTCCTGTCGCTTCATCCTTCCTCTGCGTCTGCGCACAGGCTGCGCAGACGTCTCCATTTCCGCACCACAGGACAACACCATGCACGTCGAGATCTGGCACAACCCCGCCTGCGGTACCTCGCGCAACACACTGGCGCTCATCCGCCATGCCGGCATCGAGCCGGTGGTGGTGGAATACCTGAAGACGCCGCCCGACAAGGCGCGGTTGGCCGACGCCATTTCCGCCGCCGGCCTCGGTGTGCGCGACGCCATCCGGCAGAAGGGCACGCCGTATCTCGAACGCGGCCTCGATAATCCCTCGCTCGACGACGACGCGCTGCTCGATGCGATGGTGGCCGAGCCGGTGCTGATCAACCGGCCGTTCGTGTTCACCGACCTCGGCGTGCGTCTGTCGCGGCCCTCGGAACAGGTGCTGGAGATCCTGCCGCCGATCTCCGAGCCCTTCGTGAAGGAAGACGGCGAAGTGGTGGCGCCGCGCTGAGGCCGCCGGCCTCTGTCATCCGCGTGTACCCGCCGGCTACTTGCCGAGCTTCGCCACCAGCGCCTTGAGCGCGGTCTGGGTATCGTCGCCGTACCAGTCGTCGACGAAACGCTGCAGCGGGATGTGTTCGGGTTCCAGCGCTTCGATCACGTCCGCACGGGCGAGCGAACGCGTGTGCAGCATCGGCTGGCGGGGCAGCGCGAGCAGGCGCTCCAGCCATGCGATGGCGGTGGGCACCACCGCTTCGCCATCCGCCAGTGCATCGACCAGCCCCATCGCGTGTGCGTCCTCGGCCGCGACCATCGCGCCCTCGATGAGCAGGCGCTCGGCGCGGTAGTGGCCCACCACGCGGCGCATCAGGCGCTGGATGCCTTCGGGCACCGCCAGGCCCACCTGGGTCTCGTTGAGGCCGATCTGCAGCGGACGCGCCGGGTCGGCGCTGCGTGCCATCACCCGGTAATCGCAGCACAGTGCCAGCACGCAGCCGCCCGCCGGCGAGTGGCCGGTGAGCGCGGCCACCACCGGCACCCGCGAGGTTGCGAGCAGACGCGTCGCGCCGAAGAAGGCCTGCCAGGCCTCGAACAGGCCGCGGCGGTCCTCGCCCAGAGACACCAGATAGGGCACGTCCAGGCCGGCGGAGAAGATCTTCGCGTTGCCGGCCAGCACGATGCCGTCGACATCGTCGCTCGCCGCCTGCTCCAGCGCGGCGATCAGCGCGCGGCACAGGTCCGGATTGAGCGCGTTCACCGGCGGCCGGGCCATGCGCAGGATACGGATGCGGCCACTGCGGGCCGCGTGGGTCTCGGTCTCGATGAACGCGCTCATGGCGATGGGCCTCTTGCCGGTGCCGGGTGCGGGAATGCGGGGGCTATCATAACGGCCTCGTTCCGCATGTCAGGCCCTTCCATGCCCACCACCGCTGTCGCGTATGCCCGCATCCCGCGCACGCTTTGCGTGCTCGCCTTCGGCCTGCTGTCGCCTCTCGCGTTCGGCCAGGCCTCTCAGGCAGCGCAGGCTGCGGCGCCGGAGGGTGTGGTCGCCTGCGTGCCGCAGATCCAGGAAGGCTGGGTGCGTCTGCCGCCGGGAAAGATGCCGATGATGGCCGGCTTCGGCCGCATCGTGAACACCTGCGCCGCGCCCGCGACGGTGGTGTCCGCCAGCAGCCCGTCCTTCGCCGACGTCGAACTGCACGAGACGCGGCTGGTGGACGGCGTCAGCCGCATGCGTCACGTGCCGGAACTGCGCATCAAGCCCGACGACAGCGCCGTGCTCAAGCCCGGCGGGCTGCATCTGATGCTGATGCGTCCGGCCGCCGCGCTGTCGCCCGGCAGCCGCGTGGCGGTCACCTTCACGCTGTCCGACGGGCGCACGCTCATCGGCGAGTTCGAGGTGCGCAAGGCCGCGCCCTGAAGCCGCGACGCGGAGGCCGATCCGCGGGTCCACACCTGTCTTTTCCTTCGGGCGCACACGCGCATGTGCACGTTCATCACCGCCATCCTGCCCGTCGAAGCCGATCGTGCCGCGCTCGAGACGTGTCTGCATGCACATCGGCTGCGCCTGCGGCCGCAGGCGAATCCCGGCCTGGCGCGTCAGTTGCAGGCCGGCGATACCGCCTTCCTCACCACGTGGGGGCACTGCGACTGCGGGACGCCGCTGGGCCTTGCCTCCGATCGCGCCGGCACGTCACCCGTGCGGCCCGAAGACAGGGCCGCCGCCGAGGCCAGGACGCTGCGCCGCAAGGGTTGGAGCGAGGCGAAGATCGCCCGCGCGCTTGCGCAGCGCGACGATGCCCACGTCCGCGATGCGCGCGCCGAGGCCGATCGCGCCGCTTCGGGCGAAGGCGCCGACACCTTGTGCGCCGATGCATGGCTGCAGTGCCTGCGCGAGGTGCTTGCCTCCGGCGATACCCCGTGGATCGGATTGCTGCACCACGTCTACGACGGCGGCCTGGATCGTGAGTTCGCACTGCAGGGGCGCGAGCGCTGGCCCGTGGCGGCGCTCGATGCCGACGCGCTCGCGCACATGCGCGCGGACATCGTGCACGTGATCGCGCGTTGATCCCACGCTGAGCCCGCGACGCGGTGAGCGGCGCGGGCCCAGCCCCTGTTCCGTGATGCGGCCGGCCGGATGGGTGGCTCAGTCCGCCTGTTCCACCGTATCGCGCACGTAGCGGTCGAGCAGGCGGATGCCGAAGGCCGAGGCGCCGGCCGGCATGGTCGGCACCGCGCCGTCGTCGCGCCACGCCATCGAGGCGATGTCCAGATGCGCCCAGGCCACGCCGGGCTGCACCCATTCGCCGATGAAATGCGCGCCCACGCCGGCACCGGCGCCACTGCCGCCGCTGTGGCGCAGCTCGGCGATGGGCGACTCCAGGTCCTTGGCGTAGCTGGGGTGCAGCGGCAGGCGCCACAGCTCCTCGCCGGAGGCGCGGCCGGCGGCCAGCAGCGCATCGGCCAGCGTGTCGTCGCGGGTGAACAGGCCGGCGTATTCGTCGCCCAGCGCGGTGCGCACCGAGCCGGTCAGCGTGGCCACGTCGATCAGCACCCGCGGCTTGTCGCGGGTCTGCACGAACCACATCGCATCCACCAGCACCATGCGGCCCTCGGCGTCGGTGCTCATCACCTCGTAGGTCTTGCCGCTCATGGTGCGGATCACATCGCCCGGGCGGCCGGCGCTGCCGGAGGGCATGTTCTCGGCCAGCGCGGCCACCGCGATGGCATTCACCTTCGCCTCGCGTTTGGCGAGGCCCAGCACGGTGGCGGTGACCGCGGCCGCGCCGCTCATGTCGTACTTCATCCGCCACAGGTTCTCGCCGGGCTTGATCGAGATGCCGCCGCTGTCGAAGGTGATGCCCTTGCCGACGAAGGCGACCGGCGCCTCGCCCGCGGCGGCACCGCGGTAACGCACCACCAGCAGCCGCGGCGGGCGCGCGCTGCCCTGGCCGACGGCCAGCAGCGAATTCATGCCGAGCCGCTGCATCGCCGGCACGTCCAGCACTTCGATCTCGACGTTCTTCACGCCCGCGAATGCGGCGCGCGTCCGCGCGACGAAGCTTTCCGGGTAGATCACGTTGGCCGGCTCGGTCACCAGATCGCGCGCGAAACGCACGCTCTCGGCCATGGGCTGCCAGTCGCGGGCCCAGGCCGCGCGCGCGGCGTCCGGCGCGGCCACGCGCAGCACCAGGCTGCCCTGGCCGGGCGTCTCGCCATCGGGCTTGACGGCCTTGTAGGTGGTGAAGCGGTAGGCGCCCAGCGCGGCGCCGAAGGCCAGATGCGCGCCGCCGCCGGCAGGCGCGGCCTCCGGCCACAGCAGTTCGATGCGCGCGGCCTTGCTGGAGGCGCCGGCGTTGCCGGCCAGCGCGCCGATGTCTTCGAGCAGGCGCTGTGCGGGCGTTTCGTCGCCACGGCCGATCACCAGCACCTGCGCATACGGGCCGATGCCGTGCAGGTTCAGCGTGGTGCCGCGCTTGCCCTCGAACCCGGCCGAGGCCGTCGCGCGCGCCAGCGCGCCGCCGGTGGCGCGGTCGAGTTCGGTGAATGCGCGGTCCTGCGGCTCGCCCTGGCGCATCGTCACCGCGACGGTGCCCTCGGCGGGCAGCGCATAGGGTGCGAATTCGACGCTGCGCTGGGCGGAGGCGGGCGCAGCCAGACAGACGAGGACGAGGGCGAGGCCGAGGCCGAGGCCGAGCAGGCAGACGCGCCGGACGCTCGGCAGGCGCAGCGGCATGCGCTGCTGCGGGACGGAAGGGAATGGCATGGGATTTCGCATCGTGTGGATCTCGGACGGGCGGTGAGGGTGGTCGGACGCGCGGCGCGGGTGGCCTCCTGCCTGCCGCGCACAGGGCGAGCGCATGTCCGGGCAGTGCGGGCGCGCATGACGCGCATGAAGCGACCGTCGAACGTAGCCGCCCGGGCCGTCCCCGGCCCCCTGCCGATGGTCATGTGTCCCGACTGCGCCCCCTCCCGATGCGCGGCACGCACCGTCGCGGCCGCCGCACCGGTTGCCAAGCGGCCGTGGACTGGCGAGGATGTCGGCCTTTCGCGACCGTGGACCCTCGCCGCCGTACGGCACAGGCGAAGCCCGCACTGGAGAATGTGGATGAGCATGCAACGTCGTCGTTTCCTGCGCGCGGGCGCGCTCGCGGCCACTGCCGGCACGCTGGCGGCCTGCGCCGGTTCCGGAGGGCAGGGCGGGCAGGGCGCCGGTGCCGACGGGCGCCGCTTCACGTGGCGCATGGTCACCACCTGGCCGGCCAACTTCCCCGCGCTCGGCACCGGCGCCAGCCGCCTGGCCGAGATGATCGGCAGGGCCAGCGGCGGCCGGCTGACGGTGAAGGTGCACGGGGCGGGCGAGCTGGTGCCGGCGTTCGAGACCTTCGACGCGGTGTCGCGCGGCACGGTGGAGATGGGTCACGGTGCGGCCTACTACTGGACCGGGCGCTCGCCGGCCTGCGCGTTCTTCGCGGCGGTGCCGTTCGGGCTCAACGCGCAGGAAATGAATGGCTGGCTGTACCACGGCGGCGGTCTCGAGCTGTGGCGCGAGCTGTACGCCGGCTTCGGCCTGGTGCCCTTCGCCGCCGGCAATACCGGCGTGCAGATGGCCGGCTGGTTCAACCGCGAGATCAACAGCGTCGCCGACCTGAAGGGACTGAAGATCCGCATTCCCGGCCTGGGCGGCGAAGTGATCGGCCGCCTCGGCGCGGTGCCGGTGAACCTGCCCGGCGCCGAGGTGTTCACCGCGCTGCAGACCGGCGCGCTGGACGCCGCCGAATGGGTGGGCCCGTACAACGACCTCGCCTTCGGCCTGCACCGCGCGGCGAAGCACTACTACTACCCGGGCTGGCACGAGCCGGGCTCCACGCTGGAGGCCATCGTCAACAAGCAGGCCTTCGAATCGCTGCCGGAGGACCTGCAGGCGATCGTCGACGCCTGCTGTCGCGCGATCAACGACGACATGCTGGCCGAACTCACCGCGCAGAACGGCCAGGCCCTGCGCCAGCTGATCGACGAACACAAGGTCAGCGTGAAATCGCTGCCGGCCGATGTGCTGGCGGCGCTGAAGGCCGAATCGACCCGGGTCATCGACGAGATCGCCGCGAAGGACGCCTTCGCCAAGCGCGTGCTGGAGTCCTACCGCGCGCACCAGGCGCGCGTGGCGCTCTGGCACGGCACCTCGGAGCTGCCGTACTACATCGCGCGCGACGGTGGTCCGGCGATGGCCGCAGCGCCGGGTGCCGCGGCCGTCGGCTGACACCGCAACAGGTGCATTCGGGCCTGAAGGCCCTTTTGCGGCATGCTCGCACCGTAGGAGGGCCTTCAGGCCCGACCTGAGGCCCGCGGACTCGCCGACTTTTCTCGATGTCGTCCCGAGCGCAGCGAGGGACCTGCTTTTACTCTGTGGCTTGTCTCAAATGAAGCAGGTCCCTCGCTATGCTCGGGACGACAAAGCTCAGGACGACAAAGCTCAGGACGACAAAGCTCAGGACGACAAAGAGGGGGCGGGCCGATCGCGATCACGCCCAAAGCCGCGTGCGTTGCCTACAGCATCTTCCCCGGCAGCCACGTCGCCAGCGACGGCCAGGCCAGCAGCACGCCCACCATCGCCAGCTGCAGCAGGATGAAGGGCACCACGCCGCGATAGATCGTGGACGTGGGCACCTCGGGCGGGGCCACGCCGCGCAGGTAGAACAGCGCGAAGCCGAAGGGCGGTGTGAGGAAGGAGGTCTGCAGCACGATCGCGATCAGCACGCCCAGCCACACCGGGTCGGCGCCCATCATCAGCAGCGCGGGTGCCACGATCGGCACCACCACCAGCACGATCTCGATGAAGTCGAGCACGAAGCCCAGCAGGAACATCGCGAACAACGCGATCAACAGCGCGCCCCACATGCCGCCGGGCAGGCTCGCCAGCCAGTGGTGGACCATGTCCTCGCCGCCCAGGCCGCGGAAGACGAGCGTGAACACCGTCGCGCCGATCAGGATGAAGTAGACCATCGCGCTGATGGTCACCGTGCCGTCCACCACCTCGCGCACGCGGGCGAGGCTGAGCCGCCCGGCGGCCAGTGCGATTAGGGTCGCGCCCACCGCGCCCACCGCCGCCGCCTCGGTGGGCGTGGCGTAGCCCTTGAGGATCGAGCCCAGCACCAGCAGCACCAGCACCAGAGGGGCGATCAAGGCAAGCAGCAGCTGACGCGTCGGCAGCGGCTCGGCGCGCGCCGGCAGCGGCGGTGCCAGCTCCGGCCGTCGCCAGGCGGTCCACAGCAGATACAGCAGATACAGGCCGACCATCGCCAGCCCCGGCAGCAGCGCGCCGGCGAAGAGGTCGCCCACCGAGACGGTCTTCGGCGCGAAATTGCCCGCACGCAGCTGCGCCTGCTGGTAGGCGCTGCCCAGCTGGTCGCCCAGCAGCACCAGCACCAGCGATGGCGGGATGATCTGGCCCAGGGTACCGGCCGCGCAGATGGTGCCGCTGGCCAGACGCGGGTCGTAACCGTTGCGCAGCATCACCGGCAGCGAAATCAGGCCCATCGCCACCACGGTGGCCCCCACAATGCCCGTGGACGCCGCCAGCAGTGCGCCGACCAGCATCACCGCCACCACCAGCCCGCCGCGCACCCGGCCGAACAGCCGGCCCACGGTCTCCAGCAGGTCTTCGGCCACGCCGGAGCGCTCCAACATGCGCCCCATGAACACGAACAGCGGCACCGCGAGCAGGGTTTCGTTGCCCATCGCGCCGAACACGCGGTTGGGCAGGGCCTGCAGCAGTACCCAGTCGAACACGCCGAAGGCCATGCCCAGCGCGGCGAAGCCCAGGGCCACGCTGCCCAGCGTGAACGCCACCGGGAAGCCCGAGAGCAGCGCCACGCACAGGGTGGCGAACATCAGGACTGCGAGGATCTCGCTCAGAACGAAGGCATCCATGTCAGGCACCGCCTCCATGAGAAAGCGCGGCGTCGGCCTGGCTGCTTCCGGCGACCGGCGCCTGCGGCTCGCTCGCCAGCAGCCGCAGCGCGCGCGCCAGGCCGGCCAGCGCCAGCAGCACCGCCGCGGCGGGAATCAGGCTCTTGACCAGATACAGCCCGGGCAGCCCGCCGGACTCGCGCGAGCCCTCGCGCAGGCTCCACGACGCCGCCACGTAATCGAGACTGACCCAGAACAGCACCGCGCAGAACGGCAGCAACAACAGCGCCAGCCCGGCCAGTTCGGCATTGCGCTGCGTCCGCGGCGACCAGCGCTGCTGCAGGATGTCCACCCGCACATGCGCATCGCGCACCAGCGCGTACGCACCGCCCAACAGGAAGGCCGCGGCATTGAGATGCAGCACCAACTCCTGCGTCGCGATGCTGCCGGTATCGAAAGCGTAGCGCAGCACCACCAGCCCGAAGGTCAACACCACCACCGCCACCGTACACAGCCCGCAGAGCGCGCCGATCCAGCGGATGGGGGTTTCGATGATGGTGGCGAGGCGAGAAAGTCCCGGTCTCGGTTTCAAGAGCCTGTCCTCGACGATGTGGGGTGCTTCGGATGAGGCGGGATTGTGCGCGAGGGGGCTGTGCGGGTCTAGCCGGCCGCTGGCACGGCGCCTGCGTTGCGTGCGTGCAGGCGTTCGATGGCGGCGATGCCTGCCTCCATCCGGACCCGGGCGGCTGGATTGGCGGAATGCACACGGATCACTGGAGGCACGAAATGTCGGGTCGCCACCGCTTCCTCGATCCAGGCGATCACGTCGTAACCGGTGCCGCGCGCATCGTCCCCGAGGTCGTGATCGAGGCTGATTTCGGCCACGATGCCCGTATCGAGCAATGCGATGGCTTCAGCCGGCCAATACACGCGGACCCATCCCTCGGGAGTGCGACGTTCGTCGTCGAGATAAACGTTTCGCAGCGGTGAGCCGGCGCCGTCGCTGCGGGATTCGGCATGGTGATCCCGCCAGTAGCCTTCGATCCATGCCTGGATGAAGTCCAGCGCCTCGTTCCTGTATGGAAAGCTTGCCTGCCCGCCTGGCGTGCCTTGCTCGAAATCGATGATCCATCGGCCTTCGCTTGCCGAGATGAGCAAAGGGTGATGGCCATGGCGAATGTCGTCGGCGCTGCCTGCTTGGGTCGCGGGAGGCACATCCAAGTCGCCATGACTCGCCGAGGGCGCGATCAGCAAACGCGCGCCGTCTGTATTCGGCACGATCCTGCTGGCGCATACGTCGTCGGCCAATTCCAGCATCAACGCACGCAGAGCATCGATGTCCTTCTGTGCGGCCGCCGACAGGTGATCAGACGCCATAAAACTCCCGATACCACTCCACGAACTTCCGCACCCCGACCTCCACCGACGTGGTCGGCTGGTAGCCGGTATCGCGGTTCAGTGCGCTGACGTCGGCGTAGGTGTCGGGCACGTCGCCGGGCTGCATCGGCAGCAGGTTCTTCTCGGCCTTGCGGCCCAGGCAGTCTTCCAGCACTTCGATGTAGCGCAGCAGCTCGACCGGCTGGTGGTTGCCGATGTTGTACACGCGGTACGGTGCCGACGAGGTGGCCGGGCTCGGGTTCAGCGGGTCGTAGGACGGGTCCGGGCCGGGCACGCGGTCCAGGCTGCGGATCACGCCGTCGACGATGTCGTCGATGTAGGTGAAATCACGGCTGTGGCGGCCGTGGTTGAACACGTCGATGGGCTTGCCGGCCAGGATGTTGCGGGTGAACAGGAACAGCGCCATGTCCGGCCGGCCCCAGGGCCCGTACACGGTGAAGAAGCGCAGGCCGGTGGTGGGCAGGCCGTACAGGTGGCTGTAGGTGTGCGCCATCAGCTCGTTGGCCTTCTTGGTGGCCGCGTACAGGCTGACCGGGTGGTCCACACTGTCCTCCACCGCGAACGGCAGCTTGCGGTTGGCGCCATACACCGAGCTCGACGAAGCGTAGACCAGGTGTTCGATGCCGCGGTGGCGGCAGGCTTCGAGGATATTGATGAAACCGACGATGTTGCTGTCGATGTAGGCGTGCGGGTTTTCCAGCGAATAGCGCACGCCGGCCTGCGCGGCCAGGTTGACCACCCGCTGTGGCTTGAAGCTGTCGAACGCCGCTTCGAGCGTGGCGCGGTCTTCCAGCGAGCCTTTCACGAACGAGAAGCCCGGCTTCGGGGTCAGCAGCGCCAGGCGCGCGTCCTTCAGCGTGGGGTCGTAGTAGGCGTTGAGGTTGTCGTAGCCCAGCACCTCGTCGCCGCGCGCGAGCAGGCGGTGGCTGAGCGTGGAGCCTATGAAGCCGGCGGCGCCGGTGACGAGGATGCGCATGGGGTCGCCTGTCGGGGTGCGGGAGCGTCGGGTATTGTCCCGCTGCGGCGACGGCGAATCCAGTGAAGAGTCCAGCGGGTCAGCAGGACGATGACGGGTCGGCGCCGCGCGCACGCACGATGCGCGCCCAGAGCTCGTCCGGTGTCGTGCTCTGCCATACGCCGTGAAGCGCCTCGCGGAAGAGCGGATCCCGTCGTGCCTGTGTTTCGATGCGATCGATGAACGCTCTGCCGCATTCGCTCACGAGATCCTCGATCGGCCCTGCAGCGAGCATGCCGAGCGCCCACTCCGACGGCTGCCGTTCGAGCACCTTCAGGATGAAGCGCCAGAGTGCTTCTGCCTGCCCCAGGTGCAGAGCGCTGTAGCCCGGTTCCGACGCGAGATGCGCGGCCTCATGCGCGTCCGTCGTGTGTGGCGTCGTCTGGTACGCGAGCACATAGTCGTCCGCCCACGCGTCGAGCTGTTCCTCGCTGTCGAACGGCCACGCCATCGTCGTTTACAGCCGCCCGTCCACCGACTCGCGCGGCAGCGTGCCCTTCACGTCGAACAGCACCGCGTCCGGTTTGCCGTAGCGGCGGATGCCTTCGGCGCCCAGCGCGGCGAATTCGCGGTGCGCGACGGCGAGGATGATCGCGTCGTAGTGGCCTTCGGCCGGCGCTTCGATGAGCGTGAGACCGTATTCCTCCTGTGCCAGGTGCGCGTCGACCCACGGGTCGTGGACATCGGCCTGCACGTTGAAGCGGCGCAGTTCCTCGAGGATGTCGACCACACGGGTGTTGCGCAGGTCGGGGCAGTTTTCCTTGAACGCCAGGCCCAGCACCAGCACCTTGGCGTTGGAGGTGGGCAGGCCGCGCTGGGCCATCGCCTTGATCGTGCACTGCGCGACGTGCGGGCCCATGCCGTCGTTGATCCGCCGGCCGGCGAGGATCACGTCGGGGTGGTAACCGATCTGCTGCGCCTTGTGGGTGAGGTAATAGGGATCGACGCCGATGCAGTGCCCGCCCACCAGGCCGGGCTTGAACGGCAGGAAGTTCCACTTGGTGCCCGAGGCGGCCAGCACCTCGTGGGTGTCGATGCCGAGGCGGTGGAAGATCAGCGCCAGTTCGTTGATCAGCGCGATGTTGACGTCGCGCTGGATGTTCTCGATGACCTTCGCGGCTTCCGCCACGCGGATGCTGCTGGCCTTGTGCGTGCCGGCGGTGATGATGCCGGCGTACAGCGCGTCGACGAAATCGGCCACATCGGGTGTGGACCCGGAAGTGACCTTCATGATCGTTTCCAGCCGGTGCTGGTGATCGCCCGGATTGATGCGCTCGGGGCTGTAGCCGGCGAAGAAATCCACATTGAACGTGAGGCCGGATTCGCGCTCGACGATCGGCACGCAGGCCTCTTCGGTGGCGCCGGGGTAGACGGTGGATTCGTAGATCGCCACACCGCCCGGCCTGATCGCGCGGCCGACGGTGCGGCTGGCCGATTCCAGCGGACGCAGGTCGGGGCGTTTGTATGCGTCGATCGGCGTGGGCACGGTGACGATGAACACATTGCAGCCGGCTAGGTCGGCCGCGTCGGCGCTGAAACTCAGCCGGTCGGCGGCGCGCAGCTCGGCCTCGCTCACTTCGAGCGTGTGGTCGTGGAAGCGACGCAGGGCCTCGATGCGCTGGGCATCGATGTCGAACCCGATGGTGGGATGGCGCTTGCCGAACGCCGCGGCGAGCGGCAGGCCCACGTAGCCCAGGCCGATGACCGCGATGCGGATGTCGGAGGGCGCGGGCAGGGTGGCGGGAGTCGGAGTCTGGGGCATCGTTTCGAGGCGTCGGAGAAGAAGGAGGGCCGCGGCAGGCGCGTCGGGTCGGCTGGTGGGCCGCGGAGTGCTGCGTGGCGCCTGCACGGGCTCTGCGTGGATGTCCGCGCGGGGCCGCGCAGTCTAGCAATGCAGGCCGTGGCTGGACGCGACGACGACGACACGCTACGGTCGCACCGCCGCGCCGATCGGCGTCTGCCCACCGGGCCTAACGCGGAATGCCGGGAGCCGAGGCCAGAGGCCTGCACGGGCGGCGGGCGTTGCCGGACCCGCCGGCATGTCGCGTATTCAACAAGGGTCGCAGGTCGCCATGCCGGTGTATTCACGGCGGGCCTGCGCCCGACACGTCCCCCCGATATCTCCGAGGATTCCGATGCGCGTACTCGTCTGCGGCGGCGCCGGCTACATCGGCAGCCACACCTGCGTGGCCCTGGTGGAGCGCGGTCACGAGATCGTGATCGTCGACAACCACGTCAACAGCTCGCCGAAGGTGCTGGAGCGCCTGCAGCGTCTGCTGGGTGCGGCACCGGAGGCGCACTGCATCGACCTGCGCGACGCGGCGCGGCTGCAGGCGCTCATCGCGCAGGGCCGCTTCGATGCCGTGATCCATTTCGCCGCGCTCAAATCCGTCGGCGAGTCCTGCGCGCAGCCGCTGGATTATTTCGACAACAACCTCGGTGGCAGCATCGCGCTGCTGCAGGCGATGGCCGCGCACGGGCTGTCCCGCCTTGTTTTCAGCTCGTCGGCGACGGTCTACGGCGAGCCCGAACGGCTGCCGCTGGACGAGTCCGCGCGGCTGGCGGTGACCAACCCCTACGGGCGGACCAAGCTGTTCGTGGAGCAGATCATCGCCGACGCCTGTGCCGCCGACCCGCGCATGGCCGCGATCAGCCTGCGCTATTTCAACCCGGTGGGCGCGCATCCCTCGGGCCTGATCGGCGAGTCGCCCAGCGGCGTGCCGAACAATCTAATGCCCTACATCTGCCAGGTGGCGGTGGGGCGACGGCCGGAGCTGCAGGTGTACGGCGGCGACTGGCCCACCATCGACGGCACCGGCGTGCGCGACTACATCCACATCATGGACCTCGCGCTCGCGCATGTGCACGCGGTCGAGGCCCTGATGCGCGGCGGCCATGGAGGCGACGCGTCGGCCGGCGACGCCGCGCTGCGCGGCCACCGCACCCTGAATCTTGGCGTCGGTCGCGGGGTGAGCGTGCTCGAACTGGTGCGTGCGTTCGAAGCCGCGAGCGGGCGCGCGGTGCCGTACCGCATCGTCGGCCGCCGCCCGGGCGATGTCGCGGAGGTATGGGCCGACCCATCGCTCGCCGAACACCTGCTCGGCTGGAAGGCCGGCCTGGACGTGGCGCGGATGTGCGAGGACGCCTGGCGCTGGCAGTCGATGAACCCGGACGGCTACGGCGCGTGAGCCCTGCCGGGCCGTGCGCCCGCGCTCCAGGCGATGCCGGCACCGCGCACCGAGACGCGGGCCATCGCCTCCCTGCGGTGCATGGTCATGCGTCCGCCTGGCCGGCTCCGATGTGGTCGAGCACCACCAGATCACCGCGTCCGGGCCGCGTGCCTGCCAGCAGCCCGCGGTAGACATAGTCGGACGCGGCCAGCGTGGCCTCGTCCATGCGCAGGCCCAGCGCGAGCTGCGCCGCCAGCGCCGAGGACAGCGTGCAGCCGGTTCCGTGCGCCTCCAGCCGCAGCCGCGGGTGGCGGATTTCGCGGTGCAGCACATCGCCTTCATCCGTGCGCCATGCGAGCAGATCGATCACGCTCTCGTCCGTGGTCTGCAGATGGCCGCCCTTCAGCAGCACCGCGCCCGGGCCGAGCGCGAGCAGGTCGTCGCAGGCCGTGCGCATCGCGTCCGCGTCGTGGATGCCTCGCCCGAGCAGGGCTTCGGCCTCGGGCAGGTTGGGCGTGAGCACGCTGGACATCGGCAACAGGCGCCGGCGCAGCGCCTCGACCGCATCGTCGGCGAGCAGGCGCGCACCGGAGGTGGCGATCATCACCGGGTCGAGCACGATGTAGGGCGGGCAGTGCTGATCCAGCGCGGTGGCCACCGCCGCGATCACCGTGGCGTCGGCCAGCATGCCGATCTTCACCGCGCGGATGTCGAAATCGTCGAAACACGCATCGATCTGCGCCCGCAGGAACGCCACCGGCGGCACATGCACGGCGGTGACGCCGCGGGTGTGCTGGGCCGTGAGCGCCGCGATCGCGCTGCAGCCGTGCACGGCATGCGCGGCGAAGGTCTTGAGGTCGGCCTGGATGCCGGCCCCGCCGCCGGAATCGGAACCGGCGATGGTGAGGGCGGACACCGGGCGTTCGTGACGTGGGCTTGTGGTGTGGGGCATGGCATCGGGAGATGAGTAGTCGGGGTGGCGACCGGGTACGTCCGCCTCGATGGATCGGGGCGTCCATCCTTGGCCGGGGCGCCCCTCGCATCGTGTGGAATCAGCATACACCCGCAGTCGATTCACGCCCCGTCGGCGTCGGCGTTTGCGCGTGCGTGGCGATGCACATGCCGGAACACCACATACGCGAAGCCGACGATGCCGGTCAGACTGGCCGGCAGCACCAATGCGCGATAGGCGAACAGGGCGTAAAGCCATGCGCCGGAAACCGACCCGGACAGGAATCCGGCGACGATCAGCGCGCTCAGGCGCAGGCGGCGGGTCTGCAGCGGCATCCGCCGCAGCGCATGCCCGAGGCCGATACCGAGATCGGTGAACATGCCGCTCAGATGCGTGGTGCGCACCACCGCGCCGCTGTAGGTGGTGACCATCGCGTTCTGCAGCCCGCAGGCGGCCGCCGCGCACCAGGCGCCCAGCACCCACTCGCGCTCGAACATCGGTATCGACGCGAACAGCAACAGCGAGACCAGCGCCAGTGCCACGCCGTAGCGCCGGCCCAGGCGCAGGCTGCTGTCCTGCACGATCATCCCGCTGAGCGCGGCGCCCAGCACGAAGGCCACGATCACGCCCGCCAGATGCAGGCTGGCGCGCAGGTCGCCGCCCGCGAGCGCGGCGCCGAGCAGGGTGGTGGTACCGGTGAGGTGCGTGATGGCCTGATGCTCGAAGCCCAGATAGCCCACCACGTTGACCATGCCCGCGATGCAGGACAGCGCGAAGGCGCCGACCCACACCCAGCGCGGCAGCTGCACGCCCATCGGATCAGTCCGTGCGCGGTGCGGCGGTGTCCGCCGCGTCGCCCCTGGCCGGACCCATGCCCAGGTCGCGCGGCAGCAGCGAATGCACCAGCGCCTCGTGCGGCCGGCCGCGGACCACGATCGCATCGCGCGCCACGCCTTCGCAGACCGCACCGAGCTTGATCGCCACCCGCAGGCTGGCGCGGTTTTCCGGCTGGATCAGGATCGCGATGCGCTGCAGGCCCAGCCGCTCGAAACCGAAACGCGCCGCCTGCCGCGCGGCCTCCACCGCCACCCCGCGACCGCGCGCCGCGTCCGTGGTCCAGTAGCCCAGATTCGCGGATCGATAGGCGGGGATGCGGTGGTTGATGCCGACGCCGCCCAGCAGCGCATCGCTGTCGGCATCGAACACCCCGAAATGGTGCTCGGAGTCCGCCGCGCGCGCGGCGGCGCAGTGCGCGATCCAGCCCTCGGCAGCCGCGAGGTCGTAAGCCTCGGTAGCCCAGGGCAGCCACTGAACAAGCGTGTGCAGGCTCTCGCGGACCACCGCGTGGAGCCGCGTCGCGTCGGAGATGCAAAGGGGGCGTATCGCGACGTTCATCGTGTCCATAACCGCCACCATTTTCGGGTGGGAGCAGGTTCGGAGGCTTGCCGCTGCGATCGCACGATATCGAGTCTGTCCAGCAGTTCCGCCGCTTCCTGCTCGCTCAGCGGGTCGCCCAGGTTCACCATCGCGGGCATCGCCGCAAGTTCGCAGCCGAGAAAAGAGGCATCCCAACTTCGCTGTTTCAGCAGTGGTGGCCACAGCAACACGATCTGTTCACCATCGATGACCGGGATATCCTTGGGTGAGGCTTCACCCCAGATGGACGCCAACAGATCCGGCTTGGGTGAGAGCGCATGACCATAGTGCCACCACGCCGAATCTGCGTTTTCCACGCTGGGCAGCGGGCTCTGCGGCACGTGCCCTCCGGGCAAACGGTCGCCGATCGCCCGCTGCAGCAAGGTAAAGAGGTGAAAACAGTTGCCGATGTTCTGGTATTCGGCGCGGTAGCCGCGTTCCGCTTCCACATGCAGCACCACGATTCGACCTGAAACCCGCGAGATGGCAGCGCGCACCCATGTTGCGCCGGGACCATGATCGTCGATGCGGTCGAGATCGACATGGAACCCTTCATCCGACGCCAGTTCCGCCCGTTCCTCCGGAAGCCTGGCCAGATAGGCGACCAAGGCTTGGCTCAATTTCGTCAAAGCGTCGATGAAGACTTCCGATTCCTCTTTGCCGCCGTCGCCCGCCGCGGGTAGCGGAGGAGGCGAAGCGGTGGCTGCTCTGAATCGCGTGAGCAGATGCCGCCAAGACCGCTGCGGTTCGAGTCCGTCTTCGACAAGGGCGCCGAGAAGAATGCCCAGCCAGGCCGCAGCCTCGAGCGGCAGCGTATCCAGCGCCTGTGCCGCCCGTAGGGCCACAGCGGAGTCTCTCATCGCTGCGTCGTGAAACTCCCGCGAGACCGCGCGCAACGGTTCGAGCTCGCGCAGACTGGCAGCGGTTTCGCAGGCAAGCAGAAGCTGCTCGACGACGTCCCGATCACTGGAGCCGGATATCGTCATGCTGCAAAGGCGCTACAGCACTTCCGACGCGTAATCCGCCAGCCGCGAACGCTCGCCGCGCTTGAGCGTGACGTGCGCGCTGTGTGCCCAGTTCTTGAAGCGGTCGACGGCGTAGGTGAGGCCGGAGGTGGTTTCGGTGAGGTAGGGCGTGTCGATCTGCTCGACGTTGCCCAGGCAGACGATCTTGGTGCCCGGGCCGGCGCGGGTGATCAGAGTCTTCATCTGCTTGGGCGTGAGGTTCTGCGCCTCGTCGAGGATCAACCAGCGGCTGAGGAAGGTGCGGCCGCGCATGAAGTTCAGCGAGCGGATCTTGATCCGCGAGGCCAGCAGGTCGTTGGTGGCTGCGCGGCCCCAGCTGCCGCCTTCGGCGTTGCTGGGCATCAGCACTTCGAGGTTGTCGGTGAGCGCGCCCATCCACGGCGTCATCTTCTCTTCCTCGGTGCCGGGCAAGAAGCCGATGTCCTCGCCCACGCTCACCGTGGCGCGGGTCATGATGATCTCGCGGTAGCGCTGCATGTCCATGGTCTGCGTCAGGCCCGCGGCCAGCGCCAGCAGGGTCTTGCCGGTGCCGGCGGTGCCGAGCAGGGTGACGAAGTCGACTTCCGGGTCCATCAGCGCATTGAGCGCGAAATTCTGTTCGCGGTTGCGCGCGGTGATGCCCCACACCGCATGCTGCTGGCTGCGGTAGTCGTCGACGATCTGCAGCACCACGCGGTCGCCGTCGATGCGCGCGACGCGCATCTCCGCGTCCTCGTCGCCGGGCAGGTAGAGGTACTGATTGGGATGCCACTCGTCGTCTTCGCCGCGCGCGATCTCGTAGAAGGTGCGGCCGCGGTCGGTCCACGACTTCAGGTCCTTGCCGTGGCGCGACCAGAAATCGGCGGACAGCGCTGTGGCGCCGGTGTACAGCAGGCTGAAATCGTCGAGCGCGCGATCGTTCTCGTAGTCCTCGGACGCGATACCGGCGATCGAGGCCTTGATCCGCAGGTTGATGTCCTTGGAGACGAACACCACCGGCGTTTCGGATTCGACTTCCTGCAGCACCAGGATCGCGCCGAGGATCTGGTTGTCCGGCATCACCGCGCCGAAGCGCTTGGCCGAGTCGAAGCTGCCGGTCTGGAAGCGCAGATGGCCGATGCTCTCGGGCGCGCGCAGCTGCAGGCCCTTGGGCCGGCTCAGCGGCAGTCCGACGGTGATCTTGTCGGTGCCGTGGGTCTCGATGAGTTCGTTGATGAAGCGACTCACCTGGCGCGCGTTGCGGCTGGCTTCGGAGGTGCCCTTCTTGGCGTTGTCCAGCTCCTCGATGACCTGCATCGGCAGAAAGACGTCGTGCTCCTCGAACTTGAACAACGCGGTGGGATCGTGCATCAGCACGTTGGTGTCGAGGACGTAGATGCGTTTGCCTTTGGTCATCATCGGATTCGGGATTCGGGATTCGGGATTCTGGATTCTGGATGCGGGATGCGGGATGCGGGATGCGCGGCTCGCCGCGTCGATCAGAGCCGACAGTGCATGCGTGCCGTAGAGCGGAGCGTAGCTCCGCTGCGGATGCCTGAGACATCGCGAGGCATCGAAGGGCGCAGCGAGTCTTCGACCCGCTCTACAGGTGTCGCATCGATCGTCATGTCCATGTCGATCTCCGCCGGCCGGCCTTTGTAGAGCGGAGCGCAGCTCCGCTGCCGCAGCCTGCGATCGAACGCGAGCGGGATGACGCGGAGGCTCACCCGGCCTGCGCTGCCTTCAGCGCATCCAGCACCGCCTGCGCATGCCCGGCCACCTTCACCTTGCGCCATTCCGCGGCGAGGACGCCGCCGGGCGCGATCAGGAAGGTGCTGCGTTCGATGCCGAGCACGGTCTTGCCGTACATGTTCTTTTCCTTGATCACGTCGAAGGCCTTGCACAGCGCTTCGTCGCCGTCGCTGACCAGCTGGAACTTGAAGCCCTGCTTGGTGCAGAAGTTCTGGTGCGACTTGACCGAGTCGCGCGACACGCCGACCACGTCGCAGCCGAGCTTGGCGAACTTGGGCAGCAGCGCGTTGAACTCCAGGCCCTCGGTGGTGCAGCCCGGCGTGGAGTCCTTGGGATAGAAGTACAGCACCAGCCAGCGCTCGGCGTGGTCGGCGAGGGTGGCGGTGCTGCCGTCGGAGAGCGCCAGCGGCAGTTTCAGCGTGGTCTTGGGCAGGGGCTTGCCGACGGCGATGGGCATGCGTGGCGTCCGTGTGTGGGGCGAGGGGAAAGATGCGCGGCCGCGTCGGGCCTCAGAACTTCATCGGGTCCATGATCGCGTCGAGATTCAGGTGGTCGCAGAACTCGAGGAAATCGTCGCGCAGCGCGGCGATGTGCATGTCGGCCGGCACGCCGATGGTGATCTGCGCCGAGAACATGTCCGCGCCGGTCTGCATCGCCCGATAACGCGAGCAGTGCAGGCCTTCGATGGTGATGCCCTGGCGGTCGAAGAAATCCGCCAGCTGGTAGAGGATGCCGGGCTTGTCGGCGGCCACGACTTCGACCACGTACGGCAGCAGATTGGACTGCAGGGCCTTGGGGCCGGTGCGGTACCAGTTGAGCTTCATCCCGTCTTCGCGCTCGAGGCGGCCGAGCATGGCCTCGAGCTTGGCGATCGCGTCCCAGGAGCCCACGGCCAGGGCGGTGACCGACACGTCGCGGCCCACCGTGGACAGCCGCGCATCGGCCATGTTGCAGCCGCTGTCGGCGATGCGCCGGGTCACGGCCAGCAGCGGCGAGTGCGGATGCGTCGTGTAGGCGTTGATCAGCAGGTGGTTCTCGTTGGGCGAGGGCCGTTGGTTGTTGTTGGAGTCGCTCAAGATGATGTCCAGGAGTGAAGCGGTGGGGCCGGATGGAACGGCGCGGTGGCACCGGCGTGCGGTGTCGGCGCGTCGCGGCCGCCGGTGTCGGTGCGCCGGGCGGCCCGCCCGGCGGGATGCGGGCGGGCAGATCTGCGGCAGGTCCGGGGCAGGATATGGGCCGGGGGTGTGCATCGCAAGGGCAGGCCGTATACGTCGCTCCGGATCGTGCCCGAGGGGCCGCAAGTCGCTGATCCGGAAGGCGTGGGCAGCCGCGGCGACGGGATGCGGATGCTATGATCGCGGCCTTGGCGGCGGCCCTCCGGCGGCGCATGTCGAAGGCCGCCGACGGTCGCCTTCGGCACTGTCGTCCGCATGCATGCTTCCGCCCACCGCGTCGCGCCGCGCTCGACGCCATCCTCCATCCAGCCCCTCACCGAGGTTTCGCCCCCGTGCATCTGTCCGGCAGCATCACCGCGCTCGCGACTCCCTTTCTGTCCGTCCCCGATCCGTCCGCGTCCGGCGACACGTCGCAGGGCCATCCGTCCGTCGACATGGATGGCTGGCACCGGCTGCTGCAGGCGCAGCTCGCGCACGGCACCCAGGCGGTCGTGGTGGCCGGTTCCACCGGCGAGGCCAACGCGCTGGACGACGAGGAGTACGCGGCCCTGCTGAGCGCTGCGGTCGAGACGCTGCGTGGGCGCATCCCCGTGCTGGCAGGTACCGGCACGCCCAACACCGCCAAGACGATCGCCGCCACGCGGCGTGCGGCCGCGCTGGGCGCCGACGTGGCCCTGGTGGTGACGCCTCCCTATGTACGCCCCACCCAGGCCGGTCTGATCGCGCACTACCGCGCGGTCGCCGACGAGGGCGGTCTGCCCGTGCTGCTCTACAACGTGCCCGGCCGCACCGGTTGCGATCTGCTGCCGGAGACGGTGGCCGCGCTGGTCGATCACCCGCGCATCGTCGGCATCAAGGAGGCGGTGACCGCCCCGGAGCGGATGCAGGCGCTGCTGGCGCTGCGTGGCCCGGGCTTCGCGGTGCTCGGCGGCGACGACCCGACCGCGATGCGGGCGATGCTTGCCGGCGCCGACGGCACCATTTCGGTCGCCTCGAACGTGCTGCCCGCGTCGTTCCGGCGCCTGTGCGATCTGGCCCGCGCGGGCGATACCGAGCGGGCCGCAGCCTGGGATGCCCGGCTGCAGCCGGTCTTCGACTTCCTCGGCGTGGAACCCAATCCCATCCCGGTCAAGGCCGTGCTGGCCGCCCGGGGCATCGGCGATGGCCTGCGCCTGCCTCTCACGCCGCTTTCGCCCGCACATGCCGATGCCCTGGTGCAGGCCGTCGCGGCCGTGGCGGCGCTGGAGCGCGACGCGGCGGCGTGACCGGCTCCGGCCTGTCGACGGCCCGCATCGGGCCGCGGCGCGGCCCCGCCTGTTAAGCTGCGCGTCCGCGCCGGTTCAGCCCGGCGCCACCACACTCCACGGCCTCCGGTCGTCGCCGCGGCTCGCCGCGGATGGACGCGTCCGACGGTTCCGTCGCATCCTCACCATTCCCTGCAGTCGCTTCAGGAGTCCGCATGTCCCGCCCCCGTCCCGTGTCCCGTTCCGTCCTGCGCACCGCCGTTCTCCTCACTCTGGCGGTGGCCGTGGCCGGCACTTCCGGCTGTGGCTGGCTGCGCAAGAAGGACCCGTACGCGATGGACGAGGCCGAGCGCCCGCTGGAAGTCCCGCCGCCGCTGGATGCCCGCCAGGTGGCCCAGGCCGAAGCCGGGGCAGGCAGTTCGGTCACCCGTTCCTCCCTCTCGGGCGGTACGGCCGTGAACAACACGAGCGGCTTCAGCGTCGACGGCGACCGTGAAGGCGCCTTCGCGCGCGTGGGCCAGCTTCTGGAGCAGACCCCCGGGTTGACGATCGCCAGCCGCGCGCAACTGCTGGGTGCCTATGACGTCGACTACCGCGGCGCCCGTTTCCTGGTGCGCGTGTCGGAATCCGGCGGCTCCACGTATGTCTCCGCTGTCGATCCGCGTGGCCAGGCGGCCCAGGGCGAAGGGCCCGCGGCGCTGATCGCCTCGCTCAAGAATGCGATGGGAGGGCGTTGAGCCCGGCGTCGCCATCGGCGACGCACATCGCTGCAGATGAAAACGGGCGCCCTGGGCGCCCGTTTTCTTTCGACGCCCGCGCACCGGAGGGGCAGGGGCGGAGTAGCCTGGGTCGACGTTCCCGGGTCAGCGTTCCAACAGCGCCAGCTTGCCGGGCTTGCCGTCCCATTCCTTGGCGTCCTCGGCCGCTTCCTTGCGGGTGGTGATGACCGGCCAGGCCTGCGCCAGCTCGGCGTTGAGGGCGACGAACCCCTCCTGCCCGGCAGGCACGTCGTCCTCGGGGAAGATCGCGTTGGCCGGGCATTCCGGCTCGCACAGCGTGCAATCGATGCATTCGTCGGGATCGATCACCAGGAAGTTCGGCCCTTCATGGAAGCAGTCCACGGGGCAGACTTCGACGCAGTCGGTGTATTTGCACTTGATGCAGTTTTCGGTGACGACGAAGGGCATGGGGCGTCCCAAGCGTGTGGTAGCGGGCCCGCAAGTGTACGGCCTGCGTGCGGCGCGATGTACCCATCGAGGCACGTGGGCGCGGGTGCATCGCGGGATTGGCGCTCCCTACGGGCGGCCTGTCGGCCGTCCAGCGCCGCTCCGGGCGGCGCTGTCGAACCCATGGTTCGAACCCTTCAGGTTCGTCAAAAGAAAAACCCGCGCCCTGCGGCGCGGGTTCTCGGGATTGGCGCTCCCTACGGGATTCGAACCCGTGTTTTAGCCTTGAGAGGGCCACGT
>ERZ1066122.283-NODE-283-length-54825-cov-11.024740_pt1 | contig 54825 bp, 61 predicted proteins | sample MGYA00382769_ERZ1066122 | MGnify/ENA primary metagenome ERZ1066122 (study PRJEB33369, sample SAMEA5778352) | biofilm metagenome | biome: Industrial cooling water; feature: Water cooling tower basin; material: Biofilm | place: United Arab Emirates | collected... | reverse complement strand
ATCGCACCGCTTCACCCAGGGACGAAGTACACACAAATCGGCACTTGACCCCAGCAACGGTGGTACTTTGCAGCCTTCAACGACACCTGATGGTGAGCAATGGTGGCGGCGTCACGGATTTGTAACATCCACGCAAAATCTGATCAGGTAGCGATTGGGAGCCGCGTGAGAATGTGGTGTCCGGGTGGCGCCGATTCACGCTCGCCTGAGTGCGCACCGCTCGCAGCACCTCGCTGCTGGGGCGGGATCGGCCAGTCTCGGCCGATCGCGCCATTCGCGCTGTGGTTACGTGCCCTGCGGCCCCAGCCGGTGCCGCGCGCAGAAGAAGTTCGCGAGCATCCCGAGCGCCCCTTCCTGCACGGTGCGTTTCGCGAGGGCCCGGCAGCGCACCTTCGTGAAGCCCCACAGGCGCTCGATGGTGTGAAGCGGATGCTCGATCATCGTTCGATTGCGGGACCGCGTCCGGTTGATGGCATCCCAGTAGTTCGTTCGCCCTCCAAATTTGTTGACGAGGTATCGGCCGCCGCTCAGCTTCCCCTGCGCTTGTCGTCGCCTTTGTAGCAGGCCGTGTCGCCATGGAACGTTGTCTGCTGGCCGTACCGTCGGTGGGGCAACTGCGTGATATCGGCGGTGGTCGCGTCCGTCGTCGAGATCGAATTGATGACGCCGCGCCGGTGAGTCCCCATATACCTCCACATGCCGAACTACCTCGCGTTCTCTTTCTTCGTCTGCCGCATCTCGGAATCGCGCGTCTGCGTCGAGTTCTTCGTTGAACTGGGCGCGCCGAAGATGCACAGGGTCCGGCGAAGGGGGAATCACGCGCGCCAGTATCGCCCCTTACGCTCCCGAGCGCACTACTGGATCAAGAAACTGCTACGAGGATTCGTATGTGGCCAATGATTCGCCTTGTGGCTATCGCGAAGGGCAGAGTTCGTCTCAGCCTCGCTGTCGCCGGATGCATACTCGTTGCCTTGCCGTCGGCCTCGGTATCGGCGCAGGAGTGCGTGGGCGGACTCGCTCTCGGCGCTGCCGGCAGTGCGGTTGGAGGCTCACTCGCAGGCGCCGGGGCCGATCGTTCCACGGTGGCCGCATACGAGCGACTCGGCGCGCGGCTCCAACTCGGTGCGCAGGCAGGGATTCTCGGTACCTCCTTCACGTCCACCACAGTGCAACTCGCCGGCGTGAGCGCGAGCTGGCGTCCGGGAGCAATGAAGGAGGCGGGGCTGCGCGCCTGTCCCTACATTCGGGCGACGTGGTTCAACGGGCCGAACGATGGTCGCTTCCCAAGTCGTCAGTTGCAGGGAGCGACTGGCGTCAGTGTCGGGCAGGCCGTGCCAGTGGGAGCAAGGCTCACATTGGTACCGTTCGGTCGGCTGGGTGTACTTCATCTTCGGGAACGCAGCGATGTGTCGGACGTCTCGAGCAGCGTCGGCGAGGCTGGCGTGGGGGTCGGCCTGCGTCTCGGGTCGAGGCTTGTCGTGACGCCATTCGCCCAACGCCCATTCGCCACCGGGTCGCGCGCTGGAGCAGCGGAGCCGACCTATTCGCTCTCGATACGTCTCGGCCTCGGTCGATAGGCGTCAAGCGCCCGGTTGCTCAGCGACGGTTCCCGCATCCGGTGCAGTCGAAGATGGCGAAGGCTGGTGTGATGAGATCCACCGTCGTTCGCGAGGCACAGATGCTCATTGCGAGACCGCGCCGTGGTTTTGTGCTGCGCCGCTGGAGGTGACGGCTCCTGATCGGAGTCACCGGGCAAGAGCCCGTCGAGAAGGACGCGAGCAACTGCCGAGATCGCATGCCTCGGGCGTGTGTGAACTCGTTGCGTCTGGCTCAGGGCGCGACGGATTCTGAGCGGACGCTTCAGGACGGCGGGGCCTCGACGTTCGCGACGCGAGGCACTTGATGCGTTCTGGACCGCTAGATTGCCGACCATGCTCTCCCGTCTGCCGCGTTGGGTGGAAATCGGTGGCTTCTGGCTCGCGGCCATCGCGGGGTCAGTGAACGCGGTGGGGCTGCTCGGCTTCCGGCATGAGGCCGTGTCCCATGTCACCGGTACCTCGACGCTCTTCAGTCTCGCGCTGGCGCGAGGTCGCGCTACAGACGCCTGGCATCTGGCCCTGATCGCGCTCTCGTTTCTTCTCGGCGCGATCCTGAGCGGCGCACTGACTGGCAACGTCGCGCTGCAACTGGGGCGACGCTACGGAGCGGCGCTGCTGTTCGAGGCACTCCTGCTCACGCTGGCCACGATTGCGCTCGTGCGCGGATCGGACATCGGCCACCTGCTCGCCTCGGCGGCGTGCGGCCTGCAGAACGCGATGGTGAGCAGCTACAGCGGCGCGCTCATCCGCACCACCCACATGACCGGCCTCGTCACCGACATCGGGACAATGCTCGGCGCGCGGCTGCGCGGGCACGCCCTCGATCGGCGCCGTGTCGTGCTGTACCTGATCCTGCTGGCTGGCTTCGTGAGCGGTGGTGTGCTGGGTGCGACAGCGTTCGATGCACTGGGGGTGTACGCGTTGCTGTTGCCGGCTGGTGGCGCCGCCGCACTGGCGGGCGCGTACGCGGTCATGCGGAAGCGGACAATTGACGGCTCGATGTCATGAATCGATCGCGCGCGCGAGTTGCCGCCGTGGCATTGACCGCGTCACTCGCGCTCCTCGGGTGCGCAGAGCGTGAAACGCGTGCGCCCATCGTGACGCGCCCGCTCCTCGACGGCGCACGGATTGACACACTCGTCGGCGAATACTCGGGGGTGATCTCGGCCGCCGAGTTCCACGATTCGCTCCTCGTCGTTGCCGACCATCTGGAGCAGACACTCTGGCGACTCAACCTCCGCAGAGGACTGCGCGACAGCATCGGCCGACGCGGTAACGGTCCTGGCGAATACCGCCGCGTCGGTCGCATCGCCAAGCTGCATCGGGATTCCGTCGCGATGTTCGATGGATTCGCGGGCTGGCCGTTCGTCGTCATCGATGTGGCGAGTGGACGTGGACGGACCGCGCGCGTTCTGGACCCGGGCCGACGCAATCAACTCGAGGCGACACTTTGGGTCACCGCGACGCCGTACCTGCAGACGGCCGATACGCTGGGCCGAATCTTCGGGGCGCCCGAGATGGCGCAGCCAACGATCGATACGGCCACCAGGTTGCCGATGCCAGCGGAGCCACTCGACACGTGGACCATCGTGCGATTCGGCATCGATGGGTCCACTGCCGACACACTAGTTGAGTTTCCACGAGGCCACACCTACGTGGGGTCAGGTCGCGACGCGGCCGGTCGTTCAATTCGGCGTCTGGACCCGGGACGCTACGCCCCCCTCAACGGGTGGGCCGCCCGCGACGACGGTGCGCTGCTGCGGGCGGATGCAGGACAGTACGTACTCACGCTGCATGCGCCAGACGGGGATTCCCTGCGATCCTGGCGCGTGCCTTACGCGCCGATCACGTTGTCCGACAGCAGTTGGCAGGCACACCTGGCGAGCGCGCGAACGTTTGCTCGACAGCTGATGGGTGGACAGATTCGCGAGATGAGCGACGCCCTCGGCCGGCCAATGCGGGCGCCTCCTGAGCCCACCTACGAGGAACCGCCAAAGCCCGCCACCGTACCGCCCCTCTCGCTGGCGAGCGGGTCCACGTCCCTGTACTACGTCGGCGAGAACGCGTGGGTGCCGGTGCACCTTGATGATTCCGGCACGAGCCTCGGTTGGGACGTGATCGACCTCGAGACCGGCACTCGACGGGTCCGGTACACCATACCTCCGCGACACCGACTGCTGCTCGTGACCAGGCGCGGCGTGTACGTTGTGACAACAGACGACGAGGACCTGCAGCGCATCCTGTTCGTCCGCCCCAACCCCTGACGCACCATTCGCAGATGTCCGTAGGCAGCGATTCCCCCCGCCCCGCCCTCGTCCGCCACATCGGCCTCGCCGGACTCGCCGCCACCGGGATCTGCTCCATGCTCGGCGCGGCGATCAACACGATTCCGTTCACGATGCAGCGGAACGTGCCCGGCATCGACGGCGGAGTGCTCCCGGCCTACATGCTCGCGGCACTCCCCGCGCTGCTCGCCGCACTCGCCTTCGCCGCACTCGGCTCGGCCATGCCGCGCGCCGGTGGCAGCTACGTGTATGCCTCACGCGGATTGTCGCCCTACCTCGGGTTCGTCGCGTCGTTCTCGCAGTGGTTCGGCTTGTCCATCGCGATTGGCGTCGTCTCGTACGTGATTCCGGCCTTCCTGCGCGATGCGGCGGAGCCGCTCGGACTCACCGCGCTCGCCGCGCTGCTCGACGGCCCGGTGGCGCGGCCCCTCATCGCGCTCGCGTTTCTGTGGTCGTTCGTGCTGGTAAACGTGCGTGGCACGCAGCTCTACGAACGACTGCTGCTGCCACTCATGGCGCTGATGTTCGTGCTTGGAGGCGTCGTGATCTTCGCCGGCTTCACGCACGATCACACCGACTTCGCCGCCGCGCTGCTTGCGCGGGAAGGCCGCGCGGTGCCCAGCGTGAATCGCGCCGCGCCCGGCCTTGCGACCTTGCTCGCCGCGACACCCGTGCTCTTCGCGAGCTTCATCGGCTTCGATTCCATCGCGCAAGCGGGCGGCGAAGCGAAGAACCCCACGCGCAACCTGCCGCTCGCCATCGGCATCGCGGTATTGTCGGTGGGCACGTACTACTTTCTGTTCACCGCCGCCGTCTACCACGCGGTGCCGTGGCAGTTCGTCGCCGAGCAGGCGGCGGTGCGCGACGTGACGGCGCCCGGCCTGCTGGGCTATCTGCTGTCGCCCACGTGGACCGTCACGATCGTGGCCGGTGCTGCGGTCGCGCTCATCAACGACCTGCCCGCCATGCTGCTCGCGGTGTCGCGCCTCATGTTCGCGTGGGCCGACGACGGGATCTTTCCGCGCCCCTTTGCGCGCGTGCACCAGACGTGGCGCACACCACACATCGCAATCGTGGCGAGCGCCTGCGTCGCCTCGGTGTCCATCATTGGCAGTCACCTCGCGGGCGACTTCTTTCTGGGCGTCGATATTCTCGTGACGAGCATGCTGGTCACGTACGCGCTCATGGCGCTCACCGTGCTCACGCTGCCCTCGCGGAATCCGGGCATTGCGTCACAGATCACCGTGCTGCGATCCTCGGCGTTGCGTGTGCCCATCGCGGTGCTGGCGCTGCTCCTCACCGCCGGCTTGCTGGTGGTACATGTGACCAAGGATCTCAACGCCGCCGTTTCGGCGTGGTACTTTCGCAGTACGCCGATCTGGCTGCTCGTGCTCACGATCGGCTCGCTCATCTACGCCACCGAATCACGCGCGCTGCGTCGCCGAGATCCGCGCGCCTTTGACCGCTTCACGACGCTTCCCGCCGAGTGACTTCCCCGCATCGCCGATGACTCCGTCCATTCCGCGCCACGCGCTCGCCCCCGGCTTCACCATCTCGCGTGTCCTCACCGGTCTCTGGCAGGTGGCCGACCTCGAACGCGACGGCCGCTCGCTCGATCACGGCGTTGCCGCCGACGCCATGGGTGCGTACGCCACAGCCGGCTTCACGACGTTCGACATGGCCGACCACTACGGCTCGGCCGAGCTCATCGCCGGTCGGTTCGCGGGCGGTGCCGCCCCGCGTGACGATGTGCAGCTGCTCACCAAGTGGGTGCCGGAACCGGGCCCGCTCACGCGCGCCGACGTGCGAACGGCCGTGGAGCGCGCGCTCGATCGGTTGCAGCGCGCGCGTGTGGATCTCATGCAGTTCCACGCGTGGAACTACGCCGACCCGGCCTGGCTCGACGCGATGTTCTACCTCGACGAGTTGCGACAGGAAGGATTGATCGCCCATCTCGGCCTCACCAACACCGATACCGCGCATCTCCGTATGCTGCGCGCGACCGGGATTCCGGTGGTGTCGAATCAGGTGTGCTGGTCGCTGATCGACCGGCGTCCGAGGCAGCGGCTCGCTCCGTACGCGCTCCAGCACGGCGTGTCGATTCTCGCGTACGGTACGGTGGCCGGTGGTTTTCTCAGCGATCGCTGGCTCGACCGCGCCGAGCCCGATTGGCAGGCGCTCGACACGTGGTCGCAGATGAAGTACGGACGGTTTGTACGCACCGCGGGTGGCTGGGAGGCGCTCCAGCGCGTGCTGCGCGCCGCACGGCAGGTCGCCGATCGACACGGCGTGTCGATTGCGAACGTGGCGTGTCGCTACGTCCTCGAGCAGCCGGCGGTGGGTGGCATCATCATCGGCGCGCGACTCGGCAGCAGCGAGCACATCACCGATACGCAGCGCCTGTTCGAATTTGCGCTGTCGGAACAGGATCACGCCGAACTCGAGGCGGCGGTCGCCACGCTCGATCCGCTCCCTGGCGAGCCGGGCGATGAATACCGTGTGCCGCCGTTCCTGACGGCGTCGGGTGATCTCTCGCACCACGTGGCATCGTTCCCGGCGCCGTATCCGGTGCGCGTCGATGCAAACGGCCGCCGGCGTGTGCTCTCGGGCACCGTGTGGGAACGTGATGCGGGCTACGCGCGCGCCGTGCGTGTGGGCGATCAGATCACCGTGTCCGGCACCACCGCGACGCACGGATCCCGCTGCATCGGTGGACATGATCCGGCTGCGCAGGCGCACTTCGTGATCGACAAGATCGCCGGCGCGCTGCAGGCGCTCGGTGCGCGTCTCGAGGATGTGGTACGCACGCGCATCTTCGTGAGCAACATCGCGCACTGGGAGCCGGTCGCTCGCGCCCATGGTGAGCGTTTCGGGCACATCCAACCGGCGAATACACTCGTGCAAGCGCCGCTTGTTGGCGAGGAGTATCTCGTCGAGATCGAGGCCGATGCGGTGGTGACCAACGCATGACGCGCAGGCGCTTCTCGTGGCTGGTGCCGATCATGCTCTGCGCGATCGCCCGCGGGCTGCTGGCGCAACCCGCCGACCTCGCGGCCCGCCTCGACGCCCGCATCGCCACCCAGCGCGACGCCAACGCGACACTGCTGGCCGAGCTCGGCGCCATCCGCTCGCCCTCGGGGCAGGAGCACCAGCGTGCGCGCCGCGTGGCCGAACAGATGCGCGCCATCGGTCTCGAAGACGTGCGGGTGGACTCGCTCCCCAATGCCATCGGCCGCATTCGCGGCTCGCTCCCCGATGGTGCGCGCCGCGCCATCGTGTTCGTGAGCACGCTCGACGATCTCGCCACCGTCGCCGCGCACCAGGCGGCGGCACCGCGTCCGCCGTACGTGGAGGGGGATCGCGTCGTCGGCCCCGGCACCAACACGTCGAGTACGACGGTCGCGATGCTCGCCGCCGCCGAGGCGTTGCGGCACGCGGGCGTGCGCCCGGAGCATGACCTCATCTTCGCGGCCGTGGCGCAGGAAGAGACCGGCCTCGTGGGGATGAAGGCGTTGTACGCCGAGTGGAAGCCACAGGCCGACGCGTTCGTCGACATTCTCGGCGACGGACGCAGCATCACCTACGGCGCGCTCGGCATTCACTGGTGGCGCGTGTGGGCGTACCACACCGGCGGTCATTCGCTCACCGGTGGTCTACCCAATGTGAATCAGGGGATCGCGCGCGCCGTCGACCGGATTCTCGCCCTCCCGCAGCCGCCCGCCGACACCCGCACCGTCATGAACATTTCGATGATCCAGTCGGGCGATGTCTTCAATCGCAAGCCCGATAGCGCGTGGTTCTCGCTCGACATTCGATCGCTGCACGCCGAGCAGATCGCGCGCAATGAAGCCGCCGTGCGCGCGATTCTCGACAGCGTCTCCCGCGAAACCGGGACGCGTTTCGCGCTGCGCGAGGTGCAGTTGACGGCCGGTGGACAGATCGCGGGCGCTGACACGTCGCGTCTCGTCCGCACGTCGGTGGCCGCCGCGCGCGCCATCGGGCTCGAGCCGCGCCTCGGGAATGCCGGCTCGGCCAATCTCAACGTCGCCATCGCGGGCGGCACGCTGGCCATCGGACTCGGTGGTGAACGCGGCGGTCTGCGCGGTGAGCCCGGCGAGTTTGCGGACATTCCTGCCATGCAGCGTACCGCACGGCACGTTGCGCGCCTCGCGGCGGAGTTGGGACGTCGACCGCGCTGACGACGCACCACGCACCGCGGCAAACGACAGCACGGACACCGACCACTACCCCGACGCGTTGTGCCATCATGAGCGACGCTCGCACCTCCGCCTGGCTTCCCATCGACCGCACGATCGGCAACACGCCGCTCGTGGCGCTGCAGCGCCTGCCGTCGCAGTTCGGCGTGTCAGCCGACACGGTCATTCTCGGCAAACTCGAAGGCAACAATCCCGGCGGCTCCGTGAAGGACCGCCCCGTGTACAGCATGATCCGCCGCGCCGAGGAGCGCGGTGAGATTCGTCCCGGTGACCGCCTCATCGAAGCCACGAGCGGCAACACGGGAATTGCACTGGCCATGATCGCGGCCATGAAGGGCTATCGCATGACGCTCATCATGCCCGACAACAGCAGTCACGAGCGTCAGCTGTCGATGCGCGCCTACGGTGCCGAGCTCATCCTCACGCCGGCGAGCAAGGGCGGCATGGAGTACGCGCGTGACATCGCCGCCGAGATGGCCGCGCGCGGCGAGGGACGCGTCCTCGATCAGTTCGCGAACGCCGACAATCCACGTGCGCACTACGAGACCACCGGCCCGGAGATCTGGCGTGACACCGATGGTCGCATCACGCATTTCGTGAGCGCCATGGGAACGACCGGCACGATCATGGGCGTCGGTCGGTATCTCAAGGAGCAGAATCCGCACGTCACCATCGTGGGCGCGCAGCCGGCCGAGGGTTCGCAGATTCCCGGCATTCGCAAGTGGGGAGCGGCGTATCAACCCCGCATCTACGATGCCGCACGAGTGGATCGCATCGAACAGGTCACGCAGGCCGATGCGGAGGCCATGGCCGGCACGCTCGCGTCCACCGAGGGGATCTTCTGTGGCCCGTCGGCGGCGGGCGCGTGCCTGATCGCCCTGCGCGTCGCGGCGGAGTCACCCGGCGCCGTGATCGTCTTCATCGTGTGCGACCGCGGTGATCGCTACCTGAGCACCGGCCTGTTCGGCTGACCACGCACGCCTCGCCAGCACCGGCACGCGCACCTGCGCAAATTGCATGATGTCCAACGCCCTGCTCACGCGCACCGTGCGCGCCGCCGTCGTGCAGACCGCCCCGGTCGCCTTCGATCTCGAGGCCACGCTCGAGCGCGTTGCGACGCGAACCGCCGAGGCGGCCGACCAAGGGGCGGAGCTGGTGCTCTTTCCCGAGGCGTTTGTAAGTGCGTACCCGCGCGGCCTCACCTTCGGCACCGTCATCGGCAGCCGCAGCGAGGCCGGGCGTGCCTGGTATCAGCGCTATTGGGAATCGAGTGTGGCGCTCGACGGTGAGGACGCGGCACGCATCGGCGCGATCGCCCGCGCGCACGGTGTGCATCTGACCGTTGGCGTCGTGGAGCGCGCTGGGGGATCGCTCTTCTGCAGCGTCGCACTCTTCGCCCCCGATGGCACACTGCGCCATGTGCACCGCAAGCTGATCCCCACCGCCGCCGAACGCATCGTGTGGGCGCAAGGTGATGGGCGGTCAGTACGTGGTGTTCCAACCGAGATTGGCGTGCTCGGCACGGCGGTCTGCTGGGAACACTACATGCCACTGCTGCGCACGGCGCTTTACGAAGACGGCGTGCAGCTCTGGCTCGCACCCACCGCCGACAGTCGTGACTCATGGCTCGCGACCATGCAACACGTCGCGATCGAGGGACGCTGCTTCGTGTTGAGCGCCAACCAGCACGCCCGACGTCGTGACTATCCGCTCGACTATCCGCTCGACGACGTCGAGGACCCCGACGCAATCATTACACGCGGCGGCAGCTGCATCATCGACCCGTATGGCACCGTGCTCGCCGGTCCCGTGTTCGACGAAGACGCGCTGCTCGTGGCCGATCTCGACCTCGGCGCCACGATCCGCGCGCGGTTGGATCTCGACGTGACGGGCCACTACGCACGCCCCGACGTCTTCGCCCTGCATCGCAAGCTGGAGTCCCGTGATGGAACCGCGTAACGCCGCCTGGAGTGTGCTCGTGCTGGCCGGTCTCTTCGAGATCGGCTGGGCGGTCGGCCTCAAGTACACCGAGGGCTTCACCCGCCTGTGGCCGTCGGTGTGCACGGCGCTCGCGCTCGTCGCGAGCATGGCGCTGCTCGCGATGGCGTTACGGACGTTGCCGCTCGGGACTGCCTACGCGGTGTGGACCGGGATCGGCACCGTGGGCACCGCCGTACTTGGCATCGCCCTCTTTCGTGAACCCGTCACCGTCGCGCGGCTGGTGTGCATCGCGCTCATCGTGACGGGCATCGTTGGGCTCAAGGTGATGAGTACAACGCCGAGCGCTCCGTGATGCTTGTGCTTGCGCAGATTGCCGCCGGTCCGCAACCACAGTACGTCGGTGGTGGACCCGCCAAGGGCGCGGTCATCATCGTGACCTCCGTCCTCATGTACGTCTTGCCATCCATCCTCGCGTTCAAGCGAGAGCGTCGCAAGAAGTGGCGGATTCTTGCGATCAATCTGCTGCTCGGCTGGACGCTCATCGGTTGGGTCGTGTCGATGCTGATGACGTACGCCTACGAGCCACCACCCGACGGCGCGCCTCCCGACACGACACGTATCCCCGGCACGCCGCGTCTGTGAGTACGGGCAGCAGCAGTGCGCGCGACCGATGGCTCGCGTTCCGTCGCGCGCAACCACCAGCACCGCCACTCACGCGTCGAACGGTGAATGCGCGTGGGCTGTCGTTCGCCGTGTGGCAGTCACCAGTGGTACCGGACACGACGCCGCTCCTGTGCATCAATGGGGGCCTGCTGTTCGATCACAGCCTCCTGTGGCCGGCGCTCGCGCCATTGGCGCACACGCGACAACTGCTGCTCTACGATCAGCGCGGGCGCGGTGAGAGCGCGTCGCCGCCTGGCGTGGCCGCCTCGCGCATTCAGTTCGACATTGGCGATGTCGTCGCACTGCGCGAGGCGCTCGACGTGCCCGCGTGGGATCTGCTCGGCCATTCGTGGGGCGGCGGCATCGCGATGTGTGCGGCCGCGGCCGACCCAACGGGCGTTCGACGTCTCGTGCTCGTGAACGCGGTCGGTGTCACGAGCGCTTGGCTGCCACTTTTGCACTCGGCGGGCATCGCGCGCTTGCAGCGCACCGGACACGCCGACGCGGCCGCTCGGCTCGCCGCCCTCGATCCCACCGCGCTCACCCTTCCCGAGTTGGAGCGGCACGCCGACTACGCGCAGGCCTTCTTTCCCGCGTGGTTTGCCGACCCCGAGTTTGCCACACGCGCCATTCCACCACGGGCCCGCTCCGTCACGGGCGCCTACGTCGCCGCCCGGCTGCGCCGCGAGGGCTACGACTGGCGCGAGCGTCTCGGTGCCCTGCGCGCGCCCACGCTCGTCCTTCACGGCAGTGACGACGTGCTCCCCATCGGCGTGGCCGAGGAGACCGCGCGTCTCCTGTCCACCCTCGACGTGCCTGTCACACTGCAGGCGCTCGCCGGCGCGGGCCACAATCCGTTCTGGGAAGCGCCCGACGCGTTCTTCACGGCCATCGAGACATTCTTGACCGCAGCTCCGCGGTAACGGGAGACGGCGGTCGCTGCGCGCTCGCCGAACTCTCGTCTGCCGTGAAGCTCACCGATCTGGTGCTGGTCTCCGCTGTGATTGCGCTCGCCGGCTTTGTCGGCGCGCAAGCCACCGTGCAGTCGGCCCCCGCCGCTCAGTCCGGTGTGCTCACGACATCGCCCAACTCGGCTCCTGACGCTGCGGCGCTGGCGGATCCCTCGCGCGAGGCCTCGCGCGCGCGGGACCTCGACGTGCCTGCACCCGCCGATGATCGCGCGGGCGATCTCACCACGGGCAGCGCGCGCGAAGGTCGCGTTGCGTACGTGAGCAACGTTCCACGGCCGACCGCGTTGTCGGCGCCGGAGCTGCAACGGCGATTGCAGACGGGCAGCTCGGGTACCTACATCGACGCGTTGCTCTCGGCCCGAGATTCCGTGCTCACCCGGTGGCCCGATCGCCTCCTGACGCCGGTCCGCGTCTGGATCGGCGACGGTGGTGCGCATGACGCGTGGGACCCTGCGTTCCCATCGCTCGTGCGCGACGCGTTCGACGCCTGGACGGCCACCGGCATCCCGATGCGCTTCACGTTCGTGCGCGACTCCAGTGACGTGGACGTGCGCGTGCGCTTCGTCCCGTCATTTGCTGACGGCATCAGTGGCCGCACCGTGTGGAGCCGAGACGCGAACTCGTGGCTCGTGTCCGGCGACATCGATCTGTCGTTGCGGCATCCGCGCGGCGACGCGATCACCCGCACCCAGCTGCAGGCGATCGCGCTGCACGAGATCGGTCACCTGCTGGGGCTCGATCACGTCGACGATCCCGAGCACATCATGGCGCCACGCGTTCGCGCACGTACGCTCAGCGACGGCGATATCGCGACGGTGCGGCTGCTGTACTCGGTGCCCGCCGGTTCAGCGCGTCATTGACGCCGCGTGCGCGGCGCTCACCCGCGTTCCGCGTCTCACCACTTGAGCTGAACCGTTCGTTCACTCGCATCATTGCGACCCACGCGGAGCGACAAGGTTCGCGACGCGCGCGCCGCCTCGAGTGCAACGCGCACATCGCGCACCGCGCGCACAAGCAATCCATTCGCTTCGCGAATGACGTCACCTTCGCGCAGACCACCGACCGCGGCGGGGGTCCCGGGCAACACCTGCAGCACCAGCACGCCCTCGGTGAGGCCGAGCGCCGTGCGCAGTTCGCTTCCCAGCGTCTTGAGCTGCGCGCCCCCGACCATCGCATCGTCATCGCCGGTAAAGATGGTGATCATCACCGGTGATGGCGTGGCACGCGCCGGCGCCGGCGCAACGGACAGGATGCCGACACGCTCCTGATCGGCCCGTACGTTCGCCAACTCGGCGGCGAGCGCGACGGGCATGCTGGTCGGGACGTCGAGATCGGTGGCACGCATTGGCGCCGCCGTCGTGGCCCGCGCATAGAGTCGCACCGCCGTCGGCTCGGGGCGTGTACCCACGGTGAGCGTCACATCGCGCACACGCCCATCGCGGCGTACGCGCACACCGAGTCGCCGCGCCGGTTCGAGCAGCGTGGTGTAATCCACCATGCCGGCCCGCACATCGCGTCCGTTGAACGCAAGGATCGTATCGCCAGACGCGAGTCCCGCACGTTCCGCGGGCGAACCAGGGTCGACCGACTCGACGATGGGGTAATCGCAGTAGCTCACGATGTACCCCGATTGCAGTGAGGAGCGCATTGGCACGCTCGACATCGTGAGGCCGAGATACCCGGCTGGCGCACGGACCGGGAAGCCGGCCACGCGCGACAGTGCGGTCTCGACCACGCCGTCGACGGTGGGGACGAGTTCACGTACGCGCGCGGTGAGCGCACGCCGCGCCTCCGTACGGGCGGCGCCCGAGGCGACTGCTGGATCGGCGAGCGGCGCGGACGCGAGCAGCGCTTCGAGCCGACGCGTCAGCGTGTCCACCTCGCGCCGCACGGAGGCGAGACGCTGTGCGGTACTGCGTGCGCTCGCCGACGGCGTGGTGGGTCGCACCGACTCGAGTCGCGCGACGGCATCGAGTTCGCTGCGCATGCGCAGCAGCGCGAACCCTTCCGGCACGCGCGCCAGCCGTTCGCCCGCACGTTCCTCCTGTGCGCAGAGATTCTCCGGACCGATCGTGGTCAACGTGACGCGCCCGACCGTCGGGCGAGGCTGTGCGATCGCCGCAGGCGCAGCGCTGGCAACGCCGAACAGCAGCACACCGGCGAACGGTGCGAGGCGACGGATGTCATGTCTGACCTGACAGACGATGCGCATCAGAACGACTCCATCACGCGGTCCACCGGCATTGCTTCCCCGAGCTGTCGAAGCGTGGCTTCGCGCGCCGTGTAGGCCGCGAGGTAGTACTGGTTGAGCACGGGATCCTGCGGGGCCTCGAAGAGCCCCGCGCGCGACGCATTGAGCATCTGTTCGAGGGCGGCGAGTCGTGCCCGATACACGGATTGCGCATTCACGGTCGTGTCGTGCGACGCGAGCCAGAACGACGCGCGCTCGTACTCACGCTGCGCCCGTTCGAGGGCACGCGTGGCGTCCTCCACCGAGCGAAATGCGTTTGCACCCGACGACGAGGACGCCGTGGTCAGACCGATCGCGCCATCGACCTGCGACGCGCCGACGGGCACGTCGAGCGAGGTGGTCGCCGTGCCACGTCCCACGAGTGCCCCGGAAGTGAACACGAGCATCGCGGCCGCGGCGCGCCACGCGGTCGTCCGCCACACGCGGGAGCGCGCCGCGACATTCCCCGAGGCGACGACGGACGACTGCACCGAGCCAGTCGGCTGCGCAAACGATGGCGCACGACCTGGCCGCACCAGCGAAATCTCCGCCGCAACCGGCAACTCCGGTACATCGCTCGGTCGCGTGATGAGTCCCTCGTCGCGCAGCGCCGATGACAGCGCGGCCCACGAGGTCAGTCGCGCCCCCGGACGGTCGCGTTCTCCCTCGGCGAGCGCCGCGAGGCGATCGAAAGCATCACGTTCCGATCGACACGCCGCACACTGGGCGAGATGGGCGAGCTCGTCAGCGGTCAGCGGGTCGTGATCACGCGCCGCGAGGCGCTCAGCATCAAGGTGCAGCATAACTGCGTTCCACCGTGTCGTCGGGAGTATCGAGCAGCGGCGCGAGCAGACGACGGAGCTTCGCGCGCGCCTTGAACAGTTGGGATTTCGAACCGCCCGATGTGATGCCGAGTTCTTCGGCGATCTCCTCGTGCGTGAAGCCCTGCACATCGTGCAGGTAGAACACTCGGCGCGCACCGGGCGCCAACTGACGACACGCCTCCTCGATGGACGCGGCCAAGAGGGACGGCGTCGCTTCGTCGTGATCGACCGCGACCGTGTGCTCCTCGATCGGCGCTTCGACGGCGGCCTGTCGACGCGTGCGTCGCAAGGCATTCAGCGAACGATTGATTGCCACGCGGTGCAGCCACGTGCTGAACTTCGAATCACCTCGCCACGAGGGCAGCGCCCGGAAGATCTGGATCCACACTTCCTGCGCGAGGTCCTGGGCCAGATCGGGGTCGCCCGCGAGCCGAGCGACGATCGCGTCCACATGCGGGCTGTGCTGATTCCACAGCAGGCGCATGGCGCGTTCGTCCCCCTCGATGGCTCGGCGGACAATGGCGGCGTCGGTATCCATCATGGCTCTGCACAATCTGACACCGGCGGGGTACGACCGGTTGCCATCCGCCGGTGCGTTGTCACCGACACGGGGGCCATCGTGACATCATCCTGTCCCCGACGGGTTGACGCTGAGCGCCGGATGCGACAATGTGACGAAGCCCACCCTGTCGCACCCGTCCAGCGCCTCAACTGTTGCCGGACGGCTGCCGAGATTGTCGTAGACGCGGGTGCTTCCTGCCCGCCGCGCGTGCCCCACCCGGGGTTCACCCTCCCGCTTCGCCGCCGGTGCTTCTGCCGTCCGTCCTGCTGGCTGCCAGTGCCGCGCTCGCCCCGCTCGACGGGGAAGCGCTGCTGCGTGCGGCCGGTCTGCGGGCCGACGGACTGCGGCGTCCCGCGCCGGTGGATGTGCTCGCGAGCGTGGCGCGCGGGGACGGCCTGCCCTCCGCCGCGCCGTCCGCCGTTGGCATGTCGGCCACCCGGCTCACGGAAATCGACCGCATGGTTCGGCGCGGCGTGGAAGCCGGCGGATTCCCCGGCGCGTCCGTGGTCGTGGGTCGCAAGGGCTACTCGGTCTGGTCGCGCGGCATCGGCACACTCGACTGGCGCCCGAACAGCCGCGCGGTCGATCCGGTCGAGACGATCTACGATCTCGCCTCGCTCACCAAGGTGGTCGCCACGACGACCGCGGTCATGCTGCTGTACGATGCGGGACGCGTTGCGCTCGACGCCCCCGTCGTGCAGTACCTGCCGGCGTTCGCCGGCGACTCCGTGCGCAACAGCATCACGGTGGAACAGTTGCTCACGCACCGCTCGGGGCTGCCGTCGGGCCTCGATCTGTGGCGTTTGGCGTCGACGCCTGCGCAAGCCAAGGCGCTCGTGTACACCGCGCCGCTCAAGCGCGCACCCGGCGCCGCGTACGAGTACAGCGATCTCGGTCCGATCCTGCTCGGCCTCATCGTCGAAGCGGTCACCGAGCAGTCACTCGATCGGTTCGTCACGGAGAAGGTGTTCACCCCCCTCGGCATGACCGATACCCGGTTTCGGCCAGCCGTCGGTGAGGTGAGCCGTATCGCGCCCACCGAAGTCAGCCCGCCGCGAGGCTATCCGCTGCGCGGCGAAGTGCACGACGAAAACTCCTACCGTCTCGGCGGAGTGGCCGGTCACGCCGGACTCTTCGGCACAGCGGCCGACCTGTCGGTCTTTGCGCAGATGATGCTGCAGGGCGGCATCTACAACGGCCGACGGCTCATTGCCGACAGCACGGTGCAGCGCTTTACCCGGCGCACAGCGGGCCGTCGCGCGCTCGGCTGGGACACGTGCGCCGGCGAGGGGGGGTGCGGTCAGTTCCTTACCTCGCGCGCCTACGGGCACACCGGCTACACCGGCACGTCGCTCTGGATCGATCCCGATCACGATCTCTTCGTGATTCTCCTGAGCAACCGTGTGCACGCGCCCAAGTCGCCGCGCTCCGCGAAGGTCATCATGGACGTGCGGCACGATCTCGCCGACGCCACCCTGCTCGCGGTGATGGACGACCCCACTGGTGTCCGCGCGATGCCGGATTCGTTCCGCGTGGACCGCCAGGTGGATTGGGTGCCCAAGCCACCGGTGCGCCGCGCGCGTCAGCCGGTTCGCCGCGCCACCACGACACGCCGCCGCGGCTGACGACTCCGCATCCCCGACAGGGCCGCTCGGGAACTCTTCCCTCCCGCGCTATCTTGCGTAGATGGAGGATGCCACGATGACCGAAGACTCTCCCGAGACCACGACCGCCGAGGCGGCGACGGCGGTGACCGCCGCCGCCACTGACCCTTCAGGCCTGTCTGTTGACAAGGCCCGCCTCGTGCTGCGTCGCGTGAAGGATCCCGAGCTCAACCTGAACATCGTCGACCTCGGCCTGATCTACGACATTCACGTTGAGGGTGCGGATGTCCGGATCGACATGTCGCTCACCTCGCCCGGGTGCCCATCGGGTCCGGAGATCATGGGCGAGGCTGAGAAGGAGCTGCGCACGCTGCCGGGCGTTGGCGAGGTGGTGGTGAATCTCGTCTGGGCGCCCGCGTGGACGCCGGAGCGCATCGAGCCGCGGGTTCGCGCGTACATGGGCTTCTGAACGCACGCCGGCCGTGGCCCTTGAGGACCACGGCCGGCGTCGCAGGCGGGGGTGCGCCGGTTACGGTTACGGCGTCGAGAACCCGCCCAGCACGTCTGACGAGGGTACGGGACGTGACCCCTCGGTGCGCAGCAGCCGCACCAGGCCCACGATGACCGGAATGAGGACCGCTGCGCCGAACCACAACCCGATGTCGGCGACGTTGAACACGATCCACGCGTCCGGCAGGCGCACGCCGAGAAAGTCGGGGACACCACGCGCTTCGCCAATCAGACTGGAGAGGTTGCCGAGTGCCCCTCCCGCAACGAGCCCCATCGCGAGCGGCGCGCGACGATCGAAGTGCGCCAGCGGGACCACGACGCTCGCCACGAGCAGAATGGTGAGGGCGGTGCCGCTCACGTTGAGCAGCCACGTGTGCGGTCCGAGCGAGACGCCACCGAGCGCGCCCGTGTTGTAGACGAGGAAGAGCGCGATGCCATCGGCGAGGCCGACGAATCGGTCGGTGAGCGACCCGATTGCCCAATGCTTGCTGCCGAGGTCGGCCGCGAGGACGAGGGCCATCCAGCCGAGGAATCGCAGCAGGACGGACGTCGCGGTCCACGGAGTCGAGGACGCAGTAGCCAGGCGGTCGGGGCGGATCGACATGCGACGAACCCTCCAGCATCGTGGCGGTCGACCGGGGGACGACCGTTCGGGGACCGAGTGAACCTCGGTGAGTTGCGGTGAGAGAGAGCAGAGGTCGTGCCGTGCCTCGCGCAGCGGACCGCCGACGTCATCCCTATGGAAAGTTTTTCGGAACAATGCTTTCCATTATCCCGAATACATAAATCCGACCCAGACTTGCTGTCGGGCTGCCACTTGGCGCCGTCCGATGAGCTGACGCGACGACACCACGTGGCGTGCACGCAACACAACCAGAGTGTCGCGTGCTGTCAACGATCGCCAGCTGCTCGCCCCCGGGCGCTCGCCAGGTCGCGATCGCCGAACCGTCAGTCGTCGCTGCGGTAGGGTGATTCGTCGTCCGGCGCGGCGACGCGGGCGGATGCCGCGGGATTCGCGCCACGATCGCTGGCCGCCGGCACCGACACGATGGTCGACGCGCTCGCGCCCCGCGGGTGCAGCACGCGCAGGAACCCTTCGCCCAGCACCTCGACCTGCCAGCGCCGCATGTCGGGAACGTCCGCGAACTCCTCGAGGGCGCGGGGCTGCTTCCGCGCAACCGTCTCGAGGCGCTCGCGGGAGCAGAGCACGCCAGGGTCGAGCTCAAGGCGCTCCGCCGCGCTATCGCGCACGGCCTTGAGTCGCGCCACCCGATCGTCGAAATCGGGGTCGCGATCCCAACGGGCCGCCTTCGGGAAGCGCGGCAGCTCCGCATCGGGCACCGCATCGCCACGACGCAGTGCCGCCAACAGCGCCACCTGACGGGATTCCGTCATGCCGCGCGGGAAGCCCTTGATGCGCGAGAGATCGGCTGCCGTGCGCGGCGCCACGCGCGCGAGCTCGAGCAACGACTCGTTGCCGATGACACGAAACGTCGCGCGGTCGATTTCGCGCGCGACGTCATCGCGCCACTGCACGAGCTCACGCAGTCGCGCCAGTTCACGGCGCGACAGATCGCGCGCGCCCTTCAGTCGCAAGAACGATTGCGACGGTTCCTCCGGCGCCCACTGCGTGCCTTCCGCGCGCGTGAACTCCTCCTGCGCCCAGTGCCAGCGCGACAGCGATTCGAGTCGCTGCCGCAGCGTTGCACGCAGGTCGAGCAGCCAGCGCGTATCGAGCGCTGCGTACTCGAGCATGTCAGCCGAGAGCGGGCGCATCGACCAATCCGCGCGCTGATGCTTCTTGTCGAGCCGAATGCCGAAGAACTGTTCGAGCAACGCGGCGAGTCCGAACGAGCGCAAGCCGAGCAGCTGCGCCGCGACGCGTGTGTCGAAGAGCGCATTCACCTGCCATCCGTAATCCTGCCGCAGCAACCGCAGATCGTAGTCGGCATCGTGCAAAACGACTTCAACGCCACGATCCTGAAGCAACTGCCCCAGCCGGTCCGGGGTGCCGATGCGCAATGGATCGATGACCGCGTGATGTTCGGCGGTGGACAGCTGCAGCAGATAGATGCGATCGACGAACCGATGGAAGCTCGCGCCTTCGGTGTCGAGCGCGATCGCGCTCGGCGTGCCGAGTTCGGCCAGGAACTGATCGACGGCCTCAGCCGTGTCGAGATAGCGCGGTGCGACGTCGGACACTGGTAGTCTCGGGGAACGGCGCGGTACGCGCCTCGATCGGGGACGTGTCCAAGTTATCCACGGGACCAACTGAAGGGCACGGGGCGCAGGGAGGACACGGCAGGATGCGCCACGCGGTCAGAACTGCTATTGTTGTGGTGCTCACCCACCTCGGGACAACCCGAATGCATTCGGGACGGTCCGTGCCTTCTCGACCTCGACTTGATCGGGGCATCGACCGGCAGACGCTCTTCCTCGCCGACTTCCCACCGTACCCATGACCGCCGTACCCACCACGGCAGACGCCGCGCCTGTCCGCAGTGCCGCCGAGCAATCGCGCGCCGCGCGCATCGGCGAAGTGCTCTTTCGCAATCGCGGGTGGCTGCCTGTTCCGTTTCTGGCGGTGCCGCTGCTGGTGTCAGGCGAGCAGCGTCCGATCACCTGGATCATCGGACTGGTGATGGTCGCCATCGGCGAGCTCATTCGCCTCGCGGGCGTCGCCGCCGCCGGCACCGTGACGCGTCGCCGTTCGCGCAACGTGCAGCGCCTCGTGGACTACGGCGCCTTCGCCTGGTGCCGTAACCCGCTCTACGTCGGCAACTGGTGCATCTGGCTCGGCTTCGTGGTGATCTCGGGGGTGCTCTGGTTCCTCCCGGTCGCGATGTTGCTCTTCGCTGTCGAGTACCACTACATCGTGCGCTACGAAGAAGGCGTCCTCGAGTCGATCTTCGGCCAGACGTATCTCGACTACAAGGCCCGGACGCCCCGCTGGTTGCCTCGACCGCCCGCGGTGTCCACGTCGGGACCGCACGCGTGGGGTGAAGCGATCTGGAGCGAGCGGAGCACGGTGCTGCAGTACGTCGCGCTGATCGCCGCGTTCCTGCTCAAGGATCGCTATTTCCCGGGCTGACGACTCGTCGGGTACACACCGATGCGCAGCGCGCCCCGATCATCACCTGATGATCGGGGCGCGTTGGCGTTGATGCGCGACGCAGGTCAGCGCGTCGGACGTCCCGGCGGATTCGGGCCGGTGAACACCGTGCGGTTCTTTTCGACGAAGCTCTTGAGGTTGCCGGGCACGTCTTCCTCGGGGAAGATCGCGGTCACTGGGCACTCGGGCTCACAGGCCCCGCAGTCGATGCACTCGTCGGGGTGGATGTAGAGCTGCTCCGGTCCTTCGTAGATGCAGTCCACGGGGCACACGTCCACGCATGACTTGTCCTTGACGCTGATGCAGGCTTCGGTGATGACGTACGGCATGAGGAGGCTCGGATCGGGGCGGTCGGGGGAAACCCGCAGAGAAGCACCGGCAGCTTAGTGGACCAGACGGTCCGCCACAAGACGACATGGTGCGGAGGGCCGCAACGTCGCAGCCCGTGAATAACGCAGCAATGATGATCGCGGATCCGTGATCCGCGCGAGGGTCAGCGGCGCCAGGGCGGCGTCTCGCCGCGCTTGAGCTCGGGGTTCTCGCGATAAAGCGTGAAGGTGCGGCCAATCACCTGCACGACCTCCGCGCCAAGTGCCGGCGCCATCGATTCGGCGGCCTCCCGTGCGGAGAGCTCGCCGCCCTTCGACACCTGCGCCTTGACGAGTTCGCGCGTGCGCAGCACGTCGTCGGTGCTCTGCAGGAGCGCCGGCGTCACGCCGTGCTGACCGACGTGCACAACCACGTCGAGATGATGAGCTTCCGCGCGCAGTGCCGCGCGATCCTTGCCTCGCATGTCCGTGTTCGCTCGGGGAAAAGGTTCACCCGCAATCTAGCGAATCGACGCGCCGGGCTGGGCGAAGAACGGGAATGGATTGATCGGTGGGCCATCCCACCAGGCCCGTCCGGTGCCGCGCCGCATGACCTGGAAGTGCAGGTGCGGCACGGTCGCCGGTGCGTTGCCGGTTGTGCCTACGTAGCCGATGATCTGGCCTTTTCGCACCCGATCGCCCACCGCGAGCCCGCGGGCGTGCGTGTCGAGGTGCGCGTAGTAGTACACGAATCGCTCGTCGCTGTCGGTGGCGTAGATGATGTTTCCGCCGAGTGGGGTCGTGCCGAGGCGTCCGATGCGTCCGTCGTCGGCCGAGAGCACCGGTGTGCCACGCGGTGCGAGCAGATCGAGGGCGAGGTGCAGGCGAGCGCCGCGTCGCGCCTCGTAGTCGTTGCGCAGATCGGTGGGCGCGAGCCCCTCGACGGGCACCATGAGTTCGCGCGTCCAGAGCGCGTCGAGGTCGGCCTCGGTCACGCCGTCCCCGAGCGGCCCACTGGGAGCCGGTCGCTCGGCGCGCGGGGGACGCGTGGCGGGTGGCAGACTGGCCGTTGGCGTCGTGCTGGGCGGGAGCGGCGTCAGTCCGCCGCCGCAGGCGGTGGCTACGATGGTGGCCAGCAGCGCGGCGACCACGCGCGCGCGATATCGCACGCGACTCACGTCGTCTCGGGCAACTCGGCGAAGTACGGCGCCAGGAAGGCGACCAGCGACGACACGGTGCTCACGCGCCCCTTGAGATCGTCGAGGTCATGCGCCTTGGGGAGGCGCGCGCCGGCGCGGTCGGCGATCACGAGGACCGCGTCCTCGATGTCGAGCCCGTCCATGTGGTAGACCGTGCGCAGGTCGTGGCCGGGCGCGACCACGAAGTGCTCCCCCTCGAAATCGCCGGCGGCTTCCCGTCGCTCCAGCAGGTACCGGTACGTCTGCCGCAGCAGCGCCTCCGGATAGGTGGCGCCCGGAAATGACGCGAGGAACTGCGCCACCCCGTCGCGCACATGCGAACGCCGGTCGGCCTTGGCGCGTGCGCGCCAGAGGACGACTCCACCCGCCACCAGGACAACTACCGCCAACAGGATCGTCGTTCGCACCCAGCTCTCCCCAGGAGATTGCGGACACCCGTGGCGTCCGCGCCACGGTGACTTATATCACAATCTGGTGTCCCGCGCGATGCTTTGCATGCGGCACCCGACCGCAGGCGTGACGACCGGGAACCCGACAACGACACAGTGGGTTGAGCAGGGGTGATTCGTCAACGGAAATGTTGCCGAACTCGCATTCCCGACATAGATTCTCGGCATGCAAGACGTGCTTGGACCGCTTGGCGGTTATCGCGGCCTGCGGGCGGAACTGCTGGTCGCCCTCAAGAAGGCCCAACCGCTCACGGCGGGCGAGCTCGCGGAGCGCTTCGGCCTTACGGCCAATGCGCTGCGCCGCCACCTCAAGGTGCTCGAGGAGGACGGCGTCGTGCGGTACCAGCGCGAGGTGCGTGGCGTCGGCGCGCCGGTGTTCGCCTACCGGCTCACCGAGTCGGGCGAAGCGGCATTTCCTCGGCGCTACGCGTCCGTGCTCGCCTCGGCGCTCGAAGCGCTGCAGGCGACGCGCGGACCGCTCGCTGTGCGCAACGTGCTCGCGCGCGAGTGGGACGCGTTGGCGATCGAAGCTGGACCCGTGCTCGAAGGGTTGCCCCTCACCGAGCGCGTGCAGTTGGTGGCCGAGTTGCTTTCGGCGCGCGGCTACATGGCCGAAGGTGTCGTACACTCGGCCGACGCGGCCTCCTTGCGCATCCACAACTGTGCGATGTGCGAGATCGCGGAGCAGTTCCCGGACGCGTGCGACGTGGAGGCGCGAGAGTTGTCGCGACTGCTCGACGCGCCGGTGGCTCGACGGTCGCACCGTCTCGGCGGTTGCGGCGCGTGTGCGTATGACGTGGGAGCTGCCGCCGGCGCTGCCACACCTTCGGAGATCGACGCTCCCTCGAACGTCGGCGCGACCGCGCCACGCTCGGAGGGACTCACCGTGTGGGACGAGGACAAGGCATGAGCGCGACCATCGACCAGTTGGTCAACCGCGAGTACCAGTACGGCTTCACGACCGACATCGAGTCGGAAACGTTGCCGCCGGGACTCAACGAGGACGTGATCCGGTACATCTCCGCGAAGAAGCAGGAGCCGGAGTGGCTGCTCGAGTGGCGCCTCAAGGCGTACCGTCGCTGGCTCACGATGACGGAGCCGCACTGGCCCAATGTCACCTACGAGCCCATCGACTATCAGGCGGTCTCGTACTACTCGGCGCCCAAGACCGAGAAGCCGCTCGGCTCGCTCGACGAAGTCGATCCCAAGCTGCTCGAGACGTACAGCAAGCTCGGCATCTCGCTCAATGAGCAGAAGCGCCTGAGCGGCGTCGCCGTCGACGCGGTGTTCGACTCCGTGTCGGTGGGCACGACGTTCCGCGAGGAGCTGGCCAAGGAAGGGATCATCTTCTGCTCGTTCGGGGAAGCAGTGCGCGAGCACCCCGAGCTGGTGCAGAAGTACCTCGGCTCGGTCGTGCCGTACAGCGACAACTTCTTCGCCGCGCTCAACTCGGCGGTGTTCTCCGACGGATCGTTCTGCTACATCCCGAAGGGCGTGCGCTGCCCACTCGAGCTGTCCACCTACTTCCGCATCAACCAGAGCAACACCGGCCAGTTCGAGCGCACGCTCATCGTGGCCGACGAGGGCTCGTACGTCAGCTATCTCGAAGGGTGCACCGCGCCCAAGCGCGATACCAACCAGCTGCACGCGGCCGTGGTGGAAATCGTGGCGCTCGACAACGCCACGGTGAAGTACAGCACCGTGCAGAACTGGTACGCGGGTGACGAGGAAGGCCAGGGCGGCATCTACAACTTCGTCACGAAGCGCGGCAAGGCGATGACCAACGCCAAGATCTCGTGGACGCAGGTGGAGACGGGCTCGGCCATCACGTGGAAGTATCCGTCGGTGATCCTGCAGGGTGACAACGCGGTGGGCGAGTTCTACTCGGTGGCCGTGGCGTCGAAGATGCAGCAGGCCGACACCGGCACGAAGATGATCCACATCGGGCGCAACACGCGCTCGAACATCGTGTCGAAGGGCATCTCGGCGATGAAGGGACAGAACTCGTACCGCGGGCTCGTGCACATCCTCCCCAAGGCCGAGGGCGCGCGCAACTACACGCAGTGCGACTCGATGCTCGTGGGCAACGCCTGTGGTGCGCACACCTTCCCGTACATCGAAGTCGAGAACAACTCGGCCATCCTCGAGCACGAGGCCAGCACGAGCAAGATCGGTGAAGACCAGATCTTCTACCTCAAGCAGCGCGGACTCGACGCCGAGCAGGCCGTGTCGATGATCGTCAGCGGCTTCTGCAAGGAAGTCTTCAAGGAACTCCCCATGGAGTTCGCGCTCGAAGCGCAGCAGCTCCTCGGCATCACGCTCGAAGGCAGCGTGGGCTGAGCCCGCGCGCACCCGTTCGCTCTTCCCTTCATTCGCCAACACCGGGGCTCGGCCCCTCTCCGATATGTCCGCTCCCATGCTCGAGATTCGCGACCTGCACGCCGCTGTGGATGGCACTCCGATCCTCAAGGGGATCTCCCTCACCGTGAACGCCGGCGAAGTGCACGCCGTCATGGGCCCGAACGGCTCGGGCAAGAGCACGCTCGCGCAGGTGCTGGCGGGCCATCCGGCGTACGAGATCACCGGCGGCGATGTGCTGTACCGCGGCGAGAGCCTGCTCGAGATGGAAGCGGAAGAGCGTGCGCAGCAGGGTGTGTTCCTCGCGTTCCAGTACCCGGTGGAGATCCCCGGCGTGTCGAACGCGTACTTCCTGCGGGCGGCGTACAACGCGAAGCTCAAGGCGGCCGGCAAGGACGAAGTCGATCCGATGGAGTTCCTCGACCTGGTCGAGGAGAAGCTCAAGCTGGTGGACATGGACCCGGCCATGCTGCATCGCTCGGTGAACGCCGGCTTCTCGGGTGGCGAGAAGAAGCGCAATGAGATCCTGCAGATGGCGGTGCTCGACCCGATGCTCAGCATTCTCGACGAGACCGACTCCGGCCTCGACATCGACGCGCTGCGCATCGTCGCCAACGGCGTGAACGCGCTCAAGCGCGCCGACAACGCGTCCATCGTGGTCACGCACTACCAGCGCCTGCTCAACTACATCGTGCCCGACTACGTGCACGTGCTGGCCGGTGGACGCATCGTGAAGTCGGGGGGCAAGGAGCTCGCGCTCGAGCTCGAGGCCCGCGGTTACGACTGGGTGCTGGAGGCGGTCGCGTGAGCACGTCGGTCATGGTTCCCGCGCTGCAGGAGCAGGCCAACGCGTCGGCGGCCGCCGCCAACGTGCCGGAGGCGCTGCGTGCGCTCCGCGCCGACGGCGCGGCGTCGTTCGCCACGCAGGGGCTGCCCACCACGCGCAACGAGGATTGGCACTACACGAGCGTGCGTTCGCTCACCGAGCAGACGTTCGTGCCCATGACGGGCGCCATCGACGGTGTCACGGCCGAGGTGCTCGCCGCGCATCGCTTCGATGCGGCGTGGCCGACGCTCGTGTTCGTGAATGGTCGCTATCAGCCGTCGCTCTCGTCGCTGGACGCACTGCCCGAGGGCGTGCGCGTCCTGCCGCTCACCGACGCCGTGACGCAGACGCCCGAGCTCGTGCAGCGGGTGCTTGGCCGCACGGCGCCGGTCGCGCGTGACGGCTTCACGGCCCTCAACGCGGCATTCGCCGGCGAGGGCGTGTTCCTGCACGTGGCCAAGGAGATGGTGAGCGACGTGCCGGTGCATGTGCTCTTCGTCACCACCGAGGCCGGCGCCCAGGGCATGCAGCATCCGCGCGTGCTGGTGCTCGCCGAGCGGCACGCCAAGGCGACGCTCATCGAGAGCTGGGTGGGGCTCACCGCCTCGCCGTACTTCACGAACGCGGTGGCCGAGGTGGTGGTGGAAGACGGCGCGACGCTCACGCACCTCAAGGTGCAGCAGGAAGGGCGCGGCGCGTTCCATGTGGGCACGATCGAGGCCACGCAGGGACGTGACTCGCACTACGTCGCCTTCTGCTTCACGGCGGGGGCGCAGCTCTCGCGCAGCAACGTGAGCACGTTCCTCGGTGGCGCCGGCTGCGGCACCACGGTGAACGGCCTCACCATGCTCGACGGCACGCAGCACGGCGACGTGCAGACGCGCATCGAGCACGCCGAGCCCAACTGCTTCAGCCGCGAAGTGTTCAAGAGCGTGCTCGACGGCTCGTCGCACGGCGTGTTCAACGGGAAGGTGTACGTGCGTCCGATTGCGCAGCAGACCGACGGCAAGCAGACGAACAACACGCTGCTGCTCTCGCCCACGGCGCAGATCGATGCCAAGCCACAGCTGGAGATCTTCGCCGACGATGTGAAGTGCACGCACGGCGCCACCGTGGGGCAGATCGACCGCACGGCGCTCTTCTACATGAAGAGCCGTGGTGTGGACGCCGACGCGGCGCGTCGCCTGCTGACGTATGCGTTTGCGGCCGAAGTGCTCGAGATGATCGAGAACGAGACGGTGCGTGAGCAGTTGGAGCGCGCCGCCCTGCACCGCTTCACCGAACTCGCGACCGTCGCGGGCTGACATGTCGGATCTGCAGGAGCTGTATCAGTCGGTCATCCTCGACCACAACCGGTCGCCCCGCAACTTCGGGCCGCTCGACGATGCCACCGGCACCGCCGAGGGCAAGAACCCGCTGTGTGGCGATCAGGTCTCGGTGGCGGTGCGGCTCGCGGGTGACCGGCTCGATGCGGTGCGCTTCACCGGCTCGGGGTGCGCGATTTCGAAGGCGTCGGCGTCGCTCATGACGGCGGCGGTGCAAGGCAAGACGCGCGAGGAAGTCGACGCGCTGTTCCATCGCTTTCACGCGCTCGTCACCGGCACGCTGTCGCCAGCCGAGATCACGAAGGAGCAGCTCGGTCAGCTCATCGTGTTCTCGAGCGTCTCGCGCTACCCGATTCGCGTGAAGTGTGCGTCGCTCGCGTGGCACACGCTGCGCGCGGCGCTCGCCGACGACGCGACCGCGAGCGCGACGCCCGTCAGCACGGAGTGAGGTGATGTCGGTACCAGTGCACGAGCCGGAAGCGCCGGTCGGCTTTCTCCGGGCGCTGCGGCTGGCCGAGCTCGAAGACGGCTTGCCCTTGGGTGTGGTGCTCGACGGTGGCGAGCGCGTGTGTCTGGTGCGACGCGGTGACGCGGTCTGGGCGGTGCACGACAGCTGCCCACACCGTGGCTTCGCGCTTGGTGGCGGTGATGTGGTGGGTGAGGAGGCCGGGGCACCGATCATCGAGTGCCCGTGGCACGGGGCGCGCTTTTCGTGCGCCAGCGGTGCGGTGCTGCATGGTCCGTGCACCGACGCCATTGCGACATATCCGGTGCATGTGCTCGACGGCGTCGTGTTCGTCGGCGCGCGTCGCACCCCAGAGGAGGCCGCATGACCACGAGTCTGATCGCCGAGGGCACGACGGCCCACACGGCGCTCGCGCCACGCCGTGACTTTCCGCTGCTCGCCGAGCAGCCCGCGCTGCGCTATCTCGATTCGGCCGCCACGTCGCAGAAACCGCACGCCGTGCTCGACGCGCTGACCGGCTTTTACACCACCGCGAACGCCAACCCGCACCGCGGAGCGTACGCGCTGTCAGCGGCCGCCACCGACGCGTACCACGCCGCGCGCGCCACCGTCGCTCGCTTTCTCGGGGCGGCCGATCCGGACACGCTCGTGTTCACGCGTGGCACCACCGAGGCGATGAATCTCGTGGCCAATGCGTGGGGCGCGGCGCACGTGCAGGCCGGCGACGAGATCGTCGTCACGGCGCTGGAGCACCACGCCAACTTCATCCCGTGGCAGCAGCTCGCCAAGCGCACCGGCGCGACGTTCCGCATCGTGGAGCTCACGGCCGATCAGCGCATCGATCTCGATCACCTCGCGTCACTGCTGTCGGCACGGACGCGGGTGGTGGCCATCACGCATGTGTCCAACGCCGTTGGTGCCATCACGCCGGTGCACGACGTCGTGCGCCTCGTGCGTGAGCGTACGAACGCGCTGCTGGTGCTCGATGGGGCACAGGGCGCGCCGCATCTGCCGGTGGCGTTCGATTCGCTCGGTGTCGACTTCTACGCGTTCAGCGGACACAAGATGCTGGGCCCGATGGGCATTGGCGGCGTGATCGGGACGCGGGCACGATGGGCCGAGTGCCAGCCGTGGCAGTTCGGTGGCGACATGATCGAGTGGGTGCACGATCTGGACAGCACGTGGAACGTGCTGCCGTATCGCTTCGAGGCCGGCACGCCGAACGCGGCCGACGCGGTCGGGCTCGCGGCCGGTGTGCGCTATCTCGAGGCGCTCGACATGCGTGCGGTACGTGCCCACGAGCTGGCGCTGCTCGAGTACGCGCATCATCGACTCGCCGATGTGGACGGCCTGCACATCTACGGGCCGCCGGCCGTCGAGCGCAGCGGCGTGCTCAGCTTCGCGCTCGCCGACGTGCACCCGCACGATCTCGCGACCATTCTCGATGAGCATGGCGTGTGCATTCGTGCCGGACACCATTGTGCGCAGCCGCTCATGCGCCGCCTTGGCGTGAGCGCAACGGCGCGTGCAAGCCTGTACGTGTACTCCGATGCCCGCGATATCGACGCGCTCGTGGACGCCCTGCTGCACGCCCGTCGCATCTTCGGCGCGACCTCCTGATGGCCGACGCACGCGCCACGGGCACGCTGCCACTGGCGGCGATGTACCAGGAGCGCATCCTCGAACATTTCCGCGCCCCGCACGGGCGTGGTCTCCCGGCTCACCCGGCGGTGCGCGTGGCCGAACGACGGAATCCGTTGTGCGGCGACGCGCTGCGCGTGGGCGTGGTGCTGCGCGGTGACGTGATCGACGCGGTGGGCTTCGACGGCAGCGGTTGCTCTATTGCGACCGCGTCGGCCAGCATGCTCACGGCGAGTGTACGAGGGCAGACCATCGCGGACACGCTCCGCCTCGCGAGCAGCGTGGAGCGGCTACTGCACGGCGACAGCACCGTCGCGGCCGAGCTGCCGGGCGACCTGCCCGCGCTGGCCGGCGTGGCGCGGCACCCGCAGCGGGTCGGGTGCGCGCGCATGGCCTGGCAGGCGCTCGCCGAAGCGATTGCGGAGGGTGCGGAGCCGTCGCCCCGCGCGACGCCGGCGCCCGCCGCTCAGTAGGACGCCACGTCCTCGAGTTCGAACTCGATCCCACCGGTGAAGCCGGCGAGAATGTTGTACAACACGCAGGCGATCGCGGTGCCGATGAAGCCGAACACCGCGTACAGGATGGGCACGACGATCGCGCCGGCGATGCCCGCGCCAAGACCCAGCAGCCCCGCACTGTCGCTCGCACCGGGCGCGAACATGCCCACGAGCAGGAAGATGGGCGCAACGACGAGGCCGAGCAGGCCGTAGAGCACGGCGGCGACCTTCGAGGTCTGGAAGACGCTGATCTTCTTGAGGCGCTTTCGCATGGGAGGATTGGTGGAGGGGTGGCGCGCTGTCGGCGCGCGCGGTGGGATGGCCGGAGGCGGGGTTTCCAATGGTGCCGCCCGTGATGAGCTTTCGCCAGACATTCCTCACCTTCACCCGCCCGGTCCCCATGTACGCGCTCGCCATTCTGCGCTATCGCCGCCCGCTCGACGAGATTCTGCCGCACGTCGAGGCACATCGCGCCTATCTGCGGGGTCTCAAGGAGGCGGGCACGCTGCTCGCCTCCGGTCCGTTCGAACCTCGTGCGGGCGGTGGGCTGCTGCTGCGTGTTCCCGACGAGGACGGACTCGCGGCGCTCGATCGTGTGCGCGACGGGGATCCGTTCACGCAGTTGGGGCTCGCGCAGTACGAACTGTTGCCGTGGTACCCGGTGATCGGGCTCGACGACCTCGCGCGCCTCTGATCGTTTCCCTTTTCCCGACTCCGCTCATGTCTGTGTCGCTGCCGACGTCCACGTCGCGTGTGTCCTCGTTCCTTGCCGCGGTGGCGATCACCTCGCTCGCGGCATGTGCACCGGCCAGTGCGCCATCCACCGCGCCAGCACCCGTTGCGCCGGCCTCGCCGGCGCGCCCGGTCGCCCCACCAGCCGTGTCGTTGCCGGAGTCGCCGGTGAACTGGCAGCTCATGGATCTCACGGTGGACGGCATCGCGGGCACCGGCGCCGAGCGGGCACATCGCGAACTGCTCGCGGGACGACAGCCCGGGCGCACGGTGGTAGTGGCCGTCATCGACGGTGGCATCGACACGGCGCACGTCGACCTGCGGTCGGTCCTGTGGCAGAACGAGCGCGAGCGTGGCGGCAACGGCGTGGATGATGACAACAATGGCTACGCCGACGACCTGCGCGGCTGGAACTTCATTGGCGGCGCCAATGGCGCCAACGTGCATCACGACACCTTCGAACTCACGCGCCTCTACGCGGCCTGCTCGGCGGCGCGCCGCAACGGGGCCTCGAACGGCACGGTGAACGGCGCCGACTGCGCGAAGGTCACCGAGGCCTACGGTGAGAAGCGCGCCGAAATCACGGGCACGCTGCAGCAGATCGACAACATCGGTCGCGCCATGGACAACGCTGTGCGCGTGCTCAAGACGGCCATCTCGGGTGACGTGAACAAGCAGAGTGTCACGGCGCTCACGACCACGAATCCGCAGGTGAATCAGGCGCGACAGCTCTTTCTGCAGCTCGACGAGAACGGACTGTCGCCAGCGGTGATCGCGGAGGCGCGCGAGGCCTACGGGAGTCAGGCGAAGTACGGGCTCGACACGCTCTTCGATCCGCGTTCCGTGGTGGGTGACAACTACGCGAACGGCGACGAGCGGCGCTATGGCAACAGCGACATCGCCGGCCCCGATGCCAAGCACGGCACGCACGTGGCCGGCATCATTGCGGCAGTGCGTGGCAATGGCATCGGTCTCGACGGCGTTGCCAATGGCGTGCGCATCATGGGACTGCGAGCCGTGCCCGATGGTGACGAGCGCGACAAGGACGTCGCCAACGCCATCCGCTACGCCGTGGACAATGGCGCGCACATCATCAACATGAGCTTCGGCAAGGGGTGGTCGCCGAACAAGCCGTTGGTGGACGCGGCGGTGCGATACGCCGAGAGCAAGGGCGTGCTGCTCGTGCACGCGGCGGGCAACGACGGTGAAGACATCGATGTGACGCCCAACTTCCCGAACGCTGTGCTCGCCGACGGTACTCGGGCTCGGCTGTGGATCGAAGTGGGTGCGAGCTCATGGAAGGGCGGCACCGAAGTGGCGGCGTCGTTCTCCAACTACGGCAAGACGCGTGTGGACCTCTTCGCGCCGGGCGCCGACATCTTTTCCACCGTGCCGGGTGGCGAGTACAAGCGCGAGAGTGGCACGAGCATGGCCGCGCCGGTGGTGAGTGGTGTGGCGGCGCTGCTCATGGCGTACTATCCGGAGCTCACCGCGGCCGATGTGCGCGAGATCCTGATGGCGTCGGTGACGAAGCTCGGTGACGTGACCGTGCAGCCGCCGGGTGCGCCGCCAACGGCGCGTGTGAAGTTCGGTGAGCTCTCGGTCACGGGCGGCATCGTGAACGCGTACGACGCGGTGAAGATGGCCGAAGCGCGTCGCGCCGCGCGGCGGCAGTAAGCGCCGCGCGCGCAGGTCGCGAGGGCGACCGCATGGCCACGGCGCGCATTCAGCGCGCGTACGACTGGCTGCACGACGTGGCGGGGCGCGGTTGGGCCGCGACCGCCACGTTCGGGTATGGTGTGCTGCAGAGCTTCATCGTGCCCGGCTTGTCGGACGCGTTGTTCCTGCCGTTGTCGCTGGCCGAGCCGCGGCGCGCGTGGCGACTGGCATTCGCTGCGGGACTCGGCACACTCGTTGGCGCGGCGGGGCTCTACTGGTTTGGTGCGAACGCGCTCGCGGCGCTCACCGAAACGATCGGGGCGTGGGTTGGCGTCACACCGGCCGGCCTCGAGGATGCGCGCCGCATGCTCACGCGGTGGGGGTGGTTGCTCATTGCGGGCAGCACGTTCTCCCCGATCAGCACGAAGCTGCTCGCGGCGTCGGCGGGCGCGTTCGGCATGCCGTTCCCGGTCTTCATCAGCGCGCTGGGATTGTCGCGCTTCGCGCGCGTCTTTCTGCTGGCGTGGGCGATCCGGAAGTTCGGCGCCGATGCCGTGTGCGACGCACTGGGCATTCAGCAGCGAGAGACGACCCTACCCACGGATGGCGACGTGCCGCCGTCCGTGCGTCACGCCAGCGACAGCCGCTCGGCGTAGACGCGCCCCCAGGGGTCGCGGGCTTCAACGATCAGCTGCCGGGCACCCGGTGACGGACGCGCGTAGAAGAGGTGTGCGGTCGGCACCGGATCGACCCAGCTGTTGACCGCGGGTTTGTCAGGACCATCGTGCAGCGCGACCGAGAGCGGATCGCGTCCGGTGCGGCGCGCCATCAGTCCTCGACTCGCGCCGTCTTCGCTCCACGTGATGGTCCACGACGGATTCCACGCCCACACGTTGGCCACCACTTCGTCGGGCGCGGCGGGATCGGCGCCGCGCGGATAGAGCCGCAGCTGGTGATCGGGAGCGAGGCCGGTTGCCTGATAGTGCCACCGCACTTCGCTGTCACGCACGTCGAACACCGTGTAGCCGTTCGGCGTGCCGTCGTAGCAGATCGGGCCGCTCCACCAGCCGCCGCACACGGCGCCATTGACGACGTGCGTGACGCCCCCTTCGTCCACGTGCTCGAGTTCGTGCATGTGCCCGGAGAGCACGTACCCGCGGTAGGGGGCGAGCAGCTGATACAGTCGCTCCCGATTCATGAGCGAGTTCCCCACGGCCGGCGAACGCCGCCCGAGTCGATACTCCAGCGTGCTGAGCGCCGGGATGTGCAGCATCACGACCACCGTGGCCCCACGTTCGAGACCGGCCAGGTCGGCCTCGAGCCAGGCGAGCTGTCGGTCGCCGATGTACCCGATGTATCCCGCGCCGTGCCACAAGACATCGTCGAGCACGACGTAATGCACGGCGCCACGATCGAACGAATACCACGTGGGTCCGAAGTGTCGGTTGAACGTCGTCGCGGCGGCTTCGCTGGTGCGCGCGGCGAAGTCGAGATCGTGATTGCCGATGACCTGATAGAACGGCACGCCCATGTCGGTCACGGCGCGTTCGTACTCGGGGTAGAGCGCGAGATTGTCGTACATGATGTCGCCGCAGGCCACACCCACGACGGGCCGGTCGCCAAGCGCCTGCACGGTACGGCGTACGGAAGGGACCGTTTCCTCGTGCAGCAGTCGCATATCACGCGCGTCACGCGTCTGCGGATCGGCAAGCAGCAGCAGCGCGTGGTGCGCGTCGTTGGGCGTGCGGCGCAATGAGAAGTCCACGGTCTGCTCGGCGGCGCTGCCGAGCGGCGCATAGAACCGCATGGTGCCGGCGGCGTTGCGGGCTGGCTCGTGACCGGCCGGCGTCGAGATCATCACGAACGGCTGCAGCGGATCGGCCAGCAGCGTGTAGCGACCATCGCGGTCGGAGCGCACGATGCTCACGCCATCGCTCACCCGCACGTTGGCCACGCCGCGTCCGTCCACGTGCACGCGGCCGCGGACGCGCACCGGTGGACGCACGGCGTCGCGCCACGGTGCGTACGGATCGCGCACGATGCGCTCGGCGAGCAGTTCACCGGGGAGTGCGGCGGCGCCAGCACTCAGGCCGGCGAGTCGGAGGAAGTGACGGCGATCCATGCGAGCGTCCGGGTGAAGGGTTGCCACAACGTGTGGCGCGCCTGTTCCCGTCCGGCGATGAGGCGGTCACGAGCACGTCACACGCGACAGACACGGCGTCGTCGGGGCGCGCTAGATTCTTCGCATGACCGTCTCCCACTACGACCAACTCGGCGGCGACGAAGGCGTGCGCCGGCTCGTCGATCGCTTCTACGATCTGATGGACACGGCGCCCGAGGCCGCGACCATTCGCGCCCTGCACGCGACCAATCTCAAGGTGTCGCGCGAGAAGCTCTACAAGTTCATGAGCGGCTGGACCGGTGGCCCCCCACTCTACGAATCGCAGTACGGCCATCCGCGGCTGCGCATGCGCCACTTCCCCTTCCCCATCGGCGCACGCGAGCGCGACGAGTGGCTCTGGTGCATGGACACCGCGCTCGCCGAGGATGAGATGCCGGAGCCGCTGCGTGTTCACCTGCGCGAGCGGCTGCACGCGCTGGCGGATCACATGCGGAACCAGGCGGGCTAGCGCTTCGGGTGTACCGGAGCATGGGGGACTTGACAAACGTGGGGGGGGGGGGATACAACTTTCGTTCGCAGCCGCGTGCCCCCGCCGATCACCGCACGCCATTCAGACGCTGCCGGGCGTGTCCGGCATCAGGCCGTCATGCCCATCTCCACCTCAGCTGGAGGAGTGACCATGCGCTCGATGAATCTGAAGGCCCTCGCGATCATCGTCATGGCGGGCATTGCCCTGGCGCTCGAACCGAAGGAGAGTGCGGCTCGAGAGAGCAGCATGCTGTGTGGGCATGCGTGCACTTACTACGGTTCCTGTCAGGAAGCGGAGCCTCATCAAGAGGCGATTTGCAACTCGATCGGCTGTGCAGATCACCGTCCGGGTTGCTGGTTCGACACGCCGGCGTGCGAGAACCGGGCGCAGGTCTTCTGTCACGTCCCCGCCTGACACCGTACCCGCGCTGTTGACAGCGACAGCGCGTTGAGCCGTTTCCTCGCCTCGTGGAGCTCTCGCCAGATGAGTACCGGATCGCCTTCGCGCCTTGATCGCCTCTTGTCGCTGTCGCTCGCGACGGCGGCGCTCATGTTGAGCGCCGCCGTCGTGAAGCGCGTGTTCATCGACGATGTGGTGGTGCCACCGCCAACGACACAGCAACTCATCGCAGTCGAGCGAGACGACTGGAATGCGGCGCTCACGCACAGTGTCCCGTGGAGTGGACGCGGCAAACAGTCGGCATTGGTTGTGCTGTTCGATGTCGAGTGCCCCTACTGCCGGGAGTTTCACGCGGGGCTGAAGTTACTGCAACGCGAGTACGGAGAGCGCCTCTCCGTTTCACTGCTGCATTTCCCCCTTCGTATGCACCCCAGCGCGCGCGTTGGCGCGCGCGTACTCGAGTGCGCGACGGCTTCAGGGCAGCAACTCCACCTCCTCGACTCGATCTACGCATCGCAGGATTCGTTGGCGAAGGTGAACTGGAGCCTTCTCGCGGCGAGAGTCGGCGTCGACACATCGTCAGGCTTCGATGCCTGCGTGCAGTCGCCCGCCTCGGCTGTTCGCGTCGACTCCGGTGTGGCGATCGGCAGACGTATCGGTGCAACCGGGACACCGACGGTCCTGCTGAACGGCCACCGCCTTGCGCTGCCTCCATCCGTTGAGGAGCTTCGTACGATCATCGATTCAGCACTCGATCGCTGATCGTAGATCTCTGTCGCTTCGCGCGCCTTCACATGGATTGATCATGCCACTCAGTTCTTTCGGACGGCCGCGGATGCCAAGTGTCCGGTGCGCGCTGCTGCTGACTGCGGTGGGTGCGGCAAGTGTAGGTGCACTACCCGTCCACAGTGTTTTCGCGCAAGACCTCGACCTGCGCCGAGCTGGTGAAGTACTACCATGGGAACTCAACAAGATCGTGCGCCTGCGCGCGCTCGATGACGGCCGATTGCTTGTCGTCGATGGCAAGGATGCGCTTGTGTACATCCTCGATCCGCGGACTGGTTCACAGCAAACCATTGGACGCCAAGGCGATGGCCCACCCGAGTACAGACTTCCGTCGCATCTGCTGGCGGCACGCGGCGACACGACGATCCTGCTTGATATCCTGTCGCGCCGGTCGTTCCGACTCGTCGGTGGGACCCTGCAGCCAGCGCGACGCGACTCGCTGCTCGGAGCCGTGCGAGCAGGGCTTTGCGGGATGGACCGCGACGGGTTCGTGGTCGCGACGCAAGGGTATGTCTCACGTGCTCGACAAGCTTCCGGAGAGTATGGAGGCTCGACCGGTCCGAAGGACGCAGACTCGCTGGTGGTCGTTCGCTACCGACTGGGCGCGGCCCGACTGGACACGATTGCGCGACTCCGGGGAGGCTATGGCGGCACGGTGGTGAAGGTCAACTTGGTGAATGGTCGTGGGCAGGGTGGCTGGGTGATTTCGGCGCCTGCAGCGGTTGAGGATCAAGCGTGCGTGTTTCCCGACGGATGGATCGCAGTGCTACGTCAGGCGCCCTATCGCGTCGAGTGGCTGACCCCCGATGGCACCCGTGCAGCGTCGGGCACCCTCACGGAAGAGACGATTGCCATGACACAGCGAGAACGGGAGTTCGCTCGCGAGCGCCTCATGGGCACAAGTGCCAGCGTGCGCGCGATCCCGACCAGCGAGTTCCCGCCGTGGCCAGACCACGCGCCTCCCTTTGTTTCTGCGGCACTCGAAGGGTCGATGATCCCGTCTGCGGATGGTCTGCTGCTCGTTCCGCGCTGGCCGCGCAGTGATCAGCGCCTCTGGATTTACGATGTGATCGACCGCGAAGCGCGACGGGTTGGTCGGATCATTCTCGGTGAACAGTCTCGGATCATCGGCACAACACTCGGCGTTCTCTACATCCTGGACACGGACGACGACGGGCTCCATCGGATTCGACGCGTTCGCTGGCGATCCTGACGTACTCTCGGCGTACGGTACGCGTGCGTCGCGCCGCTTCGGCAAGCGAGTAAGCCGATACGTTTCGCACTGCACCGCGTACACCGCTGCAGTCGTGCATCCGGACGCCTCTGCACCCTCTGGAGACCACGCCCGCCGAGGATGAGATGCCGGAACCATGGCAGGTGTACCTGCGTGAGCGACTGAACGCGCTGGCGGATCGCATGCAGAACCACGCGGGCCAGCGCTTCGGCTGAGCCGGGCTCGCCGGGTGACTTGACAGACTCGGGGTGGGGAGGCGCAGCGTGAAGGCAGCGACCGTTCGCATTGTGGTCCGCAAGCTGCGCGAGTGTCCTGGCTCACTCACCGCACGCTACATACCGTGGGTTCTCATCTGCGAGGGGGGATCGATGCTGATTCGACGTCATGCGATGTCACGACCGCTGCGCTGTTGTGTCTTGCAGCGCATGGCGCGCAGGCTGGTGCCGTCACTGTTGCTGTTTGCCGCCACAAACGCGCACGCCCAAGACCTCGACCTGCGTCGTGGCGGTGAGGTCCTGCCGTGGGAGTTCAACAACATTGGGAGTCTACGCGCGCTCGACGATGGCCGGTTGCTTGTCGTGGACCGCAAGGATTTGCTCGTCTATCTACTCGATCCCCGGACCGGTGCGCAGCAAACCATCGGGCGCCAAGGCGACGGTCCTGCGGAATACCGACGCCCTTCGCACGTGCTGGCGGCGCGCGGTGATACCACCATCGTGCTCGATATCCTGTCGCGCCGGTCGTTTCGTGTCGACGGTGGGACCCTTCAGCCCGCGCGACGCGACTCGTTGCTCGGCGCCGTGGGAAGTCTGTGCGGGATTGACCGCGACGGGCACATCCTCGCGACGCGACCGCATGTTGCAACCGTTCGCCGCGGTTCAGGCGCTGGCGCGGGCCCACCTGGCGCTGACTCGATCGTGGTGTTGCGCTACCGACTGGGCGCTGCTCGAGTGGATACCCTCACACGACTCCGCAACGCGAACGGCGGCACCTTGGTGAAGGTCAACTGGGTGAACGGTCGTGGGCAGGGTGGATGGGTGATCGAGGCACCCGCGGCGGTGGAAGATCAAGCGTGCGTGTTTCCCGATGGCTGGATCGCGCTGCTACGTCAGGCGCCCTATCGGGTGGAGTGGCTGACGCCCAACGGCGCAACCGCCGCGTCGGGCACCCTCCCGGAAGAAGTCATTGCCATGACACTGCGGGAACAGGAGTACGCGCGCGAGCGCGCCATGGGAACGAGTGCCAGCGTGCGCGCCATTCCGACCAGCGAGTTTCCACCTTGGCCAGACCGAGCGCCACCCTTCGTATCCGCGGCACGCGAACGAGGCGCGGTCCCGTCCGCCGATGGACTGCTGCTCGTTCCGCGGTGGCCCCGCAGTGAGCAGCGCCTCTGGATCTACGACGTGATCGGACGCGATGCGCGACGGGTCGGTCGCATCATTCTTGGCGAGCAGTCGCGGATCATCGGGACCACACTCGGAGTGCTCTACATCGTCGATACCGACGACGACGGCCTGCAACGCGTTCGACGCGTTCGCTGGCGCTCGTGACGCGCGTACGGCGCGACGCGCTGTCGCCCGCGTGACGAAGGCACCGCGTCCGCTAGCGCTTCGGCTTCTGCGCCTCGTACTGCGCGACGTACGCCGCCGCGGTCATGCGTCGGAACGCTTCGCCCACCACATCGAGCGGCACGTCCGAGAGCTTCTTGAAGCGCACGCAGCTCTTCCCCATGTCGAGCTTGCGCCCGTCGGCGGTCCACGCGCTGCGGAACCACGCCTCCTCGTCGGGCGAGCCGTAGACACCCATCAGGTACAGCGAGCAGTACTTCGCCTGCGACGCGAGCGCGGCGAAGGGGAGCGGCTGCTTCGGGTCCACGTGGTAGCCGGCGGGATACACGCGGTGCGGCACGTAGTAGCCGAGCATGCCATACTGCATCCCCTCCTCGAACCCGGCGTCGAGATTGGCGAGAATCACCGCACGCACCGCCTCGAGCGTGGCGCGCCGGTCGTCGGGCAAGGAGGCGAGATACGCCGCCACGGTGGTCGCCTTGCTCTGCATGGACCCGGACTCCGGTTGCGGGGGACGGACCGGCCGGCGCGCGGCACCCCACGGCGCCGCTGCACGGTCGGGTGTGACAACTCCCAAAGCTGGGGCGTCGGCAGGGGGTGGCGCCAGCTGTCGTGGCGCCGGGCCGGTCGCACCCTGCGACGCGCCCTTCGAACCGTACCGGACGGATGCCCTCGTGGCCCCGCCGGTCGCCGCCCCGCCTGTGTCGTCCGACCTCGCCCTTCGTCTGCACGCTGTTCGCAAGCAGTACCAGGACCACGTCGCCGTGCGTGATCTGTCGCTCGCGGTGCCACGCGGCACCGTCTACGGCCTGCTCGGCCCGAACGGCGCCGGCAAGACGAGCACGATTCGCATGCTCATGCACATCATCGCCCCCGACGCCGGCACCATCGAGGTGCTCGGTCGGCCGGCGAGCGATCCGGGACTGACCGATCGGGTGGGGTATCTGCCCGAAGAGCGAGGTCTCTATCGCAAGATGCGCGTGCGCGACGTGCTCGCCTTTCTCGCGCGCCTCAAGGGCGTGCCGCGCCGCGAGGTCGCGCACCGCATCGACGCCTGGCTCGAACGCTTCCAACTGCGGGGGGCCGGCGCCGATTGGGGCACCGCCCGCGTCGATGAGCTCTCACGCGGCATGCAGCAGAAGGTGCAGTTCATCGGCGCGCTGCTGCACGAGCCGGAGCTCGTCATTCTCGATGAACCGTTCAGCGGGCTCGACCCGGTGAACGCCCAGGCGCTCAAGGATACGGTGCTCGAGCTGCGGGCGCGCGGGCGCACCGTGGTGTTCTCGACGCACGTCATGGAGAACGCCGAACGCATGTGCGACGCCGTATGCATCATCGCGCGCGGCGAGAAGGTGCTCGACGGGACGGTCGCGTCGGTGCGCGACGCACACGCCAGCCGCCTCGTGTCGCTCACCTTCGACACGACGCCCGAGGGCGCCGTGCGCGATGCACTGCAGAACCCGCGGCACGTGCGCCGCGCGCCGTTGGCGAGTCGCCACTGCGAGGTCGAACTGCACGACCACGTCGAGGTTGGCACCTACGTACAGCAGCTGCTCGGCGCGGGAGCGCAGCTCGAGAAGTTCGAACTGGTGCGGCCGAGTCTGCACCGCATCTTCCTGGAGCGCGTGGGCATGGATGGCGTCGAGACGGGGATGCGCGGCCATGGCTGAGTCGAAACTGCTCACCGTGATCGCGCGCGAGTATCTCGAGCGCGTACGCTCGCGCTGGTTCGTGGCGGCCACGCTGCTCACGCCGGTGTTTCTCGTACTGCTCCTGTTCCTGCCCACGATTCTGGGCGAGCGGGAGCGACGCAATGAAACCGGCACCATTCGCATCGTGGACGCCACGCCCGATTCCGTGGGCGTGCTGGTCACCACGGCGCTCCGTGGGGGCGTGACCGGCGATACGGCGCGCGCCGAATGGGTGGCGGCCACCGAGGCCACGCTCGAATCGGTGGAGGCGCAGGCGGTAGCCGATGTCGCGTCAGGACGCCTCGTGGGGGTGCTTGTGCTCGACACCGCCACGATCAGCCTGGGGCGGCCGCGCTACGCGGGGCGCAACACCACCGCGCTGCTCACCATGCAGCAACTCGAAGGGGCGGTCACCCGCGCCGTCCTCACACGCCGGCTCGAAGCGCGTGGTCTCGAACCGCGCGAAAGTGCCTCACTCGCGGGGCTGCGCCTGCGCCTCGAAACGGAACGGCTCACGGAACGTGGACGCGGCGGCTCGGGACGGCTGAGCATTCTCTTCGCCATCGGCGTCGCCGTGACGTTGTACCTCACGATCTTCCTGCACGGGTCGAACGTGATGCGCGGTGTGCTCGAAGAGAAGCAGACGCGCGTCGCCGAAGTCGTGCTCTCGAGCGTCTCACCCGACACGCTGCTGCTTGGCAAGGTGCTTGGCATCGGCGCCGTCGGCTTCACGCAGCTGCTCTTGTGGACCGCAAGTTCGGCGGGGCTGCTCGCCATTCGTGCACCGCTGCTCGCGCGGTATGGCCTGCAGGTGGACGCCTTCGCGCTCCCCGACCTCGGGTGGGGACTGGCTGGCATCGTGCTGCTCAGCTTTCTGCTCGGCTTCCTCTTCTACGCCGCGCTCTTCGCGACGGTGGGGGCGATGGTGAGCTCGGAGCAGGACGCCCAGCAGGCCCAGCTGCCGGTGGTGCTGCTGCTCGTACTCAGCCTCGCCATGGTGCAAGGCATCGTCACCAATCCGGATGGCACGCTGGCGCAGGTGATGACCCTCGTGCCCATCTCGGCGCCGATCGTGCTGCCGTTGCGACTGAGCCTCACGCCCATCCCGACGTTCGAAGCGGTCGGGGCCATCGTGCTGCTGGCGCTCTCGGCCGCGCTCGCGACGCTGCTGGCGTCGCGCGTGTACCGCACGGGTGTGCTGATGTACGGCAAGCGCGCCACGTTGCGCGAAGTGTGGCGGTGGTTGCGGGCGTCGTGACCGCCGCCGCTACTTGATCAAGGCGGAGCGGTAGACGGGGCCCAACATGGGGAGCACATCACCCGCGCCGGTCTTGTTGATGACCGTGAAGTGTCCGTAAATGCGATCGCCGGCACTTTCTCGCATGATGCGAGTGAGACGGAATGCTCCGATGTAGCGAACGCGATAGCGCATTTGCCCAGCGACCGACACCGCCTGATCGAAGATCGGCACTTCGATGGTGGGGGCAGGCGAGCAGGTGCGGCTCCAGACGTCCCCCGTGCCCGGGCACAACGCGCCGAGCGCGTCGAGTACGGTGGTGCTGGTCACGCTTCCCGAGTAGGCGAAGAGGGAATCGTTGACCTGTGTCGTGACTGGTGTGCCGCAACCAGGACGAAGCGCGGCCGCCAGATCACTCTCGGATCCGACTGGCGAGCGGAACGCCGCGGGAACGAACGTCGTGGTACTGAACGGGGTCGATGCGGCGAGCGTGAACGGCTCTTCCGTCGACATCCAGCGAAGGCGCTGAAAGTCGCTCGGAGTGAGCTGGTGCGTGATCAGCTGCGATGAGCGACCGAGCCGTGACAGCAGTGCGCCGTAGGGCATGAGGAACGGCTTGAGGCAGTTGCTCGAGCGGACTGCGGCGAGCGATGCGATCGCTTCGACGCGTGTGGTGCGTGCGGTGCTGCCGAAGATTCGCGCGAACGTCCAGTTCACACCCACCGTACCCGTCACGCGCGAGGCGGTGGTGCCATCCCATGAGGCCGGGGTGAAGGTGCGGGTCGCATAGTCCCATTGCCCCGCCTCGAGCAACATTTGCCGGCTGCTCACATCACTCACCGGGTTCGCGGCGTACACGGCGTTCGCGTACGTCACCAACTCGTTCCAGGACAGATTGCGACGCCGATCCACCAGTGACGAGAGCGCGACCGCATCGGCCAACGACTCGTGACGACTCACGATGAAGTTCAGCCGACCGAAGTCCACCGCCAGTCCGGCGAACATGAACAGCACGGAGATCGTGATGGCCACGATCACCAGCGTGGCGCCGCGACGGCGGCGCAACAACTCGCGCGGCCCTACTCGTGCCCTCGCCATCACTGCATCTCCGTGAACATCGTGGCCAGTCGCAGCAGCGCCGGCCCGAGCAGCACCACGAAGATCGTGGGGAAGATGCACAGCGCGAGCGGGAGCAGCATGCGTGTCGTGGCCGTGGCCGCGCGCCGTTCGGCCGACGTGCGGCGTGTGCTGCGCATCTGCTGTGCGTAGATGCGCAACACCGTCGCGATCGACGTGCCCCACTTCTCGCTCTGCGCGATGTGCGAGGCCAGGCCACGCAGCTCGTCCACGCCCGTGCGCTCATAGGGGGCAAGCAGCGCCTGCTGGCGCGGCTGACCGGCGGCGACTCGACGCGTGATGCCTCGCAGCTCGGCGGCCAGCGCGGGATGAACCGGCCCGAGCTCGCGCGCCACGCGCTGCAGCGCCGCATCCAGTCCGGCGCCCGCTTCGACGCTCACCACGAGCAGGTCGAGCGCGTCAGGCACACCGCGACGAATCGCGTCCTGCCGTCTCTGCACGCGCTGCCGCAACCACCAGCGGGGCGCCTCGAAGGCGACGGCGCCCGCCGTGAGGGCGATTGCGAGGCGCACCGACCACGGCGATCCCATGGTCGCCAGCGACGCGATCAACGAGGATAGCACGCCCATGCCGACGCGCCAGATCGCCAGCTGCGCCACCGCGCCTGGCTGATCGACTCCGGCACGCAGCAGCAGCGCACCATTGTGCGTTGTATCGCGCACGGCTTCCGGCAGCAGCGACGCCAGTCCGTCGAGCAGTCCGTCGGGCTCGTCCACCGTCCGCACGCGGCCACGCGCACTCTTCCAATCGGCGCCTGCCGCGCGACGCAGCAGGGCGCGCCGCTCGTGTGCCGTCACCACGGTGAGCGTCGCAATGCCGGCCGCGAAGGCGCCGGCCAGCAGGCCTGCCACGACCGCCAATGCGAAGAAGATCGGGGATGTGGTGTTCATCTCAGATCTCGATGCGCGTGAGATGCCGCAACCACACGAACCCCACCGTGAGCGACACGGCGCCGTAGAGCAGCATCAGTCGCCCTGTGCCGGTGGTCGTGAGATCGCGCACGTACTCGGGGTTCAGCACCTGCAGCAGCAGGAAGAGACCGAGTGGCAAGGCCGCCAGAATCTTCGCGGACGCTCGGGCCTCGGATGTCAACACTTCCACCTGCGCGCGGAACGCCATGCGCTCACGCACCAGCTGGGCAAGCCGCCCCAGCAGTTCCGAGAGGTTGCCACCCGTCTCGCGCTGCACGGTGATAGCGAGCACGAGCAGCCGCGCATCGGCGGTATCGAGACGACGCTGCAGATTGTCGAGCGCCTGTCGCGTATCGATGCCCAGTCGCTGCTCATCGTGGAAGCGCACGAACTCGGGACCGATGGGCGCCGGCAGCTCGGCGCCCACGAATCCGAGACTCGCGGGCAACGAATAACCGGCGCGGAGTGCGTTGGCGAGCATGTCGACGGCATCGGGCAGCTGCTGCTCGACGCGACGGCGGCGCGCCGCACGGCCGGAGAGGACGGCGAACCACGGCGAGTCCTGTACCGCGTGCCGCAGACGCTGCCAACGACCGCGGGCGGGCGTGTCATCCTGTCGCAGAATTGAATCCTGCGTCTCGCGACGATCACCAGCGAGTTCCGCGAGGCGCTCCCGGAGCGCGCGATCGGCGGCAAACCAGCGGCGATCGGCCCAGAGGTAGACGCCCACCACCGTGAGTGTCACGCTCAGCGCAACGCCAATGGCGGCCACCACGGGTGTGTTCATCACGCCGCCTCGCTCGTGGGCGCCGCGCCCTCGAGGAACAGAGAGGCCGGCACCGGCACGCCGGCCACTGCCAGACGGTCGAGAAAGCGCGGCGTGATGCCACACGCCTCGAATGTACCGTCCACAGTACCGTCCGCCCGTACACCATCGCGACGGAAGCGGAACAGCTCTCGCACCGCGATGCCCTCGCTCGTGAGTTCGGCCACTTCACAAATGCTCACCACGCGCCGCGAGCCGTCCGCCAGACGACTCGCCTGTACCACGAGGTCGATGGCCGAGCTCACCTGTTCACGCACCGCGCGGTCCGGCAGATCGGCGCCGGCGAAACGCACCATGGTTTCGAGACGACCGATCGCATCACGCGGTGTATTGGCGTGCACCGTGGTGAGCGAGCCTTCGTGGCCGGTGTTCATGGCCTGGAGCATGTCGAGCGCTTCACCGGCGCGCACTTCGCCGATGATGATCCGGTCGGGGCGCATGCGCAGCGCGTTCTTCACGAGATCGCGCATCGTGACTTCGCCCTTGCCTTCGGCGTTGGGCGGGCGCGTTTCGAGACGCACCACGTGCTCCTGCTGCAACCGCAGCTCGGCCGCGTCCTCGATCGTGATGACGCGCTCCGACCCCGGGATGAATGAACTCAGCGCATTGAGCAGCGTCGTCTTGCCCGAGCCGGTACCACCGGACACGAGAATGTTGAGCCGCGCACGCACACAGGCGCGCAGGAATCGCTGCATGTCTGCGGTCATCGCGCCGCGGTCCACCAGCTGATCGGCGCCAAGTCCGGCACCGAAGCGGCGAATCGACAGCACCGGTGCATCCACGGCCAGCGGCGCGATGATCGCGTTGACGCGCGATCCATCGGGCAGACGCGCGTCCACCATGGGCGACGACTCGTCGATGCGGCGCCCCACACGACTGACAATGCGATCAATCACCGCCAGCAGGTGCGCGTTGTCGCGAAAGCCCTCGCTCACGCGCTCGAGGCGCCCTCCACGTTCGACGTAGATGTCGCGCGGTCCATTGATGAGAATGTCGCTGACGGTCCGGTCACGAAAGAACGGCTCGATGGGACCGAGTCCGATCACTTCGTAGACCACCTGCTCCACCAGCGTTTCGCGCTCGGCCTGGCTCAGCGGTGTCGTCTCGCCACGCAGCAGGTCGGCCACCGCCTGACGAATGCGCAGCGTGAGCTGCGCTTCATCGTCGAGCGCTTCGAGCGCCTCGAGATCGAGCCGTTCAATGAGCTGACGGTGAATGGCGCGCTTGAGCTCTTCGACGGGGGACAGATCACTGCCCTCGCCGCGACGCCACCCGAACATGCCGGACGCCGCCGCATCGGGGCGTGCGCCACGCACAGCGGTCGACGCCGCATCGGAAGCGGGCGGCCCGCTTCGGCCAGTCAGACGATCACGCAGGGTACGGGACATGCGCTCGTGAGCAGATCAGAGCTGGATGAGAAATCCGCGCGTCACCGACGCGCGAACAAGCGGGCGAGGCGCGAGCCACCGGCGCGCGATTCCGTCGGTGCAGGCGCGGCGTCGCCCGTGAGCGTACGCACCAGCGCGGCCACACCGTCCACCATGGGCGACGCTGGCGCGTGCTCCTGCACGAAGCGACCGAACGTGATCGCATCGGCGCAGGAGGCGTAATCATTGGGCACCGACACGTCGATCGCACGACCCAGCACGCGTTCGGCGTCTTCGAGGGCGATACGATCACGATCGGTACGGCGATTTGCGACCAGCGCCACCTTGTCGCGCGCGTAGCCGAGGCGTGTGAACACGCCCAGCGTACGCTGCGCGCTTCGCAGCGCCGAGATGTCGAGCTGCGTGACGAGCAGGATGCGATCGGCCACGTCGAGCGCAGCGATGGTCTGCTCGGCGAAGTGGTGATCGACGTCCACCACGACGTGGTCGAACTGCTGGCGCAGCACCTCGAGCACGCGCGTTGCGGTTTCGGCGCCGAGCGGCTCCGTGGCGTCGAGTTCTTCGGCAGCGACCAGCACCTCGACGCCCGCCGGATGCGACACCATGCACGAGCGCACGAACTCGCGATCGAGGGCGGTGGTGCGATTCGCGATGCTGCCGAGGTCGTACACGGGCGCGAGGTCGAGCATCACGCGCACACCGGCGCCGGTCGTGGTGAAGTCCACAAGCGCCACGCGCCCACCCGGGCGACGATGCGCCAGCGCCCACGCCAGCGAGAGCGACAGCGTGCTGCAGCCGAGACCACCCTTGGCCGAGTACACGGGGTAGACACGACCCAGCGTCTCGCTCGCGCTGCCCACCTGCTGCACACGACCGATCGCACGGCGGAGGGCCTCGTCATCGGCGGGCAGGACGAGGAACTCGTGCGCACCAGCGCGCATCGCGGCGAGTACGATATCGGCGTCCTTCTCGCCGGAGATCGCGATGGCCCGCGTGCGCGGCACGCGACGCAGGGCGTCACCGAAGGCCGCGAATGTCTCGCTGTTGCCTCCGTCGGGGACGGGGCCGAAGACGAGCGAGGGCGCCGAGCCGAGCATGGCGCGCGTGAGCGCAGCAAGGTCGGGGAGCCACGTCGCCGCCGGCAGGCCGAGCGATTCGAGGACGCTGTCGAGTTGCGCCGCCGGCAGCGACGCATGCCGCACCGCCAGCACGCTGGCGGTGGGCAGGGATTCGGGGCGCGTTACCATGCCGTCCCTTCCGGCGCATGGAGCATCTTCACGGAGATGATCACGGTGTACCTCCCGGACGAGGCGTCGCCGGCGGTGCCGCGAGACGCGCGTCGAGCGCTTCGCGCGCCGGCAGCGTGGCCGGTGGCGCCAGCCGCAGCAGATCGGCCTCACGCGGGTTGTTCGGGTCGATCACGATGGGCGTGACCACGACGATGAGCTCGCTCTCGTTGCGCAACCAGCGCTGACTCGACAGCAGATCACCAAGGATCGGGATGTTGGACAGCAGCGGAATGCCCGTCTTCACACGCTCGCGCTCCTCGGAGAACAGCCCCGAGATGATGAGACTGCGGTCGGTGAGCACATCAACCGTGCTCTCCACGCGGCGCGCGCGAATGGCCGGTACCTGGTAGCCCGCAATGGTGACCGCATTGCTGTAGTCGAGCGAGCTGACTTCCGGCTTGACGGTGAGCTTGAGCAGTGAATCGCTGAGCACTTCCCCGCGGAAGGTGAGCCGGACACCGAACTCGCGGAACTGGATGGTCACGAACGCCGGGGTACCGGCAGCACCACCCTGCACGATGGGGATGGGCACTTCGCCACCGGCGAGGAACGACGCTTCCTCACGATTGGCCGCCATGAGGTTGGGCTCGGCGAGGAAGCGGGCGTTGCCACGACGTTCTTCGGCGTCCAGCAACCCCAGCAGTTCGCGCGACCCGAAGGTGCTCAGCACCGTGAGGTAGCGCGCGCCATCGAGCGTCACGCTGCCGTCATCGTTGATGTTCTCATCCGTGCGGAAGTCGCCCGCACCCACACGCGTGCGACCAGCGTTGTCACGCGCGCGGAGCGACGTACCGATGGCCCGGAGCGCATCCTTGCGCACTTCGGCAAACTTCACGCCCAGCAGCACCTGGCGCCGCGCTGCCGACGAACGCACGGTAACGCGAAAGTGACGACGCGGCGTGTCGACGCCCCAGAGAATGACGTCGGTTTCGCCGGGGGCCTTGCCGTTGAGCACCACATCCCGCTCGCTGATGACGATCACGTCGGCGACTTCGGGATTGGCCACGGTGACCTGCGAAATGCGCGACGTATCGCCGATGGGCAGTGAACGGCCGGCACCGATCTCGATCGGTGTCGGGATGACCGGCGCGGATTGCGCCGAGAGGGCGCCACCGACGCAGAGCGCGAGCAGCAGACCGCTCGTGCGCCGCACGCGAGCGCCCCGCGGCAGGTGAGTCGTTGTCATTCGCGCGCTCCGTCGTTCGACTTCGTGGAGTCCTTGCGGGCGAAGCGCTGCTCCGTAGCCTTGTCCCCGCGGTACACGCGCACGACGTTCGAGTCGGGCACTGCAATCGCTGGCGCGTCACCGGCGGCTGTTGCCGGCGCACTGGACACGGCGGCGTCAGTCGATGGCGCGCTCGGTGTGATCATCACGGCCGGCGCCTGTGCCGAGCGAGCGGCGGCCATGGCGGCGGCGACTTCCGGCAACATGTCGCCGAGGGATGCACCGTTCGTCTGCGTCACCTCGCGTTCGCCGAAACCGCGCAGCATGAGTTGCAAACGACCCTGATTGGCCGCGACGGCGAGTCGCTCGGCTTGCGTCGGTGTCACTTCGAGCGTGACGGTAGACGCGATGGCCGCGACGGGTGTGTCACTCGCTTGCGGTGCACCCACCGCGAGTACGCGCATGTTCTGCATGATCACGCGCGACACCGGCGGACCGCCGTACGCGTCGCCCACGGTCACGAGCACATCCACGCGACTGTCGGGTTGAATGAGACCGGCCTGCCCCGATTCGTCATCGAGCTTGACGGCCATGGCGCGCTTGCCGGCGCCGATGCGCACGGCGAGTCCAGCGGCGACACCGTCCGGCGCGAGACGACCCGACACCATGGCTTCGCCAGCGAACACCGCGACGCGTGTGACGCGTCCGATGACGGCGTCGGGTGCACTGAACGCGTCGTTCGGCACCGAGGCGGCTGGCACTTCACGCAGCTCGACATCGTCGGCCGTGAGACGGTGTCCTTCAGGGACGGTGGTGCGTGCCACGAGCAGCATGGCCATCGCGGGTCGCGCTTCCGCTTGCGCCGCTTGCAGCAGATGCAGCACGGTGAAGCCGGAGACGGTGGCGACGACGACGGCGATGCCGAGCACCAGCGAGAGGCGTCGGTCAAGCATCGGCGTGTGTCGGGCAGGCGCCCGCAGTGATGGTCATTGGAATTCGTGCCGGTATTCGGCGGCGATGGTCGGCAGGGTCGTGCGCCGCGTGAAGAACGGCGTCACGGGTCGGAAGGGCACACCGGCAACGGTGACTCGAATGCGGCGTCCGGGGATGGTGCCGACTTCGGTCACGCTTACGAGGCGTGCGTTGAGCGAACGCAGTGCGACGTTGTTCACGACGTGCTGCGTGATGGTCTGGATGCTCGCCGTACGTTCCGCGGCGGTGGCCATGGGCAGCACCGCTCCGGCGCGCGCCGCATCCCGCACGGCGTTGGCGAGGTGATGGTATTCGAGGAGATAGCGACCCGCGTCGAGCATGCCGAACACGAGCATGAAGAGCAGCGGCGCCACGATGGCGAACTCCACCATGGAGGCCGCGCGCTGTTCACGACGGAATCGCTGAAGCAGCGAGCGAAGCGTCATGGTACGAGTCCGTCCAGCAGTACCTCGGGCCACACCGCCGCGATGGCGAGGGCGCAGGCCATGGGGACCGCGTACGGCAGCGAGCGTTGCGCGACGGGCACGGTGTCGAGCGACGGACCACCGGACAGCTGCAGCGACTGCACATCGCGCACCTGTGCCGCAACCGACAGCACCGCGGTGCGTGCGCCGTGACGCCAGACGAGCACCGCGAGCGCGTACAGGCCACCGAGCAGCGCGGCGACGATCGCCGCACGCCACGTGAGCGATGGGCCGATCCACGCCGCACCGGCGGCGAAGAACTTCACATCACCCGCGCCGAGCATGCCGAGCAGCCAGAAGGGCAGCCACAGGGCGAGCCCGAGCAGGGCGGCGCCTGCGGCGGCCAGCATCGCCGCCGGGGCATCCGGTCGCGTGAGTGCCACCACGAACGCCCCGGCCAGCATGGCGAGGACGAGCGCGTTGGGTACGCGTCGCGAGCGAATGTCGGTGGTCGAGCCGGCCGCCAGCAGGATCAGGAACACGCTGGTGAGCAGCATGATCCGCGCTCCGTCTGGCGCGCGACCGTCAGGGCATCGCGCCGTCGACGTTCTTGAAGGCGCTGGCGGTCTTGTTGCCGATGGACTGGACGATGGCGATCGCGACGGCGGCGATGACGGCCACCATGATGCCGTACTCGACCATGGTCGCACCCGACTCGTCCTTCACGAAACGGCGGATCGTGCTGGTAAACATGCGAAACTCTCTCTGGCTGCTGGTGGAAGATCCCGGCGGCGGGAGGGGGGCCGCCCGCAACACCGACGCACCGGAGAGGAGCTCCGATGCCGGCAGTGAGAGAATGTCGGTATGCCGGCAGCGTGACTTGAGCGCCGGCCCGAAAATGGTCCGGCCGGCGCTCGTCAGGCCCGGGGTGTGCGCGCCGCTACGGGGCGGCGGCGTGCGCGCGTCGGCTCAGACGGCCGAGGTGCCGGCGGCGCAGTGCGTCGCGAACGCTCCCGCGAGATCGGCGGCGATTTCCTGGGCGCTCCGCCCCTCGATCTGCCAGCGCTCGAGCATGAACGCCACGTCGCCGTCCTTGAGCAGGGCGATGCTGGGCGAGCTGGGGGCGTAACCGGTGAAGTAGCCGCGCGCGGCCTGCGTCGCGTCGCCATCCTGGCCGGCGAACACCGTGTAGAGCGCGTCGGGGCGCGGGCCGCTCTGCAGCGCCATCGCCACCGCTGGGCGCGCGTTGCGGGCGGCGCAGCCGCAGACGCTGTTGACCACCACGAGCTGCGTGCCGCGCGCGTCCTTGAGCGTGCTGTGCACCGCGTCGGCCGTGCGCAGTTCCTCGACGCCAAGGCGCGTCAACTCGGCGCGCATGGGCGCCACGATCTGTTCGGGATACATCATGCGTAGGTGCCTCCTGAAACGTTCATCCCGTGCCCGCGGACGCGGGCTGGGTCTGCCTGCACTCGCGGCGCGTCAGAAGCCGAGCGCGTCGTCGAGCAGTTCGTCGTCGTCGCCCTCACGCACCAGCGCGAGGATGGCCGCCTGCGGCACGACGAGGTACTGCTCGTCCTCGAACGTGATCTCGACGGCGGCCTTCTTGAAGAAGATGGCGTAATCGCCGGTGCGCGCCTGCATCGGCACGTACCGCGCCTCGCGTCCCGAGCCGCCGGCGGTGCGCCACGGCTCGTCGGCGTGGTCGCCGAGCTCCGGCAGCGCCAGCCCGGGCCCGGTATTCACGATCCGTCCCCCCTGCACCGCCTGGCTGTCCACGGCCGTGGCCGGCAGATACAACCCGACCTTGCTGCGCTGTTCGCCCTCCTCGGGCTTCACGAGCACACGGTCACCAACGACGATCAGACGCTTGCGGGACATGGGCAGAGGGAGAAACGGTCAGACCACGATCACTCCGGAATCTAGTACCGACGGGAATGGCGAGGTTCCCGATCGGGCTCAGTCCGGCTGGATGCCCGCGACGTCCCGCGCCTCCCGCTCTCCGGCGCCCTCGGCCCGGATCCGCTCCACGACGGTGTCCGCGGCGTCGTCGCCAAACCCGAGTGAACAGATGGCGTAGTGTGCCATGCCGAGCGCCAGCTCCAGTTCGCCCATGATGACGCGCCCCACACCGATGCGCTCGAAGTACGCCTGCTCGCCGCTCGAGTGCGTGCGCACGACAATGTCGATCTGCGGGTTGAACTGCCGCGCCAGCTCGACCACGCGGCGGGCCTGAAACGGGTCCGGCGTGGCCACCACCAGCAGGCGTGCGCGATCAGGGGCGGCCTGCTCCAGAATGCCCGGTCGCGCGGCGTCACCGTAGATCGCACAGTGTCCGCGTTCACGCAGACGGTCCACCATCTGCCGATCCTGCTCGACCACCGCGTAGCCCACACGACTCGATTCGAGCGCGCGTCCGATCAGGCTCCCCACGCGTCCGTAGCCGACGATGATCGCGTGTCCGCGCAGGTGCATCGCACTCGTGAGCGCGATGGGGATCTCGGCGGTGAGTTGAATCGCGTCCATGAACTGATCACGCGAGGCGAGCCATTCCTCGAGGCGCGGCGTGATGCGTGCGAGCAGGGGGTTGAATGAAATCGACAGCAGCGCGGCCGCCAGAATCAGACTGCGCCCTTCGACGTCGAGCAGGCCGAGTGAAATGCCAAGCCCCGCGAGGATGAAGCTGAACTCGCCGATCTCGCCGAGACTCGCCCCCACCTGCACCGCACTGCGCGCGGGCTTGCGCAGGCGCAGCAACACGAGCGCGCTCACCACAGGCTTGAGAATCATCACGAGCGCCACGATGGCGACCACCTCGAGCGGCTTGCGCAGCAGGATGGCCGGATCGAACAGCATGCCCACCGACACGAAGAAGAGCACCGCGAACGCGTCGCGGAGCGGGAGTGCGTCGGCCGCCGCCTGATGACTGAGATCCGACTCGCTGATCACGAGTCCGGCAAAGAACGCGCCCAGCGCGAAGGAGACACCAAAGGCGACTGCGGCGCCGACGGCAATACCAAGGGCTGCTGCCAACACCGACAAGGTGAAGAGCTCGCGCGAGCCGGTGCGCGCGACCTGCCAGAGAAACCACGGAATCGCGCGGCGTCCCACGACGTACATGAGCGCGCTGAACGCCACGACCTTCGCCAGCGTGATGGTGAGCGTGAGCCAGAGGGGCGTCGTCGTCGCGGCGGCTTCCACCGTGCCGCCCATGAGCGGCGCAAGCGCCGGCAGCAGCACGAGGGCGAGCACCATCACGAGGTCTTCGACCACCATCCAGCCCACCGCCACCTTGCCCGCGCCGGTATCGAGCGCGCCCCGCTGCTCGAAGGAGCGGATGACCACCACGGTGCTCGAGATGCAGATGCACAACCCGAAGGTGATCGCCTGTCCGAGCGGCCATCCCCACAGCGACGCGAGCGCTGTGCCCGCGAGCGCGAGCGTCAGCATGCCGGCGAGCGCGCCCGGCACGACGACGCGCCGCACGTTCAGCAGATCGCGCACCGAGAAGTGCAGCCCCACACCGAACATGAGCAGTATGACGCCCACTTCGGCCAGCTGACCGGCCAGGCCGATGTCGGCGGTGAAGCCAGGCGAGAAGGGACCGACGGCGACGCCCGCCAACAGGTAGCCGACGAGCGCCGGCAGGCCGACGCGCGTGGCCAGCCAGCCGAAGACAAACGCGAGCCCGAGACCGGCCGCGAGGGTGACGATCAGCGCCGTATCGTGCGGCATCGTGTCGTGCGCGCGTAACGCGGTGTGTCGTGCGTCAGCGGACGAGGTGGAACGTCGTCTGTCGTCCCCGCGCCCAGCGCACCCGACCGTCCGCGCCGATGATCACATCCTCTTCCTGCGCGGAACGCACGCGCTGCCCGTTCCACTCGGGCACGGGGACCGTCGCCTGCAGTTCGATCGAGTACCACATGTTGGCAATCACCGGAAAATCACCGCGACCCGGCACGCCATCCTGATAATCCCACAGCCCGATGATCGTGCCCGAGCCGTGCCCGTTCGCGCCGATCGGGTGCGAATAGATGGTGCCATCGATGCCGGCGGCCTTCGCACGTGCGAGCGCCGCCGCGAGGATCTGATTGCCGGTACGACCGGGGCGCAGCTCCTCCACCGAAAAATCCTGCAGGCGATTCGACGCCAGCAGCGCAGCCTTGAGTCCCGCCGGAACGTCGGTCTCGCCGGCCTTGAGCACGTAGCCCATGTGCTGCGTATCGGTGGCCAGCCCCATGGCACTGATGCCGAAGTCGCAGTGCAGTACATCCCCACGCTGGATCACCGGATTCGGCCCCACGAGCTCCGGATTGCCGAAGAAGCGCTGCACTTCGACACTCGGCTGGAACCACGTCTGCAGACCGAGATCCTCGAGACGCTGCCGCATCCACCAGAGCACGTCTTCGGTGCGCGTCTTGCCCGGCGTGATGACGCGCTCGCTGAACGCTTCGGCAATGATCTCCCACGCGAGTGCATTCATGCGCTCGAACGTGGCTTCTTCCTCGGGCAGGCGCGACGCGATGAAATCCACCGCCAACCCTTCGGCCGGGACGATGCGCTTCTGCCACTCGGCGCCGAGCGCCTCGGTGAGTCCTTCGTATTCGCCGTGCGTGAGCCCGTCGGCAAAGTGCCACGTGCGCGACCAGTTGAGCGCGATGCGCTTCGGCTGCCGCTCTTCGACGGCCGCGCGCAACACCTGCCACTGCTCATCGCCCCACAGCTCCGCTGTGCGATCATTGCTGCGGCTGCCCGCGGCGGGTGCGTCCACGGCCTTGGTGCTGCGAATGGCCTTGTACACGCCTCCCTGATTGGTGCCACCGAACGCGATGCGCTCGATCCCCTCGGCGCCACGATCGAAGAACACGTAGATCGTGCGTCGCCGCGCGGCGAAGGTGGTGGGCGAGACGAGCGATCGGAACGCCGGATCCTCGTTGTACTCGCGCATGGGGATGACCCACATGTCCACGCCGTACTTGCGCATCAACGCCGGCAGGATGGTCTCCATGCGACGCTCCAGCCACTGCTGCCGCACGACGGCCTGCTCGCGCAGTGAACCGAAGGGGCGCAGCGAATCGCGCGTGGCCATGGTGCGCCACGACGGTGCGGCCATCGCGTCGCGCTCCGGGCGCGGGGTGATGGCAGGCTGCGCGCGCAGCGCCGGTGCCGTCA
>ERZ1066122.282-NODE-282-length-54846-cov-21.165757_pt1 | contig 54846 bp, 46 predicted proteins | sample MGYA00382769_ERZ1066122 | MGnify/ENA primary metagenome ERZ1066122 (study PRJEB33369, sample SAMEA5778352) | biofilm metagenome | biome: Industrial cooling water; feature: Water cooling tower basin; material: Biofilm | place: United Arab Emirates | collected... | reverse complement strand
CGCCGTCGGCGGCGATGCGCTCGGAGATGAGGGCGAGGATGCTCTGCTGGGTGTCTGTCAGGTCCATGGTTAGTAGTATTACTACTAACAAGCGGGACCGTCAACTCTCCAGGCGCCCTGCCCCTGCGGCTCCCGACGATGGAGAGTCCGGACCGAGTTGCCCGCCCAGGCCGTGCACGAACAGCAGACGGCCCTCGGCGAAGGACAGCGGCAGGATCATGCCGATGACCAGCGGGAAGAGGATGTAGCTCCTATCCCCAAAGGGAAGATGGACGCCCAGCAATGCCTGCTGTGCCCAGTTCGGAGAGGCGGCACTGCGCAGCGACACGCTGACGAAGTGTGGCAGCGCATAGACCTGGTACATGGCGGTCAGCAGGATCGGAAGACCGCAGGCCAGCGCCGCGCAGGCGAGATACAGCCGATACGCAATGAGCGACCTCAACACGGACCATCGGAGCAGTGTGCGTATGGCGGCGGTGAAGTTGTGCCCGCGACGGTAGCCGAACCACAGCGCGATCGTCGCCAGCAGCGCCGTCAAACCGACGGCTTCTGCCGAAAGACACCCCAGGAGTGCGCCCGGGAGCCCGCCATCGATCCCGAGCGGATCCATCCGGCACAGCGCCCAATCCGCCGCCGGCACAGCGATCAGCCACAACGTCAGGATCGGCACGAGTACGCGCCCACCCGGCCACCACGGCCGCCACCAGCGCGCGAGTATCGGCTGGGTCAACGTCGCGGGATGGCCACTGAGAAAGGGCGCTGCCGCCAGCAGCGGCAGCGCCAGCAGGAAGAGCGCGACCCCCAGCATCTCCGCGGCATCCGGCGGCAACATCACCCCGCCCGCCAGACAGCCCAGTGCCAGCCCCATCAGCGTACGGATGCCGCGCGGGCGACAGGCCCAGCGCAGGCTGTCGGCCGCACGGCCATCGCGGTCGAAGGCCGCTGCAGCCGCAAGCAGCAGCACGAAGATCAGGGTGATCGCCGCGAAGACCGCCGCATGCAGCAGCCAGTCCGGCCCGGTGAAGAGATAGTCGGACAGCCCGTACAGACCACGGCCCGGCTCATGGAACACCAGTCCCCTCCACCCGCGCGAACCCTCGAACAAAAAGAGCAGCAGCAGGGACGGCACGCTGGCCGCGGCCATCGCCAGCAGCCAGCGCCGCAGTGCGTGACGCCCGGGTGTGGGCGCGAGCGGTGGACTCGGCGGGATGGAGGACGTGGGTTCGGGCTGGCGCGCTGCCGACGGCATCGCGGCGGAGGACAGCGCATCCGCGGCCATCAGGCCAGCCGCTCCAGGCCCTCCAGGGCTGCGGCCACGGTCTGACGACGTACATCGTCGCGGTCGCCATCGAAATGGAAGACATCGGCCTGGGCATAGCCACCGCGGCGCTTCCAGCCGATCCACACGGTACCCACCGGTTTGTCGGGCGAACCGCCACCCGGTCCGGCGATGCCGGTCACCGCCACGGCGAGGCTGGCGCCGGCATGAACGAGTGCGCCGGAGACCATTTCGATCACCGTCTCACGACTCACCGCGCCGAACTGCTCCAGTGTCTCCGGGCGAACGCCGAGCATGGCCTGCTTCGCTTCGTAGCTGTAGGCGACCATGCCGCAGTCGAACCAGTCCGACGAGCCGGCGATGTCGGTGACGGTCTTGGCAATCCAGCCGCCGGTGCAGCTTTCCGCGGTCACCAGGGTCAGGTGCTGGGCGCGCATGCGCTCGCCCAGAGCGGTGGCGCGGTCGCGGAGCTGGGCGTCTGTGAAGCTGGTCATGGGGAACGGATGCCTGCCGGAGGTCGCCGGATGATACCGCCCGCGCCACGGCAGGGGCCCTGCCGGAAGCCGGGGGGCTGGCCGACCGTTGCCGATGTGGGCACATGCGCCGGGTGCGTCGTGCCATGCACGCGGTCGCCCAGTCAGCGTACTGGCCTCGCATCGAGTGCCCGCGCGGGCGATGGGATGCGCATCCGGCCGGATGCAGGGATTCGATACGCGGCGTCGATCCAGGGGCCCACCGTGCCCGCAAACGACAACGCCCGGACGACGCGCGTTTGCGTCGTCCGGGCGTGATGACTGCAGGCTTGCCGCGTACGCGACGGGTTACTTCGCGGCACCCGCGGTCTTGGCGCCGTTGCCGTCGTGGCCGGCCATCGCCTCACCCATGGCCTTCGCATCGGGTGCGGCCCCCGCAGGCGGCGTGATCACACAGTCGCCATTCGCGTCCTGGCCGAACAGGCTGCTGCAGATATGGCTCACATCCAGCGGGTCGGTCTTGGAGAAGCCGTGGCAACCGAAGCAGTTGGGCGCCCAGGAGGTCTCGCCCTGCTGGAAGGTCTCCATGCTCATGTTGGTCAGCTCCAGCGACCCGCGCTGCAGGCTGCTCGGGTCGCCGGGCATGATCTTGTCGCCGGTCTTCTCGTGCACGGTGTAGGCCACCGGCGGGTTGCCGGAATCGGCGCCGCCCTTGGTCCAGATGCCGCCGATCAGGTGGTAGTGCTTCCAGATCGCCATCGGGTCGGTGTCGGGCAGCTTGGTGAGCATGCCGTCGGTGCCGACGAGTTCCGCGTTGAGCTGCTGGATCGCCAGCAGGTTGGCGGCGTTGTCGTTGCCGTTGATCGAATCGCCCGGCTGGTTGCCGTGATCGAACATGCGGCAGACGTTGTTGGGCGTATTGACCGGCGGCGGCGGTGTGCCCTTCTTGATCGGGTCGGGCGTGTTGAAGTTGAACGCGGCGCAGGCGGTGCTCGGCGGCATGCCGGGCGGCACCGGATTCTGGGCGAGGCAGTTGGCGGCGTCGTTGCTGGCGAAGGCCCAGCCGGAGGGCGGCATCGGGCTGCTGCCGTCGCACAGCGGCGCGTTGTTCTTGTGCTCGAAGGTGGCCCAGATCATCTCCGGATGCTTCGCGGTCCAGTTGGCGATGTGGAAGCCGACCAGACCCAGGGTCACGTCCTTGCCGCCGATGCTCGCGGGCATGGTGTAGTAGCTGGTGTCCGGGTTGTCGAGGATCTTCCACGACACCTTGATCTCGAAGGTGCCCGCGGCGAAGCCGCTCTGGGTGGACTGGCACTCGGCGTCGGAATACCAGATGTTGTAGTGGAGGATGTTGCCGTGCTGGTCGTAGAGCGCGTTGCCGTCGGCCTGCACGTCCTCGAAATCCTGCGGCTTGTCGGCGCGCATGGCCAGCTTCTGCGCCGCGATCGCGCGGCCCATGATCTTCGGAGCGCTGCACTGGCCGCTCTGCACGTTCGGGTCGTGCAGGCGATTGGTTTCGAACACGCGCTCGCCGCTGGCGGCGTAGTCCGGGGCCGGCGCGACCTGGGCGAGGAACCACTGCCAGGAGAACTGGTAGAAATCGCAGAAGGTCTCGGCGGCCGCGACGTCGGCAGGCGGATTGGGGCTGGAGATCCAGCTGGCGTCGGCCTTGCACACGCTGGGCGCGCTGGCGGCAGGCGTGGCGGCCGCAGCGGGCTCCGCCGGCGCGGACGGCTCGCCCTTGTCCCCGCAGGCGGCGACGAGCAGCGAGACGATGGCGGCGGTCAGGGGCACGAGCCGGCTGCGCGTGGAGCGCACTGCCGGGACGGGCGAGAGGGACGGTCTGACAACGGCAGGCACTTGCGCGGACATCGTTCTGCTCCTTGGACGGATGGCACTGCGGGAAACGCCGCATGGTCGGCACGGCGCGAGGCGCGCGCACGGACAGGACCATCGGAGAACCCGCGTGCCGGCGCGTCTGCGTACGCACACCCCGTGCGTCGATCGCACCGCGCATCCCCCCGCATCCCGTCATGCGCCGCGAGCCTCGAGCATGCGCATTCAGGAAGCTGGTGACAAGACCGCGGAGCGCACAGACGGCACACACGGCACCATTCCGACACCTGAAGCGACCCGGGGCGGATCGAGACGTCGCATCCGGGCTTCGAACCCAGGCATCGAACCGAGGCATCGAATCCGCGGCCGAGCCCGAGGCCTGCACGCAAAGGAATGCCGGAGCCGCCTTGCCGAAGCCCTTCGACGACGTCGCCCAAAAAGCGGACGGCGGCCCGAGGGCCGCCGTCCGGATCACGTCATGGGCGCGTGCAGCCCCGTGGGGCGACGCTCAGTAGCGCAGGCGCAGGGTCACACCCACCGTACGCGGCGCGCCGAGGAAGGCGTTCCACGTACCAGGCTGCAGCGGCGCGTCGATGGCGACCTGGTAGTACTCCTCGTCGGTCAGGTTCTGCGACCAGAACTCCAGATCCCAGCGGTCGCTCTGCCCGCCGATCACGAAGCGGGCATTGAACAGCGCATAGCCGTCCTGCTGCTTCTGCGGGTCGAGGTCCGAACCGGTGTTGTATTCGGACATGTACTTCATGCCGACATTCGCGCGGGCCTTGAGCTTGCTGCCCATGTCCCAGTCATAGCCGACCGACGCGGTGCCAGACCATTCCGGAGCGAAGCTCGGGCGACTGCCGGGCAGCAGACGCAGGTCGGCGTCGGGCAGCGGGTCGTCGCCGTACTCGGTATCGGCGTAGGTCAGGCCGGCCTGCACCATCCAGCCATTGCGCTTGAACAGCAGCTCTGCGTCGACGCCCTGCGAGGTGACCTTCGGGATCGAGCGCACCACGAAGCTGGTGCCGAGGAAGCTATTGAGCTGGAAGTCGCTGTATTCCTGATGGAACAGCGTGGCGTTGAGCAGCAGGTTGCCGCCCATCCAGGTGGTTTTGGTGCCCAGCTCGAAGCTGTCGACGAACTCGCCTTCGAACGAGGTGTCGTTCACCGGCACGATGCCTGCGGTGCCGCTGGACAGACCGTTGTTGGACTGCACGCGATCCAGGTTGAAACCGCCAGCCTTGTAGCCGCGCGCGGCCGAGAAATAGGCCATCACCTGGTCGTTGAAGCGGTAGGCGGCCTTGAACGTGCCGGACCACTCTTTCTCTTCGCGCTCCTGATTGGTCACGCGGCCGTTGTGGCGCACGTTGGTCCACGGCAGGCAGCCGAAGCCCACGACCTGCGGCGCCGCGGCCGAGGCCTGAGCCACGGTCAGACCGCGCGCAACCAGCGCCGCCACCACCTGCGCGGGATTGAGCAGCATCGAGCCGCAGCCCAGCCCGCCGTTGGGGTTGGTATAGCTGGAATCCAGCTGCTTGTCCTCGATGGTGTAGCGCAGGCCCAAGGTCAGATCGAGCGCGTCGGTCGCGTGCCAGGTGTTGTTGGTGAACAGCGCGATGCTCTTGGAGTTCTGCTTGTAGCGGTCGTTGGCCGCATGCCCGGCGAACACGGTGCCGAACGGACGGCCGCTGGCCTGCGAGTAGAACAGCGGCGCGGTGGGGCTGGTCGCCAGCAGCGGGTTGATCTGCGCCAGGACTGCGGTGGACAGGTAGGCCTCATAGGCCGAGCCCACGCGATAGGCTTCGTTGCGGGTCAGATCTTCGTCGGCATAGAACAGCCCGACCAGCCAGTCGACGTTGTCGGTGGCGCCGGCCATGCGGATTTCCTGGCTGAAGGTCTCGAAGCCGGTGAAGTTGTCGCCCTTCTCCGGATTGCGATACAGGATGTCCGCGGTGCTGTAGTCGAAGTCGATGCCGTTGGTGGACGACCATTCGCGCAGCGCGGTGATCGACGTCACGGTGGCGCCGCCGAACCAGGGGCTGTTCCAGTCGATCTGCAGACTGCCGCCGTTGTCTTCGATGGACTGCGCGCTGCTGCGGTTGCTCCAGGCGCGACGGGCGTAGGGGTCGGCCACCGGCGCCACGCCGGAATCCGGCGCGAGGGCGTCGATGATCGACGCGGTCGGACCACGCACGATGGTGACGCTGCTGCAGCAGTTCTCGTCGCGGTTGCTGTAGTCGATCGAGAGGTTGATGTCGAGATTCTCGGTGGGCTCGAGCAGCAGCTGGCCACGGAGGGTGTGGAAGTTCTGGTCCTGGTCCTCGCGCTCCAGGCGCGGGCCGGCGCCGGTGCGCACGTCGAGGAAGCCGTCGCGCTCGCGCTTGGCGGCGTAGATGCGGAAGGCGGCGTTGTCGCTCAGCGCATCGTTGTAGGTGCCTGCCACGCCGCGCGTGCCATGGTCGCCGATGGTGAGCTCACCCTCGAAGCTGCGCACGTAGGTCGGACGCTTGGTGACGATGTTGATCACGCCGGCGGAGGTGTTCTTGCCGAACAGCGTGCCCTGCGGGCCCTTGAGCACCTCCACGCGCGCCAGCTCGCCGAGATCGCCGAAACCCACGCCGTTGCGCGGCCGGTAGACGCCGTCGATCACCACGCCGACCGAGGACTCCAGACCGGCGTTGTCGCCGACCGTGCCGACGCCGCGGATGCGGGCGGTGGTCTGCGCTTCGCTCTGGGTGCTGGTGACGGTGAGGCCCGGCACCATGGTCTGCAGATCCTTGATGTCGCGCACGCCGTTGTCCTGCAGGGCGCGCTCGGACAGTGCGGTGACCACCACCGGCACGTCCTGCAGCGCCTCTTCGCGCTTCTGGGCGGTGACGACGATCTTGTCGAGCGTGTCGGCTTCGTCGCCGGCATCCTGCCCGGCATCCTGCGCCATTGCCGATGGCGCATGGGCCAGGCCGGCGGCCAGGGCAAACAGCAGTGCCCGGCTCAGGGCGGTGTGTCGCGGTACGCGCATTGCCATGTGATTCCCCTCGTCTTTGTGTCTTGCAAATAAATGGTTGGGTCACGACGCCTGTGGCGTTCTGTCTGTGTATTCGGGTGCGCAGGCAGGATCGGCTGAACCTGTCGGCTGAACCAGCCGACTGAACCAGCACGGCCCGAACAGGCCTGCGACGCGAACCGGGCGGATCATGCGCATGCAATGCAGTCCTGCGCATGCGGCCCCATCCATCGAGGCCTGTCCTGCCATCTTCCATGCCACCCGACGCGAGCCTGCCGATGCATACGCGCGGGACATCCGCGGCCGGACACGGCCGAGGCGACCCGGGCGACACCTGCGCCCCTCGCGGTGAAGGCTGCGACCCCGCCGCACCCCGCACCGAACGCGAACTTAACACAACCGCGGACGCCCGCGGGGCGGGACGATGACCACGGTTTGCCGCGGTTGGCCGGGCGGACGGGTGGCATACTTGCGCGCCGCGCGGGACCTGCCGGCTCCACCCCTCGCCCGGCCCACCGACACCCATGCGATGCAGGCCGGCCGGCGCAGGCCCGCGAGCCCCGCAGCGGGCTTCGCCGCCCCCCCTCCCAGCGGGTGCCGCCCGCGCCCGGGCGCCTCTTCGGCCGCCCGCGGGTGTCGACGGTGGCGATCGCCCGCAACCGCATCCAGCCGCCCCGCAGACCACCGCCCAGCAGACAGCCCCCCAGCCCGTGACCACCTCCACCAGCCGCACCGCTACCGACCCGCACGCCCAGCACACCCCGCTCATGCGCCAGTTCTTCGCCGCCAAGGCGGAGCACCCGGACGTGCTGCTGTTCTTCCGCATGGGCGACTTCTACGAGCTGTTCTACGACGACGCGCGCAAGGCCGCGCGCCTGCTCGACATCACCCTGACCCAGCGCGGCGCCTCGGCGGGGCAACCCATTCCGATGGCCGGCGTGCCGGTGCACGCCTACGAAGGCTATCTGGCGCGGCTGGTGGCGCTGGGCGAATCGGTGGCGATCTGCGAGCAGATCGGCGACCCGGCGCTGGCCAAGGGCCTGGTCGAACGCAAGGTGGTGCGCATCGTCACCCCCGGCACCGTCACCGACGAGGCGCTGCTGCAGGACCGCCGCGACACCCTGCTGCTGGCCGTGGCCCGCGGCGGCAAGGGCCAGGGCTACGGCCTGGCCTGGGCGGACCTGGCCGGCGGCCGGTTCCTGGTCAACGAGGTGCTCGAAGACGAGCAGCTGGAAGCCGAGCTGGCCCGGCTGGAGCCTGCCGAGGTACTCGTTCCGGACGAGGAAAGCTGGCCGGCCGCCCTCGCCTCACGCACCGGGCTGCGTCGCCGCGCGCCGTGGCTGTTCGATGCCGACAGTGCCCGCCGCCAGTTGCTGCAGTTCTTCGACGTGCACGACCTGATCGGGTTCGGCATCGACGAACAGCTGCCGTGCCGGGGCCTGCTCGCCACCGCTGCCGCCGGTGCGCTGCTCGGCTATGTCGAGGAGACCCAGAAGCAGCGGCTGCCGCATCTGACCGCGATCCGGGTGGAAACCGGCGACGGCGCGATCGCGATGAACGCCGCCACCCGCCGCCATCTGGAGCTGGACACCCGCGTCGACGGCGACACCCGGCACACCCTGCTGGGCGTGCTCGACAGCACCGCCACGCCGATGGGCGGGCGCCTGCTGCGGCGGTGGCTGCACCGTCCGCTGCGCGACCGCAGGACGCTGGAGGAGCGCCACGACGCGGTGGAGCACCTCATCGCCTCCGGCACCGGCGACGCGCTGCGCGCGCACTTCCGCGGCGTGGGCGACATCGAACGCATCCTCGCGCGCGTGGCCCTGCGCAGCGCGCGGCCGCGCGACCTGTCCACCCTGCGCGATGCGCTGCTGGCCCTGCCTCACGTGCGCGGCCTGCTGCAGCCGCTCGATTCCCCGCGGCTGCAGGCACTCGCCGCCGAGCTGGGCGAGCACGACGCCACCGCGGCCTTTCTGGCCGGGGCCATCGTCGAGCAGCCGCCGGTGCTGGCGCGCGACGGCGGCGTGATCGCCGATGGGCACGACGCCGAGCTGGACGAACTGCGCCGGTTGAGCACGCATGCCGACCAGTTCCTGATCGATCTGGAAGCACGCGAACGCGAGGCCAGCGGCATCTCCACGCTCAAGGTGGGCTACAACCGCGTCCACGGCTATTACATCGAGATCAGCAAGGGCCAGGCCGACAAGGCGCCGGTGCACTACACCCGCCGCCAGACCCTGACCAACGCCGAGCGCTACATCACCGAGGAGCTCAAGGGCTTCGAGGACAAGGTGCTGTCCGCCCGCGAGCGGTCGCTGGCGCGCGAGAAGCTGCTGTACGAGACGGTGCTGGACCGCCTGAACACCGTCCTCGAACCGCTCAAGCGCTGCGCAGGCGCGCTGAGCGAGCTGGACGTGCTGGCCTGCTTCGGCGAACGCGCGCAGCAGCTGGACTGGTCGCGCCCGCGGCTGCGCGCCGAGCCCGGCCTGCGCATCGAACGCGGCCGCCACCCGGTGGTGGAAGCGGTGCGCGACGCACCGTTCGAACCCAACGACCTGCACCTGGACGAGGACCGGCGGATGCTGGTCATCACCGGCCCGAACATGGGCGGCAAGAGCACCTACATGCGCCAGAACGCGCTGATCGTGCTGCTGGCGCACATCGGCAGCTTCGTGCCGGCGAGCGTCGCCGAGATCGGGCCGATCGACCGCATCCTGACCCGCATCGGCGCCGGCGACGACCTGGCCCGCGGCCAGTCCACCTTCATGGTGGAGATGAGCGAGACCAGCGCGATCCTGCATCACGCCACGCCGCACTCGCTGGTGCTGATGGACGAGATCGGCCGCGGCACTTCGACCTACGACGGTCTGGCGCTGGCCGAGGCCTGCGCGAAGCATCTGGCGCACGCCAACCGCTGCTACACCCTGTTCGCCACGCATTATTTCGAGCTGACCGCCCTCGCCCGCCCGGGGAGCGGCATCGCCAACGTGCATCTGGACGCGGTGGAGCATGGCGATGCGCTGGTGTTCATGCATGCGGTGAAGGACGGCCCGGCCGATCGCAGCTTCGGCCTGCAGGTCGCCGCATTGGCCGGCCTGCCCAAGTCCGTGGTGCGCGAAGCCCGCGGCCGTCTGGCCGAACTCGAACGCCATCGCGACGACCCCGCGCCGGTGCTCAGCGCGCAGCAGCTGGATTCTCCGCAGCAGTTCGGCCTGTTCGCTCCCAATTCCGCCGCGCTGGATGCGCTGGCGGCGATCGACCCGGACGAACTCACCCCGAAACAGGCGCTGGAAGCGCTCTATCGACTGAAGGCGCTGGAGTAGCGCCGCGCCGGCATCGACACGGCAGAGGGCGAGGCGAGCAGGGAGGCCGGCCGCGCAGAGGCGAACCGCGGCGCCGCACGAGATCCGCTGCCCCCCCTGAAGCGGCCATCCCTTGAAGCGGCTGTCCCCAGAAACGGCTGCCCCGAAACGCCGAAACCCCGCCGGGGCGGGGTTTCGATGTCGGTACAACCGGTCGCATCGTGGCAGGCTCGAAGCCCGGGCCACGGCGGCCTCGACGGCGAGGACTCAGTCCTTGGCGGCAACCTTCTTGGCGACGGTCTTCTTGACCGTCTTGGTCGCGGCCTTCTTCACCGTCGCGGTGGCCGCCACGGTCTTCTTGCCCTGCAGACGGGCATTGCCGTAGCTGGAGTTGTAACGCTTGCCCTTGGCGGTCTTGCGGTCGCCCTTGCCCATTAGCTTTGAACCTCGTCGAAATGTTGAATGATGGTGTAGACGTGTGCCGCACGCGGTGCCCGGCCAGCGGTGTCGATGCCGGATGCCTTCGCGATGCAGGCGATTCGCACCCGCCGCGTGCTGTCCGAACGGCCTGCGGGATAAACTGCACGGCACGAACCGCGCATCCTATCACGCAGCCGACGCCACCCGCTGCACAGGGCCTCAGACGGAGGCGATCCGATGGGTCAGGCGCAGGTTGACCAGATGCGCCAGCGCCAGCAGCACGCCGCCAGCGGTCATCACCAGTGCATGCCTGAGATCATGGTCGTGCAGGGGCGAGAACGCGCCGAACCAGACCAGCGCCAGGCCGGGTACCAGCAGCGCGAACGCGCGGTAGGCACGGTGCCTGCGCCATCCCAGGGTGAGGGTGGCGACCGCCAGGATGGAGGCGAAGACCACGAAGCCCTGGTCGAAATCGACCCAGCCGCCCGCCCCCAGACCGAGTGCGGGCAGCAGCGCGGCCGCAAGCGGCAGCAGTGCGCAGTGGATGGCGCAGAGCGTGGACGCGACGATACCGAGACGGTCGGCCTTGCGCAGGGTCGCTGACTGGAGGGGCATGACGTTTGGCGGTGTCGGTGGTGGCGGCGAGTGAAACATTATAACATTTCCGAACTTTCCACAGTTTACCCCATCCCATGCCCAGCTCACGTCCCCTCGAACGCACACTCCGTCTCTCCACCCACCGCCTGTCCTGGGCCGTGGCGCTCGCACTCGGTCTGTCTCCGACCCTGGCGGCGGCGCAATCGGCCGATACCCGCCATCGGGACGCGGAAGAGCTGGACCGCGTGATCGTCACGGCCACGCCGCTGCGACGCACCGCCGAGGAGCTGAGCCAGCCGGTGGCGGTGCTGTCCGGTGAAGCGCTCGACACCGCCCGCGGCAGTTCGCTGGGCGACACCGTGGACCGTCTGCCGGGCGTGCAGTCCTCGTATTTCGGGCCCGGCGTGGGCCGCCCCATCGTGCGCGGCCTCGATGGTGCGCGGGTGCAGGTGCTCAGCGGCGGGCTCGGCGCCGGCGATGTCTCCACGCTGAGCGTCGATCACGCGGTCAGCATCGAACCCTTCCTGGCGGATCAGATCGAGGTGCTGAAAGGCCCGGCCACCCTGCTCTACGGCAGCGGCGCGATCGGCGGCGCGGTGAACGTGGTGGACGGGCGCGTTCCCGAACGGATCACCGACGGCCCCTTCCAGGGCCGTGCCGAAGTCCGCTACGACGGCGTCAACGACGGCAGGACCGCGATGTTCCGCGCCGACGCCACGTCTTCCTCCGGAAATTTCGTCTTCCACGTCGACGGCCTGCACCGCGACACCGACGATTACGACATCCCCGGCTACGCCGAGGACACCCACTCGGCGCATGAAGGCGAAGAGCACGAGGAAGAAGAAGGCGTGCGCGGCACGCTGCCCAACAGCGCCGTGCGCACCCGGGCCGGTGCGTTCGGCATGTCCTGGATCGGCGAGCGCGGCATGCTGGGCGCCTCCGCCAGTCTCTTCGACACCCGCTACGGCGTGCCTGGTCATGCGCACGGCCATTCGGAAGAGGAAGGCGGCGAGGAGGAAGGCGAGGAAACGGTCACCATCCGCATGGATCAGCGGCGCACCGAGGTGCGCGGCGGTCTGGATGGCCTGGGCGCCTTCGATACCCTGCGCGTGAAGTTCGCCAACACCGATTACACCCACACCGAATTCGAGGGCAGCGAAATCGGCACCGTGTTCCGCAACGACACCGTCGAGGCCCGCGCCGAGCTCACCCATCGCGACTGGGCCGGCTGGAACGGCGCCTTCGGTCTGCAGGGCGCGCAGCGCGATTTCGCGGCGATCGGCGACGAAGCCTTCGTGCCCGGCTCCGATGCGCGCGATCTGGGCGTGTTCTGGATCGGCGAGCGCGAATTCGGCGCGGTGCGTCTGGATCTCGGCGCGCGCTACGACCGCAACCGCATCGAGCCGGACGTCGGCCGCACCCGCGATTTCGACACCAGCAGTTTCTCCGCCGCGGTGCGCTCGGACGTGTCGGATGCGCTGCATCTGAACGTGGGCCTGGATCGCGCGCAGCGCGCGCCGGCCGCAGAAGAGCTGTATTCCGAAGGCCTGCACGTGGCGACCTCCAGTTTCGAGTTCGGCGACGCCGATCTCGACGTGGAAACCGCCAATCGCGCCGAGGTGGGCCTGCACTGGCACACCGACAATCTGCGGATCGGCGCATCGCTCTATTACGTGGACTTCGACGACTACATCTACCTCGCCGACACCGGCGTGGAAGACGAGGACACGCCGGCCCGCGTCTGGACCCAGGGCGACGCGCGCTTCACCGGCGGCGAGATCGAGCTGGACTGGACCTTCCTGTCCAACGCCAGCGGCGAATGGACCCTGCACGCCTTCGGCGACATGGTGCGCGGCCGTCTCACCGGCAGCGGCGTGCGCACGGTGGCCTTCAGCATCGAACACGAGGACGGCGACGTGGAAGATTTCACCGCCGACATCGCCCGCAGCGGCGACCTGCCGCGGCTCGCGCCCGGCCGGTTCGGGGCCGAGCTGCGCTGGTCCAACGCGCACTGGCGCGCCGGAATCGGTGCGGTGCGCTATCTGCGCCAGGACCGGACCGGTGCCTTCGAGGAAGAGACCGCCGGTTACACCCTCGTGGATGCCGATCTGGCCTGGCATCTGGACACCGCCAGCGGCAATGCCTGGGAAGTGTTCGTGAAGGGCGACAACCTGCTCGACGAAGAGGCCCGCCCGCATACCTCCTTCCTGAAGGAACTGGCTCCCCTGCCCGGCCGCAACATCGGCGTGGGTGTGCGCCTGTTCTTCTGACCCGTCGCCGCGCACGGGCCTTCGGGCTCGTGCCGGACCAGGTGTCGCGCATGCGTCGCGGCGCCGCCGTCTCTCTCCCCGGCGGCCCGCGGCGTATGCGCTTCCCGGGCGTGCCGAGGTCGGTACTGAAGTCGGCGCAGGGAGGGGCTCGCCCTCAGCTGTGCGCCATTGCAGCTGCAACACGCGTACCGTGAGCCTTTCCCGGATGCCGGCCCTGCCCGTTCAGCCTCACATGCGCGCAGAGGTTGGCCTGCGCGGACTGAAAGTCCCGACCCGCTTGCGTGATCGAACGGGAGCGCTCAGGCCACCCGCGCGCAGCGCGCGCACAGGCCGTGGACTTCCAGGGTCTGCGCCTGCGGCACGAATCCCAGGGCCCGCGCTTTTTCATCGAGCTGGGCGACGATGCGCTCGTCTTCCAGCTCCACCGCGCTGTGGCAGCGGTCGCAGATCAGGAACGGGACCGAGTGCTGCGCCGTGCTCGGGTGGTGGCAGGCCACGAAGGCATTCACCGACTCCAGCTTGTGGATGAAGCCGTTGGCGAGCAGGAAATCCAGCGCACGGTAGACCGTGGGCGGCGCGGCGGCGCCGGCGCCGTCGTGGTCAGCGGCCTTGTCGGCACGCAGCTGATCCAGCAGGTCGTAGGCCTTGATCGGCTTGCCGTGTTCGGCGATCAGCGCCAGCACGCGCGCACGGATCGGCGTCAGGCGCAGCCCGCGCTCGCGGCAGACCCGCTCGACCGCATCGATGAAGCCGGCGGCGTCGTGGACATGGTGCTTGGGGTCGGTGCAGTGATGCGTGGCCATCGCCGAATGATGGCGCCGCGGCGCCACGGACTCAAGCCGAGCCCGTGATCCGCAAGCGCATGACCCGCGAGCGCGTGTTCCGTCCTGTCATGGCGAGCACGCGTCGCTCGGCCCGGCACGCGAGCGGCCGGGCTCGGGCGACCGAGCCGGGGCGAGCGGGTTCGGGTCAACGAACGCGCGCCTGCGAACCCGGGCGGCCCGGCCCGCGCGCACGACTCAGCCGCCGATCTTCTCCAGCGCGGCGTCGATCCGCACCAGCGCCTCGTCCTGCCCGGCAAGGTACACGGTGTGTGCGATATCGGGACTGACCTGGGTGCCGGTGATCGCCACGCGCATCGGCTGGGCCACCTTGCCCATGCCCAGGCCCAGCGCTTCGGCGGTCGCGTGCAGGGCCGCGCTCACCGCCTCGACACTCCAGCCCTCCAGCCCGGCCAGGCGGGCGCGCGCATCGCGCAGCGGCGCGGCGGCGTCGGGCTTGAGATGCTTGGCCACCGCGGCCTCGTCGTACTGCACGAGCGGCCCGAACCACACCGCCGCACGCTCGGCCATGTCCTTCAGCGTCTGCACGCGGTCGCGCAGGGCGACGACGATGTCCGCGGGCGCCGGCCCGCACGCGAGGTCGTAGCCGGCCTGCTCGAGGTGCCACTGCAGGTGCCGGGCCACGGCCTCGGGCGCGTCGCTCTTGAGGTACTGCTGGTTGAGCCAGCCGAGCTTGGCCATGTCCAGCCGCGCGGCCTTCGGGTTCACGTCCTTCAGCGCGAACAGCTGCACCATCTCGTCGATGCTGAAGATCTCCTGGTCGCCGTGCGACCAGCCCAGCCGCACCAGATAGTTGAGCAGCGCGTGCGGCAGATAGCCGGCGTCGCGGTAGCCCATCACGTCGGCCGCGCCGGTGCGCTTGGACAGCTTGGCGCCCTCCTCGTCGAGGATCATCGGCAGGTGCGCGAAATTCGGCACGGTCGCACCCAGTGCGCGGTAGATGTTGATCTGCCGCGGCGTGTTGTTGACGTGGTCGTCGCCGCGCACCACATCGGTGATGCCCATGTCGATGTCGTCCACCACCACCGCGAAGTTGTAGGTGGCGTAACCGTCGCTGCGGAAGATCACCAGGTCGTCCAGCTCGCTGTTGGCGATCTCGATGCGGCCCTTGACGTGGTCGTCCCAGACCACCGTGCCGTCCTGCGGGTTGCGGAAGCGGATGACGCGGTTGGGGTCGTCGCGCCAGCCGGCGTCGGCGTCACGATAGGCGCCGTTGTAGCGCGGCTTCTCCTTGGCGGCGAGCGCGGCCTCGCGCATGGCTTCCAGTTCGTCCTTGGTCTCGTAGGCGTAGTACGCGGTGCCGTCGGCGACCATCTTCTCGGCCACTTCGCGGTAGCGGTCCAGGCGATGGGTCTGGTAGATCGGGCCCTCGTCGTAGCCCAGACCCAGCCAGTCCATCGCGTCCAGGATCGCGTCGATCGCGCCCTGCGTGCTGCGCTCGCGGTCGGTGTCCTCGATCCGCAGCACGAACTGCCCACCGGCATGGCGCGCGGCGAGCCAGCAGTACAGTGCGGTGCGCGCACCGCCGATGTGCAGATAACCGGTGGGACTGGGGGCAAAACGGGTGCGGATGGACATGGAAGACGCCGGGTCGCGGGATAGCCGGCGATTTTAACCGGTTGCGGACGGTCTCCGGCTGCGGGCGACGACATGTGGACGGACGCGCCGGGTCTCGTCCGCCCGAAGACCCACCCCGGCGATGCGCCCGGTGCCATGCCGCCTACAATGCCGGCATGACGACCCTCTTCATCTCCGACCTGCACCTCGACCCCGAACGCCCCGACGTCACACGCCTGTTCGGCGAATTCCTGCAGCGCGAAGCCCGCCAGGCCGATGCGCTGTACATCCTCGGCGACCTGTTCGAAGCGTGGGTGGGCGACGACGACCCCTCCGAGGTCGGCGCCTTCGTCGCCGACCGGCTGCGCGCCGTGGCCGATGCCGGCGTGCCGGTGCTGTTCCAGCACGGCAACCGGGATTTCCTGCTGGGCCGCGACTATGCGCGTCGTGCAGGCATGCGCCTGTTGCCCGAGACCGCGGTGGTGTCGCTGTACGGCCGGCCCGCCCTGCTGATGCACGGCGATGCGCTATGCACCGGCGACACCGCCTACCAGGCCTTCCGCACGCAGACCCGCGACCCGCGCTGGCAGACGCAGTTCCTGGCGCAGCCCCTGGCCGCCCGGCTGGCTTTCGCCGCACGGGCCCGCGCCGCCAGTGCGGAGCGCCAGCAGACGCTGAAGCACGACGACCGTACGCAGTTCGAAACCATCACCGACGCCGACCCGCAGGCGGTCGTCGACACGCTGGCCCTGTACGGCGTCGACATGCTGATTCATGGCCACACCCACCGTCCGGCCGTGCACCAGGTCGACGTCCACGGCCGTCAGTGCCGACGCGTCGTGCTCGGCGACTGGTACACCCAGGGCTCGGTGCTGCGGGTGGATGCGAAGGACCTGCACCTCGAGGCGCTGCCCCTGTAGCGCGCGGCGGGGCTGCGCCCTGCCCTGCAGGCGTCCGCAGAGCGGAGCGTGGATGCGCTCCGCTGTGCGGGAGCTGGGTCATCGCGCCTGGTCGGCAGGCATCGCGGAGGCCTGTCGCGCGATCCAGGCGTCGATGTGCGTCTCCAGCGCCTCCAGCGGAACCGAGCCGGTCGCCAGCACGGCGTCGTTGAAGTCGCGCAGGTCGAACCGCTCGCCCAGCGCGCGCTCCGCACGCGCGCGGAGCGCCGAGATCCTGAGCTGACCGATCTTGTACGCCAGCGCCTGTCCGGGTGTGCCGATGTAGCGGTCGATCTCGTTGACGATATCGAGCTCGGCCTTCGGCGCGTTGTCCTGGAAATAGGCGATGGCGCGCTCGCGGCTCCAGCCCTTGGCGTGCATGCCGGTATCCACCACCAGGCGCACCGCGCGCCACATTTCGTAGGCCAGCTGGCCCATGCGGTCGTAGGGGTCGTCGTAGAGGCCCATCTCGTAGCCCAGCTGCTCGGTGTACAGCGCCCAGCCTTCGCCGTAGGCCACGAAATAGGCGGTACGGCGGAACATCGGCGCATCCGGCAGCTCCAGCGCACGGGCGAACTGGAAATGATGGCCGGGTACCGCCTCGTGCAGGCTCAGCGGGATGATTTCCCAGGTGGGCCGGCTCTCGGGCTTGTAGAGATTCACGTAGTAGAAGCCGGCGCGGCTGCCGTCGGTGGCGCCTGGCTGGTAATAGGCGGTGGTGGTGTCGGGCGCGATGTTGTCGGGGATCGGCCGCACGCCGTAGGGCTGACGCGGGATGGTGCGGAACACCTTCACCAGCTCCGGATCGATGCGCTTGCTCACCGCACGGTAGCGCTGCAGCAGCGCCTCGGGGGTCTTCTCGAAAAAGCGCGGGTCGGTGCGCAGGAAGGTGAAGAACTCGGCCAGGCTGCCTGTGAAACCGACCTCGGCCTTGATCTTCTCCATCTCGCCCCGGATGCGCGCCACTTCGCGCAGCCCGGTGGCGTGGATCGCGTCCGCATCCAGGTCGGTGGTGGTGTAGTAGCGCGCGAGGAAGTCGTAGTGCGCCTTGCCGTCGCGACCCGCGGTGGCGGCGATGTCCGCCGGGGCGCTGGGCAGGTACTCGCTGTCGAAATAGGCCAGCAGGCGGCGATACGCCGGCACGATGCGGTCGGTGATGACGCTGCGCGCCTCGGCCTGCAGCGCGCCCCGCTCCGCCTCGGGCACGCCCGCGGGAAACGCACGGAACGCGCGGTAGAACGGGCTGCCTTCGGGTTGTTCGACGATCTGCGCGGCGATCTGCGCAGGCACCCGCTGCATCAGCACCCGCGGCGGCACGCGGCCTTGACGCACGCCCTCGCGCATCAGCGCAATGGTCTGGTCGATGACCTCCGGCAGTGCGCGCATGCGTGCCAGCCAGTCGCGGTAGTCGCGCACCTCGGCGAAGCGCAGCACTTCCGCCAGCCCATCCGCATTCTGGATGCCGCCCTGATGCGAGATCGGCCGCAGATGTTCCTGGAAGCGCTGACGCTCGACTGCACGACTCAACAGCCAGAGATAGGCGTCGTAGTGCAGCCGGTCGTCCGGCGACAACGCGGCACGATCGAAGCCGCGCAGGGTCTCCAGCGCGACGCGGTCGGCGGCCTGCCGGGCGGCGATGGCGGATGGGCTGCGATCGGTCCAGCGGTCGTTGTAGCGGCGGTCACCCTGCGACGAGGCGTCTTCGGACGATTCGCGCAGCCCGCGCTCCCATTCTTCGGCGAAGAAGGCGTGCAGCCGGGCGGACACCGCATCATCCGATACGACGCTCTGGGGCTCCGCACGCGCCGCCGGTGCCTCGGATGCCGACCGAGGGGCGAAGGCCGCATGCGCGGTCTGCGCTGTCGACACCAGACAGGCCGCGAGCAGCGGCACCGCCAATACGGCGAGAGACGGAACACGACGGATGGCAGGCAACGGCATGGAGGGGCACTCGGTGGGTGGAAACGCGCACCCTATCGCAGATCGAGCGTCGATCGGCACAGGAGGGACGTTCGTTCAGCCGGGGCGCGACACATTCGCGATGACGAGGCGATCCTGCCGGCCGCGGGGAGGTGCCGCCCTCCGACCGATGAAGCCGCCGCCCGCCGCATGCTCCAAGGCGCAGACTGACCGGACCAGCCGGCAGACCAGGCTTGCGGGCAGACCAGACTTGCGGACCGGGTGCGGTCCCTGCACCGCCTCAGGCGGCGCGGTCGGCGTCGGTGGTGAAGCTCTCGCCGCAGCCGCATTCGCCCTTCACGTTGGGGTTGCGGAAGACGAACTGCTCGTTGAGGCCCTGCTTGAGGAAGTCGATCTGCGTACCGTCGACCAGCGGCAGGCTGTCCGCATCGACGTACACCTTGACCCCGTCATGCTCGGTGACCGTGTCGCCGTCGCGCGCGTCGCGGGCCAGGTCCACGACGTAGCTCCATCCGGAGCAGCCGGTGCGCCGGACCCCGAAGCGCAGGCCGATGGCTGCGCTGTCGCTGGCGAGATAGGACTGGATGCGTTCGAGTGCGGCAGGGGCGAGGGAGATGCTCATGACGGGATTGTATGGGGTGGCGGTGCGGGATGGGCAAGTCCCGGGCGAAACAAGGCGTTGCCGTGGATGGAGTCGGTTAAACTTGGCGGTCGGGATCAGCTGTCCATGGCCTGTTCCCAGCCCGGGGCCGCGAGGCTGCGGGCGGCCCGCTGCCGGACGTGCCCATGGACACTCCCCCACACACCCGCATTCATTTCAGGAAATCGAACATGGCGTCGATGAGCGTCGCGCAGGCGCTGGCCGCAACTCCGGCCGGTCAGGAAGTCACGGTCAAGGGCTGGGTCCGCACCCGGCGCGATTCGACCGCACTGAGTTTCGTCCAGGTGAGCGACGGCTCCTGCTTCGCGCCGATCCAGGTGGTCGCCAACGACACCCTGGGCAACTACGAGTCCGAGGTGAAGCATCTCTCCGCCGGCTGTGCGGTCATCGCCACCGGCACGCTGGCCGCCTCGCAGGGCAAGGGCCAGGCCGTGGAGATTCAGGCCAGCCGCATCGAGGTCGTCGGCTGGGTGGAGGATCCGGAAACCTACCCGATCCAGCCCAAGCAGCATTCGATGGAATTCCTGCGCGAGGTCGCGCACCTGCGCCCGCGCACCAACCTGTTCGGCGCGGTGACCCGCATCCGTCACTGTCTGGCGCAGGCGATCCACCGCTTCTTCCACGAGAACGGCTTCTACTGGGTCAACACCCCGATCATCTCCACTTCCGACGCCGAGGGCGCGGGGCAGATGTTCCGCATCTCCACCCTGGACATGATGAACCTGCCGCGCACCGCCGACGGGCAGGTCGACTTCAGCCGCGACTTCTTCGGCAAGGAAGCGTTCCTCACCGTGTCCGGCCAGCTCAACGTCGAGGGCTATTGCCTGGCGCTGAGCAAGGTCTACACCTTCGGCCCGACCTTCCGTGCCGAGAACAGCAACACCTCGCGCCATCTGGCCGAGTTCTGGATGATCGAGCCGGAAATCGCCTTCGCCGATCTCAACGACGACGCCACCCTCGCCGAGCATTTCCTGAAGTACCTGTTCCGCGCGGTGCTGACCGAGCGCGCCGACGACATGGCCTTCATCGCCGAGCGCGTGCAGAAGGATGCGATGAGCCGGATGGAGGCGTTCGTGAACGCGCCGTTCGAGCGCATCGACTACACCGAGGCGGTGCGCCTGCTCCAGAACGCGAAGCAGAAGTTCGAGTTCCCGGTGGAGTGGGGCCTGGATCTGCAGACCGAGCACGAGCGCTGGCTGACCGAGACCCATGTCGGCCGCCCGGTGGTGGTGATGAACTATCCCGAGCACATCAAGGCCTTCTACATGCGCCTGAACGACGACGGCAGGACCGTCGCCGCGATGGACGTGCTGGCCCCGGGCATCGGCGAGATCATCGGCGGCTCGCAGCGCGAGGAGCGTCTGGACGTGCTGGACGCGCGCATCGCGCAGTTTGGCCTCGACCCCGCGCACTACGGCTGGTACCGCGACCTGCGCCGGTACGGCACCGTGCCGCACGCCGGCTTCGGCCTGGGCTTCGAGCGGCTGGTGGTCTACGTCTGCTGCCTGGGCAACATCCGCGACGCGATCCCCTACCCGCGTGCGCCGGGGACGGCTGAGTTCTGAGCGTGAGCGCCTCGGACGACATGCCGGAAGAACGCGGCCACGCCGCGCTCGAGGGTGCCGTCGAGTACGACGGCGACCTGGTCGTGCTCTATCGCCCCACCGGGCCGCGCGAATACGCGCTGCTGCAGGCCAACGGCTTCACCCGCTGGCCGCCGCGCCTGCTCGAACAACCGATCTTCTACCCGGTCACCAATGTGCGTTACGCGCGCGAGATCGCGGTCCGCTGGAACATCCAGGACAGTGGCGTGGGCTATGTGACCCGCTTCCACGTGCCGAAGGCCTTCATGGACCGCTATCCGGTGCAGAAGGTCGGCGGCGCGCATCACACCGAGTGGTGGGTGCCTGCCGAAGAGCTCGACGCCCTGAACGATGCCATCGTCGGACAGATCGAAACGATCGGCGAATACCGCGACGCCAGCGAGACCCAGACTTCGAGCGACCCCGCATGATCCTGTTTTCCGCCCTCGTCTTCCTCGCGCTGGCCATCGCCGGCTTCACCGCGTTCGTGATCTTCTGGCCGCTGACGCTGGTGCATCTGCGCGACCGGCACGCGTCGCTCTATGCAGGGTTCGGCGGGCTGCCGTTCTTCAGCCCCGCCGGGCTGCTGTGGCTGCTGACAGCAGACTATGCCGCCGCGAAGGATCCCAACCTCACCGGACTGGCGCGACCGGCGCGGCTGTCGCTGCTGACCATCCTGATCGGCCTGGGCGCCTGCGGCCTGCTGTGGGGCGTGGACAGCCTGGTGGGTTGATGGCGGACGCCCGCTGCGCTTGGCGATCGTTCGATCGGCGATCTTCCGGCCACAGTCTCGGGCTTGAGTCTCGCCCCCCCGCCTCGCCCCCCGCCTCGAATCGCGGCCTCTCGGCCGCTCCATTTTCGACACCTTCACCGGAATTCCACGATGTCCGATCCGCATACCGACACCCACGACGACGCAGCGCGCACCGAATGGTGGCTGGCCAGCCTCGGGCGCACGCTGGTGTGGGCGCGGCTGCGCGTGCGCGAGGCCGGTACCGCCGACGTCTTCGACAGCGACGGCACCACCCTCCCCTACGACAGCGAAGACACCGCGCGCGCGGCGCTGATGGATGCGGAGTTCGTGTCCTTCGACGGGCTGGACGAAGACGACGCGCTGGCCCGCGGCTTCTCGCTGACGGAAGTCGCACCGCCGGCGGCCGAGAACGACGACGCCCTGCGCGCGCGCATGGTGCAGATGCTGGGCGCGCGGGCCTGAGCGGGAAGATGACCGCGCAAATTCCAGAGCAACTGATCGTCGAGCACCCGGGACTCGACTTCGGCAAGAGGTACTTGTACCAGGTCGTGGTGGGCAATCCCGCAGACGGCAGGATGAGCCTGTCAACATATCGGACGATTGCGCGCCCGGCTCACCGCCCGCACGTCATGTCGACGGCTCTGTACCGTGGCTGCGTCTCCACATATCGACTTGATGCTGCCGGCAATCTGTTTCTTTCAGGCTTCTCCTACCCTCGCGTTCCCGCTCGGCGCGACTCGAACGAAGACTTCGATCCACAGCACGAAATGCTCACAGGCCACTTCTGGCTGGACCTGCGGCATGGATTCTTCACTGAAAGTCTGTATGTGCCGTTCGTAGACGGACAAGTGCAGTGCGACCGGCATCTCTGGATAGAAGATCCACCGAAAGACCAGCACCCACTGGCGCATCTCCGTCGCCCATGAGTTTGTACCTTCCCGCGCATTTCGCCAGCGACGACCTGCGCCATCTGGACTCGTTGCTCGCGGCCGACCCCTTCGTCACCCTGATCACGGTCGATAGCGACGGCAGCCCCTGCGTCGGCCACCTGCCGGTGCTGCATCGCCACACGCCCGAAGGCGTGCTGCTCGAAGGCCACTGGGCGCGCGCCAACCCGCAGTGGCTACATGCAGGGCCGGCCACCATGGCCGTGCATGGCCCGCACGCCTACGTCTCGCCCGGCGTGTATCCCGACAAGGAGGCCGCTGCCCGCGTGCCCACCTGGAACTACGCCGTGGCGCATCTGCGGGGCACGCTGGAGGTCTACGACGACGAGGCTGCGCTGGCCGATCTGGTCGACCGCCTGAGCCGGCATTTCGAGGCGACGGTCGGCCGCGACTGGCGTTTCGAGCCCGAGCGCGAGGACCATCGCCGCCAGCTGCGCGGCATCGTCGGCTTCCGTTTCCGCGCCGAGCGCATCGCGATCAAGCTCAAACTGAGCCAGAACCATCCCGCCGCCAACCGTGCCGCGGTGGCCGCCGATCTCGCCTCGCGCGAGGAGGCCGGGGCACGCGAGGTGGCCGACTGGATGCGCCGCATCGGCGACTGACGAGCGGCCGAACGGTCCGGCCTGCCGGCACTCCGCGTCAGATCCGCGACGTTCACGCGTGCCCTCGACGGACCGCTCCTGCACCGATGCAGGCATCGGCTTCGCGTAGGCCGCATGCTTGCCCCGGCCGGGCGGATCGGTTCAGATAGCCGCTCCCCCAGGCCTCCGGAGTTCCGATGTCGCAGAGCCTCGCGCATGCACACAACGCAGGGCCGCTGCGCATCGTCATCCCGGACAGCGCGGTCGAGGCACTGAAATGGCTGGCGCTGGCGCTGATGACCATCGATCACATCAACAGCTATCTGCTCGACCGGGAAGTCGGCTGGATGTATGCGATGGGCCGGGTCGCGATGCCGCTGTTCGCGGCGGTGCTGGCCTGGAATCTGGCGCGGCCGGGCACGCTGGAACGCGGTGTGTACCCGCGCACGGTGAAGCGCCTGCTGCTGTTCGGCCTGCTGGCGATGCCCCCGTTCGTGGCCGGCGGCGGTACCGGCAGCGAACTGTGGCTGCCGTTGAACATCCTGTTCCTGCTGGCCGCCGCCACCGGTTACGCGTGGCTGATCGAGCGCGGCACGCCGGTGGCGAAGCTCGGTGCGCTGGGTCTGTTCCTGTTCGGCGGGTTCCTGGTCGAGTTCCACTGGGCGGGCCTGGGCCTGACGATCGCACTCTGGCACTACTTCCGCCGCCCCGGTTGGGCCACCGCCTCGGCGGTGCTGTTCTTCTGGCTGTCGCTGTTCTTCATCAACGGCAACCTCTGGGCGCTGCTCGCACTTCCCATTCTGCTGTCGGCCCGCTACTGGTCGCTGCCGGTGCCGCGCATCCGGTGGGCGTTCTACATCTATTACCCTGCGCACATCGCGGTGCTCTGGGCCATCCAGCAGCTTTGGCTGCGCTGATCGAGGCATCGCATCACACGCCGCGGGCCGGGCATCCGTCTGCGCTGCAGACACCGCGCGGATGCGCCAGAATCGATGCCTTCCCACCGTTGGGCCCACGCCATGGATCTGAACCTCACTGGCCGCCACGCTCTGGTCTGCGGGGCATCCGCAGGCATCGGCCGCGCCGCCGCGCATGAGCTGGCGCTGCTGGGCGCGGAGGTCACCGTGCTGGCGCGCCGTGCGGATGCGCTGCAGGCCGTCGTCGACGCCCTGCCCCGTCCCGCCGGCCAGCGCCACGCCGCGGTGACGGCCGATGCCGCGCAGCCCGCCGCCCTGGGCGATCGCGTCGCCGCGCTGGCCGGCGAGCATGCGGTGCAGATCCTGGTCAACAACACCGCAGGCCCGCCCGGGGGCGCCGCGCACAGCGCCGATGCGGCGGCGTTCGTGGCCGCCTTCGAACGCCATCTGCTGGCGAACCATGCGCTGGTGCAGGCGGTGCTGCCCGGCATGCGCGAGGCCGGCTGGGGCCGGGTGGTGAACGTGGTGTCCACCTCGGTGCGCGAACCCATCGCCGGTCTCGGCGTCTCCAACACCGTGCGCGGCGCGGTGGCCGCCTGGGCCAAGACACTCTCGCGCGAACTGGCCGCGAACGGGGTCACAGTCAACAACGTGTTGCCCGGCTACACTCGCACCGCACGTCTGGAACAGATCCTGGGCGATCGCGCCGCCGCTTCCGGGGAAAGCGTCGAGCAGGTCGCCGCCGCGATGCGCGCCGGCGTGCCGGCGGGGCGTTTCGCCGAGCCTGCCGAGATCGCCGCGGTGATCGCGTTCCTGTGCAGCCCCGCCGCCGGGTACGTGAACGGCGTCAGCCTCGCGGTGGACGGCGGGCGCATGCAGTCGATCTGATCAGATCGATCTGGTCCGACAGATCGGATCAGGCCATTCCGATGCGATCGCGCCGGACGCAGTCCATTGTGAATGCCGCTGGTGTGATCCCGTCGACCCGAATCGCTGCAGCCCACCGCAATCGCGCCCTTCCGCACCGCTCCTTCCTCCCTGCATGTCCCCCCGCATGTCCGACAACTCCACCATCCCGCTCGCACAGGACCGCCGCCAGGCGCCGCGGTACGACTACGACTGTCCGGTGCTCATCGCGTACGAGGCCGAAGGCTTCGTGGCGCATATCGAGAACGTCTCGGTGACCGGCTGCTGCACCACGCGCCCGCTGGACTGGTCGCTGCCGCTCGGCGCCGTGGTGCGCCTGTTCCTGATGGTCGACATGCGCCACGTGCACAGCGTCCTGGCGCGGGTGATGTGGTGCAGCGAGCACTTCGTGGGCTTCCAGTACGCAGAACAGCAGCCGTTGCCGCGCTGAGCGCTGTCGCCGGGTGCGCGTGCCGCCTTGAGCCACGCGCGGATGCACTGCTGCCGACAGCGTACGAGGCAGCGCCTGGCCCGCGCTCAGGCCGCTGTCGGCTGAATATGCACCGGACCGCACGTGCCCGCAGCGGCCCGTCGATTTGCGTTCGCCTCCGGCTTCGCGCAGCCTGTGCGCCCGCAGACCCGCGCAAGCCGCCACGCTCCGACATGGAAGATTCCGCCCGTTCCGACCGCCGATTCGGCGCCCGCGTGCCTTATCCGATGCAGGTGCTCATCGTTTCCGGTGAGCATGCCTGGGTCGCGGATGTCGCGGACCTGTCGGAAGGCGGCTGCGGCGTGTTCCGGCCCAAACTGTGCTTCCTCGCCCCGGGCAACATGGCCCAGCTGTATTTCTTCCACGGCACCGGCCCTGCGGTGGCGGTGTCCGCATTGATCGCGCGCGTGGGCGAGCGCCATCTGGGGTTCGAGTACCACGATCTGCAGACGGTGCCGCCGACCTCGCGCTGAGGACCGGCGCGGTCCGGCACGCATCCGCCGGCCTGTCGCCGCCGTCACCCTTCGCATCCCCCGCCACGACGCACACGCCATGCCCGAAGGCCCCGAAATCCGCCGTGCCGCCGACCGTCTGGCCGAGGCAGTGGTCGGCGAACCGCTGGTCGACGCCTGGTTCGCGTTCCCCGCGCTCAAGCGCCATGAAAAGCCGCTGCGCGGCCGCCGCATCGACTCCATCGTGCCGCACGGCAAGGCGCTGCTGACACGCTTCGACCATGGCTGGACGCTCTACAGCCACAACCAGCTCTACGGCGTATGGACCGTTGCCGCGGCCGGCGAACGGCCCGAGACCGCCCGTTCGCTGCGCGTGGCGCTGGAGACCGCCGAACGCGCGATCCTGCTGTACTCCGCCTCCGAGGTGGAGATGTGGCGCAGCGAGGAGATCCACCGCCATCCGTTCCTGATGAAGCTCGGCCCCGACGTGCTGGACCCGGCGCTCGATGTGGAGGCGGTGCTGGCGCAACTGCGCGCTCCGCGGTTCTCCGGCCGCAACCTGGGCGCGCTGCTGCTCGACCAGGCGTTTCTGGCCGGCATGGGCAACTACCTGCGCTCGGAGGCGCTGTTCGCCGCGCGCCTGCGGCCGGAGCGGCGTCCGCGCGATCTGGACCCGGCCGAAGCCGCCGCGCTGGCCCGCGAACTGCTCGACATCCCGCGGCGCAGCTACGCCACCCGCGGCATCGAGCCCGCCGAGGGCATGCGCCGCGACTATCTCACCGACACGCCCGACGCCTTCCGCTTCGCGGTGTTCGACCGTGAAGCCCTGCCCTGCCCGGCCTGCGGAGCGGAGATCCAGCGGCTTGAATCGGGCAGCCGACGGCTGTACCTCTGCCCGCGCTGCCAGCGCTGAGCCACCGCCAGCCCCGCACCGCGTCGCATCCGCTCCGCCGTCGCCGGAGCCTGCCATCGCCAGGCCCGCCGGCTGGCGACGGGGCCAGCCGCCCCCACCGCCCGACCATACGGCAGCGGATCATTCAGGCAGCCGTTACCCTATGCGGATGCAGCGCCTCGGCCATCACATCGATGGGCATCCCGTAACGCCCGCCTCGGGCGGGTGGCTGCCGGTATTCGACCCGGCCACGGCGCAGCCGCATGCCGAGGTCGCGGCAGGCGATGCAGCCGACATCGCCGCGGCGGTGGACGCTGCGGGACGCGCGTTCCCCGCGTGGTCCGCCCTGCCCGCCGACGCACGCGCGCGCTGGCTGGAACGGCTGGCCGACGCGCTCGAAGCCCGGCTGGAGGCCTTCGCCCGCGCCGAGGCGACCGATGCCGGCAAGCCGCTGGCGCTCTCACGCGAGGCCGAGATCCCGCGCGCCATCGCCAATCTGCGCTTCTTCGCGCACGCCGCCACCCAGTTCTCCAGTGAGTCGCACCACGGCCAGGCCGGGCTGCACTACACCCTGCGCGCCCCGCTGGGCGTGGTCGGGGCGATCGCGCCGTGGAACCTGCCGCTGTACCTGCTGACCTGGAAGATCGCTCCGGCCCTGGCCGCCGGCAACACCGTGGTGGCGAAGCCGTCCGAGGTCGCCCCGATGACCGCGTGGATGCTGGGCGAACTGGCCGTGGAGATCGGCTTCCCGCGCGGTGTGCTGAATCTGGTGCACGGCCGTGGCGGCGAGGCCGGCGAGGCGCTCGTGCGGCATCCGGACGTGCGCGCGCTCACCTTCACCGGCAGCACCGCGGTGGGCCAGCGCATCGCCGGCCTCGCGGCCGAACGTCTGCTCAAGGTGTCGCTGGAGCTGGGCGGCAAGAACCCCACGCTGATCTTCGCCGACAGCGACTGGCGCGCGCAGATCGACACGCTGCTGCGCTCGGCCTTCCAGAACAGCGGGCAGATCTGCCTGTGCGGCTCGCGCATCCTCATCGAGCGCGGCATCTACGACGACGTGCGCGACGCGCTGGTCGCCGGCGCGCAGGCGCTGCACGTGGGCGCGCCGCTCGAAGCGGGCGTGCGCATCGGGCCACTGGCCTCGCAGGCGCAGTTCGACAAGGTGCGGGCCGCACTCGATCAGGCCCGTGCCGAAGGGGGACGGGTGCTCTGCGGCGGGGCAGCGCTGGACCGGCCGGGCTGGTACGTGCCGCCCACACTGATCGACGGCCTCGGGCCGGATTGCGCCACCAATCGCGTGGAGATCTTCGGCCCCGTCGCCACCCTGCAGCCGTTCGACGACGACGCGCACGCCCTCGCGCTCGCCAATGCCTCGGACTACGGCCTGGTGGCCACGGTCTGGACCCGCGACCTGCTGCGTGCGCATCGCCTCGCCGCAGGCCTGCGCGCCGGCATGGTCTGGATCAATGCCTGGATGCTGCGCGACCTGCGCACGCCCTTCGGCGGCGTCGGCCGCTCCGGCCTGGGCCGCGAGGGCGGCCTGGAGGCCATGCGCTTTTTCACCGAACCCAAAACCATCGGAATCGCCTTGTGAGCCCTCCCCATACGCTGCTCGAAAACAATCGCCTGTGGTCCGACAAGATCAGGGATGAAGACCCCGACTTCTTTCGGCGCCTCTCGCGACAGCAGAACCCCCGCTTCTTGTGGATCGGATGCTCCGATTCGCGTGTGCCGGCCAATCAGATCATGGGACTGGCTCCGGGTGAGGTCTTCGTCCACCGCAACATCGCCAACGTGGTGGTGCACACCGACCTGAACTGTCTGTCGGTGATGCAGTTCGCCATCGAGCTGCTGAAGGTGGAGCACATTCTGGTGGTCGGGCACTACGGGTGCAGCGGCGTGCACGCGAGCCTGACCGACACCCGCGTCGGGCTTGCCGACAACTGGCTGCGTCACGTGAAGGATGTCGCGCAGAAGCACGCGGCATTGATCGAGGCGGAAGAGACGGACCACCTGCGTCATGCACGCCTGTGCGAACTGAACGTGATCGAACAGGTCGTCAACGTCTGCCAGACCACCGTGGTGCAGGATGCATGGGCACGAGGGCAGGCACTCAGCGTGCGGGGCTGGATCTACGGGCTGCACGACGGCCGGATGCGCCAGCTCGGGCTGAGCGTCGACAACGCGGAGCATCTGGCGGCCCAATACCCCGGCGCGATCGCCGCAGTCGGCAACCGTACCGAAACCGGAGAACGGCAGGTGCCGACACCTTACGGTGGTGGAGCCGAAGGATGAGCGCGGGAGGCGGCATCCATGCAGGCGCGGCACCCAGGGCGGTGGGCCGGTACCCGCACGCGAAGCGGGCAGGCGGGCTGCTGTTCCTCTCCGGGATCGGGCCGCGCGATGCGCTCACCGATGCGGTGCCGGGCAACGTGTACGATGCCGCGGGAGGGGTCGTCGCGCACGACATCGTGGCCCAGACGCATGCCGTCTTCGCCAATGTACGCGTGGTGCTCGAAGCCGCCGGCGCGCGCTGGGAGGATCTGGTCGAGGTGACCGTCTATCTGACCGACATGGCCGGCGATTTCGCCGCCTACAACGCGGTCTGGGCCGAGCACTTTCCCGATCCGTCCAGCGCGCCGTGCCGGACCACGCTGGGCGTGGACGCGCTGCCCACGCCCATCGCCATCGAAGTGAAATGCATCGCCGCTGCAGGCGCCTGACCTGCCGTCTCGCCCTGCCCGACAAGGATCGACCTTTCCATGGATCTGCTGCTCACCAATCTCGCCTCACCCGTCGTGCTGGCCTTCGCCCTCGGACTGTTCGCACGCGCGGTGCGCAGCGACCTGGCGATCCCCGATCAGATCCAGAGCTATCTGTCGATCTTCCTGCTGCTGGCCATCGGCCTGAAGGGCGGCGTGGCCTTGCGCGGCCAAGACCCGACGCAACTGGCGCTGCTGCTGAGCGTGACCCTCGCCGCCGGCGCGGCCACCGCCTTCAGCGCGTACGCGGTGGCCCGCTGGCTGCTGCGCGATGGACGGATCGATGCGGCGGCGATGGCCGCGCACTACGGATCGGTATCGGCCGTCACCTTCATCGCCGCCAATCATTTCGCCGAGCAGAGCGGGTACGCCTCCGAAGGCATCATGGTCGCGCTGCTGGTGGCGCTGGAAGTGCCTGCGCTGCTGATCGGGCTCGGTCTCGGCCGCGGCACCCAGACCGACGCCGCCAGCCACCACACCCTGCGCGAGGTGTTCACCGGGCGCACCGCCATTCTGCTGCTCGGCGGCCTGGCCATCGGCGCCATCGCCGGGCCGGGCGGCATCAAGTCGGTCGACGCGATGTATTTCGCGCTGTTCCAGGGCGTGCTGATGCTGTTCATGCTCGACATGGGCATGATCGCCGCCGGCCGCCTGGCAGAACTGCGGAAGGGTTGGCTGAAGCTGGCGGCCTTCGCCACCGTGCTGCCGCTGGTGCACGGCGTGCTCGGCACGCTCATCGGCCACGCCTGCGGCATGAGCCCGGGCGCAGCGGGCATCTTCGGCGCGATGCTCTCCAGCGCCTCCTACATCGCGGCGCCGGCCGCGGTGCGCGCCGGCCTGCCCGAGGCCGACGCCGGGCGCTGCATCACCGCGGCGCTGGGCATCACCTTCCCGTTCAACCTCGCCATCGGGATTCCGCTGTATGCGTCGGTGGCACATCGACTGGCGGGATGAGGCTCCGCACCGCGGTCCGCACGCAGCGGCTTTGCTAGAGTGCGTGATCGCCCGCCACGAGTGACGCCATGCTGCCCGGACCGATCAATCTCCAGCGCTGGATCGACGAACACCGCCACCTGCTCAAGCCGCCGGTGGGCAACAAATGCATCGTGGACGGCGATTTCATCGTGATGATCGTCGGCGGGCCGAACGCGCGCACCGACTTCCACTTCGAGGACGGCCCGGAGTGGTTCTTCCAGATCGAGGGAGAGATGGTGCTGCGCGTGCAGGAGCCCGATGCCGAGGGCCGGCTGCAGGCACGCGACATTCCGATCCGCGCCGGCGAGACCTTTTACCTGCCGCCGCGGGTGCCGCACTCGCCGCAGCGCATGGAAGGCTCGGTCGGCCTGGTGATGGAGCGCCGGCGCCTGGCACACGAGGACGACGCGCTGATGTGGTTCTGCCTGCAGTGCAACCACAAGCTGTATGAAGAATTCTTCCACCTGGTCGACATCGAGCAGGATTTCTTCCGCGTCTTCGAACGCTTCTACCGCGACGACACCCTGCGCACGTGCACGCAGTGCGGCACGCTCAACCCGCGTCCCTCGCGCTACGAACTGGCGGCGGATTCGCGGGCGGACATCACGTGACCAAGTCGCGGATCCAGCCGGTATCACTCTCCGAAATCAAGAGCACATTCGTCGCCTTTCGCGAGGAGTGCATTTGGCTGCAGACCTGCTTCAATACTTTCAACGTCCTTTTTTCGGACGATGACGAGGTGAAGGCGCTACTAAATAATTCGGCGCCGACATTTTTTGGCGATTTGAACCTTATGTTTATTGAGTATTGGATAATCGTAGCTTGCCGACTCACCGATCCAGCAAGCACGATGGGACACGAAAATCTCACCGCAAAATATTTGCTTGAGGCGCTGAAACAGCACTCACTTCTTACGCCAGAAATTGAAATTTCCGCGGGAAATATCGAAAGCTATCGAGCGCTGATCAAAGATGCTCGGAACAGACTGGCTTGCCATGCAGGCCGAATGGCGCATCTTGCGAACACCGCACTGGGCGAACACTCGGAGCTTGAATTACTGAATTTTGTCAAAGAACTCCAGATATTCAACGATTTAGTTGGAGAAGCCATTGGCGAGGGTCCGCTAGATTATCGAGTCACTTCTGGCCCAGGCGACGCCTACGATCTTCTTCGAGCATTACAAAATTCGGACCGGCCCCTCTGCTGATTTCATACCCCAAAGCCTCACAACTGCTGCCTCAGGCCTACCGAATCGACATGCTCAAGATCGACATCCACACCCACTACCTGCCGCGCGACTGGCCCGACCTGGCCACGAAATACGGCGACACCCGCTTCCCGGTGATCCACCACGGCGACGACGGTCGCGCGCGGATCTACAAGGACGGCAAGTTCTTCCGCGAGATCCGGCCCAAGACCTGGGACCCGGCGATCCGCATCGAGGAATTCGCCGGTTTCGGCGTGCAGGTGCAGGTGCTGAGTACGGTGCCGGTGATGTTCAGCTACTGGGCGAAGCCGCAGCATGCGCTGGAGCTGCACCAGGCGCTCAACGACCACATGGCCGAGGCGGTGCGCGCGTACCCGCGCCACTACGCCGGCATCGGCACGGTGCCGCTGCAGTCGCCGCGTCTGGCGGTGCAGGAGCTGGAGCGTTGCGTTGAGCAGCTCGGCCTGCAGGGCGTGCAGATCGGCTCGCACGTGGGCGACTGGAACCTCGATGCGGCGGAGCTGTTCGAGTTCTTCCAGGCCGCCGAGGCGCTGGGCGCGGCGATCCTGATCCACCCCTGGGACATGATGGGCAGCGAGTCGATGCCCAAATACTGGTTGCCGTGGCTGGTGGGCATGCCCGCCGAACAGGCGCGCGCCGCCTGCTGTCTGGTCTTCGGCGGCGTGCTGGAGCGCCTGCCCGGCCTGCGCGTGTGTCTCGCCCACGGCGGCGGCAGTTTCCCCTACACCATCGGCCGCATCGAACACGGCTTCAACATGCGTCCGGACCTGGTGGCCACCGACAACTTCCGCAACCCGCGCGAGTACCTGCAGCGCCTGTATTTCGACTCCTGGGTGGCCGATGCGCGCGCGCTGCGCTATCTCATCGACACCTGCGGCGTGGAGCGGATCATGCTGGGCACCGACTACCCGTTCCCGCTGGGCGAACAGACCCCCGGCGAAGGCATCGCCGCGCTGGGCCTGGACGACGCTGGGCAGGCGCGCCTGTACCATGGCACCGCACTGGAGTGGCTGGGCCTGCACGCCTCGCGCTTCGCCTGAACCCGTCGCGCGCGCCCGCACTGCGCGTGCGACGCCGCCGTCCTTCCGATCGCAGCCACGACCCTCACGCATGCAAGCACTCGCAGGTTTCGACCCCGCCACCGCCGCCGCACGCGACGCCGCCGACCCGCTGCGCCGCTTCCGCGAAGCCTTCCTCATCCCGCGGCACGAGGGCGAGGAGATGGCCTACTTCTGCGGCAACTCGCTGGGCCTGCAGCCGCGCACCGCGCGCGACCACGTGGAGGAGGTGCTGGCGAAGTGGCACGAACAGGCGGTGGAAGGCCACTTCCTCGAACCCGCGCCGTGGATGCACTACCACACCCTGGTGCGCGACGGCATCGCCGGGCTCGTCGGCGCGCAGGGCGAGGAAGTGGTGGCGATGAACACGCTCAGCGTCAATCTGCATCTGATGATGGTGAGCTTCTACCGCCCGCAGCCGGGGCGCGACGCGATCCTGATCGAGGCCGGCGCGTTCCCGTCGGACCGCCATGCCGTGGAATCGCAGCTGCGTTTCCACGGTGTGGACCCGGCGCAGGGCCTGATCGAAGTGGAACCCGATCGCGCCGACGGCACGCTGTCGATGGCGGCGATCGAGCGCGCCATCGCCACCCATCGCGATCGCATCGCACTGGTGCTGTGGCCCGGCGTGCAGTACCGCACCGGGCAGGCGTTCGATCTGAAGGAAATCGCCCGCCTCGGCCACGCCGCCGGTGCGGGCGTGGGTTTCGACCTGGCGCACGCCGTGGGCAATCTGCCGCTCGCGCTGCACGATGCCGATGCGGATTTCGCGGTGTGGTGCCACTACAAATACGTCAACTCCGGCCCGGGTGCGGTGGCCGGCTGCTTCGTGCACGCGCGCCATGCGCGCAGCGACCTGCCGCGGTTCGCCGGCTGGTGGGGGCACGACGCCGCGACCCGCTTCCGCATGGCGCCCGAATTCGTGCCCACGCCCGGCGCCGAGGGCTGGCAGCTGAGCAATCCGCCGGTGCTGGCGCTCGCGCCGCTGCGCGCGTCGCTGGACCTGTTCTCGCAGGCGGGCATGCCCGCGCTGCGCGCGAAGTCCGAGGCGCTGACCGGCTGGCTGGAGCACGGCATCCTCACCCATCTGGACGAGGTGCTGCAGATCCTCACGCCCCTCGACCCTGCCGAGCGCGGCTGCCAGCTCTCGCTGCGCGTGCGCGGCGGGCGCGACAAGGGCCGCGCGCTGTTCGGCTGGCTGTGCGAACGCGGTGTGCTCGGCGACTGGCGCGAACCCGACGTGATCCGCATCTCGCCTGCACCGCTGTACAACGGTTACGGCGATGTCGCGCGCTTCCTGGCCTGCACCCGCGTCTGGGCGGCGCAGGCATGAACGAAGCCCCGGCCTCCGGCGCGCACGCGACCGGTGCGGACAGCGCGCGTGGCGATCACCCGCACCTGACCATCGTCGGCGGGGGCCTCGCGGGCCCGCTGCTCGCGGTGCTGCTCGCGCGCGACGGCTGGTCGGTCGACGTGTTCGAACGCCGCGGCGACCCGCGCGTGTTCGGCTACGCCGGCGGCCGTTCGATCAATCTGGCATTGGCCGAGCGCGGGCGTCACGCGCTGCGTGCGGCCGAGGTGGAAGCGCATGTGATGCCCCTGGCGGTGATGATGCGCGGGCGGATGGTGCATTTCGCCGACGGTCACCAGGCGCTGCAACGCTACGGCCGCAACGACGACGAGGTGATCTGGTCGGTCAGCCGCGCCGATCTCAACATCGCGCTGCTGAACGCCGCAGAGGCCGCCGGCGTGCGCCTGCATTTCGACCGTCGCCTGGACCGCGTCGACTTCGAGGCCGGCATCGCGCACTTCGTCGGCGAGGGCGAGGACATCGCGCACGCCTTCGGCGCACTGCTGGGCTGCGACGGCGCCGGCTCCGGTCTGCGCGCGGCGATGGCGACGCAGGTCGACCTCAACGAACGCGTCGAGGTCATGCCGCATGGCTACAAGGAGCTGGAGATCCCGCCGGGCCCGGATGGCGATTTCCAGCTGGAGCCGAACGCCCTGCACATCTGGCCGCGCGGCGACTACATGTGCATCGCCCTGCCCAACGACGAGCGCACCTTCACGGTCACCCTGTTCCTGCCCAGCGACGGGCCTGTCAGTTTCGCCAGCATCGCGGATGCCGACGCCGCCGAAGCCTTCTTCGCCCGCGATTTCGCCGATGCGCTGCCGCTTATTCCCGATCTGCGTCGCGATTACGAAGCGAACCCGACCGGCATGCTGGCGACCCTCCATCTCGACCGCTGGCATCACGGCGGGAAGGCGGTACTGCTGGGCGACGCCGCGCATGCGATGGTGCCCTTCCACGGCCAGGGCATGAACTGCGCGTTCGAGGACTGCGTGGCGCTTGCCAGGCACCTGCGCCCGCTCTCGCCCGCGCACGGGCCCGCGGACGCCGCAGGCACGGACGCAGATGCGTTGGCGACGGTGTTCGCGGCCTTCGAAGCGGACCGCATGCCCGATGCGCGGGCGATCCAGCAGATGGCGATCGAGAACTATCTGGAGATGCGCGACCGCGTCGACGACGAGGATTTCCTGCTGCAGCGTGCGCTCGAACGCACGCTGGCCGAGCGTCACCCCGAGCGTTTCGTGCCGCGCTACGCCATGGTCACCTTCCGTCGCATGCCTTACGCCGACGCCTATGCCCGCGGCGAGATCCAGCGCGCGCTGCTGGTCGAGATCACCCGCGGACGACGCGACCTGGACGGCCTGGACTGGGCGACGGTCGACGCGATGGTGCATGCGCGCCTCGCGCCGTTGACCATGGAGTGAGGTTCGCAGGGACATGGCCGCAAGCTTTCTGTTCTACGATCTGGAAACCTGGGGCACCGACCCCAGGCGCAGCCGCATCGCGCAGTTCGCGGCGATCCGCACCGATGCCGAGCTGCGCGAGATCGAGGCGCCGATCGACCTGCTGGTGCGCCCCGCGGACGACCTGCTGCCTTCGCCGACGGCCTGCATGATCACCAGGCTCGATCCGCTGCGCCTGCGCGAGACCGGCCTGTGCGAAGCCGACGCCTTCGCGCGCATCTTCGAGGCGATGGCGCAGCCGCAGACCTGCAGCCTGGGATACAACTCGCTGCGTTTCGACGACGAGTTCGTGCGCTACGGCCTGTACCGCAATTTCCACGACCCCTACGAGCGCGAATGGCGCGGCGGCAACTCGCGCTGGGACCTGCTGGACGTGATGCGGCTGGCGCATGCGCTGCGCCCGGACGGGCTGAACTGGCCCAAGCGCGAGGACGGCGCACCCTCGTTCCGGCTGGAGGATCTGGCCGAGGCCAACGGCGTGCGCGAAGGCATGGCCCACGAAGCGGTTTCGGACGTGCGCGCGCTGATCGGCATCGCCCGTCTGCTGAAGACCGCGCAGCCGAAGCTCTGGGACTACGCGCTGAAGCTGCGCGACAAGCGCTTCGCCGCCACCCTGCTCGACACGGTCGCGATGGCGCCTGCGCTGCATGTCTCGCAGCGTTTCCCCGCCTCGCGCCTGTGCGCGGCGGCGGTGCTGCCGATCACCCGCCACCCGCAGATCGACAGCCGGGTGGTGGTCTACGACCTGCACGAGGACCCGGAGCCCCTGCTGCGCTTGTCGGCCGAGGAGATCGCCGCGCGGCTGTATGTCGCCAATGAGGACCTGCCTGCGGGCGAACGCCGCATTCCGCTCAAGGAAGTGCACCTCAACCGCTGTCCGATGCTGATCGACTGGGTGCATCTGCGGCCCAACGAATTCGAGCGTCTGGGCATAGACGCCGTGCTGGCGGAATCGCGTGCGGCGCAGCTGCGCGCGCACGGCCCGGCGCTGGCCGAAAAACTGCGCCGGGTGTACGCCGCACGTGCGCCGTTCGCCGCCGCGGACGTCGACGGCGCGCTGTACGACGGCTTCCTGGCCGATGGCGACCGTCGCCGCTTCGCCGACGTCCGCGGGACGCCACCCGACGCCATGGGCGCGCGGGAGTTCGGTTTCCAGGATCCGCGCCTGCCGGAGCTGCTGTTCCGCTACCGCGCGCGCAACTGGCCGCAGACGCTCGATGCCGACGAGCGCGCGCGCTGGGACGACTATCGCCGCGATCGTCTGTGCGAAGCAGGCGGGCATTCCCCTGCGCTGTCCGAATACGGGTTCGACGGCTACCGTGCCGAGATCGCCGCGCTGCGCCGCGAACGCGCAGCGGATGGAGCGGCGCAGGCGCTCCTTGATCGACTCGATACCTGGGGTGAAGCGCTTGCGGCCGGGCTGGGCGTTGACTGGGCGGCATCCGTCCCCATGTCTGCGGCGCAGGGCGACACCGACGACGGCCATTGAGGCCATGCCGCCATCGTCCCTGACCATGGACGCCGCCGCTTCGTCACCGCCGCAGCCGACGCTGCCTCCGTCCGCATCCGCTGCGCGTATCCGAACCGTCTCGACGTCCTCCTGAACCCGCCTGTCGCCGACAGGCCATCGATCCCGGAGACCATCGCCGCATGAGTCGATATTTCAGCGAACACAGCCTGAAATTCCTGCGCGCCCTCGCCCGCCACAACGAACGCGAGTGGTTCCATGCACACAAGGACGCGTATGAAACGCACGTGCGCGCGCCGTTCCTCGCGCTGTTGACCGACCTGCAGCCGGCCCTGCGCGAAGTGAGCGAACACTACCGTTCCGAGCCGAAGACCGTCGGCGGCTCGCTGTTCCGCATCCATCGCGACACGCGCTTTTCCAACAACAAGGCGCCGTACAAGAACTGGCAGGGCGCACGCCTCTTCCACGCGCGCAGCCGCGAACTGGAAGCGCCGTCGTTCTACCTGCACCTGCAGCCGGGCCATTGCTTCGTTGCCGCGGGGCTGTGGCACCCGGAACCGCCCACGCTGCGCCGCCTGCGGCAGTTCGTGTTCGAGAATCCCGACGCCTGGGCCAGGGCCGCGCATGCGCCCGCGTTCCGCAGGCGCTACGACCTCGACGACAGCGAATCGCTGGTGCGTCCACCGCGCGGCTTCCCGCCGGAGTTCGTGCACATCGACGACCTGAAGCGACGCAACTTCGTCGCGCTGCGCGGCATCGACGACGCCACGATGACCGGCCCGCGCCTGCTCGCCACGCTGTCGCGCGATCTCAAGGGCCTCGCGCCGTTCGTCGACTACCTCTGCGCCGCGCTCGACCTGGAATTCTGATCGCCGGCGTCCTGCGCGCATGCCATGACTGCGCGGGCGCGCAAGTGCGACTGTCGTCGCTTGCGTCGGGCTGTGCCGCGTCGCAAGATGGCCCGGCTGCCCGGGGGCTTTGGATCATGGCGGTTGCCGGATGTCGTCGTCGACGCATCCGGTGTGGACCGGCCGGCAGCACAGGACCCGACATGCCTTCGTCTTGCGGCCACACCGCGGCCTCGGCGTGTCTTCATCGACACAGGACACACTGAAGAGGACTCTCCACGTGCTAAAACTGCTCTGCGGGCTTCTGCTCGCTGTCGCCGCGCCCTGCGCGCTCGCCAACACCGGCGTGGCCTTCGTGCACGGCACCGGTTCCCAGACCAACGCCTACAACGACTACTGGCAACCGGCCATGGTCGACTCCGTGCGCGGCGGCCTGCCCAACCCGGCCAACTACACGGTCATCAACTGCGATTTCACCCAGTACATGTGGGACAGCCGTGCCGCGGGTTGCCTGGCCGGCCAGCTGACCACCTTCATCAACAATCGCGGCATCACCCGCCTGATCGTCATCACCCATTCCAACGGTGGCAACGTGATGCGCTGGATCATGTCCAACCCGACCTGGGACAGCCGCTACCCCAACATCATCAGCAAGCTGGTGCGCGTCAATGCGCTGGCGCCGTCGTCCGCGGGCACGCCGCTGGCCGATGCGGTGATGAACGGCACGGTGTTCGAGGCGGCGGTGGGCTGGGTGATGGGCTACCAGAACGACGCCGTGCGCATGCAGCAGACCAGCTGGATGAGCTCCTACAACGGCAACTGGCTGTACGGCACCGCCGGCCGCCCGGCACTGCCGAAGACCTTCCGCAGCGTCGTCGGCACCGACGTCGATTCCTCGCCGTTCGACAGCGACAGCTACTGCGGCGGCTACTGGGAGAACGTCGGGCTGGAGACCACGCAGAACTGGCTGAACAGCTGTTCCGACGGCTTCCTCGACTGCAGCAGCCAGAGCGCAGCCGGTTCGGTGTGGTTCTACGACACCGCCCGTACCGCCGGCAGCGAACCGCTCTCGCACAACCAGAGCCGACGCGCCTGCATGAATCTCAACACCATTCTCCGCAGCGACATGAGCCAATGAGGGCCGACGACATGCGCATGACTCTTTCGATCGCGGTCGCCACCGCACTCGTCGCCTTCTCCGGCGCGGCCTCGGCCGCACAACCGCTGCTGCCTGCCGGTGGCAAGGACCAGGTGCCGTCCAAGCTCGCCGCCCTGCCCGCGCCTTCCATGCAGGTCGAGCGCGCACCGGTCGCGTTCTCGTGGAAGCTCGACCCCGCCGCCGCCGTGTACGACGCCGCACCTGCCGTCGCGGAAAGCCGCGAATACTGGCAGACCGTCGAAGGCGCGGAGCTGCAGCGCGGCGTTGCGCTCAAGCTCAGCGCCCCCGGCAGCCTGATCCGCATCAGCCCCGCCGCCGACGCACGCGGCCTGGCCACCGATGCGCTCAAGCTGCAGGGCGCACGCGGCCCGGCCAAGCTGGAACGTCTGCTGGACGAGCGCCAGCTCAAGGCCGCCGGCATGGAGGTGGGCACGGGGACGGTGATGGCCAAGCTCGCACCCGAGGCCGGCGCCGGCAGCTTCACGCTGAGCGCCTCCGAGGCACGCGGCCGCTACGTGGTCCACGTGTTCGAACCCGCCAGCACCGACGTGCTGAGCGCACGCATCGACCGCGACCGTGCGCTGGCCGGCGGCGACATCCGCCTGGACGTGGACTTCGCCCGTGCCGGCCGCAAGGTGGCCGCCAACGGTGAAGCCCTGCTGGTCTCGCCCGATGGCCGTTCGTGGCCGGTGCGTCTCGCCTCCTCCGGCAATGGCCTGGGCGCGAGCGTCCGGCTGCCGAAGGCCGCCACCGACGCCCCGGGCCTGTGGGAACTGCAGGTGTTCACCGACGCCGACGGCATCCAGCGCGATGCGCGTACCGCCTTCTCGGTCGCGCAGCCCACCGCGCGCTTCGGCGGGCAGTACGACTTCGACGCGGCCAAGCTGCAGATGGCGCTCCCGGTGGAGGCGGCATCCGCCGGCCGTTACGAAGCGCGCGGTCTGCTTTACGCCACCGCTCCGGACGGCACGCTGCGCCCGGTCTCGCAGGCGCACTCCGCGGCCTGGTTCGAACGCGGCGACGGCACGCTGACCCTGGCCTTCGACCGCAGCCACCTGCCGCAAGGCTACGGTGCGCCGTTCGAAGTCCGCCAGCTCGAGCTGCTCGACCAGTCGCGTCTGGCTCCGCTGGAGAAGCGCGCACGCGCTGGCCGGATCGACGGCGCGCGACGCGGCGTGGACACCGGCGGTCGCGGGCGTCTGCAGGCCCGCTGACCCGGCCGCTGGACGTCGCACATGGTGCGGGTGTTCGCCATGGTGCACAGACCACCCGCCATCACGCGATGAGAAAGACGAGGGGCCGCAAGGCCCCTCGTCCCGTTGGAAGCGGCGGCGGCCAGGATGCGGCGACGCGGGGACCACATGCGCCGTCGCGGACCCGCCGGCTCAGCGTGCCGCCAGCCCGGTCACGAACGGCTGCAGCCGCGCGGCCTCGGTTTCGATCTGCGTCAACGCGCCGTCCGCGGCGACCCGCATCGCGACGATGTTGCCGTTGCGCGGGTCCAGCGTGTACAGGTAACGGCTGTTGCGATCGAGCGCCATGTCGGTGGGCCCGCTGCCGTTGCCGGTATTCGCGGCGATCGCCGCCGTCAGGCTGGCCGTCGCACCATCGATGCGGTAGGTCGAGAGATTGCCGCTGGCCGTGTTGCTCACGAAGGCATGGCGTCCGTCACGGGTGGTCACCACCCAGCAGGCCGCGCTCTGGCCGCTCGGCACGGCCGCGCTGACCAGACTGGCCGCGCCATCGCCGCCCAGCCGGTACGACGAGAGCGTGCTCGCGCCCGCCGCACCCCCTGCCGCTTCCGACACCAGCAGGGTGTCGCCGCGGCCGAAGGCGAAGCCGAAGGGCGTCGGCGCCGGCGAGGCGGTCACGGTGGCCGGGCCCAGGCGGCCATCGCCGTCCACCGCGAAGGTGAGCACGCGGTTGGTGGCCTTCTCGGTGACCGCGAGCAGGTCGCCGTCGCGGTTGAACTCGACCTGCGCCGGCGCGGTGCCGCTGCCGCTGAGCGGGCGGCTGGAATTCGGGATCGGACGCAGGCGGCCGTAGTTGGTCAGGCGGAAACCCTGCAGGGTGTCGCTGCCGGCGTTCAGCACATACACGATGTCGTCCTCGATGGTCACGCTGACCGGGCGCGTGCCGCCCGAGGGCTCCACATCGGTGCGGTACAGGATGCCGCCCAGCACGAAGAACACCGACACGCTGTTGCTGCCCGCATTCACCGCCAGCAGCCACTGGCCGGAATCGCTGAGCGTCACCGCGCCCTGGTTGCCCAGGCCCGACCCGCTGCCGTTGCCGCCGGTGGAGAAGGTGCGACGCGCGCCCAGGCGGCCGTCGGCATGACGGTCGTAGACCACCACGCGGTTGCCGTCGGCGGCGTTGGTCAGGGTGTACACGGCCCCATCGGCGTAGTGCACGGCGGTCGCGACCGCGGGCAGCGCGAGCGCGGCGGTGGCGAGCGCGGCGAACAGCGCCTTGCGCGCCGTGCGCGGACGCAGGGCAGCGGCCTGGGCGGATGCGGAATGGGAGGCGGAATAGGATGTGGATGTGCGGCGGACGGGGGTCATCATGAGCTCCAGGGGATGCGATCGGGGGACGCCGCCGTCGTGGCGGCATCGACACGGTGCCCGCGCGCGCCTCCCGAAAGCCTCACGAAATCTTCAAATAAAAGTGATTTGACCCGAGGCAACCCGAAGCGCATGAATGCGGGCAGGCCGTCCGTCGGCGCGGACATGCGCACGCGCACCGGATCGCACACCGGCCACCTCCCCTCTTTCCGGCCCACTGCGATGCACACCTACGACATGACCCGCTCACCCGCCACGTCCCTCGATCCGCAGGGTGTCCCCGCCCCGCGTCCGCAGCCGCGGGTGCTGGTGATCGAGGACGACCCCGACATCGGCGCGATGCTCAGGCTGAATCTCGGCGCCGATGGCTTCCAGGTGACGCTCGCCGCCAGCGGCGAAGCCGGCCTCGGGCATCTGAAGCTTCAGACGGCGGAGACGGGCATCGACGCGATCGTGCTGGACCTGATGCTGCCCGGCATCGACGGCCTGGCGGTCTGTCGCGAGGTGCGCGCGCAGGAGCGGTACATCCCCATCGTCATCGTCAGCGCGAAATCCAGCGAGAGCCATCGCGTGCTCGGCCTGGAGCTGGGCGCCGACGATTATCTGGTCAAGCCCTTCTCCACCCCCGAGCTGGTGGCCCGGCTGCACGCGGTGCTGCGCCGCATGCAGGCCGCGGAGGCGATGGCCGAAGCGCGCGCCGGGGTGATGCGCCACGGCGCGCTGAGCATCGACCCGGTGGCGCGCGAGGTGCGCATCGACGGGCGCGAGGTCGTGCTCACCGGCAAGGAATTCGACCTGCTGGCGTTCTTCGCGCGCAATGCCGGACGCACCTTCCGCCGGATCGAACTGCTCAACCAGGTGTGGGGCCACACCCACGACGGTTACGAGCACACCGTGAACTCGCACATCAACCGCCTGCGCGCCAAGATCGAGGACGACCCTGCGCGCCCGGCGCGCATCCTCACGGTCTGGGGCGTGGGCTACAAATTCGCCACGACAGGGGAGCCCGCATGATCCCGGCCTCGCTCTATCACCGCATCGCCCTCGCCTTCGCGCTGATCGTGCTCGCCCTGGGCGCGGCGCTGGCGTCGCTCGGCTACACCGCCGCCAAGCGGCATCAGCACGAAATCGTGCAGCGGTTGAATCTCGGCCTGGCCGGCCATCTGGCCGAACGTCCCGGCCTGCTGCGCGATGCGGATGCCGCCGACGCGCTGTTCCGCGAGCTGGCCGCCGCCAATCCCAGCGTCGAGGTCTATCTGCTGGATGCGCAGGGCCGCATCGTCGGCGCGAGCGCAGGCCTGCGCCCGTCGCAGCGCCGGGTGGATCTGGGCCCGGTGCATGCGCTGATGGCCGGCGCCGCGCCGCCGTTGCGCGGCGACAACCCGCTGCACCCCGGGCGCCGCGACATCTTCAGCGCGGCTCCGGTGCTCGACGACGGCCGTGTGCTCGGCTATGTCTACCTGCTGCCGCTCAACGACATGTACCGCGACATGGTGGCCGAGGCGTGGAGCGGCTATGTGCTGCGCAGCACCGGCTGGCTCGGGCTGCTGGCGATGGTGCTGGCCCTCGTCGGCGGGCTGGCGGCCTTCCGCAGCATCACCCGGCGCCTGCGCAGCACGGTGCGGGAGATCGAAGGCTACGCTGCCACCCACGATGCGCGCGTCGCCTCGCCCCATGTCGCACGCGGCGACGAGATCGACCGCCTCTCCACCGCCTTCACCGCCATGCGTGGGCGCCTGGACGCGCAGATGCACGAGTTGCGCCGGCAGGACGCGCTGCGCCGCGAGTTGATCGCCAACATTTCGCACGACCTGCGCACGCCATTGACCTCGATGCAGGGCTATCTGGAAACCCTCGCGCGCATGGACGCGCGCCTGGACGCGCACGAGCGTCGCAAGTACCTGGATGTCGCCGTGCGCCAGAGCCACCGGGTCGCGCATCTGGCGCAGCAGTTGTTCGACCTGGCGCGACTGGAATGCGAGGAGACCCGGCCACAGCCCGAGGCTTTCTCGATCTGCGAGTTGGCGCAGGACATCGTGCAGAAGTTCGCGCTGAGCGCGCAGCGCCGGTCGATCAACCTCACCGCCTCCGCAGGCGACAGCGGCGCGCTGCAGGTGTGGGCCGACATCGGCATGATCGAGCGCGCGATCAGCAATCTGGTCGACAACGCCCTGCGCCACACGCCCGAGCACGGCGCGGTGCGGGTGGACACCAGCCGGGCGCTGCAGGGGGTGGAAGTGCGCGTGGTCGACACCGGCCAAGGCATCGCCGAGGACCAACTGCCCGGCCTGCTGGAACGTGGATCGAGCCTGCGCCAGATGGCGGTGCGCCGCGGCGGCGGCCTGGGGCTCTTGATCGTGAAGCGCATCCTCGCCCTGCATGGCAGCCGGGTGCACGCAGTGAGCCGCGTCGGCGAAGGCACCGCCATCGCGTTCGTGCTGCCGTTGCAGGCCGCGCAGGCGGCCTGAGCCCGCTTTCGACGCTCAGCGGTTGGCGATGCCGTGCGGCACGTGGCCTGCGGCGACGTGGGCACGCGCCGAATCGATGTTGTGCGGCGAGTCGTCGAAGAAGATGTCGGCGCCGAAGGCCTGCAGGAACGGGCCCTTGGGCCGGCCGCCGAGGAACAGCGCCTCGTCCAGACGGATCCCCCACTCGCGCAGGGTGCGGATGACGCGCTCGTGCGCGGGCGCCGAGCGCGCGGTCACCAGCGCGGTGCGGATCGGCCCGGTGCCGTCGCTGGGGTACGCCGCCTGCAGCCGGTGCAGCGCATCCAGAAACGCGCGGAACGGCCCGCCCGAGAGCGGCTCGCGCGCTCGCTCGCGCTCGTGGCGGCTGAAGGCTTCCAGCCCGCCCTCGCGGGAGATGCGCTCGCCCTCGTCGTCGAACAGCACTGCGTCGCCGTCGAAGGCGATGCGGATCTGCATCGCGCGGGCCGGGTCGTCGGCCCCGGCGGCAGGCGCCGCGGCCGCCCCGGGCAGCAGGGTGGCCGCGGCCACGCCGTGCTCCAGTGCGCGGCGCACCGATTCGGCGTCGGCCGAGAGGAACAGATGCGCGCCGAACGGCCGGATGTAGGGCCAGGTGGGCGCCCCCGAGGTGAAGGTGGCGCGGCGGATGTCCAGGCCGTGATGCTGGATCGAATTGAACACGCGCAGGCCGGTGTCGGAGGAATTGCGCGAGAGCAGGATGACCTCGACCTGCGGCGTCTCGGCGGACGCGTTGGCATTCAGCGCCAGCAGCTTGCGCACCAGCGGGAAGGCGATGCCCGGCGCCAGCACCTCGTCCTCGCGGCTGCGCTGGAAGTCGGCGTAGACATCCACCCCCTCGGCTTCGAACAGGGTATGGCTTTCCTCCAGATCGAACAGCGCGCGGGAGGAAATGGCGATGACCAGCGGCTGCGGGGCCGGAGGCTGGGCGGAAGGCAAGGCGGTGACAGTCTGCGACATGACGACAGTGTGCATGAGGGCCGTCTCAGCCGGCGAGATCGCCCTCTCGGGGAGATCGCCCTCTCGGGATCGAGGCGGGGCGGGCGCGGCACCTTCCGGAAAAACGTACGCTCCCCGCGACACTCGCCCGGGCGTGCCCATGCAGTCGCAGGCACAGCGGCGGCGCAGCGCCGGCATCAGGCAGAAACGCGGGCCCCTCGTCCACACGGCAGGCACTCCCTGCGTGAGCACACTCGACGCACTGCTGTCGCCGTTCCGCGCCATGGCCATGTTCGAAGACTGCCACATCGTCACACCGGACAGTCCTGGGATGGATGGCGACACCCCGCTGCACGTGGTTGCCATGGACGGCGATGTCGACTGTCTGCAGGCGATGCTTCCCTTCGTCCGCGACATCGATGTGGTCGGCGACTGCGGCAATACCCCGCTCCACTACGCGGTCAGGTGGAATCACCCGGACACGGCCGCCATGCTGATCGCGCACGGCGCGGATCTCATGCGCCCGAACGATGATGGCGATGTCCCGCTGCAGGAGATGCGCGGACAGCCCGGCTTCCAGGCGCTCTGCGGGATGTTCGACAAGGACCATGACGCCTGACCATATGGGTATCCGGAACCATCATCCAGGGTGGCCCGAAGTGCGCCCATCGTTCCGGACGCAACACGGCCGTCCGCACTTGAATATCCGGCATGTCGCAACACGGGCCGACCGGCATGCACCGTCCGTCGCAAGGCATGAGGGCGCCCCGCGCGCAGTCGGGGCGCAGTCGGGGCGCTGCATGCACGGATGCTTCACGGGCCACCAGGCCGTACCATGCGCCGCAGGCAACCGGCCGCCAGGGAGAGGGAGCGTTCGCTTCGATGAGCAGGAAATTGAAGATCGGCTGGGTGCCGGTCCTGTTGTGGATCCTTGGTGGAGTCACGGTGCTGTCGGGCCTGGTGCGTTTCGCCATCACCGGACATGCCCTCGCGACCGGCGTTCCGCCCGCCGACCCGGCCGGCATCGTCTACGTGCAGCACCCGTGGCTGGCGGCGAGCCACATCCTGCCGGGCATCGCGTTCATGCTCATCGGGCCGCTGCAGTTCATTCCATCCATCCGTCTGCACTGGCCGAAGATGCATCGCATATCGGGCCGGATTTTCATCGTCTGCGGCGTGCTCGCGGCGGTGACCGCGCTCGGCGTGGAATTCGTCTTCCCCCTGCGCGGCGGCCATGTGAAGCGCGCGGCGATCGTGGTGTTCTCCTGCGCGCTCATCGTCTCGCTCGCACTGGCGTGGCGGCATGCCGTGCAGCGGCGGATCGACGCGCATCGCGCCTGGGTGATCCGCGGCTATGCGATCGGACTGGCGCTCTCGACCACGCGCCTGTACTTCCTGCCCACGTATTTCATCTTCGGCAATCCCGGCACGCTCGCGGCGGGGCTGGTGACCTGGACCGGCTTCTGCGTGAACATTCTGGTCGCCGAGTGGATCGTGCGGCGCCTGCGCCGCGGCAGGCGGGCGCCAGCGCCGCAGCTGGAAGCGAGCGGCGCCTGACGCTGACGCGTGCTGCCCTATCGCCGCCCGTGAAGATGCCGGGCCTGGCGTGAAGGCGTGGCGCTCTTTCTCTTCGGCGTCGGCGGGGGCAGTACCGCATCGGGCGCTTCGAAAGTGAGACGCGAGCGTCCGCCCTGGGCGCGATAGTCGTCGATGAGTGCGTGATTGGCGACCGCCTCGGCCATGCCCCTCTCGCCGGTGAGGTAGGCCTGCAGGGCATGCACCATGCGCTCGTGGGCGATCGCGTGGGTCTGGCCGGTCTGTGCGTACAGCCAGTCGCTGAAGGCGAGGAACCGCGCGAACGGCGCATCGCCCAGCAGTAGGGGCAAGGTGCGGGGGTAGCGGCCCGAGTTGGCGATCATGTCCCAGTAGCGCGCGAAGCGCGACAGGCGCTGCATGGTCGCGAAGTCGATCACGTCGGTGCTGAGGATGTTGTACGGCGGCTCGGGATTGAAGCGCAGGTCGTGCGCCGCGGTATGGCGGGCGACCGGCGCGCCGCGCAGGCGTTTGAGGATGCCGAACTGGATCTCGTGCGGGGCCAGCGCCACCAGCGTATCGAAACCGCTGGCGAAGCTCTCGACGGTCTCGCCCGGCAGGCCGGCTATCAGGTCCACATGCAGATGCGCACGCGAGTGCGCGCGCAGCCACTGCAGGTTGGCGGCGGCTTTCTCGTCGTTCTGGCGCCGCGAGATGCGGGTCTGCACCTCGGGCGCGAAGGTCTGGATGCCGATCTCGAACTGCAGCGTGCCGTCCGGAAACCGGGCGATGACGCTTTTCAGCCGCTCCGGCAGATGGTCGGGGATCAGCTCGAAGTGCACGAACGGCGGGTCATCGGGCGCATCCGCGATCTTCGCCAGGAAGAAATCGAGGATCGCCAGCGAGGTATCCACCTTCAGGTTGAAGGTGCGGTCGACGAACTTGAACTGGCGCACCCCGCGCGCATACAGCGTGTCCAGCGCCGTCATGAAACGCTCCAGCTCGAACGGCCAGGCGGTCTTGTCCAGCGACGACAGGCAGAACTCGCATTTGAACGGGCAGCCGCGCGAGGCTTCGACATAGATGTGGCGTTGGCGCACATCCTCGTCGGTGTATTCCGCGTAGGGCAGCACGAGCTCGGCAAGCTCGGCCTGACGTCCGGGAATGATCCGCGCATGCGGGGTTTCACCCCGCAGCAGTTGCCCGGCCACCTCCGCGAAGGTCACATCGCCCCAGCCGGTGATCACGTAATCGGCGAGCGCGCAGATCCGCTGCTCCCCCACCTCGTAACTCACTTCCGGCCCGCCCAGCACGACCATGATCCCGGGCGCCACGGCCTTGAGCTGCGCGACCAGCCGCGTGCTTTCCTCGACGTTCCAGATGTAAACGCCGAGCCCGACGATGCGGGGCTTCTGCGCGAGGATCTTCTCGACGATGTCCTCGGTTTTCTGCCCGATCACGAACTCCAGGATCGCGGAGCGCTCGCGCAACTCGCCCAGATTGGCACGCAGGTAACGCAGGCCGAGCGAAGCGTGCGAATAACGCGCATTGAGCGTGGCGAGCAGGATGTCGGGCATGGGCGGAAGTATAGCCGCCGGCCCGATGTCCGGGCCCGATGTCCGGCTCTCATTGCCCCTCGGACTGTGAGGGCAGCGACGCTCTTGCGACAGGCGCGCTCAGAGCGGGTCGGAACACCCGGAGGGCGGGACGGTGGCTGGCGGAAGAGCGCCCGCGCAGTCGCTGCCGTCGTCGTGCCATGCGAAGCAGCCCAGATACGACCGGCCGCCGAGCCGCAGCTCCGCGCGTTGCCCACAGACCTGCAGATGAAACGACGCGGGGAGCCCCTCGATCCCATCCGGGTTGTCGAATCGAAGCTGGAGCGCATGTCCGTAGCGATAGCCCGTGAGGCGATACATCCCGCGGGGAAGCGTCTTCGGGCCTTTGGGCATGGAGACTTCAACGGTGCCGGAAAAATTGGCGCTGAATTCACGGCCGACCAGCTCGATATCGAGCGGCAGACCTGTGGGCCCGATCGATGAGGTGGCATGCGCGACGGGGCTGGCGATCACCAGCGATGCAAGCAGGACGACGATGTTGAAAGCCGGCAAGCGGGACGATCGCATGGCTGCTCCTTGCAGGTGGTGTGGTCGTGCGCCCCTCAGGCCACGAACTGCTCGCTGAGAATGCGCTCTTCGAGATTGTGCTCGGGGTCGAACAGCAGAGTGACGCTGCGGTCGCGGCACTCGCGGATGGCCACTTCCACCACGTCGCGGACTTCATGCGAATCGGCGGTGGCGCTGACCGGGCGCTTGAAGCGGTCGAGTACGCGGAAGCGCACTTCGGTGTCGCCCTTCAGCAGTGCACCCCGCCATCGGCGTGGGCGGAATGGCGCGATCGGCGTGAGTGCGATCACGCCGCTGCCGAGCGGCAGGATCGGGCCGCCGGCGGAATAGTTGTAGGCGGTGCTGCCGGCGGCGGTGGCGACCATTGCGCCGTCGCAGATCAACTCGTCCAGGCGGGTCTGCCCGCTGAGTTCGATCGCGATGTGCGCGGCCTGACGGGTCTGGCGCAGCAGCGAGACCTCGTTGTAGGCCAGCGACACCACCTCGGTGCCCGAATCGGTATGCGCGCGCATCTCCAGCGGATGCAGCACCGCGGGCTCGACGGTCTGCAGGCGCTCTAGCAGGCCCTCGGCCTCGTACTGGTTCATGAGAAAGCCCACCGTGCCCAGCTTCATGCCGTAGACCGGGCGGCCCAGCGCGCCGTAGCGGTGCAGCGTCTGCAGCATGAAGCCGTCGCCGCCGAGCGCGCACAGGATGTCGGCGTCCTCGGGCGCGTGCGTGCCGTGGCGGCCGCGCATGGCCTGCAACGCGGCCTGGGCATCTTCTGTATGGCTGGCCATGAAGGCGATCTTCTGCGTCACGGTGGCGCGTCCCCTGGCGGTGCCGGCGGCATGGTTCGGTCGCGTCACTATAGCCGCTGCCGATGACGGCATCCCGCGTCATGCCTGACCCGGCGGATGGCGGCCCCGCCGAGGTCGGCCGTGTGGGGCCATCGGAGCCCGGGACGGCGCTGCGAGCGGATGGCCGTGCCGGCACGCTGCGGAATCCGGAGTGGGGCCCCGCGATGGGCACGCGACGATGCGCACCCCTGGGCCGGCTCCGACAGAGCCGGCCCGCGTCGCCCCGCAGGCCTGCGGCGGGCCTACTCCGCCGCCGCCAGCATCGCCAGACGCCGGACCGCGACCGAGGCGGTGGGATAGTCGAGCGACTTCTGCGCGGCGAGCTCACCGAGCATGTTGAGCGTGAAACGCAGCGAGGGCCCGCCGTGTTCCAGCCATTCGGCCACCTTGGCGTCGGCCGTGGCGCCGGGCATGGCCAACACCTGGGCGGTGAGCTGGCGCTGCTGCGCGCCGAGTTCGTCGCGCAGCGAGCCGCGTGCCACCGCGTGCCAGCGGCCGTCGACGGCCAGCGTGTCGATCTGCGCGTAGAGCCACGGCAGATTGAGCGCCGCACCCACGCGGAAATGCACCTTGGCCACATCGACCGCCTTGAGCTTGCGCGCGCGCGCGACTTCGATGATGTCGCAGCACCATTCGAGGTAGGGCAGCGCGGCCAGCTGCCTGGCGACCGGGTCGGGATAGCCCTTGGCCTTCCATTCGGCGAAGCTGGCGTCGTACTCGGGGCGCATCGAGGCCGGCAGGATGCCGGAGCCCGCGCGGATCTCGCGGAAACCATCGTGATAGCGCTCCACCGCGGTGGCGATGCCGGGGATCGGCCCGGGCCGCGACAGCAGCCAGCGCGTCATCGAACGCTGCAGCGCCCAGACGACCTGCAACGCGTCCACCTGCACCGCTTCGGGCACCTTGCCGTCGAGCGCGTCGATCTGCGCCCACAACTCGCGGGCGTCCAGGGTCTCGCGGGTGATGGTGAAGGCCTTGGCGACCTCGCCGGGGCTGCGGCCGCTGTCCTCGGTCATGCGCAGGGTGAAGGTGGCGCCCATGCGGTTGACCATCGAGTTGGTCACCGCGGTGGCGATGATCTCGCGCTTGAGGCGGTGCGATTCCATCGCCTTGGCGTATTTCTTCTGCAGCGGCTGCGGGAAGTAGCGCACCAGCTCCTTCGACAGGTACGGGTCTTCCGGCACGTCCGACTCCAGCAGTTGCTGGAACAGCACGATCTTCGAGTACGACAGCAGCACCGACAGTTCCGGCCGGGTCAGGCCGATCCTGCGCGACTTGCGCTCGGCGATCTCCGCGTCGCTGGGCAGGAACTCGATCTGACGGTCCAGCAGGCCCTGCGACTCCAGCGTGCGGATGAAGTGCTGCTTGGAGCCCAGACGGCTCAGCGACATCCGCTGCATCAGGCTGAGCGCCTGGTTCTGGCGGTAGTTGTCGTTGAGCACCAGCGCCGCGACCTCGTCGGTCATCGCCGCCAGCAGCTTGTTGCGCTCGGGCATGGTGAGCTTTTTCTTCTGCACCTCGCCGTTCAGCAGGATCTTGATGTTCACCTCGTGGTCGGAGGTGTCCACGCCGGCGGAGTTGTCGATGAAATCGGTGTTGAGCAGCACGCCGTGCAGCGCGGCCTCGATGCGGCCGAGCTGGGTCATGCCCAGATTGCCGCCCTCGCCCACCACCTTGCAACGCAGCTCGGCACCGTTCACGCGCAGGCCGTTGTTGGCGCGGTCGCCCACGTCGGCATGGGTTTCGCTGGCGGCCTTGACGTAGGTGCCGATGCCGCCGTTCCACAGCAGGTCGACCGGCGCCTTGAGGATCGCGTTCATCAGCGCCATCGGGCTCATCGATGCGATGTCGGGATCGATGCCGAGCGCCGCCCTGGCCTCGTCGGACAGCGGGATCGACTTGGCCGAACGCGGCCACACGCCGCCGCCCTTGGAGATCAGCGTGCGGTCGTAGTCGTCCCAGCTCGAACGCGGCAGCGCGAACATGCGCTCACGCTCCTGGAAGGTGCGGGCGGCATCCGGATCCGGGTCGATGAAGATGTGGCGGTGGTCGAACGCGGCCACCAGGCGGATGTGCCTCGACAGCAGCATGCCGTTGCCGAAGACGTCGCCCGACATGTCGCCGATGCCCGCGCAGGTGAAGTCCTCGCGCTGCGAATCGCGGCCCATCGCGCGGAAATGGCGCTTGACCGATTCCCATGCGCCACGCGCGGTGATGCCCATGCCCTTGTGGTCGTAACCCACCGAGCCGCCGGAAGCGAAGGCATCGTCCAGCCAGAAACCGTGCGCGCGGGCGATGCCATTGGCGATGTCGGAGAACGTGGCCGTGCCCTTGTCGGCGGCGACCACCAGATACGGGTCGTCGCCGTCGTGACGCACCACGCCGGCCGGCGCGACGATCTTGCCGTTGTTGGCGATGTTGTCGGTGATGTCGAGCAGGCCGTTGATGAAGCGCTTGTAGCAGGCCACGCCTTCGGCGAACCACGCATCGCGGTCCTGCGCGGGGTCGGGCAGCTGCTTGCAGTAGAAGCCGCCCTTCGACCCCACCGGCACGATGACCGTGTTCTTCACCATCTGCGCCTTGACCAGGCCCAGCACTTCGGTACGGAAGTCTTCGCGACGGTCGGACCAGCGCAGGCCGCCGCGCGCCACCGGGCCGAAGCGCAGATGCACGCCTTCCACCCGCGGGCCGCAGACGAAGATCTCGCGGTAGGGACGCGGCTTGGGCAGGTCGGGCATCGCCGTGCCGTCGAACTTGAAGCTCAGGTAGTCGGCCGGGCCGCCATCGGCACGCATGCCGTCCCGGTAGGCGATGTAGTAGTTGGTGCGCAGGGTGGACTCGATCGCGCCCACGAAGCTGCGCAGGATGCGGTCCTCGTCCAGGCTGGAGACGCGGTCGAGCAGCGTGGTGATGGCCTGGCGGGTCGCGGCCGCCTGCGCCTCGCGGGTCGACGCGCGCGCGGCGAGCACGGGCTCGAGCGCCGCCACCGCGCCGGCATCATCGCCGACCAGGGCGACGAGCTGGGCACGGAAGGCCTCGACGCCGGACTTGATCGCGGCGGTGCTTTCCTTGCCGGTCGCCGGGTCGAAACGCGCCTCGAACAGCTCCACCAGCAGGCGGGCGAGGATCGGGTAACGCGCCAGCGTGGCCTCGACATAGCTCTGCGAGAACGGCGAGCCGATCTGCAGCAGGTATTTGCAGTACGCGCGCAGCATCGCCACCTGGCGCCAGCCGAGATTGGCGGCCAGGATGAGGCGGTTGAAGCCGTCGTTCTCGGCCTCGCCGCGCCAGATGTGCTCGAAGCCTTCGCCGAACAGCGTGGCCACCGCGGCCGCATCCAGGTCGACACGCTGCGCCTCGACCTCGAAATCCTGGATGCAGGCCACGCCGTTCGCGGCCTCCACCCGGTAGGGATGCTCGGAGATCACGCGCAGGCCCATGTTCTCCATCATCGGCAGCGCATCCGAGAGCGGGATGTAGTCGCGCAGGCGGTAGGACTTGAAATGCAGGCTGCCGTCGCTGCTGCGGTACAGGCGCAGGCGCATGTCGTCGTCGCCGTCGAGCAGCGCCAGTTGCTGGACATCCTCCGCCGCCACTTCGGCCGACACCTTCTCGATGTAGCCGGCAGGCAACGCACGTCCGTAATCGGCGGACAGCGCGAGGCCGCGCTCTTCGCCATGGTGCCGGATCAGGGCCTCGCGCAGGTCGTCCTGCCAGTTGCGCACGATCGCGGCCAGCTGTGCGTCCAGCTCGGCCACGTTGACCTGCACGTCCTCGCCGCGACGCGGACGGACCAGCATGTGCAGCTGCGCCAGCGGCGATTCGCCGAGCTGGATGGTGGAATCCACGCGGTCGGCATGCAGCGCACGCTTGAGCATGGCCTCGATGCGCAGGCGCATCTCGGTGTTGTAGCGGTCGCGCGGGATGTAGGCCAGCACCGAGTAGAAGTTGCCGAAGCGGTCCCGGCGCAGGAACAGCCGGCTGCGCACGCGCTCCTGCAGGCCGAGGATGCCCTTGGCGAGGCGGTACAGATCGCCGGCGTCGGACTGGAACAGCTCGTCGCGCGGCAACGATTCGAGGATGTGGCGCAGGGCCTTGCCGCTGTGCCCGGTGGGCTTGAGCCCGGAAACTTCCATCACGTGGTCGTGACGCTGGCGCACCAGCGGGATCTCCCACGGGCGGCGGTTGTAGGCGCCGGAGGTGTACAGGCCGAGGAAACGCTGCTCGCCGAGGGCCTTGCCCTTGCTGTCGAACAGCAGCACGCCGATGTAGTCCATATAGCCGGGGCGATGGACCGTGGAGCGGGCGTTGGTCTTGGTGAGGATGAGGGCTTCGGAGGCGCCCTGCCCGGCCTGCACCTGCGCCGAGAGCGTGTCGAGCGCCCGCGCCTTGCCTGCCGGCTTGCCGCGCAGCAGGCCCAGCCCGCTGTCGGCGTCGCCGACCAGCACCTGCTGACCGCCCTGGCTGCGCACGCGGTATTCGCGATAGCCCAGGAAGGTGAAGTGATCGGCCGAGACCCAGCGCAGAAACTCCTGCGCCTCGCGGCGCTCGGCCTGCCCCAGCGGCATGGTGCGGCTGTCGAAGTCCGACACGATCTCCAGCATGCGCGTGCGCATCGCGGCCCAGTCGGACACGATCGCGCGCACGTCGCCGAGCACTGCGCGGATGCCGCGCTCGACCTCGCGCATGGCCGCCGCCGGCAGGCGGTCGATCTCCAGATGCATCACCGACTCGAGCGGGCCTTCGCCGACGGCGGTCAGACGCCCGCTGCGGTCGCGCGCGATATGCACCACGGGATGGCCGAGCACATGCACGCCGATCCCGCGCTCCGCCAGGGCCATGGTGACCGAATCGACCAGGAACGGCATGTCGTCGTTGACGATCTGCAGCACCGTATGCGGCGACTCCCAGCCATGGCTGGCCTGGGTGGGATTGAACAGGCGCACGCTCGGCGCGCCCGGCTTGCGCACACGGGCGAAGTCGAGCAGGTCGCAGGCCATCGCGGCCCAGCCGTCGGCGCCGTGCACGGGCAGTTCGTCTTCGCTCATCCGTGCGTAGAGTTCGGCGGCGAACGCGCTGGCGTGGACGTGCCCGGACTTGCCCACCAGGCGGCGGATGGCCTGGAAGATGGGGTCCAGCAGGGCGGTGTCGCCGTGGTCGTCGCGAGGTCGCGCGGTCTTGCGCACGGTTTTGATTGGCTTGCTCATGAGCGGAGGCTGCGGTCCGTGATCGAGGCCGGCGCATACGGCACCGGATGGAGTGGGGAGTCAAAACACAACGGCCCGCGCAGAGCGCAGGCCGGTGGGGAGTGGAGTTCCGGCACGCGTGCCGAGGCGGACATCAGCGTACGCCGGTCTCGTTGCGGGCGATCACCAGACGCTGGATCTCGCTGGTGCCCTCGTAGATCTCGGTGATCTTGGCGTCGCGGAAAT